>Ga0190275_10004377_pt1 | contig 10137 bp, 7 predicted proteins | sample Popmic550T_FD_133745 | JGI IMG/M metagenome (GOLD analysis project Ga0190275, IMG submission 133745) | Populus adjacent soil microbial communities from riparian zone of Yellowstone River, Montana, USA - 550 T | ecosystem: Environmental > Terrestrial > Soil > Riparian zone > Trees stand | place...
ACCGGCCGCGTACAGCGCCGGACCTGGCGCGGAAACTTACAACACGCCACCGAATAGCCAGCCAACCGGCCTGTCCTATAACGCCGCCCCAAACAACTCGCCGTCTGGCGTCACGCTGAACACCGCGCCGAATCTCTCACCATCCGCCGTGACAAGTAACATGGCGACTGGCGCTCCACCTTCCCGCTCAATGGGTACGAACTCTCCACCGCTTGCCCGCATAGACGAGCCCGGTGAGCAACCCGCCCACGAGCAGGACACGACGAAGTTGCCGTAGTCGGCCCTCACCCCCCAGCCCCCTCGCCCAGGATTGGGAGAGGGGGCTGGGGGGTGAGGGCCGACTATCCTCGGAACCCAACCGCCAGCAGCATCAGCATCCCCAGCCCAACGACGACGCGGTAGATGACAAAGATGTCGGTCGAGTGGCGGCTGAGGTACTGGATCAGGCCGGCGATCGCGACGTAGCCGACGAGGAAGGCGCTGAGGATGCCGGCTGCGAAGATCCCACGCTCGTCGGCTGGAATGCCGTCGCGGGCGACATCGAGGATCTCACGCAACCCCGCACCGAGCACGATCGGGACACCCAGCAGAAACGAGAAACGGGCCGCGACCGTACGGCTCATCCCCGCGAAGAGGCCGGCCGTGATCGTGCTGCCAGAGCGCGAGACGCCGGGCAAGAGCGCGAACGACTGAGCCAGTCCGACGACCAGCGCGTCGCGCAGGCCGAGTCGATGCAGTTCGCGGTCGCCGGTGCCACGCCTGCTATTGCGCTGCCCGAAGCGATCGGCCGCGCCGAGCAGCAGTCCCATCGCGATCATCGTTATCGCCGAGAGCGCCAGCGCCGTCCGCGAGACCGGGTCCTGGTGGAAGTATTCGTCGATCGCGCTCTCGGCGATCAGCCCGATCACGATGGCTGGGATTGTCCCGAGCGCAATGTAGAGTCCGAGCTTTCCCATTTGATCGTCCGGCATCTGCCCGCGCAACAGCCTGCGCCAACTGCGTAGAACACCGAACAACATCGCCAGCAAGTCATTTCGGAAGTAGATCAGGACCGCCATCAGCGTCCCAAGGTGGGTCGCGACATCGAACGCCAGCCCGAACGGCTCCCAGCCGAATAGCCACGGCACGTAGATCAAATGCGCTGACGACGAGATCGGCAGGAACTCGGTCAGTCCCTGAACGACGCCAAGGACGATTGCTTTCAGGATGTCGGTCATGCGGCGAGCCGGGAACCGGGAATCGGGGATCGGGGATCGTGATATCGGACATGGGACGTGGGAAAGGAATGCGGCGTCAACATCACGCAGGCACGGCCCCTACCCACACACCGATTCCCGATTCCCGGTTCCCGGTTCTCGCGCATGTCATCCATCACTCAACACCCCATTCATTCCCTCCGTTTGTCGAACCTCGCGCCAGGAGAGGCTCTCGCGCCACCAGAAGACGAGGCCCAGGATCGTGACGGGGAAGTAGAGGGCGGCGTGGACGACGATGGCGTATGACAGCGCCAGTTCGCGCTCGATGCCGAGCGCACCGTGGAGGACGAGCAGCACACCAGTCTCGAATGGTCCGACATACCCCGGCGAGCTGGGAATCAGCGTTGCAAGATTGGCGACGGCTGTCACCATCAGGATCGCGAGGGCCGACACTCCGAGGTTGAAGCCCTCGGCAATGAGCAGGTACATCGTTGCTTCCAGCAGCCAGGCCAGCAGCGATGTCAGCCCGACGCTGATGAGGTCCCGACGGCGTTTGAGGATGCCGAGCCCATCGAAGAATGAGTGTGCCATCTCCTGAACGCGTGAACTGACCCGCCCCGGCAGGAAGCGGACCGACAGATCGATCGTCCAGTCGCGCAGGCCCGGCACGAAGACGAACAGCAGCAGCATGACCGTCAGCAGCGTGAAGAGGATCCCCGCAATGATCGCGACGGCTTGCAGGTCACTCGTCAGCGCGATCGACAACGAGGCAACCAGCATGAAGACCAGCATCGTCAGGCCGTCGAAGGTTCGCTCGATCGCGATCGTCGCCAGCGCGGCGCTCTTACGCACCCCATAACGAGCCGAGAGCGCATAGGAGCGGACAACCTCGCCGGCGCGGAATGGCAACACGTTGTTGGCCATGAAGCCGATCGTCACGACAGGGAAGAGGCGCCGGGGCGGGATATCCTGAACCGAGCGAAGGAGGAAATGCCAGCGGACCGAGCGGACGGCCAGACCGAGGAAGTAGGCAACCAGCGCCGGAACGATCCAGATGTAACTGGCCTCGCGGAGTGCCTCACCAATGCGCTCGAAGTCCTGACCGCGTACGGCGAAGTAGAGGAAGACGAGGCTGATTCCGAACCCAAGCCAGACGCGCCAGGAGCGCATGATCCTCCGGAGTGGTGATGATCGAACAGCTATCAGCGATCGGCCGTCAGCCGACCGCCGGAAACGATAAGCCGCGATGTGGTGAATCGTCCCGCGACATCCACGATGGACGGCACAGGCACAATCGGGAAGGATACCACTAGACTTCGCGACGACAATTTCGGCCAGCTGATCAACTGCAAGATCAGGGGCTGGACCACTACCACGCCTGCCACACCTTACTCGCGTCCCCACAAGTGTGAACAGTTACTGGTGAGGAGGTACAGGCGTGGAGTACGGTCATCCCGCGCCACGCAACAAACGATCGGCGCGCACGGTGTCGTCACTCGCGTCCTGGTAATCGCTGGAGAGATGTGTCACCCAACTCACGAGCACGTCGTGGAGGGCGGCCGCGCCGATGATGTCGCGTTCTGGGTCCAGCGGCAGATCGGTCGGGTACAGCACGAACGGAGTAGTCTGCGGTCCACCCAGGCCGCCATGGCAACCGACCAGCTCTTCGAAGGCGGCGACCCCGCCGCTGGCCTCATCCAGCAGGCTCATGACGAGAATATCCGGTGCATTCAGGAACTGGTCGGCACGCCGCAAATGCGCGGCGGCATTCGGGCCGAAGCCGGCCAGCGGGTCGCGGCCGGACGCGTGTCCACGGTCCAGGTAGTGGACGCCCCCGTCACCGAGGACGAGCCCACCTTTCGCTGTGGAACGCGTCATGACGAACCCGACGCCCGGGTGCTGCACGAGGCTCGTGAGGAATCCCGGGAACATGGACTCGATCTGTTCGTAGGTGAGTCGCTGCTCCGCGCGCGTGAACGAGATGAGTCCGAGGTTGCCGGAGGCCAGCACGACGACATCGCTCTCGGCAACCTGGGCTGCCTGATCCGCCGCACTCGCCGCGTGGCTGTCGCCCATCAGCCGGCTAAGGAGCACGCGTGCCATCCAGCGTGCCGGGCGGCTGCCGAGCGCGATCGCGTCCTCCAGAGCCGTGTCGAGCTCGTCGATGCTCTCATCCTCGGTGACCGGCGAGCTCACGCGCAACTCGTCCGCCAGAAGCTCGTCGACCACGTCGCCCAAGGTCTGGCCGTACCGCTGCTCGAAGGTCGCGCCCATGCTCTGGCCGTGGTCAGACAGGACGACAAACCGATACGGGCGCGGGGCCTCGCGGGCCACCTGCTCGAGCGAGCCGATGATGCGGTCCAGTTTCTGGAGCACCTTGAACGCGTCAATCCGGTCGATGCCGGAATGATGGGCGACCGTGTCGTAGGCATAGAAGGTGACGTAGGAGGTCGGCATGCCCCGCAGCATGTCGGCTATCGCCATGAAGCGGGCGGCTTCCTGGAGGATGACGGTCGGTCCGGCACGGGCGAAAGCGTAGCAAAAGGGGCGGTGGATGCGCGGCCGGATATCGTGCCGGCGCTGTGCACGCGCCTCCCATCGCTCGCGAACCACATCCGCGATGAAGAGGCCGATCGTCCGAAAGAGGGTGTAGGGATTGATGAAATACAGGAGGTAGGCGAGTTGCCCGCGCCCCCGTGCGGTGCCGATCCTACTGAGGGTCGCAATGCAGTCCGTGGTGTCTCCGGAAAAAATGGTGAAGCGGGCGCCTCCGCCACGAGCGAGCAAGCCATTACCTGTGGAGAGCGTTGCTTCCAGGAGTTCGGCAGTCGCCCGTTCCTTCACGACCATCAGCCGGCCGTGCTGCTTGTCCCACCATCGAAACGCGGGGATTCCCTCGTTGCTGCCGAGCAGGATGCCTGCCTGGCAGGCCGCGGTCTGCGACGAAAGATCGGTTTCCCAGGATCGCAGCGTGTGACTGCCGTCTTCGACCCAGCGCTTGAGGGTTGGCGCGTAGCCGGCCGCCATTGCCTGGCGCAGGATTGGCTCGGCCAGCCCGTCGATCACCAGAAAGAGGATACCGGGGTGGGCGCTCGTCGGTGTGTCACGATAGCGTCGCCGCAACGGGCGGACGACGAAGCGCTCGTAGGCGCGGGCGTCGTTGAGCGCGAACACAGCCCCGAGGATCGTGTTCGCGGCTGTCAATCCGGCCGCCAGCACGAGACTGGACCATATGCTGTCGAGCGTAAAGCCATCGTCAACGACCAGATCGACGAGGTCGTCGGTGACGTTGACGACCGCGACCATGAGCACGACGCTGGCCAGCGGGAAGAGCAGCAGGCTGAAGCGCGCCGCCAGCCGGTAGGCCAGCGGCCAGCAGGCGACGGTGAACGCGGTGACGATCGCCGCGGCAAGCAGCACCGCCTGCACGCTACGAAGCGTGACATCCGGCAGGACCCACGCCAGGACGACCAGGATCATTGCCTGGCAGAGCGCCGTCGCAAGAATCCAATGGATCGGTCGCCACATGCGGTCGTCGCATCCTCACGTTCGTAGTCAGCGATGAGCAGCCGCGCCGCCCTGGCTCCGTTGATCCCACGTACCCTTGATGGGGGTAGTGAGCATGACGATACACGATTCCGTGTCGCTCGGTGGTGTGATCCTAGCCTGCCGCCGCAAGCAGACAAGCCTACAACCGCCCGATCAGCGCCATCAGTCGCAGTTCCTCGGCCGGTTGGTCGTCGCCGGGGACGAGCAAGACGAGCAACTCATCGTGGCCCACCGCCTCTCCAGACTGCGCGAACCCAAGTCAATGTCAGTGCGCAGGAGCATCTTCGACCAGCAGGCCACGGAAAATCTCGATCCGCTCCTCTATCGGGCGGAGCGAGCAGGTCTCGCACTTCTCCTTGTCGGGGAGGCGATAGTTGAGGCAGCAGCCGCTGCGGATCTGGTAGATGCCCTCGCGGCCCTCGTGCTGGAGCTCGATGATCCCGGCGCGACGCTTCTCCGTCATCCGGCTGACGAAGGCGGGAACATCGGAGCGTGCGATCTCAGGGTCCTTGAGTGCTTCGGAGATCCAGATCAGGGCGCTGACGAGCCGGTCGACGTAGTTGGCGCGCATGCCGTTGAGGCCATATGGCGCAACAGCGCGCAGCGTCGCGAAGAGTGGCTCGGCGTGCTCCCGATCGAATTGCTGTACGAGCCGATCACGGAGCGCGTCGCGGTCGGGCAGGATTTCCGCGTCGGGGTGTCCAGCGTCGGGGTCGTCGGGCAACGCGCAGAAGCGCGGCGAGGTGAAGCGGACGCCTCCACGCAGGTTAAAGGCGACGGTATCCGGCGAGAGTTCGGGCAGGCGACGGTCGAGCGTGTAGCAGGCAAGCGCGGCCAGCATCGGACTCCAGAAGTAGCCGAGGACGAGGAAGGCGGCACCGATTTGCCTGTTATCCATCCCGTAGATCACCAGCACCTGGTCGAGGAGCGCGCTGACCGCGTCAGGATCGTTGACGACATCTGACGCCAGATACCAGCCGTCGGGCTGCTCGCCATAGGTTGCCGAGAAGTACTCGATCCGCTCGGCAGCACGCGTGAACGTTGCGGAGATCGGCGTCGTGGCTATCGCCGGCAGTGTCAATTCCACCCGTTCTCCCTCTATTGATCTTGTGCTAGCTGACGAATTGCCCGACGAGCGCTTCCGCACCGGCTGCCTGGATCGGCATCACGAGCGGCGCGCCGGTCAGCGGATCGTCGATGATCGTCGCTTCGATGCCGAAGACCGTCCGCAGGACATCGCCGGTCACAACCTCGGCAGGTGTGCCGGAAGCGATCACCTCGCCGTCCTTGAGGGCAATAATCAGATCGGCGTAGCGGGCGGCCATGTTCAGGTCGTGGAGAATGACGACGACCGTGCGGCCCTCCTCGCGATTCAGCTTCCAGGCCAGGTCGAGCAGGTCAATCTGGGCGGCGATGTCGAGGAAGGTGGTCGGTTCGTCGAGTAGCAGGACCGGCGTCTCCTGGGCTAACGCGAGCGCCATCCAGGCTCGCTGACGTTGTCCGCCGGAGAGTGTCTCGATCTCGCGGTAGCGTAGGTCGGCGATCCCACAACGATCCAGCGCGGCGTTGATCGCCGCTTCGTCCTCGGCGCGCCACTGGTGCAAAAACGACTGATGCGGGGATCGACCAGCAGCGACCAGGTCTTCGACCAGGAAACCGGTCGGTGGCGTCGGCCCCTGCGAGAGGAGTGCCATCTTGCGCGCCAGCTTGCGGTGTGAGCCTTTGCAGACGTTGCAGCCGTCGAGTTGTACCTCGCCAGATGACGCCTTCAGCAATCGGCTACAGGTCCGTAGCAGCGTCGACTTGCCGCAGGCGTTCGGGCCGACGATCGCCGTGATCTTCCCAGGCGGCAGCGTCAGCGAGACACCGTCGATGACCGTTGTCTTGCCGTAGCCGCAGCAGAGTGAGCGGATATCGAACCCGGCCGCGTCATGGAGCGGTGGGGCGGCTGGCCGGTCGTCGACGACCGAACTGCGTGGCACGCAGAACGGGAGTCCTGTCACCGGCTGGCGAAAGATGTCGCACTCGACGCCATAGAGATCGGTTAGCAACTCCGTGTCCAGCACCTCATCTGGAGCACCCTCGCGGATGATGACGCCGTCGCGCATCGCAACGATCCGGTGGCTGGAGCGCGCGGCTTCGTTGATATCGTGCAGGACCATCACAATCGTGCGGTTGGCGTCGGTGTTGAGCCGTTGGACGAGTTCGATGATCTCCATCTGGTGCCGGATGTCGAGGAACGTCGTCGGCTCGTCGAGCAGCAGCAGCGGCGTCTCCTGCGCGATCGCCATCGCCATCCAGGCGCGCTGCCGCTGGCCACCAGAGAGCTGATCGACCGGGCGCAGCCGCAGTTCGGTCATCCCGGTCAGTTCCAGCGCGTCGTCGACGATCTCGCTGTCGCGCTTCGAGGGCGGCTGGAGAAACGACTGGTGCGGGTAGCGCCCGCGCCGGACGAGGTCCTCGACGGTGATGCCGCCCGGAGGCGCCGGTTGCTGCTGCATCAGCCCGAGCCGCTTGGCGACGTCGCGCGTCGGCAGCCGGTGAATCTCCTGGCCGTCGAGGATGACCGAGCCGCCTGCTGGCCGCATCAGCCGCGCCAGCGCCCGCAGCAGCGTCGATTTCCCGCAGCCATTCGGGCCGATGATTGTCGTGATCTCGCCGTCGCCGATGTCAACCGAGAGGTCACTGACGACCGAGGCCGTACCGTACGAGAGCGTCACGTTGTTCGAGCGAAGGCTTTGCGAGACCATGTCACCTACATCCGTGTATTGAAGCGGTACAGCAGGAACAGGAAATACGGCGCGCCGACAGCCGCCGTGATAACACCAGTCGGCAGTGTCACCGGCAGCATGTGCTGGGCGACGATGTCGGCCAGCAGCAGGAAGCAGCCACCGAGGACTGCCGAGAAGAGCATGACGCTGCCGGAGAGCGGCCCGGCCAGCATCCGTGCCATGTGCGGGACCATCAGCGCGACGAACCCGATCGGCCCGGCCATCGCCGTTGCGACGGCGCAGAGCCCGCAGGCGATCACGATCAGCCCCAGCCGCGTCCGCTCCAGCGGCAAGCCGAGCCCGCGCGTGACATCGTCGCCAAGCTGCATCGTCCGCAGCGGCCAGGTCAGGATAACGGCCGCTGGCGCCAGCACCGACACCGACGCCAGCAGCACCTTGACCTCGCCCCAGTCGCTGCCGTAGAGCGAACCCATCTGCCAGACGACGGCGGGCCGGACGACCTCAATCGGGTAGCGGACGATCAGAAGTGTGGTCGCCGCGCTGAGTGTTGCGCCGATGCCAATCCCGACCAGGATGAGCCGGTTGGCCGAGATGCCGCCCTTCCACGACAACAGGTAGATGACGACCGCCGTCAACATTGCGCCAACGAAGGCGGCCAGCGGCAGCAGCGCCGACGATTGACCGGTGACGATCCAGAAGACGGCCAGCAACGACGCCCCGGTCTCGATTCCGATGATGTCGGGCGAGACGAGCGCATTGCGGACAAGCCCCTGGAAGATCGCGCCCGACATCGCCAGGCTGGCGCCGACCAGGATCGCAGAGAAGACGCGCGGGAGCCGCAGCGTCCGGACGATGAATTCCTGGTCGGCAGATCCCTCGCCGACGACCGCTCTTGCGACATCGACGAATGGAATCCGGTAGCTGCCGAGCGTCATCGCGAAGGTTGCCAGCGCCACCAGGATCAGCAGCGTGACGACGGCGAAGAGCAGGACGTGGACGTTGACGCGCGCCGAGAAGAAGCGCGTTCGGATCATCCGCTGGCCCGGCTTGCGGGCGAATGGTTGGACGTTCGCGCCGCTCATCACGAACCCTCCACCGTCCGCTGCCGCGCGAGATAGATCAGGAATGGCGCGCCGACGACGGCTGTCATGATCCCGACCTGGATCTCGGCGGGTCGCGCGACGATCCGGCCGGCGATGTCCGCTGATACCAGCAGGAACGCACCGGCGATGGCCGAGTAGGGCAGCACCCAGCGGTAGTCCGGCCCGATCACGGCCCGGACCATGTGCGGCGTTGCCAGTCCGACGAAGGCGATTGGTCCGGCGGCGGAAACGGCCGCGCCGACGACGACGACGACCAGCAACGAGCAGATCAGGCGCATCCGGCCCGTCCGCATACCGAGCGCGCGGGCAGAGTCCTCGCCCAGGTTGAGAACGTTGAGCTGGTGACCGAGGAAGATCATCGCCGCCGTCCCGCCGAGCAGGAATGGCGCAAGGAACCAAAAGGTGTCGAGGTCACGGCCGACGACCGAACCTGCCAGCCAGAAGCGGACCGTATCGAGCGTGCTCTCGTCAAGCAGCAACAGCGCGCTCGTCCACGAGCCGAGCAGCGCCGAAATGACGACGCCGGCCAGCGCGAGCTTGATCGGTGACGGTCCGTCGCGGCCAGCCGAACCGATCGCAAAGACGAGCAACGACGCGCCAAGCGCACCGGCGAATGCGAACCAGATGTACTGCGAGGGGCTCGTAAGGCCGAGATAGTAGCTGGCCGTCACGATCGCGAACGTCGCGCCGCTGCTGACGCCGAGAATTGTCGGGTCAGCCAGCGGGTTGCGCGTGACGCCCTGCATCATCGCGCCGGCCACTGCCAGTGCCGCGCCGACGCCAAGCGCGATAATCGTCCGTGGCAATCGCAGCGAGCGGACAACGGTCTGGTTGTAGACTTCTGAGTCGTAGTTGAAGAGAGCCGCCCAAGCGTCACTGGTGCTGATGTCGATCGAGCCGATCCTCAGGCTGACGATCGCGATCATCGCCAGCGCAGCAATGCCAGCCAGCAGCCCGAACCCGCGCAGCGCCAGCCCGGCCCCACTCGATCGCTCACGTTGCCGCGCCGCCTGGAGCGCCTGCGACACCTCGCCTGTCGTCATTCGCAACCCATGCTTCTGAAATACCCATCTCGCCCGGTTGACCTGTGTGTCGTCGTCAGGTTGTGCCGGAATGCTGCTGTCTGCCCGCCCTGCCCTGCTTCAGTGGGCCGCAGCAATCCCGACTGGTTGAGTCGGGGTTATGATAGCGGCCCAGTTCCCGATCTGGCAAGGTCGATTTGTAATCAAGCGACGTTGCGGCCAGCGCTTGACAACCATCCGGTCGATCGTGTTTGCTAATCCCGAGTAATGAAGTCGGGTATTGTGCTCTGCCGGGCAACCGTGCCAGCTTCACGGTGCCGCGGCGTGGTCTCAACTGTGATGGAGATTCGGAAGGATGGGGAAGCGAATGGTATCGCATCGCAACGAGGGGCTGGAGCACCGGCTGCTGACACACACAGTCAGTCGCCGCAGACTTCTGGCGGCGATTCCGGGCGGGTTGTTGATCGCGGCCGGGTTGGCAGCTTGTGGTGGGGATGACGATGACGGGTCGCCGACCGCGACGACCGCTGGCCAA
>Ga0190275_10004378_pt1 | contig 10135 bp, 10 predicted proteins | sample Popmic550T_FD_133745 | JGI IMG/M metagenome (GOLD analysis project Ga0190275, IMG submission 133745) | Populus adjacent soil microbial communities from riparian zone of Yellowstone River, Montana, USA - 550 T | ecosystem: Environmental > Terrestrial > Soil > Riparian zone > Trees stand | place...
AGGTGGCGGGCGTCGTGCGGGCCGGGCCCCGCCTCGGGGTGGTACTGGACGGTGGCGCCGGCGACGTCGCGCAGCACCAGCCCCTCGACCGTGCGGTCGTAGAGGTTGAGCTGGGAGAGCTCGGCGACGCCGAAGTCGGTCTCCCAGCGCACCGCCTCGTCACCCTCGATCCGCGGCTCCCCGCCCGGGCCGGCGACGGCGAATCCGTGATTCTGGGAGGTGATGTCGATCCTCCCGGTCTCCAGGTCCTTGACCGGGTGATTGGCGCCGCGGTGGCCGAAGGGGAGCTTGTAGGTCTCGAGGCCGACGGCGCGGCAGAGCAGCTGGTGGCCGAGGCAGATCCCGAAGACCGGCTTCCTGCCGACGATCTCGCGGACCGTGTCGACGACGTAGTCGAGCGCCGCCGGGTCGCCGGGGCCGTTGGCGAGGAAGACGATGTCGGGATCCTCGCCGAGCACCTGCTCGGCCGAGCTGGTGCAGGGCAGCAGGGTCAGCTTGGCGCCGTGCTCGCGCAACTGGCGGACGATGCTCATCTTGATCCCGGTGTCGATCCCGACCACGTGCGGGCCGTCGCCGTCGAAGCGGACCGGCTCCGGCGGGGTCACGGTGCGAGCCAGGTCGGCGCCGCCCATCGCGGGCTCGGCGCCGATCCGCTCGCGCGCCTCCGCCTCCGGGGTCGCGGCCAAGAAGATGCCGCCGCGCATGGCGCCGCGGTCGCGGATGTGGCGGACCAGGGCGCGGGTGTCGACCCCGGTGATGCCGGGCACGCCGCAGTCGCCGAGCCAGTCGAGCCAGCCGCCCTCGGCGCTGGCGACGTCCTCGCGGTTCTTGGCATCGCGCATGACGACGCCGCGGGCATGGACGCGGTCGGACTCCATCGCCGCGGCGCTGACCCCGTAGTTGCCGATCAGCGGGTAGGTGAAGACGATGATCTGGCCGGCGTAGGAGGGATCGGTGACCGACTCCTGGTAGCCGGTCATCGCCGTGTTGAAGACGACCTCACCGGTGACCGCGCGCGGATCGCCACAGATGTCGCCGTCGAGCCGGGTTCCGTCCTCCAGCAACAGGTAGCCGGCGCTCATGCCGCTACCCCCAGCGAGAAGCTGCGCAGGCGGAAGGCGACCTGGCCGGCGGCGACCGTGACCATGACCCGGCCGGTGAGGGCCCTGCCGGCGCACCAGGAGTTCTGCGAGCGGCTCTCGTAGCCGTCCTCCCCCACGGTCCACTCGGCGCCGAGGTCGCAGAGGGCGACGTTGGCCTCTGAGCCCGGGGCGAGGCTGGGCCGCTCGATCCCGAACGGGGCGGCGCCGCCGGCCATGCGCTCGACCAGCAGGCCGAGCTCGATCGTGCCTGGCATGACGAGCTCGGTGTGCAGGGCAGCGAAGGCGGTCTCGAGCCCGGTCACGCCCATCGCCGCCTGCTCGAAGGGAACGTCCTTTTCCTCCGCCTGATGGGGGGCGTGGTCGGTGGCCACGCACTCGATGGTGCCGTCGCGCAGGGCCTCGATCAGCGCCTGGCGGTCGGACTCGTGGCGCAGCGGCGGGTTCATCTTGAAGCGGCGCGGGTCGAGGCTGCGCACGGACTCGTCGGTGAGGCAGAGGTGGTGCGGGCTGGCCTCGGCGCTGATCTGGACCCCGGCCGCCTTGGCGGCGCGGACGACCGCGACCGACTCCGCCGCTGAGAGGTGCTGAACGTGGATGCGGGCGTTCTCGTAGGCGGCGAGGGCGGCATCGCGGGCGATCATCGTCGACTCCGAGACCGAGGGGACGCCGGCCAGGCCGAGTGCGGCGGAGACCGGGCCCTCGTGCATGACGCCGGCGCCGGAGAGGTCGGGGTCCTCCTCGTGCAGGGCGATCGTGCCGCCGCAGAGGCGCTGGTACTGAAGGGCGCGGAGCATCAGGCGGGCGCTGACGATCGGCAGCCCGTCGTCGGAGAAGCCGACGGCGCCGGCTTCGCGCAGTTCGACCATCTCGGTCAGCTCCTCCCCCGCCATCTCGCGGCTGACCGTGGCGAGGAAGCCGACCGGGACCGAGGCGCCGGCGCGGGCCTGCTCGCGCAGTGCCGTGACGTCGGCGGCGGTCGAGACCGGCGGCTCGGTGTTGGCCATCGCCAGGATTCCGCAGTAGCCGCCGGCCGCGGCCGAGCGGGTGCCCGTCTCGACGTCCTCTTGTGCTCGTGCCCGGGGGTGCGGAGGTGGACGTGGGGGTCGAAGAAAGCGGGGAAGGCGTGCATGCCCTCGGCCTCGACGATCTCGGCGCCGTCGCTGGCGCCCTCGCCCGGCGCCGCCAGCTCGGCGATCTCGCCGCCGCGGATGACGACGTCGTGGACGCCCTCGATCGCCGCGACCGGGTCCAGCACCGTCGCCCGGCGCAGGATCAGGCTGGCATCCTCGCCACGGCGCACGTCGAGGCCCTCGCTGACGCTCATGCCGGCTGGCCGATCGGTGTCGGGCTGCCGGCGCCATCGCCCTCGCCCAGCGGTACCGGGCGCTCGCTGCCGGCCAGCAGCTCGTAGAGGATCGCCATCCGCACCACCAGCCCCGCCGCCACCTGCTCGGCGATCAGCGACTGCGGCGAGTCGATCGCCTCGCCCGAGAGCTCGACCCCGCGGTTGACCGGACCGGGGTGCATCAGCAGCTGCCGCGGGTTGAGGCGGCGGGTGTCGATCTGAAAGGTCGCCGCGTACTCGCGCAGCGAAGGCACGAAGCTCTCGCTCATCCGCTCCTGCTGCATCCGCAGGGCATAGACGACTTCGGCCTCGCCGAGCCGCTCGAGCGAGTGCGAGACCTCGCAGCCGAGCTCCTCGATCCCGCGCGGGATCAGAGTCGGCGGTCCGCAGACCGTGACCTCGGCGCCCATGCGCTGGAAGGCGATCAGGTTGGAGCGGGCGACGCGGCTGTGGAGGACGTCGCCGACGATCCAGATCCGCTTGCCGTCAAGCGAGCCGAGGCGGCGGCGCAGCGTGTAGACGTCCAACAGGGCCTGGCTGGGGTGCTCGTGCTTGCCGTCGCCGGCGTTGACCACCGCCGCCGTCGTCCACTCGGCGACCATCTGGGCGGCGCCCGCGTAGGGGTGGCGGATCACGATCGCAGCCGGGTCGTAGGCCGAGAGCGTCGCCACCGTGTCCTTCAGCGACTCGCCCTTGTCGACCGAGGATCCCGCCGCCTTGACCGAGATGAGATCGGCGGAGAGCCGCTTCGCGGCGAGCTCGAAGGAGCTGCTGGTGCGGGTGCTGGACTCGTAGAAGAGGGTGACGACGGTGCGCCCGCGCAGGGTCGGCACCTTCTTGATGTCGCGGCGGCCGACCTCGGCGAAGCTCTCCGCCCGGTCGAGGATCGCCTCGATCTCCTCGCGCGAGAGCTGCTCGATCGCCAGCAGGTGCTTCACGCGATCGCTCCTTCCGCGCTGGGCTCGGAGATCGTCATCTCATCGATTCCGTCGGTCTCCTCGAGGCGCACGTTGACGCGCTCGTCGAGGGCGGTCGGCAGGCTCTTGCCGACGTAGTCGGGCCGGAACGGCAGCTCGCGGTGGCCGCGGTCGCAGAGGACCGCCAGCTGAACCCGCTGCGGCCGCCCGTAGTCGAACAGGGCCTCGATCGCCGCCCGCACGGTGCGGCCGGTGAAGAGGACGTCGTCGACGAGGACGACGGTGCGGCCACCGAGGTCGAAGTCGATGTGGGAGGCGTGGACGATCGGTTGTGTGTCGGGCGCTTTGGCGCCGACGTCGTCGCGGTAGAAGGAGATGTCGAGGTCGCCGATTGGCAGCTCGGCGCCGGTCAGCTCGACTAGGAACGCGTGCAGGCGGCGGGCCAGATGGGCGCCGCGGGTGTGGATCCCGACCAGCGCCAGATCCCCGGCGTCGGGGTTCTTCTCGACGAGCTCGTGCGCGATCCGCCGCAGCGTGCGCCCCAGATCGTCGTGCTCCAGCACGACCTTCTCACTCACTCTTTGCTTCCTTCCTGGCCTCACGGGACCTGGTTAAAGGACGGCCGCAGCGTAGCACTGGGGGAGGCGGGTCCGGGTGTGGTCTCGCCCTCACGAACTGCGGGGAGGGTCTGGCGGAGGAGGCTCCGGTACCGCCTCGCCCTCACGAACTGCGGGAGGTTCGGTCGAGGCGGTACCGGAGGCTCCTCTGTCGCGGGCTCCATTGGGAATGAGTTCGGGGTAGCCGCGCTCGGGGAAGGGGATCTCGATTACGTCGAAGTCTTTGGGGGCGACGGTGGGTTCGTAGACGTCCTGTGCCTCCTCGAGGACCTTGCCGACGTGGTAGCGGGAGGAGATGTGGACCAGGGCCAGCATCTTCACGTGGGCCTCACGGGCGACCGCGGCGGCCTGGCCGACGGTCGAGTGGCCCGTTTCGGCGGCGCGTTGGACCTCCTCCTCGGCGAAGCTGGCGTCATGGATCAGCAGCTCGGCGTCGGCGGCGGCGGCGACCGTGGCCGGGCTGGGCGCGGTGTCGCCGGTGACGACGACCGTGCGACCGGGACGGCTGGAGCCGACGACCTGCTCGGGCGTGACCGGACCGGCGGCGCCCGCGACCGTCTCGCCGCGCTGCAGCGCGGCGAACGCCGGCCCTTCGGGGACGCCGAGGCGCTTCGCGGCCTCGACGTCGAAGCGGCCGGGGCGGGTCGCCTCGACCAGCGCGTAGCCGTTGGCACGGGCGCTGTGGGCGGCTTCGAAAGCCTGGATCTCATAGCCATCGGCCGGCACGGTCTCGCCGGGGGTCAGCTCGACGAGGCGCAGCTCGAAGCCGATCCGGCCGACGATCGGCTTCAGGATCGCGAAGAGGTCGCGCAGGCCAGGTGGCCCGTAGACAGAGAGCGGCAGCTCGCGGTCGGTCAGGTCGTAGCTCTTCAGCAGCCCCGGCAGGCCGAGGATGTGATCGGCATGGAAATGGGTCAGGTAGATCGCGTCGACCTGGATCAGGCCCAGCGAGCGCTGCAACTGCCGCTGCGTCCCTTCGCCGCAGTCGAACATCAGCCGCTCCCCCCCACGCGCGATCAGCACGCTCGCCGTAGAGCGCCGCGCCGAGGGCACCGAGCCGCCGGTCCCGAGGAATATCGCCGAGAGATCCACGGCGGCGAGCCTACGGGACCGTCCCCGGCGGAGCGCAACTAGACTGACCCCCTGAGCGCCCGTAGCTCAGCTGGATAGAGCGCTTCCCTCCGGAGGAAGAGGCCGCAGGTTCGAATCCTGCCGGGCGCGTGGTCATGCTGGGCCCCGTGCCGTACTAGGCGGTCTTGAAGCGGGCCAGCCACTCGTCGCGGTCGAAGCGGGCCGGCTCGGTCTCGTCGAGGAAGCGCTCGAGGGCGGCGATGAAGCGACCCGGGCTCTCGAGCTGGGGTACATGGCCGATGCCCTCGAAGACCTCGAGGCGGCTGCCGGGGAGCTGGCGATGGGCCTCCTCGGCGTGCTCGACGGGGATGATCGGATCGCGATCTCCCCAGACGATCAGCAGGGGCAGGGCCTCGGCCAGGTACAGGCGGTCGAGGGCGGCGACCCGCTGGCCCTCGGTGCCGACGACCGAGCGCAGCGTCGCCAGGAAGGCCTTGCGGCGCTCGGGATCGGCGAGCGAGGCGTAGCCGCGGGCGACCTCGGCGACGTCGGCGGTCGGCCGCATGCCCAGGAACCCAAGACCGCGCCCGACCAGAGACCCGGCTCGCCGCCCGACCCCGACCGTGGCCGAGATGAAGAGATCCGCCCCGGGCAGCGCGGCCGCGCGCAGGATCGGGCTGACGTCGGGCCCGAGGCCGCCGCTGGAGACCAGAACCAGGCGCTCGACCAGCTCCGGGAACTGGTAGGTGAACTGAAGGGCGACGCCGCCGCCGAGCGAGTGCCCGACCAAGGTCGCCCGCTCGTGGCCGAGCGTGATCATCAGATCGCGCAGTCCACTGGCGAGGCTGCCGAGCGAGTAGTCGCCGCCGCCCGGCGCCGACTGCCCGTGGCCGGGGAAGTCAGGGGCGATTACTCTGCTGCGCAGGGCCAGCGGCTCGATCACCGAGCTCCAGTTCTTGGCGGTCCCCGCCATCCCATGGATCAACAGCAGCAGCTGGCCGGAGCCGCCTTCCGCGTAGCTCACAGTGCGGCCATGGACGGTCGCCGTCTTGGTCTCCACGTCGTGCGGGTGCAGCGGCGTCGGCTCAGCGCTCACGCCGAACACGCTACCCATCGGCCAGGGCGACCAAAACGGCGAGCGCGAATCGGCCGCCGGTTCCAATACTGTCGCGCCTGTGAGCGAGGCCGAGCCGGACAGCCGCATGCCGCGTGGCGCCCTGATCGTGGTCGCGGTCGGCCTGCTCGCCTGCATCGCCGCCGCCCTGTTGACGGCGGACAAGAGCAGCGGCGAAGCGGCGAACCTGGAATGGGTCCAGACGGCGAGGATCCCCGACTCGGAACCGGTCGCGGTGCCGGGGGGCAGCCAGCCGATGCAGCTGACCAACGGGAGGATCAGCGCGACCGGGACCAACGTCAGCGGCTACTCGCTGTTCCGGGTCGGCTCGACGCTGCGGATCGATGCCGGCGCACCGGTCGGGGACGCGCGCATCCTCTGCGCCGTCGACGCCAAGGGCCGGGCCGAAGTGGCGCAGACCGCCGGCGGCCTGCGCGGCACCTACCCGCGCTCTTCGGAAGCGGGCATCTACAGCCAGGAAGTGCCGGAAACGATCCTGATCGACTTCAGCGCCCGCGGCAGCGAACTGGCGGTGCTCGAAACCGATGACATCGCCCAGTTCACCACCGAAAAAGGGGTGAAGCTCGAGTGGCCCGAGTACACGGTCGGGACCGAGCGCCTCAAGTACTTCATCGCCGGGGGGAAACCGAAGCGGGACCTGGTGCTGCCCTTCTACACGGTCTGGAAAACGACTTCGATCCCCGCCGCCACCGTCGCCTGCACGCTGACCACGAGCGCCGGCGAGGCCACGGTCCGCACCGAGGGCGCGCTGAAGAAGGTCTCGCCGCCGATCGACGAAGAGGCGGAAGAGGAAGCCGAAGAAGCGGCCGAAGAAGAGGAAGAAGAAGCGGAGGAGTGAGTCTCAACCGGACTGCGGCGCGACCAGCAGCTCCGGGCCTTCCGCCATCCCTTTGCCGACCTTGTTCAGCTGTGGGTTGGCCGGGGCGCTCTGCATGCGACCTGCGTCGAGCGGCCCGCACATCGCCACCGCGTCCTCGACGCTGAGGTCGGGCCGCAGCCACGTCGACTCTGCTTCCGGCGACGCAAGGACCACTGGCATGCGGTTGTGTACCGGCGCAACCACCTCATTTGGTTCCGTGGTGACGATCGTGCAGCTGTAGAGCCAGCCGTCGTCGTAGCCGCGGTCGTCCTCGTCCTGCCACTCCTTGCGGGTGCAGATGCCGGCGAAGGCAAAGGGCTCGCCACCGTCGACCGTGAACCGCCAGGGCTGGCGCGGCTGCTTTGGGTCCTCGGCCTTCATCCACTCGTAGAAGCCGTCGGCGACGATCAGGCAGCGATGGCGGAACTTCCCGACCAAGGGCCCATAGGCCTTGCTGGCGGTCAGGTTCTCGGCTTTGGCGTTGATCATCCGGTAGCCGACCTTGAGGTCCTTGGCCCAGCGCGGGACCAGGCCCCAGCGCATCAGCCGCGCCTCGCGCTCATCCCGTTCGGCCTCCTCGGGGACGGGCGAGGAGCGCACGGTGAGGATCTCCTGGGTCGGGGCGACGTTGAAGCGGTCGAGCCCTTGCGCCAGCTTCTCCGCCCGCTCCTTGCTCGGCGACGGCGCTTCGCCGTCTCCCCCGCGCTCCAGCGCCTTCTCCAGCTCGACCTGGAAGCGGTCGGCGATCGTCTTCGTGTCTTTGGCCGTAACCGTGAATCGTCCGCACATCAGATGATCGACCCCCAATCCGGGTGCGACCGGGGGCGTGCATGGCCGAGCAGATCAAGGACGCAGGGCGAAGCCTTTGGCGGTGCCAAAGGCAAGCCCGAGGACGCAGAGATGCGAAGAGCCAGGCGCGACATCCGGGTGTGCCGGGATTGGGGGTCGATCATCTAAGGGCGCGCCTCCGGGTGTTGGCGGTACCACTCGAGGGTACGGGCCAGGCCGTCGGGGAGCTCGACCGCGGGTGCCCAGCCGGTGAGGGAGCGCAGCTTGGCCGAGTCGACGAACTGGCGGTCGATCTCGCCGGCGGGGTTGCCCGGCCCGTATTCGGGGTCGAGGCCGTCGCCGGCGATCTCGGCGATCGCCTCCACCACCTCGGCGACCGCGTGGGGTCGCTCGCCACCGGCGTTGAATGCCTCCCCCGCTGCCGGCCCACCGGCGCCGACCGCGTGCTCGATCGCGAGGTAGGCGGCGACCGCGTCGTCGACATGGAGAAAGTCGCGCTCGGGGCTGCCGTCGGAGCGGATCGCCGGACGGCGGCCATCGAGCACCGCCGCCATCGCCTCGGGAACCAGGCGCGAGAAGTTGAGGTCGCCGCCGCCGTAGATGTTGGCGAAGCGGGTGACCGCGACCGGCAGGCCATAGGCCGGGCGGTAGCTGAGGGCGATCGCGTCGGCGGCGGCCTTGCTCGCCTCGTAGGGTGAAGCCGGGCGCAGCTGCATGTCCTCGCGGTAGGGCAGCTGCTCGCTCGGGCCGTAGGCCTTGTCGGAAGAGGCGACGACCAGCGCCGGGACGTCGGCGTGGCGACAGGCCTCCAGCAACGTCCAGGTGCCGCGCACGTTGGCCTCGAAGGTCGCCGCCGGATCGGCCATCGCCGGCCCGACCAGGGTCTGGGCGGCTAGGTGGAAGACGACGTCGAACTCGCCGGCGTCGAGCGTGGCGCCGACCCGCTGCGCGTCGGAGAGATTCGTCTCGACCAGCTCGATCTCCGGTGCCACCCCCTGCAGGGTCAGACCGGAGAGCGGCGGTGGCGCCAGGTCGAGCACCGTGACCGCGTCGCCGCGCTCCAGCAGCGCCCGGGCCAGATGCGAGGCGACGAAGCCGTGGCCGCCGGTGACCAGGGCCCGCTTCACGACGCCTGCGCCCCGGCCGCATCCCAGACTCGCCAGGGCGCTTCGCCGCTGGCCCAAAGGTCGTTCAGGGTCACCGCATCCTTGTAGGTGTCCATGCAGTCCCAGAAGCCCTCGTGACGGAAGGCGTGCAGCTGACCGGCGGCAGCGAGTGCTTCCAGTGGCTCGCGCTCGAGCACACTGTCCTCCTCGATATGGCCAAGCGCAGCCGGTTCGAAGCAGAAGAAGCCGCCGTTGATCCAGTGCTCGCTGCGCGGCTTCTCGACGAAGCCGGCGACCCTATCCCCCTCCCCCAGCTCGGCGATGCCCCACTGCAGGTGCGGCTGGACGACGGTCATCGTCGCCAGACCCCCATGGGCGCGGTGGAAGTCGAGCTGGGCCGCGAGGTCGATATCGGCGACGCCATCGGCGTAAGTCACGCAGAAGCTCTCGCCATCCAGTCGCTCGCCGAGCCGGGCGACGCGCCCGCCGGTCGGCGTGTCAAGGCCGGTGTCGACGCACTCGACCGCGACCCCACCGGGCCAGCGCTCCGCCGCCGCGAACTCCTCCACCGCCTCACCCATGTAGCCGGTCGCGAGCAGGAAGCGCTCGAAACCTTGGGCAGCGTAGATCTGGATCACATGCCAGAGGATCGGCCTGCCGCCGATCTCGACCAACGCCTTCGGCACCGACTCCGTCCGCTCCCGCAACCGAGTCCCACGGCCGCCGCACAAGATGACCACGGGCGGCCTCGTTTCCATGGTTTTAGCCCCTATGGGGGCCACAATCCTGGAAACGATCAGCCGCCGGCTACGGCGGGCAAGATGGTTACCTCGGCGCCGTCGTCGATGCTGGTCTCCAGGCCCTGTTGGAAGCGGATGTCCTCGCCGGAGACGTAGACGTTGACGAAGCGGCGCAGGTCGCCGTCCTGGGTGATCCGCTCGCGCAGGTCGCCATGGGCGTCGAAGACGGCGTCGAGCACCTCGCCGACGGTGGAGCCGGAGACCTCGACCTCGGATTGCCCCCCGGTCGCGGCGCGCAGCTGGGTCGGGATCTTCACGGTGACTGCCATCAGACGGCTACCTCCTGGGGGAACTCGGCCTCGAAGCTCTCGAGGGCGGGGTCGATCTCGTGCATCTGGAACGTATCGCGGGTGGCGTCGAGCGTCTTCAGGCCCTCGCCGGTGATGTAGACGA
>Ga0190275_10004379_pt1 | contig 10135 bp, 12 predicted proteins | sample Popmic550T_FD_133745 | JGI IMG/M metagenome (GOLD analysis project Ga0190275, IMG submission 133745) | Populus adjacent soil microbial communities from riparian zone of Yellowstone River, Montana, USA - 550 T | ecosystem: Environmental > Terrestrial > Soil > Riparian zone > Trees stand | place...
CCGGTGCGGGTGGAGGTGCGCTGATGGGCCGCTACGACCAGCCAGCGAGGCGTCCCGCCGTCGTCACCGGAGCGTCGTCCGGGATCGGTGCGGCGACCGCGCTGGAGCTGTCCCGCGCCGGCCATCCCGTCGCGCTCGGCGCGCGCCGCGTCGAGCGCTGCGAGGAGGTGGCTGCCGAGATCCGCGCCGCAGGTGGCGAGGCATTCGCCCACCCGCTCGACCTGCGCGACGCTGACTCGGTCAAGGCGTTCACGGAGGCGGTCACCCGTGACCTGGGCGAGGTCGAGGTGGTGGTCTCCAACGCCGGTGCGGTCGCGCCGGGCGTGGTGCACGAGGTCGACCCGGAGCGCTTCGCCGCCGAGGTCGACCTCAACCTGGTCGGGGCACACCGGCTGGTGCGCGCCTTCGTGCCGGGCATGGTCGAGCGTCGCCGGGGCGACGTCGTGTTCGTCTCCTCCGACGTGGCCGTCCGGGTGCGTCCGTTCATGTCGTCGTACGCCGCCGGCAAGTGGGGCCTCGAGGGGATGGTCCAGGCCATGCAGCTGGAGCTCGAGGGGACCGGTGTGCGTGCCAGCATCGTGCGACCCGGCCCCACGTGGAGCGAGATGGGCAGCGACTGGGACGACGCTGCGGCGGCCGAGGTGCTCAACCAGTGGGTGCGGTTCGGCCTGGCTCGCCACCCTCACTTCCTCAAGCCGGCCGCCATTGCGGCGGCCATCACCAGTGTGGTCTCCGCACCACGCGGCGTGCACCTGAACCTCGTCGAGGTCTCGCCGGAAGCACCGTTGGAGGACTAGTGGTTTCGACACGCTCAGCCACCGGAGGGACCGGCCCCATCGGGGGAATTGCCGAGGTCTCACGCCTGTTCCCGGATGACCCGCACGGGCACCTCCAGGAGCTGCGGACCGACCCGGTGGGCCTGCTGCAGCGCGTCCGCGACGAGTGCGGCGACGTCGGCCGGTTCCGGCTGGCCGATCGCGACGTGGTGCTGGTCTCCGGGACCGAGGCCAACGAGGCGTTCTTCCGCGCGCCGGACGACGTGCTCGACCAGGCCGAGGCCTACCCGTTCATGACCCCGATCTTCGGCAAGGGCGTCGTCTTCGACGCCACCCCCGATGAGCGCCAGCAGATGCTGAAGAACCAGGCGCTGCGCGGCGAGATGATGCGCGGTCACGCCACGACCATCGAGCGCGAGATCCGACGCTCCGTGGCCGGTTGGGGCGAGGAGGGCGAGATCGACCTGCTCGACTGGTTCGCCGAGCTCACCATCTACACCACCTCGGCGTGCCTGATCGGGCTGCCCTTCCGCGAGGAGCTCGACGCGAGCTTCGCGCAGCACTACCACGAGCTCGAGCGCGGCACCGACGCGTTGGCGTTCGTCGACCCGTACGCCGACATCGACTCCTTCCACCGACGCGACGCCGCCCGCGAGAAGCTGGTGGAGCTGGTGCAGGCGATCATCGACCGCCGGGTCGCGAGGGGGACCGTGCCGCGCGAGGAGCGCGACCTGCTGGACGTGCTCATCTCGATCGAGATGACGGCCGACTACATCACCGGCATCTTCATCTCGATGATGTTCGCCGGGCACCACACGTCCTCGGGCACCGCTGCCTGGACGATGATCGAGCTGCTCCGCCACCCCGAGGTGCTCAAGGACGTCACCACCGAGCTCGACGCCCTGTACGCCGACGGCTCAGCCGTCTCGTTCCAGGCCCTGCGCTCGATCCCTCGCCTCGAGGCCTCCCTGAAGGAGACCCTGCGGCTGCACCCACCGCTGATCCTGCTGCTGCGGGTCGCCCAGCAGGAGTTCGAGATCGGCGGCCACACCGTCCCGCCCGGCACCATGGTCGGCGCGACGCCCAAGGTGTCCAACCGGATCCCCGAGGACTTCCCCGAGCCGCTGCTCTTCGACCCGGGCCGCTACGTCGACCCGCGCCAGGAGGACCTCACCAACCGGTGGACCTGGATCCCGTTCGGCGCCGGCCGGCACCGCTGTGTGGGCAACGCCTTCGCGATGATGCAGCTCAAGGCGATCTTCTCGGTGATCCTGCGCGACTTCGAGTTCGAGATGGCCCAGCCGTCGGATTCCTACCGCGACGACTGCTCGAAGATGGTCATCCAGCTCGAGCAGCCGTGCCGGGTGCGGTACCGCCGGAGGTTGGGATGAGGGCGGTCGCGGACCTCGACCTGTGCCAGGGGCACCAGATGTGCCAGGCCGAGGCGCCGGACGTGTTCGGGTTCGACGACGCGGCCGACCGGGTCGTCGTACTGCTGGAGCGGCCGGACGAGTCGCTGCGGGACCAGGTGGAGGCGGCGGTGCGGTACTGCCCCGCGATGGCGTTGACGATCGAGGAGGACTGATGGGTGTGGACCGCGCGCTGATGGAGGAGTTCTGGGCCGCGTGGCTCTCGACCAACCGGGAAGCAGAACGCTTGCGGGACTGGGGGATCCTCGCCGACAAGTACGCCCAGGACGCGACCTACGGCTGGATGTACACCCCGGACGAGCACTTCATGGCCGTCGGCCGCGAGGAGATCCGCGCGTACGCGCTCGGGACCGAGATGGCCGGGCTGGACGGGTGGCACTACGACTACGCCGCGACCGTGATGGACGAGGCCAACGGGATGGTCGTCGGTTTCTGGAAACAGCGTGCGGGGATCGAGGACGAGCAAGGTCAGGAGTACGAGATCCGGGGGATCGGCGGCTCGTGGTTCGGGCTGGTCGAGAACGACGGGCGCGTCGAGATCGGCTGGCAGCGCGACTGGTTCGACCTCGGCTCGACCGCGCACACCTTCCTGGCGATCGCCGGCTCCGGCAAGGCGCCGCAGGGGCTGATGGACCGGATGCACCTCAACGGGAGGGAGCAGCCGGGGCACTACACGCACGACGCGCTGCCCTCGACGGTGTGGCCCCCGGTGGTGGGAGATGACTGACCCGTTGCTTCTGATCGACGGTCAGCTGGTCGGGGCGAGCGACGGGGCGACGTACCCGATCCTCAACCCGGCCACCGGCGAGGAGATCGGTCGAGCGCCCGCTGCGACCGCCGCCGACGTGGATGCTGCGGTTGCTGCCGCTCGCCGGGCGTTCGACGAGACCGACTGGTCGACGAACCACGCGTTCCGGGTGCACTGCCTGCGCCAGCTGCACCGGGCGATGGTCGACCACGGTGAGGAGATGCGGGCGCTGACCACCGCCGAGGCAGGCGCCCCGGCCTTCCTCACCGCTGGTCCGCAGTACGACGTGCCGGTCGAGGCCTTCGCGTGGATGGTCGACCTGGCCGCCTCGTTCGAGTGGGAGACCGACCTCGGCGTCGCGAAGCCGATGGGCATCCCGACGCGTCGCACCCTGCGTCGCGAGGCGGTCGGGGTGGTTGCCGCGATCACGCCGTGGAACTTCCCGAACCAGATCAACCTCGCCAAGATCGGGCCTGCCCTCGCCGCAGGCAACACCGTCGTCCTCAAACCGGCGCCGGACACGCCCTGGCTCGCCTGTGCGCTGGGCCGGCTCGCCGCCGACCACACCGACCTGCCGCCGGGCGTGCTCAACGTGGTCACGCCGCTCGACAACGCCGTCGCTGCTGCGCTCGTGACCGACGAGCGGGTCGACCTGGTCTCGTTCACCGGCTCGACCGACACCGGCCGCGCGATCATGGCCGCGGCGGCGCCGACCCTGAAGAAGGTCTTCCTCGAGCTGGGCGGCAAGTCGGCAGCGATCGTGCTTGACGACGCCGACCTCGGCGCAGCTGTCGGCGCCACCGCGTTCGCGGTCAGCATCCACGCCGGCCAGGGCTGCGCGCTCACCACCCGGCTGCTCGTCCCCCGGGAGCGGTACGACGAGGCGGTGCAGGTCGCGGCCGAGACCATGGAGATGCTCGGCGCCAACGACCCCACCGACCCGGGGACCGTGTGTGGGCCGGTGATCTCCGAGCGGCAGCGCGACCGGATCGTCGCCTACCTCGAGCAGGCCCGCGAGGACGGTGGCACCTTCGCGACCGGCGGCGGGGTCGACGAGACGAAGCAGGGTGGCTACTGGGTGCGGCCAACGGTGATCGCGGGCCTGGACAACACCTCCCGCGTCGCCCGCGAGGAGATCTTCGGCCCGGTGCTCGTGGTGATCCCGCACGACGGGGACGACGACGCGGTCCGGATCGCCAACGACTCGCCGTACGGGCTCTCGGGCTCGGTCGACTCCGGCTCGCTCGAGCGTGCCAGGTCGGTCGCCGCGCGGATCCGCACCGGGACGATGGCCGTCAACGGGGGCGTCTGGTTCGCGCCCGATGCGCCGTTCGGCGGCTACAAGCAGTCCGGCATCGGCCGGGAGATGGGCGTGGCGGGGTTCGAGGAGTATCTCGAGACCAAGCTGATCGCCGAAGGAGTGAATTAGTGGTTTCGACGAGCTCAACCACCGGTCGTCGGTTCGAGGACAAGGTCGCGGTCGTCACGGGAGCGGCGCAGGGCATCGGAGCGGCGTACGCTCAGGGGCTGGCGCGCGAGGGTGCTGCGGTCGTCGTCGCGGACATCGGCGACGAGGCCGGCGCCGCCACCGCGAAGCAGATCGAGGCCGACGGCGGCCGCGCGATCTTCGTGCACACCGACGTGTCCTCGGCGGAGTCCGCCGAGGCGATGGTCGCCCAGGCCGTCGAGGAGTACGGCGGGATCGACCTGCTGGTCAACAACGCCGCCATCTACGGCGCGATGGAGTTCGACCTGCTGATCTCGGTGGACTGGGACTACTACCGGAAGTTCATGTCGGTGAACATGGACGGCGCCCTGGTGATGACCCGCGCGGTCTACCCACAGATGCAGGCGCGCGGCGGCGGGGCGATCGTCAACCAGAGCTCGACGGCGGCCTACCTCTACTCCGGCTTCTACGGGCTGGCCAAGACGGGAGTGAACGGACTGACCCAGCAGCTCGCCCACGAGCTCGGCGGCATGGGCATCCGGGTCAACGCGATCGCTCCCGGGCCGATCGACACCGAGGCGACCCGCACCCAGGCCGGCGACGCGGCCAAGCAGCTGGTGAGGGGGCTGGCGATCAAGCGGATGGGCCAGCCCGAGGACCTGGTCGGCCTCTGCCTGTTCCTGCTCTCCGACGAGGCCTCGTGGGTCACCGGCCAGATCGTCGCCGTCGACGGGGGACAGGTGTTCCGCCCGTGAAGGTGGGCTTCGTCGGCCTCGGCAACATCGGCAAGCCGATGGCGCTGCGGCTGGCCTCGTCCGGTGCCGACCTCACGGTCTACGACGTGGCCCCCGAGCCGGTCGAGGAGCTGCGAGCCGCCGGAGCCGGTGTGGCCGGCAGCGTCGCCGAGCTCGCCTCCGGCGTCGACCTGGTGTGCGTGATGGTGCGCGACGACGAACAGGTCCGCGAGGTGCTCGGCGATCTGCTGGGCACGGCCGCCGAGGGGCTGGTCGTGGCCGTCCACTCCACGGTCGCGCCCACGACGCCCGTCGACCTGGCCGACACCGCGGGCCGCCACGGCGTGCTCGTGGTCGACGCTCCGGTCAGTGGCGGGGCCATGGGGGCGACCGAAGGCACCCTGGCGATCATGGTCGGGGGCAGCGACGAGGCGTTCGCCGCCTGCGCCGAGCCGTTCTCGCTGATGGCCAGCAAGGTCGTGCACGCCGGCCCGGTCGGGTCGGGGACGGCCTTCAAGCTGGCCCGCAACCTGATGCACTTCGTCTCGTTCACCGCCGCCACCGAGGCGCAGCGACTCGCCGAGGCGGCCGGGCTGGACCTCGTCGCCCTGGGCGAGGTGGTCCGGCACACCGACGCGATCACGGGCGGCGCCGGCGCGATCATGCACCGCGCGACCACGGCCCGGCTCGACCCCGACGACTTCTGGTACGGCGTCCTCGGCCACGTCGTCGCCCTGGGGGAGAAGGACCTGGGCTTCGCGACCGAGCTGGCCGACAGCCTCGGGGTCGACGTACCCCTGGCGCGGCTGGCGCGCGAGAGACTCGGCCCGGGGCTGGGACTGCCGACGACGGGAGAGGGATCACCATGAGCGACAGGTTCGAGGGGCTTCCGCCCACCAGGCGGGCCGGTCTGGAGAAGATGGAGCAGGTCTACGGCTTCGAGATGAGCGACGGCGAGGGCGACTTCTTCCGCTACACCGCTGACCACCTCTTCGCCGACATCTGGAACCGACCCGGCCTCTCCGACCGCGACCGGCGGCTGGTGCTGATCGGCATGCTCTCGACCCACGGCGCTGCCGACGTGCTCGGCATCCAGGTGCCGGCGGCCTACCGCAACGGCGAGCTCGACGAGGACGCACTGCGCGAGATCGTGATCCTCGTCTGCCACTACGCCGGCTGGCCCGTGGGTGCGCGGCTCAACTCGATCGTGGAGGAGACGATCGCCCAGGGTCGCTGAGGTGCCGGGTCAGGAACCTCAGCTGGTGGGCCACAGCTGACTCGAACCAGGGCTTGCCGGGCCAGACGTCGAAGTGGTCGCAGGGGTAGTGGCGCACCTCGGCCCGCGCGTCGACGGCTGCCTTCGCGGCGGCCTGCGGGGGAGCGCTGCGGTCGAAGTCGGCGATCTGCACCAGCACCGGACAGGCGACCTCCTGGGCCCGCCGAGCAGGACGATGCCCGCCCAGCTCGAGACCCACGCTGGCGTCGATCTCGTTGCGCCACGTCGGTCCGGCGATCGCGAGGTAGTCGTCGTAGCAGCCGTCGAGGGTGAGCGCCGCCAGCTCGCCGGGACGACCGACGACCGGCATCATCACCGGCGGACGACCGACCCGCGACGCCACCCGTCCCCGCACGCCGGCCACCGTCGAGCGGAGGAGCTCGGTCGGCCGGTGGCTGGCCAGGGCGTGGCGCCCGGCCGCCACGCCGTCCACGAGCGGAGTCAGGGAGATCACGGCCGCCACGTCGGAGCGCCCGGCCGCCGCCTCGAGGACGTGACCGCCGGAGAGGGAGACGCCCCACAGCACGAGACGGTCTCGTTCGACCCCCGGCAGCCTCGCGGCCGCCGCCATTGCCGCCCGGTAGTCCTCGAGTTGCGCGGCCATGCTGACCCGCTGGCGCGGGGTGCCGGCGCTCGCACCGAAGCCGCGGTAGTCGAAGGCGAGCACGTCGAGACCGGCCTCGGCCAGGGACTCGGCGAACGGCCCCAGCCCGGAGTCCTTGGTGCCGGCCAGGCCGTGGGCCATCACCACGACCGGGCGGTCGCCGGAACGCGCGAACGCGTCACCGACCCCGGTCCAGTGCCACGCCGCGCACGACGTGCCCTGCGAGTCGAACTCGATCTCGTCGTACTTCATGCTCCGACCCGTTCTGCGTCGACCGTTCCGTAGATGGTGCGCAGCCAGACCGCCGTCACCGCCTGGATCTGCTGGTCGAGGGAGAGCGCCCCGCCTCTGACCACGCGTTCGAGGGCTCGGTCGTTGAGCTCGAGCAGGACCGTGGCCAGCGCGACCGGCTCGGGACCGTCGGGGGCGCGACCGGCGTCGCGCTCCCCCTGGATCAGCTCGGCCAGCGGCTCCACGAACGACTGGCGGTCGGCCTCCCACATCTCGCGTACGGCGTCGCTGGTCGCGCGCGCCTCGAGCATCGCCGCGAACAGCTTGCGGTGCCGCTCCATCGCCTCGAACAGCCCGATGATCATCGTCTCGATCCGGGTGGCCGGGGTGCCGGCCGAGGAGGTCAGCAGCCGCGAGACCGCGAACACCTCGTCGTAGAGCTCCTCCATCAACGCGGCGACGGCGGCGGCCTTGTTCTCGAAGTAGAAGTAGAACGCCGAGCGGGTGACTCCCGCGCGCCGCGAGATGTCGGCGATGTTGATCGAGTCGAAGCTGCTCTCCTGGAGGTGGTGGTCCAGCGACTGCAGGAGGGCGCTGCGACGCTGGTCGCCCTTCTGGGGCGGGCGTCGGTCGCGCGTGCTGGTCGGCCGGTTCATGCGCTCCGCTCCAACGCGCGCCGGCGCCCCTGCGGCAGCTCGCGGGTGCGGATGTCGTGCTCGTAGACGAAGTAGTCGAGCTGGTGGGTGTGCCGCGGGCGGTCGAGCATGTGGCCCATGTAGAGCTCGTCGTCGGCCTTGATCACCTCGCGCATCTCGGCGACCGACGGCGGGAGGTACTCGCCCACGGCGTACGCCGCGATCAGCCGCGCCTGGCACTCGACGAACGGGAACAGGGTCGGCGTCGCCTGGGCGAACCCGGCGAACAGCAGGTCGTCGATCCCGGGCCTGAAGATCCGCTTGTAGAGGTCGATCCGGTTCTCCGGAGCGCTGATGAACTCGGGATCGAAGAACGGGAAGGTCAGGTTGTAGCCGGTGGCGTAGACGATCACGTCGAAGTCGGAGCTGGTGCCGTCCTCGAAGTGGACGGTGCTGCCGGCCAGGTGGGACACGTTGCCCTTCGGGGTCACGTCGCCGGACTTCAGCCGTAGCGGGAGCTCACCGGACTGCGTGGGGTGGGCCTCGAAGAACTTGTGGTTGGGAGCGGGCAGCCCGTAGAGCGTGGGGTCGGACGCGGTGAAGCGCTGCCCCCACTGCGCGACCTTGCGCTGCCAGCTCAGCGGCAGGTGCGGGCTGGTGCGGTAGTTCATGTCCGCGGCCTTGCCGTTGATCAGCTTCGGCACCACCCACGCGCTGCTCCGGGTCGACAGGGTGACCTGGTTGCGCAGCGACCGCTGCGAGAGCTCCACGGTGATGTCGGCGGCGCTGTTGCCGAGCCCGACCACGAGGATGCGCTTGTCCATCAGGTGCAGCGGGTCCCACGGGTCGACGTAGTGGTGGGAGTGGATGGCCTCGCCGGTGAACTCGCCGGGGAACGTCGCGGTCCGGGGGTCCCAGTGGTGTCCGTTGGCGACGACGAGGAGGTCGAAGCGGCGGGTGGCTCCGGCCTCGTCGTCGATCTCCCAGCCGCCGCCCACACGCCGACGCGCCGACAGCACCCGGTTGCCGAACTCGATGTGCTCGCGCACCCCGAAGGCGTCGGCGTAGGAGTCGAGGTAGTCCTTGATCAGGGTGTGGTGCGGGAAGTCGGGGTAGTGCTCGGGCATCGGGAAGTCCTTGAAGGACAGCTGGTACTTCGAGGTGTCGATGTGCAGCGACTGGTAGGCGCTGCTGTGCCCGTTGGGGTTGCCGAAGGCCCAGTTGCCGCCGACCCGGTCGGAAGCCTCGAAGCAGGTGTAGGGCACCGCGTAGTCGGTGAGCATCTTGCCGGTCGTCAGGCCACTGATCCCCGCGCCGATGACGGCGGTGGTGGGTCCGGGCAAGCTGGCCTCCCGTGGTTGGGTGGGCCTGACCCTAGACACCGAATTGACGAATGTCGAGTTTTCTCAACATCTGTCAAAAAGAGGGACGAGTGTCTACGGTGAGCCGCATGTCCCTTCGCCTGACGTGCCCGTGCGGCACCGCCATCTCCGGGGAGAGCGACGACGAGCTGGTCGTGCTCACCCAGGAGCATCTCGTCGCCGAGCACCCCGGGCGTGAGTACTCGCGAGAGGAGATCCTGTTCCTGGCGATGTAGCCGGGGCCGGGGGAGGACGCGTGGAGCAGGAGCAGAGCAGCAGTGGTGAGGTCGCGGTCGTCTTCGGGGGTGCGTCCGGCATCGGTGCGGCCGTCGTCGAGGCGCTGACCTCGGCCGGGTACGCCGTGCACGTGGCCGACCTGACCACGTCACCGACGGTGGACGTCACCGACGAGGCGTCGGTCAGCGGCTTCCTCGAGGACGTGGTGGGTCGGGAGGGGAGGCTGGACCTGGTCGTGAACAGCGCCGGGTCGAGCACCCTCGGCCTGGTCACCGAGCTGGACGTCGCGGAGTTCCGGCGCGTGGTCGACGTCTGCCTCACCGGTGCCTTCCTCGTGCTCAAGCACGCCGGTCGCCTCGTCGTGGACGGCGGCGCGATCGTCTCGCTCGCCTCGCTGAACGCTCGCCAGCCGGGGGCCGGCCTCGCGCCGTACTGCGCGGCCAAGGCAGGTCTCGCCATGCTCACCGAGGTGGCCGCCCTGGAGCTGGCCGTACGTCGCGTCCGGGTCAACGCGGTCTCGCCCGGCCTGGTGCCGACACCGCTCACCGTGCCCGCCCTGGAGATCCCGGGCATCGAGGACGACTACGTCGCGAACACGCCGCTCGGGCGGGCCGGCACACCCGCGGAGGTCGCGGAGGCAGTGCTGTTCCTCGCCC
>Ga0190275_10004380_pt1 | contig 10135 bp, 5 predicted proteins | sample Popmic550T_FD_133745 | JGI IMG/M metagenome (GOLD analysis project Ga0190275, IMG submission 133745) | Populus adjacent soil microbial communities from riparian zone of Yellowstone River, Montana, USA - 550 T | ecosystem: Environmental > Terrestrial > Soil > Riparian zone > Trees stand | place...
CAACTTCACCTTCAGCCCCATCCGTGGCGAGGGCGGTCACGTGGAGGGCGTCTTCAATGCAGTCATCGAGACGACCTACCAGGTCATCAGCGAGCGGCGGACTCGCGTGCTGCGCGAGCTCGGCGAGAGGACAGCGGCGGCGCGCTCTGCCGACGAGGCCTGCGCCCTGGCGGCAAGCAGTCTGGGTTCGGCGGCTCATGACGTGCCGTTCTGCGCACTCTACCTTGTCGACGAGACGGCCCAGCTCGCACGGCTTGCCGCGTCCTCGGGGCTCTCTCGTGGCGGGCCGGCCGCTCCAGAGCTCATCCCGCTGGTCGAGGAATCGGCTGCACCCTGGCCGTTCTCTCGCGTGCGGCGCTCCGGTCGAGCAGAGCTCGTGACTGGGCTCTCTGAGCGATTCGACGCTTCGCTGCCCGGCGGCCCATGGCCGGAACCTGCGGACTCAGCGCTGGTCGCGCCCCTCGTCACGGCCGCTGCGGCGCGTGCGGCGGGGTTCCTCGTCCTGGGTGTGAGCCCTCGGCGTGCGCCGGACGAGGAGTACCGCCAGTTCGCTGAGCAGGCCGCAGCGCACATCACCACCGTCGTCTCGAGGGCGACCGCTGACGAGGCAGAACGCAAGCGGGCCGAGGCGCTGGCCGAGCTGGACCGGGCCAAGACGGCTTTCTTCAGCAACGTCAGTCACGAGTTCCGCACGCCGCTCACCCTCATGCTCGGCCCCATCGAGGATGGCCTGTCGGATACCGAGCAGCCCCTCCCTCCTGCCCAGCGCGAGCGCCAGGAGCTCGTCCGCCGCAACGGACTGCGCCTCCAGAAGCTCGTCAACACACTGCTCGACTTTGCCCGCATCGAAGCCGGGCGTGCTCAGGCCTCCTTCGTCCCCACGGACCTTGCCGCGCTCACCACGGACCTTGCGAGCAGCTTCGACTCCGCGCTGGGGGCCGCCGGCCTCAAGATGGTGGTGGACTGCCCAGCCCTGCCGGAGGCCGTCTACGTGGATCCGGCGATGTGGGAGAAGGTTGTCTTGAACCTCCTCTCGAACGCCTTCAAGTTCACCTTCAAAGGAGAGATTCGCGTCTTCCTCCAGTGGCTGGGCGAGCGCGTGGAGCTGAGCGTCCAGGACACCGGCACTGGCATTCCGGAAGAAGAGCTCCCCCGCATCTTCGAGCGCTTCTTCCGTGTGGAGGGAGCACGCGGTCGCAGCTACGAAGGCACAGGCATTGGTCTTGCGCTGGTGCAGGAGCTGGTGAAGCTGCATGGCGGGAAGGTGACGGTGAAGAGCGCCCTGGGAAAGGGGAGCACCTTCACGGTGAGTCTTCCGACCGGCTCCGCGCACCTCCCGAGAGGCTCCGTGCGCGCTGCCCGAACGCTGGCTTCTACCGGGGTCGGGCCTGACTCGTTTCTCGCAGAGGTACCCCAGTGGAATGAAGCCGAGTCACCCTCAGCAGCTCCGCGCGCGACGCCCGCCCCGGTCAACGCAGCGCCGTCGGCCCTCCACGAGGGGGCTCGCATTCTGGTGGCGGACGACAATGCGGACATGCGCAAATACCTCGCGCGGTTGCTGTCGCCCCACTGGACGGTAGAGGCCGTGGAGGATGGTGCGCAGGCCATTGCCGCGGCGCAGGCGAGTCCACCCGACCTCATCCTCTCCGACGTGATGATGCCGGGCATGGACGGACTGGAACTGGTCCAGGCGCTGCGCGCGGACGTGCGCACCCGCACCATCCCAGTGGTGCTGCTGTCCGCCCGCGCGGGCGAGGAAGCCACCATCGAGGGGCTGCGGAGCGGCGCGGACGAATACCTCATCAAGCCCTTCTCCGCGAACGAGCTCCTCGCGCGCGTCAACGCCCAGCTGACGGTGTCGCGCCTGCGCCAGGAAGCAGTGCGCGCCGAGCGCGCGCATGCCGCGGAGGCCACCCGGCTGCTCGAAGAGTCCAGACGGGCCACCCGTGCGCGTGAGGAGACACTCGCGGTCGTCAGTCACGATCTGCGCTCCCCGCTCGCCGCCATCAGCACGGCGGCCGAGCTCCTCCAACGGGCCTTCGGGGATGACGCGCGCGAGGCACGGCTGCGGAAGCATACCGGCTCCATTCGCCGCAGCATCACTCGCATGAACCGGCTCATCGGCGACCTGCTCGACCTGGCGAGCATCGACTCGGGCACGCTCTCCCTCACACCGCAGCCTCACACGGCGGAGGAGCTCCTCCACGAAGTCCAGGAGATGTTTGAGCTACGGGTGAGAGAGAAGGGTCTCCAGTTCACCTCCGAGCTCGAACCGGATCTTCCCGTCCTCCCGTGCGACAAGGAACGCATCCTCCAGGCACTCGCCAACCTGCTCTCCAACGCGGTGAAGTTCACCGCCAAGGGCGGCGTCACCCTGCGCGCGCAGCGCCAGCCGGAAGGCATCCTCTTCTCGGTCAGCGACACGGGAGCCGGCATCGCTCCGGAAGCACTCCCCCATGTGTTCGACCGGTACTGGCACTCCGCTCAGAAGGGACGTGAGAGCCATGGCCTCGGGCTCTCCATCGCTCGGGGTGTCGTCGAAGCCCACGGAGGCACCCTCCGTGTCGAGAGCGAGCCGGGACGGGGCACTACCTTCTCTTTCCTGCTGCCCACGAGTCCCGCGGCGCGAAGAGCTCCCACGGCCCCTTCAGAGGTGACGCTCCACACGGAGGCCACGGCGGTCAGCGCCACCACGCCGCAAGCGGCCCGGAGCAGCTCTCTCACGTATGACTTCCTGGCCGGCGGGGGCGAGATGGGCAAGCTCATTCGAGCGATGGACTGGTCGAAGACGCCGCTCGGTCCGGTGGAGCGCTGGCCGCAGAGCCTGCGGACGATGGTCGGATTGCTGCTGCGCAACCGCTTTCCGCTGTTGCTGTGGTGGGGGCCAAAGCTCGTCCAGTTCTACAACGACGCGTATCGCCCGATCCCCGGCTCCAAGCATCCGAACGCGCTCGGTCAGGCCGCGAGCGAGTGCTGGGCGGAAATCTGGCACATCATCGGGCCGATGATCGAGGCGCCGTTTCGCGGCGAGCCTGCCACGTCGAGCGACGATCTCCCTCTGATGATCCACCGTAACGGCTTCCTCGAAGAGACCCACTTCAAGGTCGCGTACAGCCCGGTTCCCGACGAAACGGTGACTGGGACCGGCATCGGCGGAGTCCTCGCGACGGTCTCGGAGATCACCGCTCAGGTCTACGCAGAGCGGCAGTTGCGAACCTTGCGCGAGCTCGCGGTCCGAGCCGCTGAGGCGAAGTCGGCCGCAGAAGCATGCGAGAACGCCGTCTCGACGTTGGCCGAGAACCCCGCCGACGTGCCGTTCTCCGTCTTCTATCTCCTGAGTGATGGGGCTCGCGCGGTGATGACGGCCTCGTCCGGGTTCAGCGCGGCCACCGAGGCTGCTCGCCCCTCGACGCTGGAGATCGCGGATGACGTGTGGCCGCTGGCGAGTGCCGTCGCCGAGCGACGCATCCAAGCGATTCACGATCTGCGCTCGCGATTCGACGCGCTGCCGACGGGTGCGTGGGCCGAACCTCCACACTCGGCGATGGTGCTTCCGCTCGCGGCGCCGGACCAAGAACGTCCTTATGGGGTGCTGATCGTAGGGCTCAGCCCGCATCGTATGCTCGACGAGGGTTACCGGAGCTTCTTCGAATTGGCTGCGGCGCAAGTCGTCACCGCGATCCGCAACGCGCGGGCCTACGAGGAGGAGCGAGCACGCGCCGAAGCGCTCGCGGAAGTCGACCGCGCGGACACGGGGGTGGGCATTCCCGAGGAGGAGCTCCCGCGTGTCTTCGAGCGTTTCTACCGCGTCCGCGTCACCCAGGGCCGAAGCCACGAAGGCACCGGCATCGGGCTCGCCTTGGTGCAGGAGCTGGTAAAGCTCCACGGCGGAAGTGTCGCGGCGAAGAGCAAGCTCGGCGAGGGCACCACCTTCACCGTGCGGATGCCGCGCGGCTCGGCGCATCTGCCGTCCGACCGCGTCGAGCGCACCTCTCGTCCGCGCTCGTCGGCGACCCACGCCGTGCTCTTCACCGAGGAAGCGCGCCGTTGGGCTCTCCCGAGAACCGCGGTGGAGGCGCCGCGCATCGAAGCATCCGCGGGCACGCTGCCGGAAGTGCCTGGCGCGCTCTCGTCCGCTCGCATCCTCCTCGCGGATGACAACGCTGACCTGCGCACCTACGTGTCCGGACTGTTGGGCCAGGTATTCCGGAACGTGGACACCGTGGCGGATGGGCGCGCGGCCCTCGAGGCGGCACGCACGAGGCGACCGGACCTCATCCTCTCCGACGTGATGATGCCAGTGCTGGATGGTTTTGGACTCGTGCGGGAGCTGCGCGCGGACGAGCGCACGCGGGCCATCCCCATCATCCTCCTCTCTGCGCGTGCGGGCGATGAGTCCTCGGTCGAAGGTCTGCAGAGTGGAGCGGATGACTACCTCGTGAAGCCCTTCTCGGCCCGCGAGCTCATCGCGCGCGTCCGCACCCAGCTGGAGATGGTACGGGTTCGGCGGGAGATGGCTCGCCACGAGTTCTCGGGGGAGCAGCTCCGTGCGACACTGAAGGCGCGTGACGAGTGGCTCACCGTCGTGAGCCACGAGCTACGGACGCCCTTGAGCGCGCTGGCGCTGAGCGTCCAGTCCCTCCTGCGAAGCGTCGCCTTCGAGGCACGCACCGGGCTCTCCCCAGAAGAAGCGAGGATGAAGGCGCATACCACGACCAAACATCTCCATCGCCTGACGCGTCAGGTGGAGCAGCTCGTGGACGTGGCGGAGCTCATCTCGGGTCGTCTGGAGCTGGCGCCTGAGGAAGTCGACCTCTCTGGGGCTGTCGCCGCCGTGATTGAGGAAGCGCGGGAGAAGGCCGCGCGCCTGGGTTGCACCGTCATCTTGAGCGCGAGCACTCCGGTGGTGGTCCGCTACGATCGGCCCCGGCTGCACCAGCTGGTGGAGAGCCTCCTCGACAACGCGCTCAAGTTCGGGGCGTCCAGGCCCGTGGAAGTCACCGTGGCGGAAGAGGCGAGTCACGCGTTGATTCGCATCGTGGACCACGGCGACGGCATCGCCCCGGAGGACCAGGAGCGCGTCTTTGGCCGCTTCGAGCGCGCCGCTCCCATCCGGAACTACGGCGGCTTCGGGCTGGGCTTGTGGAGGGCTCGCCACATCGCGGAGGCGCACGCCGGAAGCATCCTCCTGACGCGGACCGAGGGCGGAGGGGCGACCTTCACCGTGGTCTTGCCGCTCCCTTGAGGAGCTCGGTCTGGTGAGCGCCTGGCGGGCGAGGGCATGCCTGGCTGGCCGTGTAGCGGTGCGGCCGCATCGTCCCCCTGCTGTGCGTGCACCTGCGCAGTGAGCGCGGACTGGATGTCACCGAGCGGACTCTGCGCCGTCGCCTCCACCAGCTGCGCTACCGCTGGAAGCGCCCCCGCTACGTCTACGCCCACAAGGCCAAGCACCTACCCCAAAAAAAGCGGCGCTCATTCGCCGACTCAACGCCCTGCGCAAGCGCTCCCCACGCTGGTAGTGCTGGTGCTGGATCAAACCATCCTCCGGCTGTTCCCACCGCTGAGGAGCGCTTGGTCCCGTCAGGGACAGCAGGCCCGGGTTCGTATCAGCGGCGAGAACGCCAAGGCCGTGCTGTGGGGCGTGCTCAACCCCTATACCGGGCACCGGCTGGTGCAGGTGTTGGACAAGGCCAGCGGCCACCGCACACCTGCCTCCAAGCAGTTGGCAGCGCAGCTCGGAATTCAACTGCTGTGGCTGCCCACACAAGCCCCGGAGTTGAACCCGATGGACCAGTTGTGGAGGGACTTCAAACGCGAGGTCTCCGCCAACCACCAGTACCTGGACATTGCTGCGCATGTGGACGCGGGAGTCAGCTGGGTACTCCAGCTCTCGCCCACGGAAGTTTTACGCAAGGCCGGCGCCCTTGCTCCTGGCTTCTGGCTCCGCAAGAAGTAGTTCGGGTTATTCTGGCGACCCACTTAGCGCGCGCTGCCCGCGGCCACGCCGAGCCGCTGCTCGTAGGCGTCCAGGGTCCGCTGCCAGGAGGGCCGCGCCTCGCACCGCTCGCGATAGGCGCTGACCCGGGGGTAGCGCTCGAGCACGCCCCCGTGGCGCACCTCGCGCAGCACGGTGGTCATCAGCAGGTCCGCGACCGTGAACTCCTCCCCGGTGAGGTACGGGCGCTCCTTCAGCCAGTCCTCGAGCCCGCTCAACCCCCGGTCCGCCCACTCCACCAAGCCGGGCCGGCGCTGCGCCCCGGTGGGATCAGCGGCGCCGAACAGATCGATCATCGCGATCTGAAACAGCGGGGGCTCCAGGGTGTTGAGCGCGGCGAAGCACCAGCGCGTCACCTGGGCTCGGCCCTTCAGGTCGGCGGGCATGAGCTTGCCGGTCTTCTCCGCGAGGTAGAGCACCACCGCGCCCGTCTCGGTGAGCACGAAGCCCTCGTCGTCGAGCACCGGGGCCTGGGAGAAGGGGCTCAGCCGCCGGAACTCCTCGCTCCGGAACTCACCCGCGGGATGATCCAGGCCGCGCACCTGGTAGGGCAGGCCCGTCTCCTCGAGCATCCACAGGACGCGCAGATCGCGCGTGAGACCCACCACCTTGGAGTTGACGCGGCCGAAGCCGTAGAGCGTGAGCGGCATGGACCGGCACCCTACCAGGGGGCCGGCCCCCCCACTGAAGACTTCTCCAACACCCCGCGGCCTGGGGTGGCCCTCGCGCCGGGGCCAACCTCACACCTGCCGTGGGCAAGCCCAGGTGCTCCACAATCGCCCGTACCCCTCGTGCTCCCTTCACTTACGCCAATACCCGTCTCCTGCCTCCACACCTCACGCTGGCGAACACGTCGAAGTCGAACCTCCTCTTCAGCAACTCTGCCCAGTCCACTCGCGCCGTCCTCTCCTTCATCCGCTCCTTCCTGGCCGCTGCCTCAATCCCCTCGCTCGCCTCCTCCGCGTTGAGGTCGCTGGCGTCCCCGAGCTGTCCGGTGCCGGGAAAGCCCATCACGAACACGCGCGGCGCGGGCCTACTCGAACAGCGTCACCTCGAACGGGTTCTCCACGTCCTTCACCACGTTATGGAGGTTGAGCTCGATGCCCTGGCCGGCGACCTCCAGTCCACCGTCCACCTCGAAGCCGGTCTCGGTGAAGGTGTTCCCGGAGAACGTCACATCCGGCACGTTCCGCAGCGCCTCGCGGAAGTTGCCCCGCAGCAGCTCCGAAGCGATCTCCAGGCCGTCCGTCAGCTCCACGTCCGGCACCTCGAAGCCCACCTCGGCGCCCACTCTGGGCGTGCCTCCGCCCGAGACGGACACCGAGCCCTCGATCGAGGTCTCCGCGTTGGGCAGCAGGTTCGACAGGCCACCCGAGACGTCGGCGATGAATGCGCCCGCCTGGAGGACATCCCCCACGTCCCCGAGATCATCCGGCAGCGGGATGCGAGTGGACACGGTGTAGTTGGCCTCGGCCTCGGCCTGGGCCAGATCCAGCGAGCCCGTCACGCCGCTGTTGGCGAACAGATCGGCGGTGAGGCCCGCGGAGACGCTGCCCTCGAGGTGCTGCTGGCGGACCAGCGACACCGGCTTGCCGTCCTCGAGCTCCAGCCGGTAGGTGATACCGGCCTCGGCGCCCGCCTCGGCGCCCCCGGTGACGGTGCCCAGCTCCAGCTCCGCCTCCACCGAGGCGGCCGCCTCGACCGACAGCTCAATCGCCGAGATGTTGCTCGTGAGGTTCCCGAGATCATCGCCCCCAGGCAGCAGCAGCGGGGCCACCGCCTGGAACGGAGGCGTGAGCGCCGCGGCCGCGCCGGCGCCGGCCAGCGCCAGGCTCTCGGCCCCACGGAGCGCCGCCTCCTTATCAGGGAAGGTGAACTCGACCTTGCCGCCCGCCCCCAGCGTCCCTCCGCCGAACAGATTCACGCCCAGGTCGGCCTCGATCTCACCCGACACGGTGTAGGTGCCATCCTCGTTGGCCGTCACCTCGAGCTCCGCCCCCGCGCCCACCTCGATCCCCGCGGTCACGTTGACTTCACCGCCGATCGACAGGGAGTCACCGGGCTCCAGGCTGTCGATCTTCTCTTCGATGTCGAGCCCATCCAGGACAGCCCCCTGGATGAGATCACGCGCCTCGTTGAGCAGAGGGCCAGCCAGCTCCAGGCCCTGCTCCACGGCGAACTGGATCCCCTCCTGCACGGCCTCGGTGGTGAGATCCGCCACGTCACCCGCGAAGTCGAGCGTCCCTTCGGCCGCGTCGATCGCGAAGTCACCCGCGGAGCCGATGATGCGGCGGCCCCCATCCACCACCGTGCCGACCGCATCCTTGGTACCCTCCACCAGGTCGGAGAAGCCATCGGTAATGTCGTCCCATCCGAACGCCGCCTTGACAGTGCCGGTGGCGTTGCCGCCCGGGGAGAACGAAGCGGGCGCCCCCTGCGGGGCGGGCAGGGGCGAGGAGGGGTTGAGCTCCACCAGGTTGCGCCGGCCCGAGGGCTCGAAGGAGCTGGTTCCAGTGAAGCCCTTCGTCCCGGTGCCAGCGCTCAGCTCGGGGCGCGTCGTCGTCAGGGGCGAGGAGGTGTCCGCCTTCTGGACCTGGGGCGGGGGCGCTGCGGTGGGGCTCGGCGTGGGCTTCGGCAGTGACGGGGTGGAAGACGTAGCGCTGCTCGTCAGCATGGGAGACCTCGAAAGGGGTGGAGGGTTGTCCAACGTGGACCGCTGTATGCGCCGCGCCTTTCTCTGGTTACATGAACCCGAAAAATCGCCGTCCGCCGCAGCCTGGCCTGGCATCGAGCGGTTCGGCCACGAGCAGGCAGAGCTTCAGGAGCGGCCCGCTAGGGCCATACCTTTTCGAACGAGACGATCATCGCCCCGCCAGGCGTGACGTGGGTTTCGAACGTCCGCGCGCACGGCGCGCCTGGCGGGCAGTCCGTCGTCTCTCGCTGCTCGCTGCTCTCTGCCGCCCAGAGGTAGAGCCGTCCCTGGTGGGCGCTGATGGACGGCCGGGCGCCGAACATCACCGGCGCCACGGGCGCCAGGTCCACGGCACACCATCGCCGCTTCTCCCGGTCGAAGACGTACCCGGTGGGTGCATTCGGCTCGTCCTCTGTCCAGAGCAACAGGCGCCTGGAGTCGAGCACGAGCGCCTCGACGTGCTGGGGGGCGGCGTCACGCCCCAGCTCCGGCGCGACGCCGTGGACCTGCCGGGTGGTCGCGTCGAACAACCACCCTTCTCCGAAGAAGAAGGAGGCAGAGGACAGCGCGGCCTCCACGCTGCAGCTCCGACACACCGGCAGCCGGGTGGCCCTCGGGGGCAGCTCGAGCTGTGTCCACTGCCCTCGCGTGAGGTCCAGCGTCCACGCATCCTGGAAGTTCGCCGTCCTTTCCTCGTGAGGCCGGTCCGACGGTGCGTAATCCAGGAGATCGTCCATGCCGCTCGCCAGCAGCAAGGTGTCTCCCAGCAACTGAAACGTCGACACCGAGCGCGCCCCCCCGGAGGCCTGGGGCTCCGCCGCTCACCTGGGGCGCCGCGCTGATGGGGATGCTGTTGGGGAGAGCTGATCCGCCCAACGAGCGCCCAGCTTGGGGGACGCACCGGCTGGGAGACCGGGCCAGGTGGATGCCAGAGCGGCCTGAGGCCCTCTTCAGGTCGTCTTCTACCGCCGGGGCAGCTCCACGCGCGTCGGCTCCAGGTGCAGGGGCGCGACGCCATCCCCGAAGAGACCTATCCCCCACTCGACCAGCGTGCCGTCGACGCGCAGGGCATGGATGCGGCTCCCATTGCTCGACAAGGCCGTCACCTGGGTCAGCCCCGGCACCTGGGTGGGACCAGGCGGAGTCGCGGCGATCGAGGGGAAGCCGCGCTCGCCGTAGAGGTTGTGTCCCGTGTTCCACACCGTGCCGTCCGAGCGCAGCACCTGCAGGGTACCTGCGCTGCGGGCCACGCCCACTGCGTCGGTGAAGCCCTCCACCTGCTGGGGCGGGCTCACCTGGGAGGGGAGCTGGAGCTGCCACTGCCACACGGTGCCGTCCGAGCGCACGGCGGAGAGGTCGCCATTTCGCACGGCCACCGCCACCACGCCCGTGAGTCCCGCCACCTGGGCAGGCGGCCGGGGCTGCTTGTCCCCTTGGTTCCAGAGGGC
>Ga0190275_10004381_pt1 | contig 10134 bp, 5 predicted proteins | sample Popmic550T_FD_133745 | JGI IMG/M metagenome (GOLD analysis project Ga0190275, IMG submission 133745) | Populus adjacent soil microbial communities from riparian zone of Yellowstone River, Montana, USA - 550 T | ecosystem: Environmental > Terrestrial > Soil > Riparian zone > Trees stand | place...
GATCAAGACCATCGTGGAAACGCACGGGCGCGATGCCGCGCTTTTCCAGGAAATCGCCGCCGCGCTTGGTTACAAACAAAACAAGCTCGCCTTCACTCTTCTCGCACAACGGCTGCCCCTTTCATCGCTCCGCAAAGAAAACGACGACATCGAGGCGCTGCTCTTTGGCGTCGCCGGATTTCTCGAGTCGCCCGATCTGGCCGTTTATCCGCCGGCGACCCGCGCCCATGTCCGAAAGCTCTGGGACCGCTGGTGGCCGCATCGCGATGAAATGCAACGGCTCGTGCTGCCCGCAAAGCTCTGGCGGCTGAGCGGCGCGCGGCCCATGAATCACCCGCAACGCCGGCTTGGCGCGCTCGCCATTCTCGCGAAGGAGTGGGCTTCCTTGATCCGGTCGCTCGCTCGCAAGGACGCGAAGAGCGCGCGCGATTTCTTTCTCGGCCTCCGCCATCCATTTTGGAATTTCCATTACACGCTCGCCGCCGAAGCCGCCGCCGGCGAGATGGCCATCGTCGGCGATTCGCGCATCGCGGAAATCCTGGCCAACGTGCTCCTGCCTTTCTTCCTCGCGGAAGGCTCGGACATCTGGCCGGCCTACGAAAAACTGCCCGCGCGCCTGACCAATCGGCGTCTGGAGACCGGCGCCACGCGGCTTTTCGGCAACGATCCACGCCGCCCGCGCTTCACCAAAACCATCGCGCAGCAGCAGGGGTTGCTTCAGATCTACGAAGATTTCTGTTTGCAGGACAATTCCGATTGCGCCCAATGCCCTTTCCCCGAGCAGATGCAGAAGTGGAAATATCGCGCGCAGCACCGCGTCTTCGCCTTCACCCTCATCGAGCTTCTTGTCGTCATCGCGATCGTTGCCATCCTGATGGGTCTCGCCTTTCCGGTTTTCCAAGGCGTCCAGAACCAGGCCAGGAAAACGCAGGCGAAGAACGACCTGGTTCAGATCGTCACCGCGGTGAACGCATTCTATACCGAGTACGGAAAGTATCCGCTCGTGACGGTCGACACCACCTACGGAGCAGCGAGCCCGGCGAACAAACTGCTCTTCGATGTTCTGCGAGCCAAAAACACGGCCGAGAATCCGCGCCAGATCATTTTCATCTCTCCTCCGGATGTGAAAAATTCAGCCAAACCGCAATCGGGCATTGGCACGAATGCAGCGAATGCGGGCCAACATTTCGACCCGTGGGGAACTCCCTACCAGGTGAGGATCGATGGCAATTACGACAATCAGATGGCCAATCCGTATTCCGCGAATGCCGGGAACGAGTCGCTCCAGGCCGGCGTCATCGCCTGGTCATTTGGAAAAGATGGCGCCTCGGAGAGCACAGCGGTGACGTCCACCGATAAGAACATGAGCAAAAACAAAGACGACGTCATCTCCTGGCAATGAGTTTGGCGCTTGCAAATCGCAAATCGGCAATCGAAAATCGAAATTCTTCTTGCGGGTGTAGTTCAATGGTAGAACGCCAGCTTCCCAAGCTGGACACGAGGGTTCGATTCCCTTCACCCGCTTAATTTTTCCATCGGAGGCCCAATACTGATGCGGATTCTTTGCGGCCTTCTTCTCATCCTCGCCTTCGGGGCATTGCCGGTGGCGGCAAAGGAAAAGGCGGGACCGAAAACGATCGCGTTTCCGCAGGAGGAGAGCGATCTCAAGGCGGATCCGGCGGCGCGGTTCGGCCGGCTGGAGAATGGCGTTCGCTACGTTATTCTCTCGAATCGCGAGCCGAGAGATCGTGCGTCGTTGCGTCTCCTGGTTCTCGCGGGCTCGCTGCACGAGAAAGAAGACCAGCGGGGGCTCGCCCATTTTCTCGAGCACATGGCGTTCAACGGCAGCAAACATTACCCGCCGGGAAAACTGATCGAATTCTTCCAGCGGATGGGGATGAGCTTCGGCGCGGACGTCAACGCGAACACCAGCTTCGATCGCACGATCTACAATTTGGAGCTGGCGCACTCTGATAACACGACCCTCGTGGAGGGAATGCGGGTCTTCAGCGATTACGCAGGCGGATTGCTCCTGAGCGAGGATCAGATCAACCAGGAACGCGGAGTCATTCTATCGGAGAAACGATCTCGTGATTCCGTGGGCTACCGCGAATTTGTCGCGCAATTCGAAGCGATGCTTGGAACGACGCTGCTTCCCAAGCGGCTCGCAATCGGGGTGCCGGGAGTCATTTCAAAAGCGAAGCGGGAGCGTTTCCTCGATTTTTGGAACACGTGGTATCGGCCGGAAAACATGGTCGTCGTGGCGGTGGGCGATTGGGCGGATGAAGCCGCCGTCGAGAAGATTGTGCGCGAGCATTTTGGAAATCTCCGGGCGCGGGCCCCGCCCCGGCAGAAACCGGCGCTAGGCAAATTGCCGAAATTCGACGGCGTGCGCGCAATCTTCCATGCGGAGCCGGAAGCGCCGGCAACAAACATTTCCATCGCGAGCATCACGCCGTTTGCGCACCAGCCCGACAACGCCGCGCGCCGAAAAGACCGGCTCCGGCGCAGCCTCGCGCTGGCCATGCTCAATCGCCGTTTCTCCATTCTCCGCAAGCAGGAGAATGCCCCCTTCACTTCCGCCTGGGCTTCGGTCTCCGAACAGTTCGACTTCCTCACGGACTCCCGCGTCCAGCTCGTCTCCAAATCCGAGCAGTGGATGAACGCGCTGGCGGTAGGCGAGCAGGAGCTCCGGCGCGCGATCGAACACGGTTTCACCGCCGGTGAGTTGTCCGAAGCCGTCGCCAATCGCAGCAATCAACTCGAGCAAGCCTCAAAGAGCGCGAGCACCCGCCATTCAAACTTCCTCGCCGACGTCATCGTCGGGAGCCTCCTTTCCAGAGACGTATTCACAACTCCGGCCGATGACCTCGCATTGCTGAAGCCGGCTCTCGATGCGATCACTCCCGCCGATTGTCAGGCGGCGTTGCGCGAAGACTTTGGCGGCAGCGGCAGGTTCGTTTCGGTAACGGGGAATGCCAAAATCCCGGGCGACGCCAAGGGTGCAGTCGCGTTGGCTTACGAGCAGGCGCACGCCATCGCCGTCACCCCTCCAGGCGCCGATAAAACAATCGAGTGGGGCTACAGCGATTTCGGGCCGCCAGGAGCCATCGCGAAGCGCGAACACATTGGCGATCTCGACTTCGAGATTATCACGTTCGAGAACGGCGCACGACTCAACCTGAAGAGAACCGACTTTGAAGCTGGGCGGATCAACCTCAGCGCCCGCGTCGGCAATGGGGCGATGACGGTGCCTGCCGACAAGCGCGGACTCGCGATGATCGCGCTCAATACTTTTGGGCCAGGCGGCCTGGGCAAACATAGCGCCGATGATTTGCGTCAACTGTTTGCGGGAAGGAACGTCGGCTGGCAGTTCCTCCCCAACTTCGATTCGCTGCAGTTTAATGGCCAGACCACGCGGGACGATCTCCTGGTGCAATTGCAGTTGCTCGCCGCGGAACTAACCGATCCCGGCTACCGGCCCGAAGCGTTACGCGTGGCGCACAAGAACCTGGAGCAGTTCTACGTGTCGCTTAAACACACCATCCACGGCCCGCGCATAATCGAGATCGCGAATCTGATCGCGAATGGCGATCACCGGTTCGGTGCTCCCGAAGAGGGAGCCGTCATGAGGCGCAATCTCGACGAAGTGAAAGCGTGGCTGAATCCGCAGCTTACGCAGGGCTCGCTCGAGCTGGCGATCGTCGGCGACCTGGAGATCGAAGCAACGATCGACGCGGCCGCCCGCACAATCGGGGCACTTCCACAACGCGAAGCCAAGCCGTCGCTCGACGAATTAAAGAAAGTCACCTTTCCCGCCCAGCCGTTCGCCAAGAGTTATTTCATCGAATCCGAGATCCCAAAAGGGGGCGTCTTTCTTTACTGGCCCACCGATGATCTGCTCGAAGGGCGGCGCGGCCGGCGGCTCAATCTGCTCGCGACCATCTTGCAGGATCGCCTGCGCGTAAAAGTCCGGGAGGAACTCGGCGCCACCTACAGCGCGCGTGCCCAAAACGACAGCAGCGATATTCTCCCTGGATACGGTTATCTGTTTGCAAACATCGATGTGGAACCCTCGATGGCGGGGAGAATTTCGGATCTCGCCGTCGATATCGCCGATGAATTGAGCAAAAACGGAGTGACCGATGATGAGTTCAAACGCGCGCACGAACCGATGCTCAGCAACTACCGGCAATCGCTCCGCGAAAACGGTTACTGGCTCAACAATGTGCTTAGCCGCGCGCAGGAAAATCCGGAACGACTCGAATGGGCACGCACACGAATACCCGACCTCGAGGCAATCACGCCCGCCGAGATCGGTGCGCTCGCCGCCAAATATCTCGGGCGCGACCGCGCTTCGCGAGCCACCATTCTTCCCGCGCCAAAGCAGCCCGCCGGCGCCGCTCCCTCAAATTGAAGGGCAGGGAGCGCTCCGAAGGGAATGTCCTTGTGGTCGAATCGGCCCGGCCGTTAGGGTCAACAAAACCAACCAATAATTGTCTTCGCGCAATTACGACGAAAGGAGGGTCGAGACCATGAGCACGCTCCTCACACCGAAGTGGATCTATTCCGCCCCCGGCGCCGACCGGCCGTCATTCTCCCCGGACGGTTCCCAGATCGTCTTTCACGTGCAGACCGGCAAGATTAACTACTCTCTCTGGATCGTTGACGCCGACGGCTGCGACCCCCACCTGCTCTATCCGCCGGCCGGCACCGCCAACCCGCGAGCGTCGCGTCCAGACTGGTCGTGGAGCCCGACGATCTCGTTCGGTAACAACGGCGCGATCTGGACCATCAACCCCGACGGCTCAGGCGCGGCGCCGTACTACGGCGGTGGCGTCCCTCCGCCTCCCGGACTCATATACCCATCGTGGTGCAAGGACCTCGGGGCGATCGTCGCCGTCGCTTATCGCGACAACCTCTCCATAGCGGCGCTTTACAAGCTCACGCTCCAATCCGTCGAGCAGTTGACCGTCTCCCCAAAACCGTGCGCCGGCCGCCCGAGCGTAAATCCCGACGGGACGAAAATCGCCTTCGCCGGGAACTGGGGTGTCTGCAGCCAGAGCGAGAATCAGATCTGGGTGGTGGAGCCGCCGAATGAGCCGTTTCAGCTCGAGCCCGGCGACCCAGCCTCGGTGCAGGGACGCTCGCCGAACTGGTCGCCGAACGGCGATCTGATCTCCTTTGAGTCGTTCCGCCAGGATCCGAAGAAGCAATCGTTGGCGATCTGGGTCATGAACAGCGACGGGACGTGTCCGCGCCAGATCACCGACGCCGGCGTTCACGCCGAGTGGAACCGGCAGCAGACGCAGATCGTGGTGGCCTCCGGCGGGAAGATCGGAATCGTCGACTACAGCGACATATAGACTCCCTTCGCCAACCTCGGCGAGCTCCTCGGGCCGGACCTGCTGGAAATCCTGTGCGAGGATCCGAGCGCGGCGCGCGACGCGCTTGCTACGATGGACGACCAGGCGGTCCATTGATCGGCATCTCGCAGGTTGCGCCCAGCGGGGATTGGACTGCCAGTCTAAGTTTGACCTGACGAGTTCGAACGAGTACGAGCGGCGTTGCGATTAATTCGGAACGCCGCCCGTGATTGGACTAACTAATGCGCCCGCCCGCGAATATTTTCGCCGGCACGGCCTGGCGCTTGGGCTGGTGCTCATCACCCTCTTTAAGCTCTGGCTGGTCCACACCGAAGAGATTTACGGGAGCGCCACGGAACACGACGCGCTTTGGTTCCTCAACGCCGCCAAGCATTGGTATTGGGGATCGGAATACAGTTGGACCGCGTTCGTTAGGCCGCCGGCCTACCCTTTGTTTGTCGCGGTCATTCACTCGTCCGGAATTCCACTCCGGCTCGCGATCGAGCTTTTGCAAATCACCGCTTATCTCGTGCTGGTGGATGCTTTCCGGAAGGCCGCGATTCCGAGCGTGGTTTGCCTGGTGAGCTTCGCGGCCATGGTGCTTCATCCAGGCAGCTTCCAGCTCAACAGCGTCACAATGGCCGATAACTTTTACGCCGCGGTCCTCCCTCTGGCCCTCGCCGGTCTTCTGCTGACTCTCTTTACGGCCAAACTATGGCACGCGGCCTGGACAGGAATAGCTCTCGCCGTGCTTTGGAATACGCGGGAAGAGAGCATCCTCATTCCGCCGGTGATTGTCGTCTTCCTCCTTCTCGCGTTCTTCCGTCAGCGGGTGGCGACGGGCGCCTGGAAGCCGGCCGTGCGCTTTTGGTTAAAGCCCGCCGCCGTAATTCTGGGTACGCTTTTCCTCCTGAATACCGCAGTCAACGCCGCCAACTACCGGACCTTCCGAAGCTTTTCGAAATCGGAGCTGACGGAATCGACCTTCCGGGCCGCCTTCAAGTCGTTGCTCCGGATCAAGCCCGAGCGCGACCAGCGCTTTGTCTCGGTTTCGACCGATGCGCTTCGGAAAGCCTACAGCGTCAGCCCGACCTTCGCGCGGCTGAGGCCGCACCTCGAAGGAGAGCTGGGCCATAATTTTAAAGTGCCGGCTATTTCGGCCCTCGGCATCGATGAAATCGGCGCTCCCTGGTTCCTTTGGGCGTTGCGGGGGACCGCGAGCATGGAGAGCGCCCACGAAAGCGCGGCATCCGCGCAGCGCTTTTATCGAAATGTCGCCAGCGAAATCGACCGCGGCTGCGCTGAGGGCCGAATCCCGTGCCGCGTCGTGATTTCGAGTCTTCTCGATCCGGGGGCGCTCGCGCATGTTCGCGAAATGCCGCAATCGCTTTCCAGAATCGCTGCTTTGTTTCTCCTCCAATATCGTACCTTGGAAGGCCGCGACGACGCCATCCTCACCGAATCGCAGCGTGCCCTCTACGACGAAATGACCAACCGCCGCCCTGCCCCAACTTTGGGATTCTCGACCGCGCTCGAAAACTTCATCGGCCGTTACCACCGTTTTCTGGCCATCGGACTGGCGATTGCGGCATTCGTGGCCGCGCTAGGCATCGCCTGGCGCTTCCGCGAACTGCGGCCGAGCGACCCCGTCAACGCCACGCTGATTCTTCTCGGAGCCGCCATCTTCCTCCGAGTGTTCTTTTTTGCCTTTCTCGATGCAACCTGGTGGATCGGCGGCTATGATCGTTATCTTTTCCCGGTCCTGCCGCTTACTTCCTGTTTCTTCATTCTCTTGATTTACCAGGCGTTCGCCCTCGGGCGGCGCGCAGGGCTGGCGAAGAACTCTGGCTCATGACAGTTCCCAAAATTCTCATCGCGGATTCGATCTCGCCGCGCGGCATCGAGGAGCTCGGCCGCGACGGCGCGCTCGAGGTTTCAACCCAAACGGGGTTGAGCGAAGCACAGCTCGTCGAGATCATTCCTGAATTCAGCGGAGTCGTCGTCCGCAGCCAGACGAAGATCACGGCGGCCGTTGTCAACGCGGGCGCATGCTTGCGGGTCATCGGTCGCGCGGGCGTCGGGATCGATAACGTCGATGTCGATGCGGCGACCAAGCGGGGCGTGATCGTGATGAACGCGCCGGGCGGCAACACTATTTCCACCGCGGAACATGCCTTTTCGCTGCTCCTTTGCGCCGCGCGCAAGATCCCGCAGGCCGATTCGCTCCTGCGCGGCGGAAAGTGGGACCGAAAGAATCTGGAAGGGGTCGAGCTTTTCAACAAGACGCTTGGCATCATCGGCATGGGACGGATTGGGAGCGAGCTGAGCCGGCGGGCCATCGCGTTCGGCATGCGGGTCGTCGCGTTCGATCCGTATCTGTCCGCCTCGCGGGCGCGGACGCTTCAAGTGGAGTTGTTCGATGAGCTCGACGACCTGCTGGCCGCCGCCGATTTCATCACGCTGCATACGCCGCTCACGCCCGAAACGCATCACTTGCTCGACAGTAAGCGGCTGACGAAAACCAGGCGCGGCGTCCGCGTGATCAATTGCGCCCGCGGCGGGCTCATCGATGAAACCGCGCTTGCCGAGGCCCTGCGCTCCGGCCATGTCGCCGCGGCCGCGCTCGATGTATTCGAGACCGAGCCGCTGCCGCTCGATTCGCTGTTGCGCGACTTACCGACGCTCGTGCTCACGCCGCATCTCGGCGCTTCCACCGCGGAAGCCCAGGAAAGCGTCGGCATCGAGATCGCGCAATCGATCCGGGCCGCGCTCCTCGATGGCACCATCCGCAACGCGGTGAACATGCCGAATCTCGACGCGAAAACGCTGGCCGTCGTCGGTCCGCACCTGCGCTTCGGCGAAAAGCTGGCGCGTTTCCTTTCCCAGCTCGCGCCGAAACGGGTCGAGAGCCTGAACATCAACTACAGCGGCAAAGTAAACGAGGTCGATACCACCGCGATCACGCGATCCGTCCTCAAGGGATTCTTGCAGGGCGCGGGGGGGAGCGAGATCAACGAAGTGAACGCTCCTGCCTTCGCCGAAAGTCTTGGCCTGAAAGTCACCGAGACGCGGTTGAGCGCGGCCGGCGATTACACCGACCTTCTCGAGCTTTCCGCGATTGCCGAAGGCAAGACGGTCTCGGTGGCCGGCGCATTTTTCGGCGCGACGCCGCGCATTGTGAATGTGAACAGCCGGCACGTCGAAGCGCGCCCGCACGGCGTGGTGCTCGTGCTCGAGAACACCGACCGGCCCGGCATCGTCGGCCGGATCGGGACGTTGCTCGGCGAGCACGGGGTGAACATTGCCACCATGTCGTTGAGCCGAAACCAGGCGGGCGGCACGGCGTTGACCGTGTTGAATCTCGACACCGCCCCGGATGCGGCACTGCTCGAAAAAATCCAGGCGAGCGAAGATATCCGGTCGGCGCAGGTGATCGAGCTGTAGCACAGGCATCCTGCCTGTGGGGCCAGCGGGCTTCCAGCCTGCTCTCTTTTTTGTAACAGGCAAGATGCCTATTGGCCTCACAGGCAAGATGCCTGTGCTACGCCGGAGGGGCAGCTCGATCCAACAACAATGAAAGATTGACCTGACGCGGCCCGCTCGCCAGACTCCGCCCCATATGGACTTCAGCGCTAACTCAATTATTTGGATCTTGGTAATCGGTTTGATCATCGGTGCGGTCGCCAAACTTCTCATGCCGGGCCGTGATCCGGGCGGCTGCATCATCACGATGTTAATCGGTATCGCCGGCTCGTTTGTGGCGCTCTATATCGGCAAAGCCCTCGGCTGGTATCAGCAGGGTGACGCGGCTGGCTTCATAGCGTCCGTAGTCGGCGCGATGCTGCTGCTTTTGCTTTATCGGCTTATTATCGGCCGCAAAGGCTAGTTCGCGCATAGAGCCGGCACGCGGTTGGAGCCGGCACGCACTGGAGCCGGCACGCCCCTCGTGCCGGTGGAGATAGCTGTCGCATAACCTCCCTCAACGGCCTGAGGGCAGGCCGTCTCCATTCCGGGAGCGTGAAGGGATGACCGCGCTGTGCCACAGTGCGGGCGCATGCCGCGACCGAGCAAATTCGCCATCCTCTCTGCCTTCGCGGCGCTTTACCTGATTTGGGGTTCCACCTATCTCGCGATCCTTTTCGCCATCGACACCATCCCGCCGTTGCTCATGGCGGGGACGCGCTTTCTTCTTGCCGGTTGCATCATGTATGCGATCGCGCGCTGGCAGGGCGCGCCGCGAGGGTCGCTCGCGAATTGGCGCACCGCATTGATCGTCGGCGGCTGCCTCCTGCTGGGCGGCAATGGCGGCGTCACGCTCGCGGAACAATATGTTTCATCCGGGCTCGCCTCCGTCATGGTGGCCACCGTCCCGATCTACATTGCGCTGCTCGCCTGGTGGAGTGGCATCGCCCCGAAGCCGACGCCCATTATCTGGCTCGGACTCGCCGGCGGGTTCGCGGGAGTGGCCATTCTTCTTTGGCCGGCGCTAAGCCCTTCGCCTGACGAGCAAAGCCGCGCGGGACTCGGCATGGTGATCCTGCTTTTTTCTTCTTTCATCTGGTCGGCGGGCTCCATCTACTCACGCCAGTCCAAAAGCGCCGCGCCTCCCCTTCTCCTCGCCGGCCAACAAATGCTTTGCGGCGGCGCCCTCCTCACGCTGGGGGGATTGATCATGGGCGAGCATCACCGTTTCGACGCGAGCCGCATCAGCCTCCTGTCGATCGGCTCATTCGCCTACCTGGTGATCATTGGCGCGCTGGTCGGCTAC
>Ga0190275_10004382_pt1 | contig 10134 bp, 9 predicted proteins | sample Popmic550T_FD_133745 | JGI IMG/M metagenome (GOLD analysis project Ga0190275, IMG submission 133745) | Populus adjacent soil microbial communities from riparian zone of Yellowstone River, Montana, USA - 550 T | ecosystem: Environmental > Terrestrial > Soil > Riparian zone > Trees stand | place...
CGTCTATGCAGTCGCCGCTCGCTATGTGGAAACACTTCGGGACCCTTTCCGAGGCGATGATGGCCAGGTTGTTGGTGTTGGAGGAGTTGTAGCCGCCAATTACGACCATCACGTCAAGGGGATGCTCCAGGAGCTCGAAGAGGGCGTCCTGCCTGTCCTGGGTCGCCGAGCAGATGGTATCGAAGAGCTCGAAGTGGTCCTCGATGTTCTCGGCGCCGTAGCGCTCGGCCATGGCCTTCCTGATCTCTTCTCCCACGGCCATAGTCTCGCTCATGAGCATCGTGGTCTGGTTGGCGACGCCGGCCCGCTGGAGGTCCTCCTCAGGGTCGAAGCCGGGGGACATGCCGTGCGCGAGCCTGTCTTTGAGTTCATCCGCCGTCATCCTGCCGAGGATGAAGTCCGTGACGTAGCCCGTCTCCTTGAGGTTGCGCACGATCAGATATTTTCCGTTGCCGCCGTCCCTCAGGGTCTGGGACGCCGTGGCCTTGGTCTCCTCGTGGTAGTACTTGCCGTGGATGATGCTGGTGAAACCGCGCCCGGCGTAGCGCGTCACGCGCTTCCACACCGAGAGAACCGACCCGCAGGTCGTGTCGACCACGATGCAACCCTTCTCCTTGAGCTTCTGGACCCAATCTATCGGGGCGCCGAAGGCCGGCAGGAGCACCACGTCTTCGGGGGAGAGGTGGTCGAACGCCTCCTCGGGGGGACCTTCGAAGCCGGTGGAGAGGAACTCTATCCCCATCTCGCGCAGCCTGTCGTTCATGGAGGCGTTGTGGATCATGTCACCCGTTATGAAGATGCGCCTGTCGGGGAATTTCTCGCGCGCCTGGAAGGCGTAGTCCACGGCCCTGTCGACCCCGTAGCAGAACCCGAACTCGTCGGCGAGCCGGATCGTCAACCCGTCGGCCTCGTAGAGGTTGCCGTTTTCGCGAACCCTATCGACGACCTCGGAGCGGTAGTCCCGGTCCAGAAGATGCTGGACGTTCTCCCGCATCTTGAAACCTTTTCGGAAATATTTCTGCTCCGTCACGCTCACCTCTCGTGCCCGACGTCCGTGTCCCGTACTTCGAAACCGAGTGTAACGCATTCGCCCTGTGGCGTCGGAGAAAAATCTTACGCGCAAAACTGTCGCCCGGAACGTGAAATGGGTGTAAAATCTAGCGCCGTGGACCGAAGGACAACTATCATGGTAGCAGACGACGATCCGGCAGAGCTCAGTCGCTCCGCCGGGGCGCTGGAGAAAGCCGGCTACCGCGTAGTCTCGGCCACCGACGGTCGCACGGCGCTCCAGGAGGCACTAACCCGCAGGGTGGACCTAATAATAATGGACGTCTCCATCCCCCAGCTTAGCGGCGTCGAGACGTGCCACTGTCTAAAGGCCATGCCCAAGACACAAAAGATCCCCGTCGTCCTCACCGCGGCCAAAAAAGATCCGGCCGCCAAAGCCCTGGCCGAACGAACCCAGGGCTCCGTGCGAGTTCTCAGGAAGCCCTTTACCGACGAAAGCCTCGTCTCCCTCGTCCAGCAACTCGCCAGACCGAAGTCACTCATTTAGCACGCTACGGCCCTTGGGGCCTCCGCTTGTCAGCACGCTCGGGCTAGCGCCCTCGCTTGTCAGCACGGCGCTACGCGCCTTGTCAGCACGCCTTGGCCCTTCGGGCCTCGCTTTCAGCTAGTCGTCTGGGAGTGGGGTGGCAAGCTCGGTAACCTTCCTTCCCTCCGCAGCGGTACACTGTGTGCGGATGGGTCAGGCCGTAGATGGAATGGCTGAAAGCGAGGCGCAGCCGAAGCGTGCTGACAAGCGACCAACGGAAGCGTGCTGACAAGCTGCCCGCATGGCGGCGTGCTTGCTGAGCACGCGCCGCAAGGTTCTCATTACGCTCGCCACGCTGATCGGGACGTTTCTGGCTGCGCTCGATTCGACTGTGGTCGGGACGGCGATGCCGACCGTGATCGGGGAGCTCGGCGGCCTCGAACTTTATCCCTGGGCGTTCGCGTCCTACTTGCTCGCTGCGACCGTGACGGGTCCCATCTTCGGCAAGCTGTCGGATACGTACGGCAGGAAGCCCGTGTACCTGGCCGGCATCTTCCTCTTCCTGTTGGGTAGCGTGCTCGCCGGGACCTCGCAGAGCATGGGAGCGCTTATTCTCTTCCGTACCCTCCAGGGCCTTGGGGCTGGAGCCGTGCAGCCCGTGGCCATAACCATAATGGGGGATATCTTCGAGCTGGAGACGCGGGCTCGGATCCAGGGACTCTTCGGGGCGGTCTGGGGGATCTCGGCCGTGATCGGGCCAGCGGCAGGTGGCTTCATCACCGATCTTATCTCCTGGCGCTGGGTGTTCTACGTGAACGTGCCCTTCGGCATCGTCGCCGCCGTCCTTCTCGCCGCTACCCTGACCGAGTCCTTCGAACGCCGCGAGCGCAGCCCGGACTACCTCGGCACCGTCCTCCTCGCGGGCGGGCTCGTCGCGGTCTTGCTCGCGCTGCTAGGGGGAGAGTTATCCGTGGCGACCCTGGCCCTCTTCCTGGGTGGCTTGATCGTGCTCTCGCTCTTCGTGGTGGTCGAGCGGCTGGCAGCCGACCCCGTCGTGCCGCTGGATCTTTTTTCGGAGAGGATCATCGCCGTTTCGGCCCTCGGAAACGTAGCCATGGGCGGCGTCTTGCTCGGCGTCGCGGTGTACGTGCCACTGTTCGTGCAGGGCGCTCTGGGCGGCACGGCGATCACGGCCGGTGCGGCGGTGGCCTCGCTCTCTATCGGGTGGCCCATAGGGTCTTTCGTCGGGGGGAGGTTGCTCTTGCTGACCGGGTATCGGGCGACGCTATTGCTCGGGTCTGCACTTCTCGCGCTCGGGTCCGCACTTTGCGTGCCGATGGACGGGGGGACCTCCCTCGCCTACGTGGTGGTTGCGGTCGTGGTGATCGGGCTAGGCCTCGGTTTCTCCAGCACGAGCTACCTGGTGAGCGTGCAGAACGCCGTACCCTGGCGCCGCCGCGGTGTGGCCACCTCCTCGGTGGTGTTCTTCCGCACCGTCGGGGGCTTGCTCGGGGTCGCCGTGATGGGCGCCTTCCTGAACGCTTCGCTCGGAGAGCGCTACAGGGCCGCCGTGGACAGAGCGGTGGGGGGAGACGAGGGGCTCGGGAGGTTGCTCTCAGACCCGAATGCCCTGCTGCAGCCCGCCGTACGCAGCCGCATCCCCGATGCCGCCTACTCGGAGCTGGCCGGCTCCCTCGCCGCTTCGCTCAGCCCGGCGTTCTGGGTATTACTCTTCTTCGGCCTCCTGGCCTTCGCCGTGGCGACGTTCTTCCCGCGGGGTTCGGCCAAGGACCTCGCCAACAGGGCGGAAGACTATGGATGAAATGACGCCCGAGCTGATCCTGGACGACCTCCCCCGCCCACCACTCTTCAAGCTGGTAGATACAGAGGGACAAGACGTGTTCCAGGAGACCGAGGTCGGGGGAGAAAGTGCCCTGGTCGGCGTCCTGTTCTCCGACAGGGAACTGGCGGGAGAGTTCTCCGCCGGCGCCAGCGCGCACGGGATGGAAAGCCTCTCCAGCCTGGATCCGAGACAGCTTCCCGACTGGGTTTCGGTGGAGGACTTCGCGCTCTCCGGAGCCGAATACCTGCTCGTCGTCTCGGAGGGAGGCGCCGGGCTGTTCCACTCAGAAGACGTGGCGCAGAAGGCGCGGGAGTCGGCCGGCGAGATACCTTATCCGCTCTACATGATCTCCGACGAGAGGGGAGAGGCACCCCTGATCTCCGTCGAAGTCGACGATGGAGAAGTGCTCGTGGCCGCCCTCTTCAGTTCACGAGAGAAGGCCCGCGATTTCCGCGAAAGGGCCGCCCACCTCGACCTGCCTGACAGCCACGGGACCATCGAAGACAGGGACGGCCTCAGGCGCCACGCTCTCGTAGCCCGCGATGCGGGCGCGGATTACGTCGTCATAGACCCCGCCTCAGGGCTCACCGACGCGATCCCTATAGAGGAGCTAATAGCGCCGTGAGCCCGCTTCGAGAGGCGACACGTCGAGACAGAGCAAGATGCTGCTCCAGGTCCGGACCAATCTGGCCGATAATAGGCTTGACCACGGCTTCCGACGACGTGGGAGTTCCCGGGTGATAGGAACACCGACACTCTGTATAGATGTTGATTCGACCATCTGGGACACGGGTGCGTGGGTCTGCGCGGCGTTGCTGGAGGTCACGGGCGAGGAGCTAGACGTGGAGGAAGTCACCACCTGGACCCACGTCCTCGATACCTACGGGGAGGAGACCACGACGCTAGTCTTCGAACGCGTCTTCGATCCTGCGCGCATCCGCGAGAGGGAGCCGTACCCCGGGGCTCCGGAGGCGCTGCGCGCGTTGCGAGAAGACTTCGGCATCGGAATACACTTCGTAACCCACAACGACCCGGAGACCATGACGTCCCGCCTGCGGCCCTGGCTCGAGGAGCACTTCGGCTCCGATGCAGGGCTGACGGTCACGACAGGGGACAAGCTCGAGGTCATCAGGGAGCTAGAGGCCTTCGGTCTAATAGACGACAGACCCGACACCATAGAGCGGGTCGCCGACGCGGACCTGTGGGCGGCGACCAAGATACAACCGTGGAACCGCGACCTCGTCGCCCGCAGAAACGACGTTCACGGTTTTCGCCACTGGCAGGATGTCTATAATCTGCTATAAGAGCACGCTTCGGCCTTCGGCCTCCGCTTGTCAGCACGCTTCGGGCCCTGCGGGCCCTCGCTGTCAGCCCATCCAGCTGCGGCCTGACCCTTCCGCACACAATGTACCGGAGCGTAGGGAAGGTGGGTTACCGAGCTTGCCGTACCACTTCCAGACGACTAGCTGAAAGCGAGGCCCGAAGGGCCAAGGCGTGCTGACAAGCGAGGCCGAAGGCTGAAGCGTGCTGACAAGCGAAGGCGTAGCCGTAGTATGCTGACAAGCGGAGGCCCTAAGGGCCGCAGCGTGCTGCGAAGGCCGCAGGCCGTAGCGTGCTGGATGCGACACGCGAAGGAGACGCTGTGGGACGTGGGGAGGCCGGAAACGTGGATGGTATGCGCGACGACGCGCCGCAGATGTCGGGGTTTTTTGGCCGCGGTAGTCTGGTTACGGTGTCGGCCAGAACCGGCAACGATCTGAAGGGCTACGTGTGCGACCAGAACGAGAACGGCTTGCTCCTGGACTCCAGAGATCCGAGTGGGGACCCAACCGGCTACGAGTTTCTGCCCTGGTCGAGCATAGAACGGGTGAGCGCCGCGGGATAAAGAGTGAGGGAGTACGTTACAGGTCCGCGACGAAAGGTATGATCTTCTTCGCGAACGCCTGCGGCGGCGTTATCTTGTATGTGTTCAGCATGTCTCAGGCGCATCCAACGTAGGTAGCCCGGCTCGTGAAGCGGGCGAGAAGAACCGTCCTCTGGCGACAAGGCGATAGTGCCGTACCGCAACAGGTATGATTGGTGATCCCGCATGGCCGGATGGAGGCCGAGCAGATCATAAAATGGGGGGGGTAGCCTGGTTAACATAGGCGAACATCCACACGAAGTTCACCTTCATCACATACCTATTGCTCGACACGATGACCCTGAGGTCGTGGTCTCGGAACGTTGGATTCTCGCTGCGGCCATCATAGGTTCCAGCATGGCTTTTATCGACGGAACCGTGGCCAACGTGGCGCTGCCCTCGATCCAGATCGATCTCGGAGCCACCCTCGCGGAAGCCCAGTGGGTAGTCTAGGCTTACGCGTTGCTGTTGGCCAGTTTGATCCTGGTGGGCGGCGCCCTGGGCGACCGCTTTGGCCACCGGCGCGTCTTCGTCCTGGGTATCTCGATCTTCACGTTGGGAAGCGTGGGGTGCGCGTTTGCGGCCTCCATAGACCAACTAGTTGCTGCGCGGGTGGTTCAGGCTCTCGGTGCCGCCGGCCTGATACCTGGATCGTTGGCCGTCCTTGGCGCCGCTTTCGAAGGGGAGAGGCGCGGCGCGGCGGTAGGTACCTGGGCGTCATTCACAGGCATATCTGCCGTGCTGGGACAGGTTCTGGGCGGCTATTTGGTCGACACCATTTCGTGGCGGGTTGCCTTTCTCGTCAACGTGCCGCTGGCCATAGGCGTGCTTCTCATAGTGTTTCGCTTTGTCCCCGAGAGCCGTGCCGAACACCCACGCGCCCTTGACCTCCCTGGGGTGTTGCTGGTCACCGTGGGCCTTGGGGGTGTCGTCTACGGCTTGATCGGGGCCTCCGATCAGAGCCTCGATCCGTGGGATGTGGTTTCCATAGTTGTAGGGATGATGGCGCTGGTCGGTTTCGTAATCGTCGAGCGGCACTCTCCCGAGCCGTTGGTCCCTCTCCACCTTTTCGGCTCGCGCAACTTTAGCGGGGCCAACCTGATGACGTTCCTGCTATATGCCGGGTTCGGAGGTGCGCTGTTCTTGCTGCCGATCGTCCTGATCCAGGTGCACGGCTACTCTGCTACCGCCGCGACGGGCGCGCTCGTGCCGCTTGCCGTGATCACCTTCGTCATGGGACGCTGGGCCGGTGGACTGGTGACCCGCTACGGTGAGAAGCTGCCGTTGATGATAGGTCCTGCCCTGGCCGCTTTGGCGTTTATCCTCTTTGCCGTTCCGGGAGTCGGAGGATCCTACTGGACGACCTACTTTCCAGCTGTGGTGGTGCTGGGCCTCGGTATGAGCCTGGTGTTTGGCCCGCTGTCGGTTGCTATTCTGAACGCGGTGGAAGGAGAGCAATCCGGGCTTGGCTCTGGAGTTAACAGGTCGGTCCAAAGAACGGCGAAATTGCTCGGGCTGGCAGTGCTCGCATTCCTCCTGCTGGCAGCGTTCGATAATAACCTCGACGCCAGTGTGAATGCCCTCGATATTGCGCCCGGCCAGAAAGCGGCCCTGCGGACGGAAGAGGCCACCCTTGGTGCGGCCAATATCATTGAGGGTGCGAGCGGTGAGGATAAAGCCGTGATAGATCGGGTCGTGGATCAGGCCTTCATCAGCGCGTTCCGTTTCGCGATGTTAGTCTCAGCGGGGATGGCGGTCGCGAGTGCGATCGCTGCGGCCCTCTTGCTTGAAGGGAAGAAGGGCAAAGAATCCGGCAAGCCTGGTCCTCGCGCAAGCGGCTAGGGTTTTAGGTTTCAGGCTTCAGGTCTTTGTTTTGCTGAAGCCTGAAACCTATTGCCTGATGCCTTGACTCACCTCAGGTTCACTCTTCCCAAAAACCGCTTCAGAACTCGGCGACGGCCGGTATGATCTTCTCTCCGAACGTCTCTAGCGGTTCTATTTCGTTGACGTTGGGCATGTTGAAGATGAGGTGCTGTATTCCGGCCTCGCTCATCTCCTGGCAAATGTTTATGACGTCTTCCGCCGTCATGCCTCCCTCGTAGAGGTTGGCGGTACCAAGGCCCGTACGTTCGATCTCCTCGTAGTCCCTTCCCACGTCTTGGCAGTGCCCGCGCAGTACGTCGAGCTTGTGGCGGATCAGGTCCGGGCCCCCGTAGATGAACAGATTGCAGGCGTCCGCGTACTGCGCGACGAGCCTGAGTGTCCTCTGCTCTCCCATGCCGCCGATCATTACGGGCCGGTGCGGCTCGCTCAGAGCCTGGGGACTGTTGAGCGTTTCGGCGAGGTGATAGTGCTCGCCCTCGTAAGCCCCGACCTCCCCCGACCACATCAGATGTGCGATCTGCAAGGTCTCCTCCAGCCGCTCGAAGCGCTCCCTGGTGGAGGGAAAAGGCACGCCCAGGCCCCGCGACTCTCGTTCGTTCCAGCCTGCGCCGATGCCGAGGTAAGCCCTTCCCCCCGAGAGCACGTCGAGCGTGGTCGCGGTCTTGACCAGAAGACCGGGATAGCGGTAGTGGACGCCGGTTACCAGCGTCCCGAGCTTCACCCGCTCGGTGACGCCGGCCAGGTAACTGAGGGCGTTATAGCCTTCGAGCATCGGCTCGTCCACTTCGCCGACGCCCTGTATCTGGAAGAAGTGGTCCATCACCCAGAGGGTCGCGAAACCCGCCTCATCGGCGGTCCTGCCGATCTCGGCCAGTTTCGGGCCGATCCCCGGCCTACCTTCGGGCCAACTGTAACTCGGCACCTGCAGACCTATGCGCACGTCTTTGTCTCCCCTCGGATAGATCAAAGGCTGATCGGCAGATTCTATCCCCCGAACGGGGTACGCGTGGTGACAGAGCACCCTAGTCGGCGACCGTCTCCAGCACGTCGAAGAATCGCTCGATGTCCTCTTCCGTGTTGTAGAGGTGGGGCGAGACGCGCACGCTCGGGCCACGCACGCTGACGAAGACGTCGTGGCGCATGAGCCTGGTGGCGAGGTCGGCCGGGGCCTCCGGGCCGAGCCTCAAGCCGATGAGGTGCCGCGCCCGCCTCTCTTTGGGGATCGTCGCGATACCGCGTTCTTCCGCCCTTTGTTCTATGACGTCCGTTAGAGTACCGATGGTCTCGGAGACGTTCTCGATTTCCCAGTCGAGGAGCTGGCGAAGTGCCTCGGCGGCCATGGGGAGCAGCACGAAGTTGCTCCGCTCTCCCACGTCGTAGCGACGGGCGCCGGGCTGGAAGGTGTCCTGGTAGTCCACGAGTTGCGAGAAGGCCTCGCTCTTGTGGCGGTTGACCCAGTTGTGCTCGATGGGCTGCCCCTCGCGGTGCTTCTCGTCGACGTACATGAACCCCACCCCGTAGGGCCCGAGCAGCCACTTGTACGAGGCCGCGACCAGGAAGTCCGGTCTCACCTCCGAGACGTCGAAAGGCAGAGCGCCTATCGACTGTATGCCATCGATCACGAGCGCCGCACCAACCTCCCTCGTCCTCTCGCCGACCCGGGAGAGGTCCACGAATGACCCGTCGGTCCAGTGGCAGTTCGGCGCGGCGACGACGGCAGTGTCGTTATCGATCTCTTCGATCAAGACCCCTGTCCAGTCGGAGTCTTCGGGACGAGGTACGGTGACGAGCTTTGCACCTTCGCGCGACGCCAGCTCGCGCCAGGAGTAGACGTTGGAGGGGAACTGGTCCTCGAGGATTATGATCTTCTCTCCCTCGTGCACGGGCACGTTGGCCGCCGCGACGGAGATCCCGTAACTAACGGAAGGAATAACGGCGACACCATCGGCGTCCCCGCCGATGAGCCGCGCGAACAGGGTACGTACCACTTCCACGTCGTCGAAGAAGTCCTCGGGTGTGACCTCCCAGGGCCGCGACTTGCGCGTGACGGCCCATTCTCCGATCTCGCGCGCCCGGCGCAGCTGCGGCGACATGTACGCGCAGTTCAGGTAGGCGATATCATCGGGTATCTCGAACAGCTCGCGCTGGCTCCCCAGGTTCATCTCTAACTTCCTCCGTCTCTCTCGGGCGCTTTCACTTGACCAGGGATCGGAGCATCCTGCCCGTGGAGATCATGGCCCCCCCGAGAACGGCGGGTATGCCGCCCCCGGGATGTACGGAAGCCCCGACCCGCCACAGCCACGGACGCCTGCGCTCGTTGTAACGGGGCCTGTGCAACGGCCCGCTCCTCCAGAAGGGACGCACGGCGCCGTAGAGAGCCCCGCCCTCGCTCCCCCAGCCGCCGAAGTACGCAGGGTCCAGGAGCCCGTACCCACCGAAGTAACTGGTGGCAGGGCCAGGCAGCCCGGCCGCTTGGGAGACGCGTTCGATCTCCCGCGTCACGAAGGGATCTTTCAGCCCGTACTCCTGCCCGTTCGCCGGCGCCGTGAGCAGGATGGCGAGCGTGCCTACGGCGTTCGGGTAGATCTCACCCCCACGATAATAGTTGACGAAGGCCATCGTCTGTCGCGGCTCCTCACCAGCTTCGAGGCTAGCGTACAGGGCGCCGGGGTCGGAAGGCAACACGACGCTGTGCGCTGCAACATCGGTGGGCAACTCCCTCCTGAGCGCCGCGTACACGGCTATCCCGGAGCAGGAAAGCCTCTGCTTCTTGTGCTCCTTCCCCGGGTCGAGCAAACCTTCCAATCGTCTTGCGTCGAGGTCGCTTACCACGGCGTCCGCAGCGTAATCACGCTCCGCTGTCACCACCTTGCTATCCTGGATCGCGCGCACCGGCTCGCCCTTCTTGATTTCGACCCCGGCGTGCCTGGCGAGCTTCTCCAGGGAGAGCACGACCTCGTAGACGCCGCC
>Ga0190275_10004384_pt1 | contig 10134 bp, 9 predicted proteins | sample Popmic550T_FD_133745 | JGI IMG/M metagenome (GOLD analysis project Ga0190275, IMG submission 133745) | Populus adjacent soil microbial communities from riparian zone of Yellowstone River, Montana, USA - 550 T | ecosystem: Environmental > Terrestrial > Soil > Riparian zone > Trees stand | place...
TCGAGCGCCCCGTTGCAGTCGTCCCGCCACGGCGGGTAATGCGAGAGGGCGATCGTCTCCACGTCGAGCGCGGCGAGCCGCTCGACCGATGCACGCGCGCCCGCGTGGTCGTGGCTGAAGAAGGCGCTGGCGTACGTGAGCCGGCCGCGAATGACCTGGAGCACGTCGCCGGTGAAGAGCAGCCGCAGCCGCGGAGCGTAGAGGCAGATGCTGCCCGGGGTGTGGCCGGGGGTGTGCACGACCTGGAGGCCGCCGAGCAACGGCAGCACCGTCCCGTCGTCGATCGGCGTCGGGTCGGCGGGCGTGCGCGTCAGGTACTGGATCAGGCGTCCGCGTCGCACGGCGAGGTCATCGGTGCGTGCCAGCGCCTCGCGAAGCGGGAGCCGCAGGCCGGCGAGGTCGTCGGGATGAATCAGGACCGCGACGTCATCGCGGTCGCGCACGAGTTCGCTGACACCGCCGATATGATCCGGGTGGCCGTGCGTGCAGATGATCCGGTCGAGCTCGTCGATCCGGCGGCCGATGCGGCGCAGGTACCGCTCGAGCATGATCCGCGAGCCGACCATGCCTGCGTCGATGAGGGTCAGGCGCTCCTCGGCGATCAGGAAGGAATCTGCGCCGAGCATCCGGACCTGGTGGACGGCCGGCGCGATCTCCATGCTATGGCCGATTGTACGGGCCGCTATCCCGCCTGGTCCCCGGTCATCAATCGCCGATACGAGTCGTACCGCGCCTCGGAGATCGCCCCGGCATCGACGGCAGCACGCACCGCGCAGCGCGGCTCGTGCAGGTGGGTGCAGTCGTTGAACGCGCACCTCCCGAGAGACGGGCGGAACTCCGGGAAGCAGGAGGCCAGCTCGGTGGGTGGGATCTGCCACAGCCCAAGCTCCCGGATGCCGGGCGTGTCCGCCACGTAGCCACCCCGGTCACCCTCGAGCGGATGCAGCTCCGCGTGCGTGGTGGTGTGCTTCCCCTTGCCGCTCAGGACCTCCGAGACCTCGCCGGTCGCAAGCTGGAGGCCGGGCTGCAGCGCGTTGAGGAGAGTCGACTTGCCGACGCCGGACGGCCCGGTGACGATCGAGAGCCTGCCGGCGAGGCGCCCGCGCAGCTCCTCGAGGCCGATGGACGCACGGGCGCTGGTGTAGACCACGTCGTAGCCGATGCGCTCGTACGGCTGGAACAACGTGCGTGCCGCGTCCTCGCCGACGAGGTCCACCTTGTTGGCGACCAGCAGCGCCGGCACCTCGTTGTACTCGGCAACCACGAGGAAGCGGTCGATCAGCCGAGGGTTCGGCGGCGGCCGGTCGCTCGAGAACACGATGGCAACGAGGTCGGCGTTGGCGACGAGGACGTCCTCCCGCCACGATCCCCGCGGCCCGGGCTGGCGCCGGCTGAAGCGTCGCGACCTCGGCTCGACCGAGACGATGGCGCCCGTGCCGTCGGGAAGGCGCTCGACGGTCACCCGGTCGCCGATGACCGCCAGGTCGGACGCCTGGCGCTCTTTCTTCATGCGCCCCCGCAGCCGCGCCTCGACGAGGTCGCCCTCCACCGTCGCGATCGTGTAGAACCCGGAGAGTGCCCGCAGGACGAGCCCGGTCGTGGTGCTCACCCGAGCGCGCCGACCACCATGCCGTAGATGGTCTCCTCACGACGGGGCACCTGCGGCCCTCGCCCCATCCGGCCGTCCCAGCGCTCCAGCTCACCGCCGAGCTCGGCCAGCCGCTCGGCTCCGAGCCGGTTGTCGGGAGGCAGGTTCAACGAGAGGCGGTCGAGCGACGGCAGGCGTTCGAACGCCTCGCCCACGAGTGCGGCGGCGACCTCCGGCGTGTCGGCGAGGAGCGGGCCGACGCGCTCGGCATCCGGCCGGATCCACCCGTACCCGACGATCCGGTGCTCGCGGCGCGCGACGATCAGCGGCCGCGCAGCATCCTCGAGCATGGGCGCCAGGATGGCGGCCCGATCGCCTCCGAAGCGTGGAGCGTCGTATGCGACCAGCTCGGCCAGCGCGCCCGGCCCTTCATCGGCGAGCTCGATCCCGTCGCCCTCCACGTCGATTCCGCGCGGCAGACGGACCATCGTGCTCGGGCCGATCAGCTGGAAGCCCTGCCGCGCGTAGAGCGGCCGGCCCTCGGGCGTCGCGTACAGCTCGAGACGCGTGGCTCCACGCTGGGTCAGGAAGTCGATCACGCTGCTCAGGATGGCGGAACCGATGCCGCGGCGGCGATGCTCGGCGTCCACGATCATGTTGCCGACGAATCCCAGGGCGCCGTAGGCGATCCCCGATCCGACCCCGACGACGCGATCGCCTTCGTCCACCACGACGAAGCAGCGGGCATCGGGCGGCACCAGCACCGCGCGCAGTGCCCACTCGTGGACCGCCCAACCCACCGATTCGCGCAGCTCGATCATCCGCGGCAGGTCGCCGACGTCGGCGGAGCGCAGGCTGAGCTCGTCTGGGAGCGGCATCGGAGCGAGTCTAGCCGCGCCGGTAGCATGGTGGCGTGGACGACCTCCGGGACCGCTACGCGCGCCTTGTCGCGACATTCGGAGCCGACGAGCGGACGGCGGCCGATCTCGATCAGCTCGCGGCCGATGCCGACGCGCTGGCCGCCACTGCCGAGCCGACCTGGCTGCGCGTCCAGGCCCGCGCGCTCGGCGAGGCGGCACGCGCGGCCGCCGGCGCCGATCCGGATCTCGAGGCCATCGTCGACGCTCCGCCTCCGCCGGTCGACGCTACCGCGGTCGCGCGTCTCGAGGAGCTCCTTCCGGCAGGCGGTTCGCTCGCCGAGCGGCTGGCTGCCCACGATTCGGCGATCCGGCTCCCGACCGATGCGCTGCGACCCGCCGCAGAACGGCTGCTCGATCTCCTCCGCCGCCGCGCTGCCGAGGACCTGGGGCTGCCGGCGGAGCACCCGCTCGAGCTGCACCTCGTGGAGCGGGCCGGTGCGACCTGGCGCGCGAGGCTGGAGGCGACACCGACACCGCGGCTCCTCCTCAACGCGAGTGTCGGGTGGACCGTTGATCGCCTCGCCGACGCGATCACCTCGCTTGCCTATCCCGGTGAGCACCTCGCGCGCATGATGCGTCCACCCGCCGCGGACTGGAGGCCGTCGCCGCAGACGACGGTCGACGACGGTCTCGCCGCCGTCGGCCGCGAGATCCTCCTCGCGGACCACGAGCTGGCGCACGAGCTCGAGCGGATCGGGCGCGACGCGGGGATGCGATGGGACGGAAGCACGATCATCGCGGTCCGTCGCGCGCTCGATGAGGTGACACCTGCCTACGCGGCCGTCGCCTTCGGCGAGGAGAGAGGTTCCAGCCAGCTCGTGTCGCTGGGCGAGGATCCGAGAAGCGCGGAGGCGATGATCAAGGCGTGGCGCGATCCGCTGGCGCGGGCATCGGCCCTCTCCCGTGCTGCCGGCCCGCCGCTCGTCCGTTCCTGGCTGGTGGTGACCGGTCAGACCATCGGGCTCCAGCGGCTCCTCGGCGAGCGTCTCGTTCCCACCATGCTCCGCGCGGAGATCGCCGATGTCGCAAGCTGACCGCTCCGTCGACGTGCTGCTGGTCGGCGGCGGGGTGGCCTCCGTGCGCTGTGCTCGCGGCCTGCGGCGCCACGGCTTCGACGGGTCGATCCTCCTCATCGGTGACGAGGGTCGAGCGCCCTACAACCGCCCACCCCTCAGCAAGGAGTTGCTCCGCGACGACCTGCCCGATGAGCTGCTCGATGCGGAGCCTGCATCGTGGTACGCCAGGCGATCGATCGACCTTCTGACGGGCGTTCGGGTCACCGCCATCGAACCCGCGGACCGCCGCGCGACCCTTGCCGATGGCTCGAGCGTGGAGTTCCGGCAATGCCTGCTGGCGACCGGCGCCGAGCTTCGACGGCTCACGATCCCCGGCGCCGACGGGGCGCTGATGCTGCGAACCGCCGCGGACGCGCGGCGCATCCGTGCTCAGGCAATGGCCGCATCGACCGGCGCGCCGGTGGTCGTCATCGGCGGCGGGTTCATCGGTCTCGAGGTGGCGTCGGCACTGGCATCCCTCGGATTGCGCCCGAGGGTCGTCGAGCTTGCGCCGAGCCTGTGGAGCGGCACGCTCGGCACCGGGCTGGCGACCTGGGCCGTCGAGCGCCTGGCCGAGATCGGCGTCGAGCTTCGCCTCGGATCCGCCGTCACTCGCATGTCGGACGGCGCCGCCTGGCTGGGCGACGAGCGCCTGCCCGCGGCGTTCGTTGTGGCTGGAATCGGCGTGGTTCCCCGCGAGGAGCTCGCGGCACACGCAGGCATCAGCACGGCGGACGGGATCCTGGTCGACGCCGAGCAGCGGACGAGCCACGCCGGGCTCTGGGCGGCCGGCGACGTCGCCCGTGTGAGCGGCCGGCGTGTCGAGCACTGGCATGCCGCCCGCGAAGCCGGGGAACGCGCGGCGCTGTCGATGCTCGGCCTGGCCGTTCCGCCTCCGCCGCCGGCCTGGGTCTTCTCCGAGATCGGCGGCACCATGCTGGACGTGGTCGGCACAGCCGATGGTTGGGATGAGGAGCGCTGGCTGATCGACGGTCGGCTGCTCGTGTACCTGGACGCGGGGCGACTGGTCGGCGTGGCGAGCATCGACAACGCGCTGCCGGCTGACGCCGCACGGCGGCTGCTGAAGGACGGCGCCGCTCCGCAGGAGGTCCTCGGCGCCGCAGGCTGACGAGCTGACGGGACGTGACGGACTGGTCATGCGCGGCCTGGCGGCCCTCTGCTAGCCTCGGCCCGCCATCGCATCGCATCCCCGGAGGGCCCTGTTGCCGAGCTTCCGTCGCATCGTGCGTCTTGCCATGGCCGTCGCAGTCGTCGCTGCATCGTTCGGCGCGCGCCCAGCGGCGGCCGCCACGGATCGGCTTCCCGACCTGCGCATGGCCAATCTCACGAGCTTCTACACCGAGAATTCTGGTGGTGAACGCCGCCTCCGGTTCACCACGATCATGACCAACGAGGGGGCGGGTCCGCTCGAGGTGCGCGGCTCGCGCGCAAACCTCGGAGAGGCTCACCTCCGCACGCAGCAGGCGATCTACAACACCGACGGCGGCGTCCGATTTGCCGGCAGCCGTGCGCTCATGGAGTACGCCGTCGACGGGCACGACCATTGGCACATCCAGGGCGTGATGCTCTATCAGATGTGGTCCAACAACGGCGTGGTCCGGCGCGGCACGAAGGTCGGCTTCTGCTTCCTCGACAGCAGGCCCTGGATCCTGTCGCTGCCAGGCGCCCCGCAGTCCGGGGTGTATGGCGAGCGGGCGTGTGGCGACAGCGGCGACCTGACCAACCGGATGGGGCTCTCGGTCGGTTGGGGCGACGAATACCCGGCGAACTTCGCGTACCAGTGGATCGACATCACCACGCTCGAGCCAGGCGACTACACCGTCCAGGCTCGGGCCGATGAGCAGAACTGGTACCTGGAGTCGAACGAGACGAACAACTGCGCCTGGGCGCGGGTCCGGATCACCGAGTCCAACGGCCCGCTCAGCGTGCTTTCCAGCGGGCGCACCTGCAACTCCCCTCCCTCGGCAACGGCCAGGGTGGAGCGCCAGTACGGCAACAATCGATACGAGACCGCGGCAGTCACCTCCGAGGACGCCTTCGCCCCGGGTGTCCCGGTCGCCTATATCACGACCGGTGCCACCTTCCCTGACGCGCTGGCGGCCGGAGCCGCGGCCGGCTTCCGCGGCGGGCCGGTCATCCTCGTCGAACGGGACCGGCTCCCTGCGCTGGCGACCACCGAGCTCGAGCGGCTCAACCCGCAACGGACCGTCATCGTCGGCGGCAGAGGGGTCATATCGGACTACGTCTCCGCGCTGGTGGGCCGCTACCAGACCGGTGGGGGAAACAGCCGCATCGCGGGTGCCGACCGCTACGCGACGGCGGCCGCGGTCTCTGCGGCCACGTTCGCGCCGGGCGTCGCGACGGCGTACATCGCCAGCGGCGTGACCTGGCCCGATGCCCTGGCGGCGGTGCCGCATGCCGCTCGCGCCGGCGGGCCGCTGCTGCTCACCAAGAAGGATGCGGTCCCGGCCGCCATCAAGGCGGAGCTCGAGCGGCTGCAGCCAGGGCGAATCATCGTGGTGGGTGGCACGTCGGTCGTCACGCAGGGCGTGGTGCGAGGCCTCGACAGGTACACCGCGGGCGCCGTGATCCGGCTCGCGGGTCAGGATCGCTACGCGACGGCGGCCGAAGTCTCGGCGTTCCACATGCCGGCCGGCGTGCCCCTCGTCTACGTCACGACCGGTGACAATTTTCCTGATGCGCTCGCGGCAGGTCCGGCGGCTGCGCACCGTGGCGCGTCGACCATCCTGGTCAAGGGATCGATCCCGGCGGCCAGCGCAGCGGAGCTGGACCGCCTCAACCCGGATCGGATCATCGTGCTCGGCGGGCCGGGCGTGATCTCGAGGTCCACCGAGGCGGGGCTCAGGGGATTCACCCTGGGCTGAGCCTCGCGCCGGTTGACCGGTGGACCCTTGTGCGGGACAATGACGGCCTCAACACCGACCATTTCAGTCGGGATTCGCGTGCAGGCGGTCCCGGCGTGACCGCGAGGAGCGCATGGCCCTTCCGAATCCCGCCTTGACCCAGATCCCCGGCGGCTACAAGTACGGCTGGCACGACGACGAGAAGCCCCTCCAGATCTTCCAGAAGGGTCTTGACGCGGAGACGGTCGCGAAGATCAGCCGCGTCAAGGACGAGCCGGAATGGATGACGAAGCTGCGCCTCAAGGCCTACCGGCATTTCGAGGCGCGCCCGATGCCGAACTGGGGCGCGGACCTGTCCGGGATCGACTTCCAGGACATCTACTACTACGTCACCGGCACCGACAAGGCCGTCCAGAGCTGGGACGACGTGCCCGACTATATTCGCCGCACCTACGACAAGCTCGGCATCCCGGAGGCTGAGAAGAAGTACCTCGCCGGGGTCGGTGGCCAGTACGACTCCGAGGTCGTCTACCACAACATTCGCGAGGACCTCGAGAAGCAGGGCGTCATCTTCCTCGGGACCGACCAGGCGCTGAAGGAGCATCCGGAGCTGTTCCGCGAGTACTTCGGCACGGTCATCCCGGCCAATGACAACAAGCTGGCGGCGCTCAACACGGCGGTATGGAGCGGCGGGAGCTTCATCTACGTGCCCAAGGGCGTCCATGTCGAGCTGCCGCTGCAGGCCTACTTCCGGATCAACACCCAGAACATGGGCCAGTTCGAGCGCACCCTGATCATCGCCGACGAGGGGAGCAGCGTTCACTACGTCGAGGGCTGCACCGCTCCTACCTACTCGACCGCCAGCCTGCACAGCGCCGTGGTGGAGATCATCGTCAAGAAGGGCGCCCGCGTCCGCTACACCACGATCCAGAACTGGAGCTCCAACGTCTACAACCTCGTCACCAAGCGCGCGGTCGCGCACGAGGACGCGGTGATGGAGTGGGTCGACGGCAACCTCGGCTCGAAGGTGACGATGAAGTACCCGTCGATCTACCTGCTCGGAGAGCGGGCGCACGGCGAGGTGCTCAGCATCGCCTTCGCCGGCGACGGCCAGCACCAGGACGCCGGCGGCAAGATCATCCACGCTGCGCCGAACACGACCAGCCTGATCACCAGCAAGTCGATCAGCCGAGGGACCGGACGCACGTCATACCGCGGCCTGATCAAGGTGTATCCCGGCTGTGAGCGCTCCAAGTCGACGGTTCGCTGCGACGCCCTCATCCTCGACGACGAGGCGCGATCCGACACGTACCCCTACATGGAGATCGACGAGGAGAACGTGACGATCGGCCACGAGGCCACCGTCTCAAAGGTCGGCAGCGAGCAGCTCTTCTATCTGATGAGCCGTGGGCTCTCCGAGGCGGAGGCCGCCGCGATGATCGTCAACGGCTTCATCGAACCGATCGTCAAGGAGCTTCCGATGGAGTACGCGGTCGAGATGAACCGCCTCATCCAGCTCCAGATGGAAGGCGCGGTCGGCTGAGCCGATGACCCTCACGCAGACCGCATCGGCGCTCGACGCCGATGCGATCGGGCGCATCAGCGACCGATTCAGCGAGCCGGACTGGCTGCGCGCGCTCCGCGCCGGCTGGTGGGACCGCGCCGCGGCAACGCCGCCGCCCACCGGTCAGGAGGAGGAGTGGCGCCGCACTTCGCTCGACGCCCTCCCGAGGGATGTCGAGCTGCTCCTTGACGCGCCACTGCTCGAGACGCATCTGCCGCCCGACGCCGCCGCCGCCGGCGTCATCCTCACCGACCTGCGGACGGCCGTTCGTGAGCACCCCGACCTGGTCGAGCGCTTCCTCGGCAGGACGGACGGCCCCGGCTCGCACGGCCACTTCTGGGCGCTCGCGCAGGCCGCCTGGACCGGGGGCCTGTTCTGCTACGTCCCACCGGGCGTCGCCGTCGACGGCACCCTCGTCGCGCGCCAGACCCTGCCGCGCGCGGACCTCGCCTTCCATCCGATCAGCCTTGTGATCGCCGAGGAGGGCAGCACCATGACGCTCCTCGAAGAGATCGTCTCGCCCGACGGCGCTGCGGGCTGGTACGGCGGCATCGCCGACGTGCGGGCCGGCCAGGCAGCCCGGATGCGCTACGCCAACCTCCAGCAGCTCGGCGATGGCGCCTGGCGCATCGGTGCCGCGCGCGTCGTGGTGGACCAGGACGCGGTCGTCACCACGCTCAACGCGGAGGTCGGCTCCCGAGTCACCAAGCTGGGGCTCGACGTGCTGATGACCGGCAAGGGCGGCACATCGAAGGTGCTCGGCCTGCTGGCCGCCGGGGACGACCAGCAGATCGACATCAACACCGTCCAGGACCTCGCCGCCGACCACACCACCAGCGACCTGCTCTACCTCTCCGCCCTCTACGACCGCGCGCACGCCTCCTTCTACGGCGTCACCAACGTGCGACGCGGGACGAAGCAGACCAGCAGCTACCAGGAGTGCCGGAACCTGCTGCTCAGCCCGGAGGCGGGCGCCGAGCCGATCCCGGTGCTCGAGATCGAGGCCAACGACATCCTGCGCTGCGGCCACGGGGCGACCGCCGGCGCCATCGATCCGACCACGCTGTTCTATGCCCAGACCCGCGGCCTCGACCCGGCCACCGCCGAGCGGATGATCGTGCGCGGCTTCTTCGAGCAGGTCGTGGCGCAGATCGTCGACGAGACGATCCGCGAGCGGATCCTCGGGGCGCTGGCGCGACGCATCGGTGCCGACACGTCCGACGAGATTGCCGCATGACCGCCGTCGAGCCGGCCACCGGCTTCGTGACCGTCGCCCGAGCGGGCGACGTCGAGCCCGGCACCGTCCGCGTTGTCGAGGTGGAGGGTCGCTCGCTCTGCATCGGCCTGACCGAGGATGGCGAGTGGGGCGCCATCGACAACGTGTGCACCCACGATGGCGGCACCCTGGGCGAAGGCGAGCTGGACGACTCCGGGGTCGAGTGTCCGCGTCACGGCGGCCGCTTCGACCTGTTCAGCGGCCGCGTGCTCGCGCTGCCGCCGGTTCGGCCCGTGAAGGCCTACGAGACCGTCCTGGACGACGACAAGGTCCGGGTGAGGTTGTGAGCCGATGAAGATCAGCACACGCACCGAGTACGGCATCCGGGTCCTCGTCACGCTGGCGCGCCTCGGGGAGGACGACCCGTGCCTGTCGCTGACCGCCATTGCCAAGCGCGAGCGGCTGCCACACGCCTACCTCGAGCAGCTGGTCGGCGACCTGCGCCGCGCGGGCCTCGTCACCGCGACCCGCGGGCAGGCGGGCGGCTATCGTCTCGCGCGGCCGGCGGCCGAGATCGCGATGACCGATGCGGTCCGTGCGCTCGAGGGGCCGCTGCTGGAGATGCCGTGCGCGGGAGCCGACGACCTCGAGCATTGCGACCGTCCCCAGCCATGCAGCGTCCACGAGGTCTTCCAGCGCGTCTACGAGTCGCTCTCGGACACGCTCGGTGCGACCAACCTGGCCGAGGTGGTCGCGACGGCGGGCGGCCCGCCCTATCCGCCTGAGGTGCGCCGCAGGCGCGCCGCGCAGCATTCAGCCATGACAACGCAGGAAACAAGGAACGCATGACCGACGAACTCGTCATCTCCGGGCTCGAGGTGAGCATCGGTGAGAAGAAGATCCTCA
>Ga0190275_10004385_pt1 | contig 10133 bp, 8 predicted proteins | sample Popmic550T_FD_133745 | JGI IMG/M metagenome (GOLD analysis project Ga0190275, IMG submission 133745) | Populus adjacent soil microbial communities from riparian zone of Yellowstone River, Montana, USA - 550 T | ecosystem: Environmental > Terrestrial > Soil > Riparian zone > Trees stand | place...
CGTCAAGCGCGTCATGATCGCCCAGGGCGCTCGCATCGACAAGGAGTACTACTTCTCGGTGCTGTTGGACCGCGCGAATAGCGCGTACCTGTCGCTGTGCAGCGTCGAGGGCGGCATGGACATCGAGGAGCTCGCGGTCGAGCGTCCCGAGGCCCTCGCGCGCATCGCGGTCGACCCCCTGACCGGCATCGACAAGCAGAAGGCCGTCGAGATCGCCGAGGCGGCAGGCTTCGCGCCCGAACTCGTCGACAAGGTGAGCGACGTCTTCGTGAAGCTCTACTCGGTCTACAAGGGCGAGGATGCGACGCTGGTCGAGGTCAACCCGCTCGTGCTGACCGAGGACGGCGAGATCATCGCGCTGGACGGCAAGGTCACGCTCGACGAGAACGCCGACTTCCGTCACGCGGGGCACGCGCTGCTCGAGGACAAGGATGCCGCCGACCCGCTCGAGGCCAAGGCCAAGGAGAACGACCTCAACTACGTCAAGCTGGACGGGCAGGTCGGGGTCATCGGCAACGGGGCGGGCCTGGTGATGTCGACACTCGACGTCGTCGCATACGCCGGCGAGAACCACGGCGGCGTGAAGCCGGCGAACTTCCTCGACATCGGCGGCGGCGCGTCGGCAGAGGTCATGGCCGCGGGCCTGGACGTCATCCTCGGCGACCCGCAGGTCAAGAGCGTGTTCGTGAACGTCTTCGGAGGCATCACCGCCTGCGATGCGGTGGCCAAGGGCATCGTCGGCGCACTCGCGGAGCTCGGGCACAGCGCCTCCAAGCCGCTCGTCGTGCGCCTCGACGGCAACAAGGTGGAAGAGGGTCGCGCGATCCTGCGCGACGCGAACCACCCGCTCGTCACGCTCGCCGAAACCATGGACGAAGGCGCCGACAAGGCCGCCGAGCTCGCGAACTGACGCTTCGACAAGCTCAGCGAACGATCTGAAAAAGGACACAAGGAACATGTCGATTTTCCTCAACAAGGACTCCAAGGTCATCGTCCAGGGCATCACCGGCGGCGAGGGCACGAAGCACACCGCACTCATGCTCAAGGCCGGCACGCAGGTCGTCGGCGGCGTGAACGCCCGCAAGGCCGGGACGACGGTCCTGCATCGCGATGCCGACGGCAACCCCGTCGAGCTGCCCGTGTTCGCCTCGGTCGCCGAGGCCATCGACAAGACCGGAGCCGACGTGTCGATCGCGTTCGTGCCCCCGGCGTTCACGAAGGACGCGATGGAGGAGGCCATCGACGCCGAGATCCCGCTGCTGGTCGTGATCACGGAGGGCGTGCCCGTCGGAGACACCGCGGAGGCGTGGGCCTACGCGCAGTCCAAGGGCAACATCACCCGCATCATCGGGCCCAACTGCCCCGGCATCATCACCCCCGACGAGTCGCTGGTCGGCATCACCCCGGCCAACATCACCGGCAAGGGCCCGATCGGCCTGGTCTCCAAGTCGGGCACCCTGACCTACCAGATGATGTACGAACTGCGCGAGATCGGCTTCTCCACGGCGATCGGCATCGGCGGCGATCCGGTCATCGGCACCACTCACATCGACGCGCTCGCCGCGTTCGAAGCCGACCCCGAGACAAAGGCGATCGTGATGATCGGCGAGATCGGCGGCGACGCGGAAGAGCGTGCGGCTGAATTCATCAAGGCGAACGTGACCAAGCCGGTCGTCGGCTACGTGGCGGGCTTCACCGCACCCGAGGGCAAGACCATGGGCCACGCCGGCGCCATCGTCTCCGGCTCGGCGGGCACCGCACAGGCCAAGAAGGAGGCCCTCGAGGCCGCCGGGGTCAAGGTCGGCAAGACGCCGTCCGAGACCGCCGACCTGATGCGCGCGATCGTGGCGGGTCTCTAGAACCGAGCGTCTCGTTCGGCCTCGAGCCGAACCGGCCGCGTTAAGGTGGGCAGATGCCATTGACCGGGGAGTACAAGCCGAGCACGTCCGAGTGGGCCCGCAAGCAGGCCGAGCGATTCGAGGCGTCCGGCGGGTCCGAGGCCAACCTTCTGCGCGGGGTGCCGATCATCGTCCTGACGACGGTCGGTGCGAAGTCGGGCGCTCTGCGCAAGACGGCGCTCATGCGTGTCGAGCACGACGGATGCTACGGCGTCGTCGCCTCGAAGGGCGGCGCGCCGGATGAGCCAAGGTGGGCCGAGAACATGCGTCGCCACCCCCACGTCGAACTGCAGGACGGCGCCGTCAAACGCGACTACCTGGCGCGGGAACTGTCCGGCGACGAGCGCGTGGAGTGGTGGGGGTATTCGACGGCGGTCTGGCCCGATTACGACCGCTACCAGACCAAGACCGACCGTCTCATCGCGGTGTTCGTGCTGGAGCCTGTCGAGCACTGATCGGAGCAGGCGCCGGATGCCGCGCAGAGGCGCGCCGGGGCGCGGGGCTCACCGTCCGGCTGGGTAGGGTCGATGAGGCATGCATCGCCTGATCGTCGTCATCCTCTCCGCCGTCGACGCCGCCATCGCGGCGGCCGTCGGCATCGCGGCGACCCTCGCGCCGCTCACCCTGCTGTGGGTGCTGGCACTGGGGGGCAGCGCCGACTGGGCCGCCCTCTGGCCGGCGAGCGCCACGATCTGGCAGTTCGGCAACCTGGTGCCGCTGCAGGTCACGCTCCCGGGCGACTACCTCGCCGTGGCGGGGATCGACCCGGCCGCGGCATCCTTCGTGCTCTCCCTCGCACCGCTCGCGTTCGCCGGCTTCACCGCGATCTTCGCCGCTCGCTCCGGTGTGCGGGCTTCGCAGGCCGACGCGTGGATCATCGGCGTGGTCACCGGGACGCTCGCCTTCGCCGCGCTGGCCACCCTGGTCGCCCTGACTTCGGCCGCCTCCGTCGCCCAGGTCGAGCTCTGGCAGGCGATCCTCCTGCCCGCCCTCGTCTTCGCGGTCCCGCTCCTGGGAGGCGCGATCGTGACGGAATGGCGTGAGGCGGGCGCGGGTGCGATCGCCCGCCTGCGCGATCGCATCGAGGCGACGCCGCACGGATGGGGCGAAGTGCCCGGGCTCGTCGTGCGCGGAACCGCCGTGGTGCTGGCCGGGCTGATCGGCCTCGGCGCCCTCATGTTCGCGGTGTCGCTCGTGCTGCGCGGGGGCGAGGTCATCGCCCTGTTCGAAGTCGCCAACGTCGATCTGCTCGGCGCCACCGTCGTGACGCTCGCGCAGTTGGCGTACCTGCCCACGCTGGCGATCTGGGGAATGGCCTTCGTCGCGGGCCCGGGCTTCGCCGTCGGCGTCGACACGGCGGTATCGCCCGCCGGTACACAGCTCGGCGTCATTCCCGGCATCCCCGTGCTCGGGGCGCTGCCCGAGTCCACCACGCCGTGGCTGCTGCTCCTCGCGCTCCTGCCGGTCGCGCTCGGCGCTTTCGCGGGGTGGATCGCCCGCTCCCGTCTCGTGGCGTCGCCCGCGGACATCGACGCCGAGCCGCCGCACGTGCCGATCGAATGGGATGCCGCGCGCGAAGCCGCGCGCAGCTCGACGCTCACCGCGCTGCTCAGCGGAGTCGACGCCACCCGCGGGAGCGCCGCGTCGGCCTCGGACGGCGTCGCGACGGATGTCGTCGCGGTCGACGAGCACGCGGATCCGATCGGAGCACGCGCCGTGATCGCCATCGGCATCGCCGCGTTCTCGGCGGTGGGCGCCGCGGCGCTGTCGCTGCTGGCTTCGGGCTCGATCGGCCCGGGCCGACTCGCCGAGGTGGGCCCGCAGCCCGGCCCGGTGGCACTCGCGGTCGGGGTGGAGGTGCTGCTCGGCGCAGCGATCCTGCTGCTGTCGCCCCGCCGTGCCAAGCGGCCCCGGAAGTCCCTCGACTCGGCGGGGGATGCCGCACCGGGTGCTGCGGATGAGCTCCCCGCCGACGGCGGGCGAGCAGAGATCCACGCGAACGAGGTCGACACCGCACCCATCACGCTCGTCCCCCCGGCTCCGAGTGGTGCGGCGGACGGACCGGACAGCACATCGACCGCCGAGCTCGGGCCCCGCAGGCCCGCGCCGCTGCCGCCGATAGACTAGGCCGGTGCTCACGGTCGCCGTACTCATCTCGGGCGCGGGGTCCAATCTGCGGGCGCTGCTCGATGAAGCGGCCGATCCCGAGTTCCCCGCGCGCGTGGTCGTGGTCGGCGCCGACCGCGAAGCGGACGGCTTCGCGCACGCCGAGGAATACGGCATCCCCACGATCCTGATCCCGTGGCGCGAGTTCGACTCCCGCGACGAGTGGGGCGCGGAGCTGGGCGCGCAACTCGACGTCTGGAAGCCCGATCTGGTCGTGCTGAGCGGCCTCATGCGACTGCTGCCGGCGCCGCTGGTCGAGGCGTGGTCGCCCCGGATCATCAACACCCACCCCGCGTACCTGCCCGAGTTCCCCGGTGCGCACGGGGTGCGCGACGCCCTCGCGGCCGGCGTCGCACAGACCGGAGCGAGCGTCATCATCGTCGACAACGGCGTCGACAGCGGTCCGATCCTCGCGCAGGAGCGGATTCCCGTACTCCCCGGCGACGACGAGCACACGCTCCACGATCGCATCAAGCCCGTCGAACGCCGGCTCCTGATCGATGTCATCCGGCGGATCGCCACCGGAGAGCTCGACCTCGCCGCGGTGTCCTGAACCTGACTGCGAGATGAGTCCGCACGCAGTGACCGCCCCCTGATCCACTCGAGGAGCCCCCATGGCCGGCCCCAGCCACGACCCCACTCTGTATCGCGACCGCAACGTCGTCCCGATCCGACGCGCGCTGGTCTCGGTGAGCGACAAGACCGACCTGCTGCAGCTGGCGGGCGCCCTCGCCGCCGCCGGCATCGAGATCGTCTCGACGGGCTCGACCGCGGCGACCATCCGCGATGCGGGACACCCCGTCACCGACGTCGCCGCCGTGACCGGCTTCCCCGAATCACTCGACGGACGCGTGAAGACCCTCCATCCCGGAGTCCACGCCGGCCTCCTCGCCGACCTCCGTCTCGAAGACCACGAGCGACAGCTCGCCGCGCTCGACATCGCGCCCTTCGAGCTCGTCGTCGTCAATCTCTACCCGTTCATCGAGACGGTGGCCTCTGGCGCCCAGGGCGACGCCGTCGTCGAGCAGATCGACATCGGCGGGCCGGCGATGGTGCGCGCCTCGGCCAAGAACTTCGCCAATGTGGCGATCGTCGTCTCGCCCGGCTCGTACCCCGCGATCATCGCCGCGATCGGCCAGGGCGGAACCACGCTCACGCAGCGTCGCGAGCTCGCCGCGCGGGCCTTCGCCCACACGTGCGAGTACGACCGCGCGGTCGCGACCTGGTTCGCCGAGCAGACGCTCGGGCAGCCCGACCTGCCCCAGCACCTGACGATCAAGGCTGAACGGCTCGCGACCCTGCGCTACGGGGAGAACGCGCACCAGCGTGCGGCGATCTACACGCGCGTGGGCGGACACGGCATCGCGCAGGCGACGCAGCTGCAGGGCAAGGAGATGTCCTACAACAACTACGTCGACGCGGACGCCGCCCTTCGGGCAGCGTTCGACATGGTGGGGCCCGCCGTGGCGATCATCAAGCACGCCAACCCGTGCGGCATCGCCGTCGCGGCGCCCCAGGCGCTCGATCCGATCGCCAGCGCGCACCTGCGCGCGCACGAGTGCGACCCCGTATCGGCGTTCGGCGGCGTGATCGCCGCGAACCGGGCGGTCACGCTCAAGATGGCCGAGAACCTCCGCGACATCTTCACCGAGGTGATCGTCGCCCCCGACTTCGAGCCGGCCGCCCTCGAGGTGTTCGCGCTCAAGAAGAACCTGCGCATCCTCCAGCTGCCGCTCGACTGGCAGCAGGAGCGAATGGACGTGCGGCTGGTCTCCGGCGGGCTGCTCCTGCAGGACGCCGATCGCTTCCCCGACGACATCGAATCGGTCGCGAAGGACTGGGAACTCGTCTCGGGTGAGCGACCGACCGACGAGGAGATGACGAACCTCATCTTCGCGTGGAAGGCCTGCCGCGCCGTGAAGTCCAATGCGATCGTGCTCGCCAGGGGCTCCGCCACGGTCGGCATCGGCATGGGACAGGTCAACCGCGTCGACTCGTGCCGGCTCGCCGTGGAGCGGGCCGGCGACCGGGCCGCGGGATCGGTGGCGGCATCCGATGCGTTCTTCCCCTTCGCCGACGGACCGCAGCTACTCCTGGATGCAGGGGTCTCCGCGATCGTCCAGCCCGGAGGATCCGTGCGCGACGAGGAGGTCATCGACGCGGCGCGCAAGGCCGGCATCACGATGTTCTTCACCGGGGAGCGCCACTTCTTCCACTGACCCTCGACCCGTGAGACTGCATCTGCAGCTCGAGACTGGGGGTGAACCCCACAGTCTCGACGTGCAGATGCAGTCTCATGGGGGATGGGGAGAGCTCAGCTCGTCGGCCGGCCGTACTCCTCGAGCCAGCGCAGCCATACCTCGCTGACGGTGGGGTAGGACGGCACCGCGTGCCAGAGTCGGCGGATCGGCACCTCGCCGACGATCGCCACGGTCGCCGAGTGCAGCAGCTCGGCGACATCAGGGCCGACGAAGGTCGCCCCGACCAGCACGCCGCGATCCTCGTCGACGATCGCGCGCGCCGTCCCCTCATAGTTGTCCGCGTAGGTCGTGGCGCCCGCTATCCATGACAGGTCGTAGTCGAGGACGCGGATACGGCGACCCGCCGCGCGCGCGGCCGCTTCGGTGAGTCCGACCGACGCGATCTCCGGGTCGGTGAAGGTCACCTGCGGAACGTGGTCGTGGTCGGCGGTCGCGACATGCGCGCCCCACGGTGCGTCGTCGACAGGCAGCCCCTTCGCGCGAGCGGCGATGACGTCTCCTGCGGCGCGCGCCTGGTACTTCCCCTGGTGCGTCAAGAGGGCCCGGTGGTTCACGTCGCCGATCGCGTAGAGCCAATCGGTGCCCTTCACCAGGAGGGTGTCGTCGACGCCGAGCCACGTGCCTGGCTGGAAGCCGATGCTCTCGAGGCCGAGATCCGTCGTCCGCGGGGTGCGCCCGATCGCGACCAGCACCTCCTCGGCGATGACACGGCCGCCGTCCGACAGTGTGAGCACGGCGTTCTTCTCGGTGCGGTGCGCGGAGGTGACCTCGACGCCCTTGCGCACGTTCACGCCGAGCTTCTCGAGCGACGCCTCGACCAGATCGGCCGCGAACGGCTCCATGTTCTCGAGCAGGGTCGAACGCACGACGAGCGTCACTTTGGCGCCGAATCCCGCGTATGCGGTGGCCATCTCCGCCGCGACCACTCCGCCGCCGATCACGGCCAGCGACGCCGGGATGGCCTGGGCGCTCGTCGCGTCGCGGCTCGTCCACGGCTCGATCTCGCGCAGACCCGGGATGTCAGGCAGGACGGATGCCGAGCCGGTGGCGACCGCCACCGCGTGGCGCGCGACCAGCTCTGTCACCGTGCCGTCCTCCGCCGTCACCCGCACGCGCTTGACCCCGGTGAACTCGGCGTGGCCGCGCACGAGGTCGATCCCCGCCCCCTTGAGCCAGCTGACCTGCGACCCGTCGTCCCAGCCGTGCGTGATGCGATCCCGCCGCCGCAGGACGCCCCCGATGTCGAGATCCCCGGTGACCGCCTGCTTCGCCCCGTCGAGGTCGCGGGCCATCCGGAGGGCGGCGGCGCTGCGCAGAAGACCCTTCGACGGCATGCAGGCCCAGTACGAGCACTCACCGCCGACCAGCTCGGCTTCGACGATGACGGTGGTCATACCGCCCTGTGCGGTGCGGTCGGCGACGTTCTCGCCCACAGCACCGGCTCCGATCACGATGACGTCGTATTCGCGGTCACTCATGCCTTCACGGTATCCGCTGTGTTCGGGGGAGAGGCCACGGGTCGGGCGAAATCACCTGTTCCGGCTCATGCAGGTCGATGTACGGCGAAAGTTCCTGTGCTCGCCGGAGCACCTGTTCCCGCCGACGGGCACGCACGTAGACTCCGACCGGCCGCGAACCGCCGTGTCCGTTTTCCGCCAGTCCGATGCCGGGGGCCGTGACATCCTGGGAGATGTGAGCACACCGGCGAGAACTGCGGCGAAGGCGCGAACGGCCATGTCGTTCGACGAGCGCTACGGGGTGATCCTGTCGCGCGACCCTCGGTTCGACGGGCAATTCGTGACGGCGGTGCGCTCCACCGGCATCTACTGCCGGCCCAGCTGCCCGGCTCGCACGCCGAGACCGGCGAACGTGTCGTTCTTCGCGACGAGCGCCGCCGCGCACGAAGCGGGATACCGCGCCTGCAAGCGGTGCCTCCCCGAAGCCGCACCGGGATCGCCCGAATGGGACCTCCGCGGCGACACGACCGCCCGCGCGATGCGCCTCATCGCCGACGGAGTGGTCGAGCGGGAAGGGGTTCCCGGTCTCGCGCGCAGGCTCGGGTACTCTCCGCGACACCTGACCCGCCTGCTCACCACCGAGCTCGGCGCCGGGCCGCTCGCACTCAGTCGCGCACATCGGGCCCACACCGCACGCATGCTCCTCGTCGGCACCGACCTGCCGGCGGCCGACGTGGCGTTCTCGGCCGGATTCTCCAGCGTCCGCCAGTTCAACGAGACGGTGCGGGAGGTGTTCGGGATGCCGCCGCTCGAGCTGCGCGCCCGCCGGCGCCGCTCACCCGGCGTCGAGACCCCCGGCGCGATCGATCTCGTCCTGCCGCATCGCGGACCCTTCGACGCGGACGGCCTCTTCGCCTGGATGGCGGCGCGCGCGATCCGAGGGGTCGAGTCGGCATCGCCGACCTCGTTCGCCCGCACGCTGCGCCTCGCCGGCGGTCCGGCGTGGTTCGAGGTGCGCGTCGACGAGGTCGGCCGCGTCCGTCTGCGGGCGCGCCTCACCCACCTCGGCGACCTGTCCACGCTGGTCACCCGCGCTCGCCGTCTGTTCGACCTCGATGCCGACCCCATTGCGGTCGACGAGGCGCTGGCGCGGCATCCGGAGATCGCTCCGCTCGTCGCCCGCGTGCCGGGCATCCGCGTGCCCGGAGCGGCCGACCCTCACGAGATGCTCGTGCGGGCGATGGTCGGCCAGCAGATCACGGTCGCGGCGGCCCGCACGGCGCTGACCGCGCTCGCCGATGCGCTGGGGGAGCCCGTCGCCGTCGGAGCGGCCGGAGCGGACGCGGCCGGCGAACACCGCCTCTTCCCCACGATGGCCGCGATCGCCGAGCGCGGACACGAGGTGCTCCGCGGACCGGCGGCGCGCACGCGCGCGCTCGTCGGTGTCGCCGCAGCACTCGCCGACGGCACACTGACGCTCGGGCCGGGAGACGCGGCCGCCGACCAGCGCGCTGCGCTTCTCGCCATGCCCGGCATCGGTCCGTGGACGGCCGACTATGTGCGCATGCGCGTGATCGGCGACACCGACGTCTTCCTGCCGGGCGACGTCGCCGTGCGCAGCGGTGCCGCGGCCGCCGGACTCCCCGCCGACGCGCGCACGCTGGAGGCGTGGGCGACGCGCACCGCGCCGTGGCGCAGCTACCTCACCGCGCACCTCTGGCGCGCGGTGCCACCCCGGCAGACCACCGCATACGAGAGGACACGGAAGCCATGAGCTCCGCGAGCATCCAGACCATCGACACCCCCGACGGCGCCTTCACGATCGTCGCCGACGACCGCGGCCGGGTGCTGGCATCCGGCTGGACGGCCGACGCAGACGCCGCGATCGCCCGCATCCACCCCCGACTGCGGCCGGAGACGGTGCGCGAGGTGGAGACGGATGCCGCGGCCGCGGCACGCGCCTATTACGCCGGTGACATCTCCGCGATCGACGACGTCGCAGTCGCGCAGCAGGGAACCGCGATGCAGACCGCCGGATGGACGGCACTGCGAGGGATCGAGCCGGGGCATCCGCTGTCGTACGCGGAGTTCGCCATCGCCCTCGGCCAGCCCAGTGCGGTGCGGGCCGCCGCGTCGATCTGCGCCCGCAACGCGCCGGCGCTGTTCGTTCCGTGCCACCGCGTGCTGCGCTCCGACGGCTCCCTCGGCGGTTTCGCTTGGGGACTGGCTGTCAAGCGCAGTCTCCTCGCCCGCGAGTCCGACTGACCGCGTCCTCGGCCGTCGACAAACCACTTTCACGCCGAGAAGTCACGCGCAACGCGGTGTTTCGGCGTGAAAGTGGTTTGTCGACG
>Ga0190275_10004386_pt1 | contig 10132 bp, 14 predicted proteins | sample Popmic550T_FD_133745 | JGI IMG/M metagenome (GOLD analysis project Ga0190275, IMG submission 133745) | Populus adjacent soil microbial communities from riparian zone of Yellowstone River, Montana, USA - 550 T | ecosystem: Environmental > Terrestrial > Soil > Riparian zone > Trees stand | place...
AGGAAGCCAACCGCCTCACCGACCAGCGCCGAACCCCCTGGACTCTCAGCGACACCCTCACCCTCGCCCTCTCCTCCTGGATCGCCTCCCAACCCGGCCTCCCCCCAACCGTCGCCCAAGCCGATCACTGGCCCCTTCCGCCGCCCGAGGAACCGGACGGTGCACAGCCGAGCGAGCAGCGCCCGCCACGACCGCTGCGGCGCGGGAGGTGAGGTGGAGAATGCAATGTCATCTGCGAAAGCTCAGCCAAAAGGACTGCGTGCCCTCCCTGATCCGTCCCCGGCGGTTCTCGCGAGCGCGTGGTGAGGCTTACAGCGAAAGCGGTGTCGTGCTCATGAGCGCGACCCAGTACGGTCATCAGACGTTCTAGTATTGCGAGCTCGGTAAACGTTTGATTCCAGCTCGGTAGACATTCTCGTAAGCATCTATGCGCTTCTGCGCCAAGCCGCTTCTTTGAAGACTACGGCGCTAGGCTCAACGGTCGTCAGTTAAGACGGAGAGCTTCCCTCCCGTCATCCTGAGTGGCGGGTGTGAGGGTGTGAGGGAGCGAAAGGATCTCGGCGGCGAAGAGTGATATTTGTGCCACCGCACGCCCGCAGGATCAAGCGCTCATCGGAGCGCTTACGTCGTACAGAAAAGAAAGCTGCCCCCCACTTTCGCGAAGCGCTTCGCAGCGCCCGTGATGCGCGACGTGGCGCGGATCGAGGTGCCGTCCACGAGGCAGAGGGATGGGGCGCGGTGTTCGGGAGTCAGCTCGCTCGAGATGCTTGACATCTTGGTGCTTAGCACCTATCTTGTCAAGCATACTAGAGGATAAATGCATGGCAGACGACGATGATATCTCAATAGACAAGGTGAAAGCGGCGGCGGGTACGAAAGGCGGTATCGCTCGGGCTGAAGTGCTTTCTCCAGAAGAGCGCAGCGAGATTGCTTCTAAAGCCGCCGCTGCTAGGTGGAATCCGACGATGCCGACGGCAACCCACGTAGGGAGCCTGACCATCGGCGAGACCGTGATCCCTTGCGCTGTTCTAGAGGATGGAACACGCCTCCTGACCGAGGCCGGGTTCCTCACGGCTCTAGGGCGGTCTCCGAAACCGAAAGGACACGCGCAGCGGGTTGCCGACGGTCTGCCTCCTTTTTTGAACACCAAGAGCCTTAAGGGCCTGATAACACAGGACATAATCGATTCGACGATTCCCGTGCCTTTCCGCACCACGGGAGGTGGGAAAGCTCGGGGTTACCGCGCCGATCTTCTGCCCAAGGTATGCAACCTGTTCCTTGAGGCACGGAAAGCCGGCATGCTAACGGCGCAGCAGGAAGGTATCGCAGAGAAAGCCGAGATCGTTGTCCGTGCGCTGGCTGCGGTCGGCATCGTCGCACTAGTAGACGAAGCAACCGGTTATCAGGATGTCCGGCCCAAAGACGCACTCCAACGATACCTGGAGATGATTCTTCGGAAGGAGTTGGCGGCTTGGGCGAAGAAATTTCCCGACGAATTCTACGAGAATATCTACAAGCTCAAGGGGTGGCCGTGGCCCGGCATGAAGAAGAATCGCTACAGCATCGTCGCGCACTACACGCGTGACCTTGTGTACGACCGCATCGCCCCCGGGCTCCTTCAAGAACTTGAAGTGCGTTCGCCGAAGAACGACAAGGGCACGCGGTCCAACAAGCTGCACCAGTGGCTGACCGATGAAATTGGAAATCCGATGCTTGCCCAGCATCTTCATTCGCTCATCATGTTTCAACGATTGGCGATTACCAACGGATATGGATGGCACCGCTTCGTCAGGATGGTAGATCAAGTTCTCCCCAAGAAGGGGCAGACGCTAGAACTGCCGTTCAAGGGGCAGGGCGAGTCGTCGTAGATCGTGCGGAGGTGACCGGCAAGCATAACAACAGGCGGCCGGGCGAGCCCCAGCTTTCTCGCGCTATTTGGTCGCGCCGGTCTTCTTAGCGACAGTCGGCGCGACTTTTAGTTTGTCGCGATGGCGGTCGCTGTTCGGATCGTTCGATCATTTCATCGAAGGTCGCTTCGCGTTCTGGTTCCCGTCCTTCGACGCCTCCGCGGGTCGCTTCGGTTTCGCTCCGGCGAAGGTCTGACCTTGGTCTGACCCGAAGTCGATTACTCCCGATCTATCCGATCGGCCCGTCGCCGGTTTCATGATTCGTGTGGTCCCACCTACACTTCGTTCAAGGCAGAATAATCAGATTCTTCTTCTTCTCTTCAACGCTGGCGCGCTCGACGTGTTCCCGCTTGTCGCGCCACTCGACGTATTCTCGCCAGAATAGTATCAAACCGGGCAGGGTGAGAAGTGAGCCTAAAACGTAGACAAAGGCGCCGAACAGCTTTTTCGCATCTAGAGGTTCTTCGGTCACGTCGATGGCGATCGCTGCAGCGCGCGCGCGAAAACGAAGGGCTTCACTGGAGATCGGTGAAGACGCCGGAACTAATGTGATGCGCCCAGCGTAGTGCCCTGGCTTACTAGCCCGTACAGTCCAAGACGTTTCACCGTCGCTCAGGCGTCGAGGTGTAGCATCGTAATCGAGGCCTGGCAATTCGAGCACGCCTGCAACGAGATCATTTTCCATAAGAAAGCTTCGCCTGTTGGAGGCGTCGGCCTTCGAGTAAGCAGTCTTCTGGGGCGGAAGTGATGGTAGCGCTAATATGCGCTTTACTTGGTTGACGCGTGCTCGCACGATGATGTTGAACGAATCCCTGACGCACGCGGATTGCGGGTATAACACCGAGGTATCGAGATCAAATTCGTCAACAATAACTGGCTCCGTAGCATAGGCCAAGGTACTCTGAAGGACGAAGGCGCCTGCTCGCATCGGGGTGCCTGGCACGAGTTCCGGGCTCGTTGCCTGAAGCACGATCAGCGACAGGCCAAGGCCGGTTGCACTGACCGCCACGATGAATCGACCTTTCATGACCGAATGCGCCGATTATATCGTCGATGGTGAGTACGCGCAAACGGCGTTACGGTCTCGGCGCCCGGTGCGGGACCTAACGCTCATGGCCACGCACGGTGAGGAACGTGTGAGGCCAGCCTCGAACTCGAAGCGATCATTCTTGAGTCGATCGCGAAGAGCCAGCAAGCCGAAGTCATCTCAGCTGAGGGCGTTCTTCGCGAGTCGTGAAGTTAGTTTAAAGCTAACCCCTCGGCGGACGCGGCGCTGCATGGCGGCAACCGGCGCGCCATCGCTCCACAGCTTTTGCCTCGGCGCGCCCCACCCGCGCCGTCGCTGCTCCCACCCGCTAGCGTCAATGCTTGCGCCTGTCGGATCAGGCGTTCGTGCGCGTACGCTTCCCCGTCGCGGCCCTTCAACTGGGAGGACGTCGCCTTCATCGCCGTCGAGGAACGGTGGGCCGTTCGCCGCATCGCATCCGTGCTCCAGCGCCACCGCCACCGCGTCCCCGCGTTCAACCGTCTGGTGACTCTCCAGATCCAGTTGCCGCTCCACCAGGTGCACATGCTGCAACAGGAGGCGAAGCGCCTCAGCGAGCAGCGCCGAACCCCCTGGACCGTCAGCGACACCTCACCCACGCCCGCTCCTCCTGGATCGCCTCCCAGCCCGACCTCCCCCCCGCCGTAGCCCAGGCCGACCACTGGCCGCTCCACCCGTCCGAGGAGCCGGACGGTGCAAAGCCGAGCGAGAAACGCCCGCGGCGACCGCCGGGGCGCGGGAGGTGAGGCCCGGGCCCGAGCGCCACGGTCGGCCGCGCCGGCCTGCTGCCATTACCTGTCTCGACAGCCTCGTGCAGCGCGCGGTGAAAAATGCAGCGCGCGAGGCCGGTCTCTGTCAGAGTTCCTCGGGGTTCCTCGGAGGGCGACATCCGAACCGTCCAGGAACTCCCCGCACACCGCGACGTCACCACCACGATGATCTACACGCACGTCTTGCGGTACGGAGCCCGCGGCGTGCGCAGTCCGCTCGACGCGACGGAGCGCCCGCCGGGAGCTCGCACGCCTTCCCTCAAGATCCAGGCCTGCCCGCACCAGGCGACATTCACCCACGGCGTCAGCCGCCATGCTACGCGACCTTCGCATGCCCATCCGCCGCCCTACGCGCCGCCTCCGTCGCATAGCCCCGGAATGTTCCATCGCGAAACGCAAGCACACGCCCGAGCGCCTCTGCTACGCGAACCAGGCGAAGTACGAGTTAGCTTAGGCGCACCTGAAGCGACAGAGTACAATCGGCGAATGGGTAAAACATCGCGAAGCGGATACTTGCTTCTAAGCCTGCTACTCGCGACAACGGCGATGTCGATGCCGATCCCGCCGCGCATCAAGCGCAATGTCGCATTTCTGTACCTGGCCGACTCGCCAGGGTCATTCGCGCCCCTCGGTACAGCGTTCTTCGTCGCGATAAAAGATGATTCGACCGGCCATGCCCACTGTTATCTCGTGACAGCTAAGCACGTTATTCAAGGGCCTAGTGGTCGTGGCTTCTGTCGCGTGTCTTCGTCCGAATGAACACGAAAGACGGGTCATCGGAAATGCAAGAACTTCCGATAGCTACGCAGGGCGACGAGCAGACCGTGTTCTTCCATGATGATCCGAGTGTGGACTTAGCCGTGTTTCCGATTACATTAGATCAGACAAGGTACGATGCGTTACCGATGTCCCAGAACATGCTCCTCGATCGCGACGGGCTTTCTAAAAACGAAATCACAGAAGGGACCGACGTCTTCTTTACGGGTCTCTTCGCCGCCTACCCCGGAAATAAGCGCAACGTGCCGATCACTCGTTTCGGCAAGCTAGCGCTCGTTCCTGAGGAGCCGATTCAATTTGCCGACAGATCTGCAATGTTCTACTTGATGGAGGCGCAAAGCTACGGTGGAAACAGCGGCTCGCCCGTCTTCTTCTATGCGGGACTCGAGCGTGTCCCGGGAGCGTTGACGATGGGTGAGCCCTTTCTCAAGTTAGCAGGCGTCGTATCAGGTCGGTTCAATGAAACGCTTCCTGTTCAGGGCATCCAAACCGGCGTAACTTCTGTCGTTAGTCCGAATATCGGTATCATGGCGGTAGTACCGTCATACCAGCTTCGCGAGATCTTATTTGGCATGCGGTTGTTGGAGATGCGGCGAAAAGCCGCCGCAAAGCAACCGCCGGGCGCCTAACTAATTCTACTTTGTCACATAAGGGGGATGAGCTGGGGTCACAGCTTTCTTTTCTCGCTCCGTCTGACGAAGAACGAAGGTGTGACCCCACGTCTGATCCTCGTCGCTCTTCTCGAACCCCATCCTCACCCGCACCGGGAGCGACGACCTAGACCGCCTTTGCGCCGACCACGACATCGGCCCGGACGGCGACATCTTCGCCTGGGAAGACGTCGCCTTCATCGCCGTCGAGGAGCGATGGCCCATCCGCTGCATCGCCTCCGTCCTCCAGCGCCATCGCCGCCGAGTCCCCCCGTACAACGCTTGGTCACTCTCCACGTGCAGTTGCCCCTCCACATGCTCAAACAAGAAGCCAAGCGCCTCACCGTACAGCGCCGAACCCCATGGACCATCAGCGACACCCTCACCCTCGCCCTGTCCTCCTGGATCGCCCCCCAGCCGCCCTCCCGGCCGCGTAGCCCAGGCTGACCGCTGACCCCTTCCCCCGCCCGAGGAGCGGGACGGTGCAAAGCCGAGCGAGAAGCGCCGGCGCCGACCAGCGCGGCGCGAGAGGTGAGGCTCGCGCTGCAGCGCTGCGTCGAGCTTGAGGCGCTTCTTCTCCTCCGCTTTCACGGGACCATTAGGGAGTGCGGCAACCAGTTGCCGCTCCCCTAATCACCGTCGCTGGTCGTGCGGAATGGTCACGATCGCCGTTGCGTCGCGCGCGTTACCCGCGGCATCCGTTGCGCGATACGTCACGACGTACTGCCGTCCTTCTTTCTGCTGTCCTGCTCGCGCAGCCCGAACGCTGAACTGGCGATCGTCCGTGTTGAACGTGGCGCCGCCGACGTCGTTCGCGGCGAGTGTCTCATTCGACGTGATCGACACGGGGATGAGCTGGGGTCACAGCTTTCTTCTTCTTGCTCCGTGTGACGAAGAACGAAGGTGTGACCCCATCTGGTCCTCGCGCTCACCCTCGCCCTCTCCTCCTGGACCCTCCCATCCCGATCTCCCCCCCGCCGTCGCCCAGGCCGACCACTGGCCCCGCTCGAGGACCCGGACCCCGCAAAGCCGAGCGAGAAGCGTTCCCAACGACCGCAGCGGTGCGGAAGGTGAGGCCCGGGCCGGAGGGGTGTGGACGGTTAGCGCCGACCTGCCGCCATCATCGGCCTCGACAGCCTCGTGCAGCGGGCGGTGAAAATGCAGCGCGCGCGATGCATGGGCTGGTGTGCCGGAGGCCTCCCGGTCGTTATCTCCCAAGGTCGGTTCAGCAGGGGGAGAGGGCGGCGGGATAGGCCGACAAGAAATCCAGCCTGCGAGGGTAGGGCATCGCCTGTGACAATCACTCCTCTTAGAAGGACGTGCGACCGAGGGGGACAGGGCAATGAGTGAAACTAGCGAGATGCGCAACTGCCCTAAGTGCGGAAAGAGCATCAACGCCGCCGCAACGCGGTGTGAGTGGTGTTGGGAGAAAGTTCAACCGATCCAGGCCACAACTTCGCACAGCCATGGAGCTGCCGCGGAAGGCGAGATGCTTCCGCCGGTTACTCCCGCTGTAACGCCCGTCGCCGCTGCATATCCGCGTTATCGATATCAAGTCGTGCCGTTCATTGGTACGATCAAAACGGGACTTTTCAGCAGCGATAATGCCCAGACGGTAAGTGGTCAGCTGCAAAGCCTGATCGAACACCATGCCCGGCACGGTTGGGATTTCTATTCACTTGAGAAGGTTAATATCAAAATCGAGCCAGGTTGCTTCGGTCAGTTGCTCGGGCAGGGTGCGTCGTACATCAGCTTTGACCAAGTGATCTTTCGGCAAGATATTTAGGCCCACCGTCACTGCATCCTTCGACCAGATTCGGTGACCTTGGGGCGTGACCTTTTCTCCGTCGGATCGACAAGCGTCTCTGTATGACCGGGCGGCAGACGGCAGCGATCGTCGAGCGCCGCGATCGGGAGCGCGTGCGTCGGTATCCACGGCGCCCCAAGGTTGCCATCGTACGTGAAAGCGCGCTAGCGCATAAAGCGCCACTGCGGTAGCGCCTTCTCTACCGATGGTAGAGTGCGCTCTCTGTGCTTGCTTCGCGTCCAAGTGTAACTGTATGATAACACGGACTTTAACGTAAGCGTCGCCGCACAGCCAGTAGAGATTCGGTTTGCGCAATATGAAACACGGCGATAATAAGGCGTCGCTATCGAAGAGGAAAACAATATGAGCATTCTGGAAGATCTGAAAGGCGTTGTGTCGACGATCCAGAAGATCGACAACATCGAACTGAATACAACGCCTACTGGTCTGGCGAGACGCTGGAAACAAGCGACGGACCGTTCTGCGCAAAATGTTGGGATACGAAGCAGCAGCTCGTGCGCATGCTGGTCGTCGGCCATAATCCTCAGTGGTCACGGTGCCATGCGTGTGACATCTCGCTGAAGATGCCGCGCAAAGAGAACGGATTTGACAAGGCGCCGGACACAACGCCTATTGTCAAAGTTGTCGGCCCGAAGCGTCGCGATTGGTCCGGCCTTTAGTCATCGTTCCCCGGGGTCGCTTCCGCCGATCGAGTATGCATGCGATAGTCCCCGCACCTGCGGATCTGCAGGGGAGGCGAGCATCGCCTCGGTCTACCCGACCAGTTCGCCAGTCGTGGGCTATGCAACTCCTCGGCGGGCAACCGCCGCGCCGCTCCAGCCTCGGCACGCGGGACCGGCCGTGCAGCTTAACACCAAGGCCGTTAGGCGGAATTCGGGGGTTGGCGCTGCACGCTCCCACCGGCACCAGAAAGGCGTCAGCAAATCGATCTTGGCCCGACAGGGTAGGGATGCGACGTTTTCTGTCACTCCTACAGCGACGGCCCCGTGTGAAACGGCGCCGCGGAAAGGCTTCGACATGCGCACGCTTCTCTCCTCTCCGTCGCCCATCCTCACGCCTGAACTTCGGCGTGCGCAAGAGGCGATCGCGTTACCCGAAGTGCAAGATTTGATGCGACAGCTTGCGAAATTTAATCTCGGAATCTGTATGCCTCACCTTCACGATCCAATTGATGGCACGTTTCGAGAACTTCCGCCTGACATGGTGCAAATTGAGACGGATCTCGAAGTCAGCTTTGCTACGCGTGACGACGAAACAGTCGCACGGGCGCTGCCCGTTGCGTGGCGGTGGCAGCAGGACGGACCGATTGGGATGGCCGTGTGCGTGCAGTCCTGCACCGTTGTTACGTTGCAGTCTGGCGGCGAATGGCACAAGACGCACCATGACAAGGTGAAATGACCCACATGCAAAGCTCAGGCACCGAGTGGTGGCGGCGCACGTGTGATTACTGCAGAACCAAGATGGAGTGGACGCGATTGACCGTGCCACGCCAACGGCCTGCTGGTGCACACGACCTCGGGCTCACCGACATCATCGCATGCTGGCAGTGTCCGAAATGCCAAGCCACTGCGAAAGCAAACCACCTGTGCGCTCAATGTGGCGACCCTATTGTATGCATTCTACCGAAGGATGCGGCTACGGTTTCGCCAGATGTTCCAGCGGCTCTAAATGTGCGCTGGCGACGCGAGGAAGGCAATCAAGATCGTTGCCTTCGTGATATATCGTGTGCCTACTGCCGCCGTTCAATTGGCCATGTGTCCAAGCTCGCTCCGATCGAGCGGCGTTGGGAAAGCTCCGACGGAGATACGCTAGAGAAGAACTATCTCCACATCGACTGTGTAGCGGCTATGGCGCAGAACGATACTGACGCGGAAGTGCGCGCTTCTTTTGACGCCGCTATTCGTGAGCATGAAAGAAAGTATCGACCATTCCTGGACTACTTTGATGGACGGAGCGTGCCAGCGAAACTGCTCACTGCACTCTTCTCCATGATTTGGGTGTTCCCGATGCTTTGGGTTTTCCCATCGTACCTAAAGGGCCTGTATCACCGCGCGCGTGCGCAATCGCTGCGACACAAGCGCGACGCGGCGGTTTCGAACCGGAGACTCAAACGCGCCGCCTAGCGCGAAGGACTCGGCCCGGCGGCCGAGCCGCCTCGGCCGAACCTAGAGCCGCGGCGTCACGCTGGTTGCAGATCACGCGTCGCTGTCCAGCGGTATACGCGGCAATCAGCGCGCCGCTGCGACTTCGGCACGCGGGCCCTGGCCCGACAGGGTCGTTAGGCGGACATTCAGCGCCCATTGCTCCGGCGATACCCAGGCTTCCATCAATTGGACCATACCGTAGAAAACCAACCCAAGCGCCGTGAGCAGGAGTAGCCAGCGGCCGAACGGTTGCTCGGCGATCTTCTCGAGCGCACCGCGCGAACCTCGGACTTCGCCGGGGCTGCGACGGAAGCCTCCCACGATCAGATACCCTCCGCCGACAAGCCCAATCACGCCGCGTGCGATCTCACCGAGACGACTCAAACGCTCGTACCAGCGCCGCATGGACGCGGTGGGTGGCTTGGCATCCGGATCCTTCTTTCCAGCCGCGTTCTGCCATAGCTCGCTCCCGGAACTGACGACGAGAATCGCGCCGAGCGCCACGAGAAGCCAGTGACCCATCGGAAGCGACATCACCAACGCCGCCTGCTCCCGGTTCGCCCCCTCGCCTTCGCCGGCGCGGCTGTAGCCGAGGATCATTCGCAACGACTCGACACCGAGACTGCCATACACGATCGCGCTCAGGAGTGGTCTCGCTCGTGCGCTCCAGAAACCCTCCTGGTGTTCGGGATTGAAGATCAACTCGTTCAGCCGCCACAGGCAGTACGCGAAAAGTCCAGTTGCAAGGGCCGCCAGGAGAAGTTTTCCGAACGGGAGCTGAAACAACGAGGCCAACGCACCCTGCTCGTCGGTCACCCTTCCTCGGCCCACCGCGGCGTAGCAAGCCAGTCCACCGAAAAGAAGATAGACGACACCCTTCGCGACCAAGCCCATACGGGCGATGCCGCCAAGCGCGGAGCCTCTCGGGCTCAGTGATCCGCGTGCCGGTTTCGCGGTCCGCGTCATGAGCCACCGTGGGCTCGCGGTGTTCGTGCCAGGTGGATGGCTCGG
>Ga0190275_10004387_pt1 | contig 10132 bp, 8 predicted proteins | sample Popmic550T_FD_133745 | JGI IMG/M metagenome (GOLD analysis project Ga0190275, IMG submission 133745) | Populus adjacent soil microbial communities from riparian zone of Yellowstone River, Montana, USA - 550 T | ecosystem: Environmental > Terrestrial > Soil > Riparian zone > Trees stand | place...
CTCCCATTCGATGCCGCGGTCGTCGACATGATGATGCCCGGGATGGACGGCATCGCGACCCTCGAAGAGCTGAAGAAGACAGACGATGATCTCCCGGTGCTGATGATCACCGCGTTCGCGTCGGTGGAGAACGCGATCAAGGCGATGAAGCGCGGGGCCTTCGACTACATCACCAAGCCGTTCAAGAACGACGAGGTGCTCGTCGTGCTTCGGAACGCACTCGCGCAACGCACGCTGGTCGCGGAGAACCGCGCCCTGCGTCAGAACCTGCAGGCGCGGTCCAACCGGTTTGGAGAGATCATCGGCCGCAGCTCGCCGATGCGGCAGGTCTTCGACCTGATCATCCAGGCGGCCCCCAGCCGCACCACCATCCTGATCAGCGGTGAGAGCGGGACGGGCAAGGAGCTGGTGGCGCGCGCGCTGCATCAGAACTCAACCCGTGCCGACCGCGCCTTCGTCACCGTGAATTCCGGCAACCTGCCGCCGGATCTCCTCGAATCGAACCTGTTCGGCCACGTCAAGGGTGCTTTCACTGGTGCCGTCTATCCGAAGAAGGGCCTGTTCGAGCTCGCCGACAAGGGCACCATCTTCTTCGACGAGATCGGCAACATCCCGCTCGAGACACAGGCCAAGCTGTTGCGTGTCATCCAGGAGCGCGAGTTCATGCGCCTCGGCGGAGTCGACACGATCAAGGTCGACGTCCGCATCATCGCCGCGACCAACGTGGACCTGCAGAAGATGGTCGCGGACGGCCGTTTCCGCGAGGACCTCTATTACCGGCTGCATGTCATCTCGGTGCAGCTGCCGCCGTTACGCGATCGCCGTGATGATGTACCGCTGCTGGTCCAGCATTTCCTCGAGAAGTACGGCGTCGAGAACAACAAGCCGTCCCTCGAGATCACGGCCGAGGCGCTCGATCTGCTCCTCGACTACGAATGGCCCGGAAACGTCCGCGAGCTGGAGAACGTGATCGAGCGCGCGGTGGTCCTCTCGAACGGCCCGCGCATCGACGCAGAGCTGGTGCCGGAGAACGTCCGCAGCAGCAAACGCTTCCAGATGCCGCAGTTCATCGTGCCGCCGGAGGGGATCTCGTTCCGCGAGGTGATTACCGACTTCGAGAAGCGGCTCATCGAATCAACACTCGAAGCCGCCGGCGGCGTCCAGAAGCGAGCCGCGGAGTTGCTGCACATCAAGCCGACGACGCTGAACGAGATGATCAAGCGGCACGACATCCGTCCGCGGAAGAAGCGTGCGACCGGACCTGGCGCCGAACGCATCATCGAACCGGAGAGCGAAGCGGACGATTTCAGTGAAGGCGAGCCGGTCACGACCGCCGGCGACCGCTAGCGCTCAGCGCTTCCTGAGATTCAGGAACATCTTCTCGTATTTGGCCAGGATCACGTCCCACCGGTAGTTCTGGCGAATGTAGTCCCGCCCGTTGGCGCCCATCGCCGCCCGCAGGCGCTGGTCCGCCACCAGCAGGCGCATTGCTTCGATGAACTCGTATCGATCGGCGTAGTAAAGCCCGGCATTGCTCTTCTGGCAGTGATCCACCAGCACTTCGCTCCGCGCATTTGCGAGCACCGGCGTGCCGACCGCGAAGGACTCCAGCGCGAGCAGCGACAGGCTTTCATAAGGAGAAGGTACGACGACGATCGTCGCGGCCTCGAGTGCCTGGGTTCGTTCCTGGTCGGAGAGCCGGCCTGCGAAGCGGATGAACGGTTCCTCGGGAAGCGGCATCAGCTTCACGCCCATCAGGACCAGCGATGCGTCTCCCCCGTCAGCCACGTAGGCGCTGAAATACTCGATCAGCTCTTCGCAGCCTTTGCCCGGGTCGATGCGTCCGCCGTAGAGCGCGACAGGGCCATCCAGGCGATGGCGGCGGCGGAAGGTTGTTCCTCTCCTGGCGAGATGGGGACGGAAGGTGGGCGAGTCGTCCGCTCCTTCATCCGGTGGGGGAGGGCCATCCTGCGGGTCGCGCGGGTACTGCTGTGCCTGCGGCAGGTCCACCCCACATCCGACCGTTTCCTCCTCGACGGCGCGCATCGAGAAGTGGGTCGTGAGGAAGCGTCGCTCGACCTCCGTGTTGTAGGCGATGCCGGCCGGCAGGCTGAACAGCTCCTTGTAGATCTCCAGGCGGATGGCCGGTTCGTCGTGAGCCGTCGGCACGAGGATGCTCTTGTGCGGCGCCACCTTCATGCCCAGCACGGTGGGGGCGTAGAGATAGGTGAAAAAAATCAGGATGTCGTACTGCTGGTGATGGCGTTCCAGGTACTCGAGCAGGGCCGGGCACCATGGACCCTGCTGGCGCAGCCACTCGATCTCTTCGTCGCGCGAATGTTCGTGGTTGAAGATCCATTCGGAATACCGGTTGAACGCCTGGATGTCCCGGGTCTGCGCGTTGGCGAACCGGCGGACGGTTACGCCCCGTACGCGATCGGTGCCCTCGGCGTATTCGTTCTCCCACGTGATGTAGTCCTGCGCGCAGGTGGTTAGAACCTCGACCTGGTGCTTCGGGGCGAGCCGCTCCGCGATGAGCCGGCAGTGGTACTCGGAACCACCGAGAATCTCGGTGCCATAACGCTGAACTATGAAGGCGATTTTCAAACGCGCTTACTCCCGCATCCCGGGCTACGCCGGGCCAACACCGGTGTCTATACCGAACGGAGCCAGGGCCGCCCACAGCTGGGCGTCAACCCGCTCCGTCGAAAAATCCAGTAATCGCTTCCGCTGACCGTAGATGACCGCCTCACGCATCGGCCGGTCGTAGACCAGCATCCCCATGGCTTCAGCGGCGAGTTCGAGGTCCTTCGGAGAGAACAACACCCCGGCGCCGCCCAAGGTCTCAGGGACCGCACCCGCAGCATACGCCAGCACGGGGACGTCCGCGGCCATTGCTTCGACGAGGGGCACGCAGAAGCCCTCATGCTCGCTCAACGAAACGTAGACGTCCGCCCAGCGATAGAACGCCGCGAGGTCCTCGTCCGGGACCGGTCCCGTGAACCAGAAGCGGTCCGGGGGCATCTCGTACTGATTGATCAGCGCGCGGATCTGCGCGTAGTAACGCGGCAGGCCATCGTAGCGGCCGACGAAGATGAACCGGTAGTAGCTGTCGACGTAGCGTTTGTACACCTCGGCCAGCCGGATGTGGTCCTCGATACGCTTGTTGGGAACGATCCGGCCGACAAACAGGATGTTGATCAGACCGTCGGCGAGGATCTTCTCGAGCGCAGGGCGACGCGGCGCCCTGGTGATGCGGTCGGTATTGACGGCGATCGGTACAACCCCGGTCGGATTGAAGCCCATCGCTTCGAGTTCCTGGCGGTTGAAATCCGAATCGCCGAGGGCGAGATCGACCCGTCCCACGAGCGTACGCAGCTCGTTCCGGCCGAGCGCCGCGAGGCGGAACATGCCGGCGTCGTACGGAGCAAAGAACTCCGCCGGCGTGATGTTGTGATACTGCAGGATGCGGCCGCCACGCAGCGAGGCGAACGCCTCGGTCATCGGTGAGGGCAGAGCGAAGTGGAAGATCGTGACGTCGCCGGTCCGGGCGTCCGGATCAGAAAACTCCCGAACGTCCCCGCGCAGGTCGTCGTCCATCGTCATCGCGAAGAGATCGGAGGAGTGCCCGCGCGCGCGCAGCATGTCGCGAACCTTGCGTGCGCTGTCCCCGATCGCGTCGCCTTTGTGCGCCGCCGGCACCCATTGGTTGATGATCATGGACGGCCGGGTGAAGGATCCGGCGGCAACGCCTGATACGCGGCTGGACGAAACTGCCTGAGCTCCTCCAGGCGTTCGAACATTTCGAACTGCGGCCAGAAATCCCACGCCACCTGGGGAGCCGCCACCGGCGCCGTGGCCGAGACCTCGTCTACGAATCGCAGCAGGGTGCCGGCAAAGTCTTTGGCGCGGAGGCGCTCGAGCGCGGCATCCTGGGAGAGCAGGACGGCGTCTTCGATCTGCCGGTCGTCCATGATCGCTTCGATGATCCGGGCCACGTGGAGTGGGTCCCGGCTCTGATGCAGCACGCCCCCGCCGTCCATCGTCGCGGGAATGGCGGTCGCCCCGTAGGCGACGACCGGCACGCGCTTGTAGAAGGCCTCGATGATCGGCACGCAGAAGCCTTCGTGCTCGCTGGCGCAGAGGAACAGGTCGGCTACGTCGTAGAGCCCCGATAGTTGTTCGTTGCTGACGTGGCCGAGGAAATGGACGTCCGGTGTCCCGAGCTGCGCGACCAGCGACTGCAGCATCGCCAGGTACTTCTCGAAGCCGCCGTGCGATCCCACCAGCAGCAGTCGTGAACGCGGATTGTGACGGGTCCGGTAGGCGTGGAAGGTGCGGATGATCTCTTCGAACTTCTTGTTCGGAATCACGCGCCCGACGAACATGAGGTTCACGAACCCGTCGTCGAAGTCGGCCGCCAGGGCGCGATCTGGCGGCTGATCGAGGTGGACGAAATCCGGCACCACCGGCAGGACGCCGGTTCTCGTGAAGCCGAGGCTCTCGAGCTCCTGGCGGTTGTACTCCGAATCACCGAGCGCCAGGACGGAGCGCTGGATGTAGGCGGTCAACTCCCGCCGTCCGCGGAAACAGAACTTGACCAGGCCCTTATGGACGCCAAGAAAGTACTCCGGCGGCGTGATGTTGTGGTACACGAGGATCATCCGGCCGGGTAACGCATACGCCGTCCGCGAGGCCCTCGATCCGATCGAGAAGTGGTGGATCAGGATGTCGTCTGCAGTCACCGCACCGACCATGTCGCGATAGTCGATGGTCAGATGCTCGAGCCGCGGGTCCGCGGTTTCGACAAAAATCTCCGACACATACCCGGCCGCTCGAAGCGCGCGCTGGATGCCCAGGACCTCGTGCCCGATCGCGTCGCCATAGCCAAGCGTGGCGAGGACCTGGTGGACGTGGGGCCGGCGCTCGGCTGCGCTCACGACGCGTGCCCCACGACAGCTCCCGAGGGAATCCCGGCGAGCACGTCGGCGGCGGCCGGCAGGTCCTTCCTTCGCCGCGCCATCCAACCCGGGAGCGGTTCGATCGTCCTGGTGGCCGGTTCCCGTCGCAGGCGTTCGAGCATATCCAGGTACTTCCGCTCGATCACCGGCCACGAGTAGTGGGCGTTGAAGTAGTCCCGGCCATTGCGCCCGAGGCGTTGGTGCAGCGGCCCGTTCGATTCCAGTGAGTAGAGCGTCTCGGCAAACTCTTCGTAACTCTCGTAGTACAACCCGGCCCGGCTGCGAATGCACTGCCCCTTCAACACGTCACATCGTCCATTTGCCAGGACCGGTTTGCCGATGCCCCAGGCTTCCAGCGCGACCATCGACAAGCTCTCGAAATATGACGGCATGATGAGCAGATCCGCCGCTGCCATGGCGTCGAATTTGTCCGCATCGGAAACGAACCCGAGGTGGTGGATCCGGGGATGATCGGGCACCTGCATGATGGCACTGCCAAGAAGGACGAGATCGATGCCGTTCGGAAACGTCGCCGCGTAGCGCCGGAAGAACCCGAACAGCTCCTTGCAGCCCTTGTTCACGTCGATCCGGCCAACATAGATCGCGAACGGCCGGTCGATCTTGAACTTCCGGCGGAATCGCTGTGCGTCAGCCTGCGTCGGCACGTCGGAGCCGACGCCCACGACGACGCTAGGAACATCCGCGTTGCTGGCAACCGCCTGGATCATCGCGCGTTCCTCGTGCGAGTTGTACATGATGGCGCGCACGGACCGGAATACAGGTGCGAAGATACCGAGTCCGACAGCCGGATCGCGTTCGGCGGTCGGCACCAGGATCGCCTTGGCCGGGATCCGCCTCGCCGCGTGATAGGCGTGGTAATAGCGATAGCTGAACAGGAACACGAAATCGAATGGCGCCGAGGCCAGGTAGTCCACCATCGGCCGGCTGGCGGGTCCTTCGCTCTTCAACCAGGCGAGTTCGTCGGCAGTCGAGTGAACGTGGTTGAACACGTGCTCGGAGCGGCGGCCGAAATCCAGCGGATCGCGTTCGTGTGCCACGGGAAAGCGACGTACGGGTATCCCGTTGACGGTTTCGACTCCTGGCGGTAATTCGTTACGCCACGTGACGTAGTCACGCGCACAGGTGGTGACCACCTCGACGCTGGCGTGAGGCGCGAGCCGTTCCGCGATGTACCGGGCGTGCAGCTCGGCGCCGCCATTGATGTCCGCGCCGTAGCGCTGGACGGCGACGGCCAACCTCATTCGACGTTCGAGGTCGGCGCGGGCGCGGAACCGCCGCTGTCGGGTCGCGCTTCCGAGGCCACTCGCGGCGAGTCGGCGTCCCCGCGGGTCTCAACACCGTTGCCTGCGTCCCCACTGCCCTGGGGCATTCCGTCGCGCCCCCCTCCGGGACGACGGCCACGCCGTCGCCGCCGCCGGGTACGGCGCTCGGCGGCCTGGGCCTCTGTCTCGACTGCACGTCCTGGCGCACTTACCGTGGGCTGCAGCGGCGGCACCGCGCCAGGCCGATACTGCACGACACCTTCGAGTGCCCGCGCCCGCCGCTCGTCGAAGTCCAGTCGACCCGACATGGAGTCGACCTGCATCTTCAGGTTCTTCACCTGGATTCCCAGCCTCGTCGTCTCGAGCACCAGGTTGTGAATCAGTTCGTACTGCAGCTCGTCGCGGCGGAAGCCCCTCGCGTTCAGGTCGGACTGAATGTGCAACGCGTCGATCAGCGGGTTGACATTGAAGAACAGTTTCAGAATCGGCTGCAGCATCCGCCGGATGAAGCGCACGATTCCATAGCGCGAATGGAAGAGGGTGGTGTTCTCGAAGTTGAAGTTCGGATTGCCATCGGGTTCCGCGTTGGTGCGGCGAAACTGAGCCAGCAGATCCGAGCGAACGCCGGTGGGATCGAGGAATTTCTCGAGCTTGACCCGCGCCAGTTCCTTGATTTCTTCCTCTGTATAGTCCACGCCGCGCTTCTCGCGAATCCGCGTGCGGATCTGCCGCATGATCTGCTCGACGTCCACGCTGTCGGAGCGAATTTGCATATCAGTCATTACTGCCCTTTTGAACAAGCAAGCCAGGACCGGTGAGTTTCACGGGTTGGCTTTTGTCTCCGCGTGGCGCTTGCGGCTCGAGAACTCCGGCGCTTCCTTGATGCAGGTGCCCAGGATTCCAATCGATTCGACAAACGCCTTACTCCCCATCAGTTCGATCTGCGCCGTATCGGTGCCCACATCGGGATAGCCGTTTGCGTCCGGCGTCGCCGTTTCCCAGTTCCGGAACAGGCGTCCCCACGGACTCGCGAGCGCTCCTTCCATCGCGGCCCGCGCGTTCATCGGGTACCAGTAGCTGTCGTGATAGATGACGCTCGCGATATAGGCCCACGGCGCCAGCACCGTTTTGAGCGACCACTCGATCGGCTTCTTCATCGGGCCCCAGTAGATCTTGTGCTGCATGCGAGACGCGAAGGTCATCTTCTGGAACGGGCCAGCGAAGTGCCAATTCTCGGCGCCCGCCGACTGGTCGCCGACGATCTCGATGTCCCGCGGGTCACCACACCCGAGGCCCATCTCGTGGGCCATGCGGATGAATTTGATCTTCATCGGGTCGAAGCCCATCAGCTTTGCCGCAACCGCGTCGATGGCGACCTGGTCGGCGCTCGCCAGCAGTACGTTTTTCACGTGCGGCACCATGCAGCGCGGGCCGGGACCGTCACCCGCAAAGGTGCCGTCCATCACAGCGAACACACCGCGGTGGATCTTCTTCTGAATCATGAGCAGGTCGACGAGCGTCTCGTGGATGACCGGATGCGTCCAGTGCCGGTGCTCGTTCAGCAGACCGCCGAAGGCGTTCTTCATCGCACCCGTTGTGGTCGTGAACACGTGCGTCTTCACGGTCGGAAGGTGAATGATGTTCTCGCCGATGAACCGCTTCGGGATCATGAACCCCTTGGGGTAGACCTCGTTCAAGCACGTGAACTTCCTGGTCAGGTCGCCGACCGCATCACGGATGTTGACCCACTCCTCGGTCTCGTAAATATGGATGTTGCGCAGTTTGTGCGCCTCCACCACGTTGACCTGCTTGTTCTCCCGTTCACCAAGATGCGCGTCGATGACCACCGTGCGGTTGTGGCAGGCGTGGATCAGCGACGAATCGTAGCCGTCCTGCTTCATCGCACGGATCACCCCTTCGAGCTGCCAGGGGGTGGTGGAACAGCCCGGGAAGAAGAAGTGCCAGGAGATGTTCACCTTGAGCGCGGTATCGGCATCCTTCGCGATGACGTCCTGGTACCCAGCGAGGTTGAGGACGCTGTGGTAATCGCTGAGCACGGTGCCGGGCGAGGTGCGGATGATCGCTACTTTCGATTTGGCCATGGGTTTCTGTATATTCACCACGAAAACTGTGATGGACCGTAAATAACGAATGCGACGGTGATCGCCCACAGCAGGACGCACAGCAGCAACGGTCGATCGTTCAAGAGCATGTCAGACGGGCTGCCGCCGCCCGCCTTTTGATGCACTAGATAAAGGTACCGGAATATGCCGTAGAGCGGGAAGGGGAACGTCAGGCCGAGCTTGTCGGTCCCGAATTTGGCAATAACCTCCGGGCTGATCGTGGAGAACGCATAGGCGACCAGCGTGGAGGCCGTCACGGCTGAGATCATCTGGTCGAGGAGATAAGGGCTGTACTCCTGCAGGATCCTTCGATGGCTGGTCGCGCCGTCGGCGAGCAGGACAAGCTCATGGCGGCGCTTGCTCAGGGCCAGGAACAGCGCCAGCAGCAGCGTCACGATCAGCAGCCAGTGGCCGATCTCGACATTCAGCACTACGGCTCCGGCCGCGGCTCTCAGTACAAAGCCGATCGCGATGGTCAATACGTCGATGATGACGATGTGCTTCAGCGGGCCCGAATAGAGCGCGAGCAGCGCGACGTAACCGAGAGATATCAGGCCGAACTCGAACCGCAGATAAAAGGCGGCCGCCAGGGCGCCGATCGCCAGGACTGCGGCCGCCCACAAAGCAATCGGCACCGGCACGGCGCCGGAAGCGATCGGTCGATTGCGCTTTATGGGGTGCTGGCGGTCAGCGTCACGGTCTGCGACGTCGTTGATCAGGTAAACAACACCCGATAGCGCGCAGAACACCGCAAAAGCCGCCGTAGCGTGGAGAACCGCGACGGGGTCGAGAAGGCGCTGCCCGAAGATCAGTCCGGCGAAGATGATGAGATTCTTCGTCCACTGGGAGGGCCGCAGTGACAGGGCGAGACTGACGGCAAGGGGTCTCGCCGGGCGCAGTACATGCGCCGGCGAACCCTCCGCGTGCTCGATCTTTTCTGGAGCTGAGTGTCGCGCCATCCTGAGCGCGGCGGGTTGAACTAGTTGCCGAAGCTCTTGACGGCTTCCGACTCGTCCTCGTACGTCTCGAACACCGTCAGCAGCTTGGTGATCGCCAGGAGATCCTGGATCCGTTTGGTCAGGTTCAGCAGCTTCAGCTTGCCACCCTGACGGCTCACGGTTGTGTACGTCCGGACGATCTCGCCGAGGCCGGCGCTGTCGATATATGGCACGCCCTCGAGGTTGAGCAGCAGCTTTTTCTGGTCCTGCTGAATGAGCGAGTTGATCTTGTCCTTGAGGAGTTCGTCACCCTCGCCAAGCGTCATCTTGCCCTTGAGGTCGAGGATCATTACTCCTTCGACGACTCGTTCGTCGATCTGCATCGCCGCTCTCCTCCAGCCCTCGGCCCCCTGACAGGGTGCCGAGCCCTCGGCTCCCGTGATGGTGACCGAGCCAAACTGCGCCGCTGAGCTCCGCCGCCCCGCCGTGGCGTGCGTGAACTACTGGACGCGCTCCGGGCAGCCCATGCTGCCAAAGAAATAGACCGGGCAGCGTACTACGCCAATTTCAACACTGTCAAGGATTTCGGCCGTATTCAGACAGCTCTCACGCCACGTCCGGCTGCTTCGGTGCATTACCGCCACGCAGCACCGATCGCACGACGACGTACAGGACGGGGATGAAGATGATGTTCAGGAAAGTGGACACAAACATCCCGCCCGCGACGGCGGTCCCGACGGAATGACGAGCCTCCTGTCCGGCTCCTGAGGCGAAAACCAGCGGCAGCACGCCAAGAATGAATGCCAGAGAAGTCATCAGGATCGGGC
>Ga0190275_10004388_pt1 | contig 10130 bp, 10 predicted proteins | sample Popmic550T_FD_133745 | JGI IMG/M metagenome (GOLD analysis project Ga0190275, IMG submission 133745) | Populus adjacent soil microbial communities from riparian zone of Yellowstone River, Montana, USA - 550 T | ecosystem: Environmental > Terrestrial > Soil > Riparian zone > Trees stand | place...
GCCCAGCCCCCACGAGTCGAAGACCGTTGCTCCAGGCAGCGCGGCGGCACTCGTGCGCACGCCTCGCACATCTGCCTCGTTGAACACCTCGCCACCACCGTGCAGGTTGAGGTCGGCGAAGTCCAGGAGCTCGTCTGCGGTCGCCCACCACCGCGAACCGGCGGCGGACGCGGCCGGCGCGGCCACGGACGGCACCGGGGTGGGCTCGCCCCCCGGCACGCAGGCATGCCCCTGGGCGGCGCCCTCGGGCTCCTCGAAACGGACGAGATCGCCGAGAGCGAACTTCGCAGACGCCTCGAACCCGGCGCCCGTCGTGCGCCGCAGCAGCAGGTCGAGTACGGACCAGCCGGCGTTGCAGTAGGAGAACCGCCCCGGCTGGTGGAGCAGGGGGAGGTGCGCGGTGCTCGCGACGAAGTCGGCCAGCTCGTCCTCCGGCTCAGGCAGCACGTTCGGCTTGCCGCTCGTCTGCGAGAGCAACGCCCTGGGCGTCTCGTCCCACAGGCCGTCGGCCTGGCCGGAGCAGGGGACGTCGAGGCTGAGGTCGCCGCGGTTCGCGGCGTCCAGGACGAGGAGACCCGTCAGCGCCTTGGCGAGCGACCCGGCGCGAAAGGCGGTCTGGGCGACCACCGGGTCCGCAGAGTCGACGCCGACCGATCCGGCGCACGCGACGGTCCGTTCCTTGCCGCTCAGCAGCCCCAGCTGGGCTCCCGGAACGGCGTACTCCTCGATGGCACTGTCCAACAGCTGCTGCACGGCGGCCGAATCCATCGTCCGAGACTAGTGAGCCCGCCCGGCCGCGTCACCGGTCGAGCCAGGAACCTCTCGCGATGTGGTCCGGCGCGCCAGGTCGTGGGCGGGCTAGAACGCGGTCGCCAGCAGGTCGCTGAACAACGCCTGCTCGTCGGCCAGTCGGGGGTCGAGGCCCTTGCTGCGGAACCAGGCGCACACGTTGGCGCAGTCACGCAGCAAGAAGTCCATTCCTTGCGGGTTCCCCACCAGGTCCACGACCTGGGGCAGGTCGATGATGACGAGTCGGTCGCCGGCGGCGAGCAGGTTGTAGGCGGACAGGTCGCCGTGGACGATGCCGTGCTGCGTCATCGTGGCCATCGCCTCCCGCAGCTGGTCGAAGTACGACGCCAGCACGGCCGGTGACGGCCGCGACTGGGCCAGCCTCGGCGCGGTCTCCCCGTCCACACTCACCCACTCCATCAGCAGCTCGGTGCCGTCGATCTGCACCGGATAGGGCACGGGCAGACCCAGAGCCCAGCACCGCTTCAGCGACTGCCACTCCGCGCCGGCCCACTGTCCGGCCGCGACGGCCCGGCCGAACGTGGTGCCCTTGGCAGCAGCTCGCGCCTCACGGGTGTCGCGCCCACGGCGGCCCTCGGTGTAGGCGGCATTGCGGTGGAAGTTGCGGTGGTCGGTGCTGCGGTAGCGCTTGGCGGCCATCACCACCGAAGGCCCGCCGTCGACCGCCCGCTCGAGGAGGAAGACATCAGCCTCCTTGCCGGTCTTGAGGATGCCGAGCTCGGTGTCGACGGCGGCGCGATCGGTCACGACCCAGTCAGGTCGCGGCTCGGGACCACGACAGAGGGCCTCGACGTCCCACCAGGTCGACCAGCGCTGGTCGGCTGAATCGGGCTCGTCGTAAGCGCGGAAGTCGAAGACGAAGGTGGGGTCGATCGGGTCAGTGCTGGTGGTGAGGGGGTGCAGTGGAGAGGACAACGGTGCTCCGTGAGTGAGAGAGGGGGCGTGCGGACAGGCCCAGAACAGTCGTGGTCATGTCGCGTCTCCTCTCGTGCACGGTGCGTCTCGGCGAAGGGCTTGAGCTGATGTTGGCAACTCCGCCTCGTCTGAGCAACCGGTTTTCGCGCTACCCGTCCACCTCGCTGAGGTCGCCGGCCCACAGGGTGTGGAAGTTGCCCTCGCGGTCCACGCGCTGGTAGGTGTGCGCGCCGAAGTTGTCGCGCAGCGCCTGGATCAGGGCGGCAGGGAGACGGTCGCGCCGAAGGGCGTCGAAGTACGACAGGGACGAGCCGAACGCAGGCACCGGGATGCCGTACGCCGTGGCGGTGGAGACCACGCGACGCCAGCCGGCCTCGCCGTCCTTGAGTGCCTGGGCGAAGTATTCCTGGGTCATCAGCGTGGTCAGATCGGGCTCGACCTCGTAGGCCTCCCGGATCCGGTCCAGGAACTTGGCGCGGATGATGCAGCCACCGCGCCAGATCATCGCGAGGTCGCCGGGGGAGACGTCCCAGCCGTGCTGGTCGCTGCCCGCGACGATCTGGTCGAACCCCTGGGCGTAGGCCACCACCTTGGCGGCGTACAACGCTGCGCGGACGTCCTCGACGAACCCGTCGACGTCCTCGACCGGTGGGGTGTCACTGGTGGTGTCGAAGACCTTGCGAGCCGCCTGGCGCTGTTCGACGTGGCTGGACACGCTGCGCGCGAAGGTCGCCTCCGCGATGCCGGTGACCGGGATGCCGAGGTCGAGCGCGCTCTGGACCGTCCAGCGACCGGTGCCCTTCTGCTCGGCCACGTCGGCGACGACGTCGACGAACGGGTGGCCCGAGGCGTCCTCGTGCTTGAGCACGGCGGCAGTGAGCTCGATCAGGAACGAGTCGAGGTCTCCCTCGTTCCACTCCGAGAAGATGCCGGAGAGCTCGGCGGGCTCCTTGCTGAGCACGTTGCGCAAGATGTCGTAGGCCTCGGCGATCAGCTGCATGTCGGCGTACTCGATGCCGTTGTGCACCATCTTCACGAAGTGGCCGGAACCGTCGGGTCCCACGTGCGTGGCACAGGGAGTTCCGTCCACCTGGGCGGCGATGTCCTCCACGATCGGGCCCAGCCGCTCGTAGGCGTGGGACGACCCGCCGACCATGATCGAGGGACCCTCGAGCGCACCCACTTCCCCGCCCGAGACGCCCATGCCCACGAAGTGCAGACCTTTGCTCTCGAGGGCCTGCTGGCGTCGGAGCGTGTCCTCGAAGTGGGCGTTGCCGGCGTCGACGACGATGTCGCCCTCCTCGAGCAGCGGGACCAGCTCGTCCACGACGGCGTCCGTGGCCTCGCCCGCCTTCACCATGACGATGATCGCCCTCGGCTTCTTGATGCTGGCCACGAAGTCCTCGAGGGACTCGGAGCCGACGAACTCCCCCTCGTCGCCGTGCTCCTCCAGCAGGGTGGTCATCCGCGCGCTGGTCCGGTTGTGCACCGCGACGGTGTGACCGTGTCGGGCGATGTTGCGCGCCAGGTTGCGCCCCATCACCGCGAGTCCGGTGAGGCCGATGTCCGCTCCTGCTTCGTGCCGGGGCTGTTCTTGGTCGCTCATGGTTCTCCTTCGGTGGGTCCTCCCGGTGAGCCTAGGGGGAGGGCCGACGCCGAAGCAGCCAGCCTGAGCGAAGTCGGCGGGAGGCCGGAGGCGCTACTTGACGTAGGTGACCCGGACCGAGCGCTCCTTGTACACGTCGGCGCCGGTGGAGACGTACCAGCCACCCCGGTCCGCCGTGGAGCGCGGCAGCAACCCGACGCTCAGGGCGCCTTCGCCCCGGGTGGCGCGAGGAAGGTTGACAGAGTCATAGGAGTTCCTGAGCAGGGTGACGGTCTCGCCCACCATGCTGCCCGTGCACCTGGCCAGCTTGACGCCGCCGGAGTCGTTGCGGGCACCCCGCACGTAGATGGCGCGGTCCGATCCCTGTTGCTCGGTGAGGTCGAGGTAGTGCACCTGTCCGGGCTTGTTGGTGCAGCGGTAGCGCACCTTGACGTTCATCGTGTCGTTCGAGACCGAGTACGCCGCCACGCTCGATGCCGCGCCCACCTTGGTCGGCATCACCTTGCTCGGCGCTGCGTGGGCAGCGGCTGGAAGCACCGCGGCCGCCAGTGCCACCGCAAGAACTGTGAAGCTTCGACTGATGCGCATGGCACGTCCCCCGTGGAATATGGCTGATCTGGATTTTCCGGATTTCAGCGACTTGTCCTAAGAAAATATCCCGAAGCAGCCGGCATGAGAAGTGCACACTGAGTAGTCCACTAGACCGCATTCAGGCATAAGCGACAAGCCTCCCTAAAGCAATGCGAGCCAGTGGGGCATAGGCGAAGATGACCGGCCGTCTGCCGTGGATCCGCAGCCAGGTCGAGGATCCGGTGAGGTGAGTGGTCACGCCATGCTCGAGCCGTAGGCGCAGCACGCCGAGGCTGACCTGCCAGGACCACTCCCGAGCCGACTCGTCCACCTCGAGGATCTCGAACGGGACCGCGAGGGTGGGACGGGGAAACGGCCCGGCGTGGACGACCCCGGTCGCACCCGCCGCCAGTCGGCGCATGTCGGTCTCGACCCGCTGGATCTGCGGCGCCCACGCCGGCCAGAGCTGGGGGTCCGCGTACCGCTCCCAGGCGACCGTGACAGGCGCCGCGCCGTGGGCGTGCAAGGTGAGGGCGGCCATGATGCGACGGTAGCGGATCGATAGGTTGGGCCGGCCACCTCGAGGAGACCCATGACCACCTTCACCGCCACGACCAGCTCGTCTGCGACGTTGGACTCCTCGCGCTCGGACATCTGGGACGCTCTCACCGACCCCGAGCTGTTGCCCCAGCTGACGCCCTACCTGCACCGGGTCGACGTGAACGGCGACCGCTGGACCTGGACCGTCGCGAAGATCCCTCTGCTCGGCGCCTCCATCGGCACCACGTTCACCGAGGTGATGACCTTCGAGGACAAGCACCGGATCGGCTTCACCCACGACCGAGCCTGCACGGAGGAGAAGGCCGGCGTCGAGGGCAGCTACATCCTCCAGGACGCAGGCGATGGGACGGTGGTCTCCATCGAGCTCACCGTGCAGGTGGACCTTCCGTTCGCGCGGGTCACCCGTCTTGCCGTTGAGACCGGCATGCGCGCGGTGATGGCCCTGATCGGGCACCGGTTCGCGGCCAACCTCGCGCACCACCTGGGGGAGTGACCATGCAGATCCTCGTCCTCGGAGCCACCGGCTACGTCGGTTCGCGCGTGGTTCCCGCTCTGCTCGAGGCGGGTCACCGGGTCGTGGCCGCTTCCTCCTCGCCCCCGGCCCCCAGACGTTTCGCCTGGGGTGACCAGGTCGACTGGGTGCAGTGCGACGTGGGTGACGAGGACGCCGTGCGCCTCGCGCTCACCGACGTCGACGGGATCTGCTACCTCGTCCACACCCTCAACTCCCGCGGCTTCGCGGATCGCGACCGCCGTGGCGCCGAAGTCGTTCGCGACGTGGTCGCGGACAGCGACGTACGACGCATCGTCTACCTCTCCGGGCTGGTCCCGGACGTGGCACCTGAGGACCTCTCGGAGCACATCTCCTCCCGGCTCGAGGTGGAGGACGTGCTGGGGGAGGCGGCCACCACCGGGCGCACCGTGCTGGCCCTGCGCGCCGGCGTGGTGCTGGGTGCCGGGTCGACGTCGTTCGAGATCATCCGCCAGCTGGCGACCCTGCTGCTCGTGCAGCCGGTTCCGACCTGGCTGCAGCACAAGGTGCAGCCGATCGCGGTCACCGACGTGAGCCGCGCGATCGTCGAGGCCTTCGGTCCGCCCGACTCAACAGGCCCCGACCCAACAGGCCCCGACACAGCAGGCCCCGACACAGCAGGCCTGGGGCAGCTCTCCGGGAACGTCGACATCGGCGGACCCGACGTACTTCCCTACGCGCGGCTGCTCGCGGAGTGCTCGCGCTCCTCGGGCCTGCTGCGGGTCCGGGTGCCTGCCGTCCTCGTGCCGGCACCACTCGTCGGACTGGGCACGGCCGCCCTCTCCGCCGCACCGTTCTGGACGGTCACAGCGCTGGTCGCCAGCCTGCGTCACGACATGGTCTGCCGCTCCGGCAGGACCTGGGTGCCTGCAGACGGTGAGCCGCTGGTCGGCGTCTCCGAGGCGATCACCCGGGCGCTCGCTCCGGACGGCGACACGCCCGAAGCGCCGCTGCCGAGCGACCCCGGCTGGACCCGCATGCGTGCCCCCGTGCTCGACGAGGTGCACGCCCCGGCCACGGTCCGCGCCGGGGCGAGTCTGGCCCTGCGCCGGGTCAGAGCGCTGCTCGGACGCGCTGACTAGGACCTGAGTAGTCTGGGCAGGGTGAGCGTCGCAACCCCATCGACTGTCATTCTCGGCGACCGTTTTGCGCGGGAGCTCGCAGAGATGGCTGTGCCCTGGCAGGCCGCGCAGGCACCTGACCCGCAGCTGCTCGTGCTCAACGAGCCGTTGGCCACCGAGCTCGGTCTGGACAGCGCCTCGCTGAAGAACCCCGAGGGCTTGCGACTGCTGGTCGGCAACCTCGTCCCCGACGGCGCCACCCCGGTGGCGCAGGCTTACGCCGGTCACCAGTTCGGCGGCTACGCTCCGCGGCTCGGCGACGGCCGCGCCCTCCTCCTCGGCGAGGTCATCGACTTCCGCGGTCGGCTGCGAGATCTGCACCTGAAGGGGTCCGGGCGCACCCCGTTCGCGCGCGGGGGCGACGGCTTGGCCGCGGTCGGACCGATGCTGCGCGAGTACGTCGTCAGCGAGGCGATGCACGCTCTCGGCGTACCCACCACCCGCTCCCTGGCGGTCGTGGCGACCGGACGCCCGGTGCGTCGCGAGTCCGTGCTGCCGGGGGCCGTTCTCGCCCGGGTGGCCAGCAGCCACCTGCGTGTGGGCAGTTTCCAGTACGCACGGGCGACCGGGGATGTCGCCCTCCTGCGCCGGCTCGCCGACCACGCCATCGACCGGCACCATCCCGCCGCTGCCCGGTCGCCGCACCCCTACCTGGCGCTGTACGAGGCCGTGGTCTCTGCACAGGCCTCGCTGGTCGCCCAGTGGATGGCACTCGGATTCGTGCATGGGGTGATGAACACCGACAACATGACGATCTCGGGCGAGACCATCGACTACGGGCCGTGCGCGTTCATGGAGGCGTTCGACCCCGCCACCGTCTACAGCTCGATCGACGAGGGGGGACGCTACGCCTACGGGATGCAGCCCGTCGTGGCCGAGTGGAACCTGTCCCGGCTGGCCGAGGCCCTGCTCCCGCTGCTGCATGACGACCAGGAGCAGGCGGTCGCGCTCGCGGTGGAGGCGGTCGGCCGGTTCCGGGACCAGTACAGCAACGCCTGGTCGGCGGGGATGCGGGCCAAGCTGGGCCTGCCCGAGGGCCTCGAGGACGCGGTGGCCTCGTCGCTGGTCGACGACCTGCTGACGCTGATGCAGGCGAGCCATGTGGACCACACATCGTTCTTCCGCGGTCTGGCGGCTGCCGCCCGTGGCGACAGTGAACCGACCCGCGGCCTGTTCCTCGACCTCGCGGCGTTCGACGAGTGGGTGGCGCGGTGGCGGGGGACCGGTCCCGACGCGGATGCGATGGACCGGGTGAACCCGGCGTACATCCCGCGCAACCACCTGGTCGAGGAGGCTCTGGACGCCGGCACCCGGGGCGACCTGGAACCACTGCAGCGGCTCCTGGAAGCGGTCACCGACCCGTTCACCGAGCGCCCCGGCCTGGAGCGCTACGCGTCTCCGGCGCCGGAGGACTTCGGCACCTACCGCACCTTCTGCGGGACCTGATCGGCGCCGGCGTCTGAGCTGGTCGTGCGACGGCCGGCCAGGGCCATCCAGACGCCGACGCCGCTGATGAGCAGCCCCACGAGCCCCGCGAGCGTCACCTGTACGCCGAACATCAGGTAGACCCAGAACATCGTGGTCGGCGGCGTGAGGAAGAGCAGCGTGCTCACCACGGTGGCTCCCTGGGTGCGGGCGACGAAGACGTAGAGCAGGTAGCCGCCCAGGCTCGCCAGCACGATCAGCCACGCGACCGCCTGCCAGAACTCGGCTGACGCAGGCGGAGTGGCCTGACCGAACAGGAAGGCGAGCCCCATCAGCAGGACCGCCGTGACGACGGACTGCATCATGATCGTCTCGAGTAGCGTCTCCCGTGGCCGGATCCGGCGCTCCAGGACCGTTCCGACCGAGAGGCAGACCATGCCGCCGACCGGCAGCAGGTAGGCCCAGATCGGTGCCTGGCTGACGCCCAGGTCGCCCGACACCACGACGGCGACGCCGGTGAGTCCCAGGAGCATGCCGACCCACATCCGGCGTGAGGAGTGTTCGCCCAGTAGTGAGCCGGCGACCGTGGCAACCAGCAGCGGTTGCAGGGCTGCGATCAGGGCCGCCGTACCTCCCGGCACCCCGCGCGTGACTCCCTCGAAGACCAGCACCAGGTAGCCGGCCTGGCACAGCACGCCGAGGACGATCTGGCGTCGCCATGCCTGCCAGGTCGGCCACGTCGTACGCCGCAGTGCCGCGACCGCGACGAGCAGGGCGGCGAGGAGGGTGAAACGCCACCCGAGCAGGGTGAGGGGTTGGGCTTCCGCGCGACTGCCCAGCTCCGCACCGACGAACCCGGAGCTCCAGGTGACAACGAGCGCGATCGAGGACAGTGCGGCCGAACGCCGGTGCAGGAAGTACGGAACGGTCATGGATGACAGGTAACCACACCGGTAGGTATACTCGCGATGTACTCCAGGAGGTAAGCCAATGTCCATCGCCAGCCGAGAAGTCCAGATGACGCCCGCGGCCCACCGAATCCTGGACGCGGCCAGCGAGCTGTACTACGTCCGCGGCATCAACAGCGTGGGGATGGACCTCGTCGCTGAGCAGGCGGGCACCACCAAGAAGACGATCTATGACCGGTTCGGGTCGAAGGACGGCCTCGTGGTCGCCTACCTCGAGGCACGTGCCCGGCGCTGGCAGGCTCACGTCCACGAGCACCTGGCGGCGGCTCCCGAGGCCGGTGTCGAACGCGCGGTCGCGGTGATCGACGCTCTCGAGACGTGGCTCGCGGCCGGGAGCCGCGGCTGCGGCTTCGTCAACGCCTACGCCGAGCTCTCCTCACAGTCAGCGGCGGCCACTCGCGTAGTGCGCCAGGAGAAGCAGTGGATCCGCGACCTGTTCTCGAGTCTGCTCGCCGAAGCCGGTGTGGCAGACCCCGAGGCCCTGGGACGACAGCTCGCGATCATCCACGAGGGTGCCATCGTCGAGCTCACCGCCGGCGGCTCGCAGCAGGCTCTCGACGACGCACGGCGGGCGGTTCGGAGCTTGATCAGCGCGGGTAGTGACTGACTCAGGCCACCGGTCCCTGGTCGCGGACCCGCTGCACACCGGTCATCGCCTCACGCAGCTCGCCGAGCCAGTCCTCGGTGTGCTGCCCGACGAGCCGGACGCACCACGCCAGGGCGTCAGCGCGGCTACGGGCGACGCCGGCGTCCACGAGCGTGTCCAGCACCACCCGCTCGGACTGCCGCAGCCGCGTCATCACTGGCACCGCGAGGTTTGTGAACACTCCTCGCACCGGGCCGCACTCGGCGCCCCAGGCGATCTTCCGCCCGAAGCGGTGCTCTGCCTCTCGCGCGACGGCGATCCGCTCCGCCCGGGTGTCCTCCCGAAATCGGGAGATGCGTCCATGCGCCGCCTCGGTCAGCTCAGGCCCGTCCGGTTCCCCTTGGACGCCCTCCGGGGCGGCAAGAGTCCCCACCACGACGATCTCCTCGCGGTCGATCGTGACCTCAGCGGGTCCGGTGAACCAGGTGTCCGGCAGCCGGCCATGCAGCCAGCTGCTGATCTCGGTTGTCTTGGTCGTCATGTCTTTGATCCTTTCGTAATCAAGTAATTATGTAATCACGCAGGTCCGTTGGCAAGGTCTTCTGCTCCGGGCAGAACCGCTCTCAGCAGATCTCCTGGGATCCGGGACGCCTACCTGCGCACTGTGGGGCTCCGACCACACGCGACCCGGAGGTAACCGATGGCCCCGACAGACCTCGTCGGATCACTCGACGACCAGCTCACCGCTCGGCTCCTGCACCAGCGGATCATCGTCCTCGGCCAGGAGGTGGACGACCCCATCGCCAACCGCCTGTGCGCTGAGCTGCTGCTGCTCTCCGCCGAGGACCCGCGCCGCGACATCAGCCTCTACATCAACTCTCCCGGCGGCTCGGTCTCCGCGGGGCTCGCGATCTACGACACGATGCGGCTGATCCCCAACGACGTCAGCACGCTGGCCATGGGACTGGCCGCGAGCATGGGGCAGTTCCTGCTCTCGGCCGGCACCCACGGCAAGCGCTACGCGCTGCCACACTCC
>Ga0190275_10004389_pt1 | contig 10129 bp, 8 predicted proteins | sample Popmic550T_FD_133745 | JGI IMG/M metagenome (GOLD analysis project Ga0190275, IMG submission 133745) | Populus adjacent soil microbial communities from riparian zone of Yellowstone River, Montana, USA - 550 T | ecosystem: Environmental > Terrestrial > Soil > Riparian zone > Trees stand | place...
CTGCTCTTCCATCGCTTCTGCCTGGCCCCGGACCTTTTCAATCCCGAGCGGCCGTACCAGCCAGTCCGGTTTTCGTTCATAATAGCCGCGGACATGTTCGCGCCGGATAAGCGGGATATGCTCGCCGAAGCGATGCCGATGCAACTCGATCAGGCGCCTCCGGTGTCCGTCTTCTTCTTCCGCCATCTCTTCGAACACCCTGGCCGATTGCGGAAACTGATCGCGCAACCCTTCCGCATAGGCGCGGTAGATGCGTCCATCATCTTCTTCTGAGGAAATCGCGAGCGCCAGGACTTCCTGTTCCGAGAGAGAATCGAACGGACGCCGTCCGAAACCAAGGATACTCGAAAGGATGGCCATAAACGGGAAACGCTCCCGAAGTTAGCAGTGGCCACCAGCATCGAGCAAATCTTCACGCGAGAGCGGAAACCGGCTCGGCGCAAGATTCAACGCAAAGTTCTCGACCTTATGCGGAAATAAAAATAACCGTGCCTGCCTTCGCCGCCGGCAATTGCGCAAGAACTTTTGGCATCAATGGAAAAGTGTCGGACAACGTATTGCTTTGAGCCTTTAGACGATAACTGCCAGCTTCGCCGCTTGAATGTTCAAGTCGCGCACCATTTTGCTGTCCATCGTAATGAAAATCTCGAAGCGATCTTGGGCCCGCTCCAGCAATTCGCCGTTGCCAACTCCAGCCCAGCCAATGAGCGGCACAGATTCGACTTCGTGGCCCGGTAGATACCGTTCGAGTCGCCAATCCAAATTCTCCTCGAGCAGAATTTTCAAGTCAGGCTGGCGCGAGCACTTGCTGTCTCAAATCGTTCAGCAATGCGATAATCTGCTCGAGTTCCACGCTGGGGAATCCTTTTAGGAATTCGTCTATTGATTCACCAGCTTCCAAGTGATCGAAGAGACTCTTAATGGGTACGCGCGTGCCAACGAAGACAGGTTCGCCTCCGAGAATCTGCGGATCAGAATGATAACTCTTTGTCATTCTCGAAAACGGTAGCGCGTTTCCGTTATGATCACAATAACGGTCCGCAGCGATTGGGAACGGCCAGCTTGGTCGAAGCCCGCGACAATCTTTTCCGGTCTCCGCAATCCCTGCCCGCAACGCTTCGCGTAGCGATGTAGGCGGGCGCCTTCCGATTTTGAGCGCGAACTCAACATTGGACAGCCCGTGCGCCGCCCCGCTCGCGAACGCTTTCGGAGTAGCCATGCGGAGGAGCGTTGGGCGTTGACTATTGGATGCCCGCTCGCGAATACTTTCGGAGTTCGGCTTCAATTCATAGTCCCCGTAGTTCAACGGATAGAACGAGGGTTTCCTAAACCTTAAATGTGGGTTCGATTCCCGCCGGGGACACTGGTGTCCGCCCGTAAAGACTCATCCGGTGAGTTGCTAGAGAAACGGGTCACCGGCGATAAAAAACATCAAATCTCTAGCCGCCTCTCTTGCTACACCTTGTTTGGGATTGCTTAAAAAATGTTTGTGGGCGTCTTCCGGTTGCAGGCGGCAACCGGTGAAATTGAACTCGTCACTTGTCAGATCATCCAGTAGAAATTTAGAGTATGGCAACAGTTCCCGCCCGCGTAAGAGAGAGAATTATCCGTGGAATGAAGCGTTTTCAGCCCATTCTAACAAACGCTAAGTCGCGTGACGACGGAGAGGCGGATACGGTAATGATCGTCACCGATATGCTGTCGGAAGTCTTCGGTTACGATAAGTACTCCGAGCTCACGGCAGAGTTTTCGATTCGCGGCACTTACTGTGACCTCGCGACCAAGCTGGATGGAGTCTTACAGGCTCTGATCGAGGTAAAAGCAGTCGGGTTGGAACTAAAAGACGGCCACGTCAAGCAAGCGGTTGACTATGCATGTAATCAGGGAGTGGACTGGGTCGTCCTAACGAACGGGGTCAGTTGGCGAATCTACAAGGTTATCTTTGCAAAACCAATCGACCAAGAACTCGTCATTGAGATAGATTTTTGCGGACTTGACCCCAAAAATGATGCCGGGGTCGAGAGCGTTTTCCTTTTCTGCAAAGAAGGGTGGATCAAATCCGTCCTTGGCGACTACCACACGCAAAGACAGGCCCTAAGCCGGTTTTTTTTAGGGGCGATGGTGCTCAGTGATCCTGTCGTGGATGTAATCCGAAGGGAGTTGCGGCGTGTATCTCCTGACGTGCGGATCGAAACTGAGCAGATTCGTGATGTGCTTTCCACCGAGGTCGTCAAGCGCGAGGTGATGGAAGGAGAGAAGGCGGATGAAGCCCGCAAGAAGATTGCGCGAGCGGCCAGCAGAGCGCTTCGCGCAAAAGCGGCTAAACAGAAAGGTGAAGGCGACCCTGCGGATGCGGTAGAAAAAAGTCCGGTGATTGCCCGGCCGCCCACGGTTACAGAGTAATCAGAACTGCCGCTCCGCTGGAAGTTGCCCACCGTTTTGCTGTTTCCGATGACTGCTACAGATGAGCAAGGTGCCGGTTTCAGTTTAGAAAACCCTCGTTCTATCCGTTGAACTACGGGGACAAATGTGATTCGCGAAGTTCGGTTTGCGAATGCCGATTGTCCAGAGGCGTAGATCGAAGCGTTGCACTCTTGCCAGCTCGCCGGTCATCCCGATTGCGTGTCCGTGCTCGCCGCGCCTTGAACGGTTCGACGCGACTGGGCTACCGGCAAAAATACTCTGAACTCAGCGCCCTTTCCTTCCTCGCTCGCGACCTCCACCCGCCCGTGATGCGCCTGGACGATCGCTTTCACCAGGCTGAGGCCCAGCCCAAGCCCGTGCTCGCTCCGGCTCTTGTCAGCTCGATAAAGGCGCTCCCAGATACGGGGCAGATCGGTCTCGTTGATGCCCGGGCCGGTGTCGCGAAATCTGAGCTCGATCTCAAGATCATGTTGCTTCGCCGAAATCGACACGTGGCCGCGTGAGGGCGTGTACTTGATCGCGTTGTCCAGGAGGTTCGCGAAGACCTGACGCATGCGCGCGGGGTCGACCGTGACAGAGAGTTGCTCGTTGAGATCGTTCGAGATCTGAATTCCCTTCTCCTGGGCAATGGGTTCGTAGAGTTCGACGACATCGTCGATCAGCAAAACGATCTCCGTTTTCTCGACTTCGAGCCGCATTAATCCCGCCTCCGCCTGCGCCACGTCCATGAGCGTCCGGATGATGGTCTCGATCCGATCTGTCTCCTCCAGCGCCTCGACGAGAACCTCCTGCGCAGGACTGGCGTCGGCCTTTTCCCGCAACGATCCCTCGAGCGCCGCGCGCAACCGCGCGAGCGGCGTCCGCAAATCGTGCGCGACGTTGTCCAATGAATCGCGCAAGGCGAGGACCAGGGCCTCATTGTGCGCAAGCAACCGGTTAAACAGGGTGACAAGGTCCTGCAGCTCATCGCGCGCCGGACGCTCCGGAACCCGGACTTCCAGGCGTCCCGTGTTGATGATCGAGGAAGCGGCATCGACAATACTGGAGACCGGCTTTGTCATTCGTCGGGTCATGAACGCGCCGCCGATGAACCCCAGCAGGAGAACGGGTGGAATGACCATGACAAACACCTGCCGGAATTTACCGAGCAGGCTGGCGCGGCTGTCGCTGCTGCGGCCGACCTGCAAAATCATTCCGTCGTTGAGTTCGCTGGCGGCGACGGTCAAATCGATCTCTTTGTTGCGCGGCACGCGGATCCATTCGTCGGCGAGCGTCTCCGTGCTTCGGTCCAGCAATTCCACATCCTGATCGAACCAATCCTGGGGCATAACCAGGAGCAGAACAGTTCGATCGGGGGTCGCCACGCGCGCAAAGTACATCCGCTGCTTGCGCGCCTCGTTGACGCGCGTTGTCCAATCGCGCAGCGCGGGTATTCCGCCGGTTTCGTAAACCGCCGCATATTCCCGCAGCCGGGCTTCAATCACGTCGCGATCCTTGCGGTCGATCGCGGCGCTGAGCAAAAAGTAGATCAGGGTGAACAACAGCGCCGCGCTGGCGAGAAACATGCCCGCGTGCCACAGATTCAGCCTGAAGCTGATCGTCCGGGTGAAATCTCTAAGTTGTTTCCAAAACATAGCCCATTCCCCGGATGGTTCGGATTAGTTTGGGCTCAAACTCCTTGTCCACCTTGTTGCGGACACGGCAGACGAGGACGTCGACGACATTGGTCTGCGGGTCGAAGCTGTAGTCCCAGACCTGATTCAGGATCATCGTCTTGGTGACGACGCGCCCGGCGTTGCGCATGAGATATTCCAGAAGGGCAAACTCCCGCGCCTGGAGCTCAATTTTCGTGCCCGCGCGAGTCACCCTTCGGCTCAGGAGATCCAGCGTGAGATCCCCCACTTCCAGCGTGCTCGGCTCCATCGTGCGCGAACCTCTGCGCACCAGGGCCTGCACCCGCGCGAGCAATTCCGCGAAGGCGAAGGGCTTGGGCAAATAATCGTCGCCGCCGGTTTGCAAGCCTTTCACGCGATCGTCCACGCTCGCCCTGGCGCTCAGGATCAGGACGGGCACCGTCGAGCGCTGCTTTCGCAATTCCTGCACCAGCGCGAGCCCGTTCAGGCTTGGCAACATGATGTCCACGATGGCGGCGCCATAGTCATTGCCCGTGGCCATGATCAGGCCCTCCTCGCCATCGAGGCAATGGTCGACCGCAAAGCCCGCTTCCTGGAAACCCTTGACGATATAGGAGGCGAGTTTCTTGTCGTCCTCCACGATGAGCAAACGCATGGTGCAACGCCTCTAGTTTGGGAGAACCCTGCGGGCGAGTGTTTGAATCATATTGCTGTTTCGGGTTGGGGCCGAGAAGCCCTCATCGGAGTTGCCGGTTGGCAGGCAATCATGCGAGGTTCACGATGTAAAACCGGAGCGAAATCGCACAGAAGAACAGGAACAACGTAACAAAAAAATACAGCGCAATGGCCGGTCGCGCATCCTCGCCGGGATCGCGCATTTCCATCTGAACAATATGTTTGAAGTTCGGGAATTTGGGTAAGACCAACACAAGGAGACCGATAAGGAAACCGGTAACGGCGAATGGGAGCCAGTGCGTTCCCGTCAGGGCCGGTCCGAAAGCGACCACCAGAATCCCGCCCGCCCACGAGGCGAAAGACATCAGCCACACTTTTCCGGACAGGGCGCTCACACGGCGATAGTAGCGGCTTCCCACGATGGCTGCAAAACCAGTGGTTAAGACGACAGCGAGCAAGGAAGCCGCGATAAGATCGACTACAAACATCGGGATTCGGCCACTGGAGCCCAGTCCGATGACAGCATTATGGCTGGAACTGGGCCGGAAGTTTTCAGGTCGTTACAGTTGTGTAAGAGGAAGCCGAATTTCGCGCGCACAGGCAAAGCTTCACGCCTGCGACCGGCGCCGCCACACCGATCGGGCAAGCAAATGCCTGTTCTTGGCTTCCCAGACGCGCAACGCCGCGTTCAGCATTGAGAGCGTCCGGCAAAGCGGCTCTTCTCTCGGCTTCGAATTCCCGCAAGTCTTAGCCCTGTTGGCGCGTGCCGTTCTGTGCGCGGCGGATGCTCGCAGCTCCGCCTTTCCTGGTTCGCCGTCGTCACTCTCTCTCATGCGGGACCCTTTGGCCGGAATGAGTTCGGAGGTCGGCGTGCTGTCCTTTGACCAACCTATGCCATCGCGGTGCGAGTTCTCCTCACATTTATGCCGCAGGGACAGCACGCCGATTTCGCTCCCGCGTTCCTACGGTGCCGGTGAAACCGTAGCCGTCTCGGTCGGCGGCACCACGGGAGGAGTAATCGCTGTCTCAGCCGGTGCGATCGTCGGAACGGGTGTAATTGCTGTCGTGGGCGACGGCGCTTCTGTTGGCGTCGGTGTGGGGGTTACGGTGGGAGTCTCGGTTCGCGAACAGCCACTGAAAATAGCAATACTGCCTGCGAAGAGCAGACAGACGAGAAGCCGAAGGAAGGGTGTCGTGGACATTGCCGAGAATCCCAGCGCAACATTACCGGACTATTACACCACTGTTACGAAGGTGTAATTGCGGCACCGCTCAGGTCTTCGTCGCGGAGACACATCCCATCTCCACTCGTCGTCTTGGATTCGATGCGGTGCTCATCTGCGCAAAATTGTGTCGTCGTAATGCGCGTGGCACCGGCGTGACGCCGGAGGCGGCGGCTTACCGCTTTGTGCCGATGATTGTGATCGGAGTGCCGCGGTTGATCAGGAGCTGGAGCTCAGCGAGATCTTCTTTGAGCAATGCGAACCCGCGAGAAGCGCTGGCTGCCGGTGCAGATTTGCCCTCGGATTCCGAGACTTCCAGGGCTGATTCGGAGAAGCCTTCCTCTTCCGATACCCCGTAGAGTGTGTAACCGCCGGTCGCGAGGTGAAGCCGGGGAGTACCGGCCGGACGCTCGGGATACGATGAAGCGGCCATGATGGTGCCATCTTTCCAAAAGGTAACGCCCTTAACGCGGGTCGTGATTGTTGTCTGGATGCTCCGGCGCAGATTGATCGCGACGATCGGGTATTGTTTAAAGAAACCGTCGCCCGTGTGGACGACGGCTCGCTCGTTAGGCAGATCCAGCGTGACGGTGAATTCCGCATTGGGAACCAGGAGCCGATCGCCGGGGCGGAGCCGGTCCGAGTCCATCTGGTTCGTCCGCATAATGACCTCGGGGGTGGTGTCGAGCTGCCGAGCGATACGCCAGAGCGTATCGCCGCGTTTCACGACATATTCGGTTTTCCCAAAGGGCATCTTCGTCGAGAAAAACATCTCGGTGTTGATCTCTCCGAGCAGCTCGCGCGCGGCCTTCGCTTCCGGGCGTTTTCCATCGATCCGAAGCTGTTTGTGCAGGAGCTCCTGCGCATCGGACAGCTTGCCTTCTGCGCGGAGTTTCCGTGCCTTTTCGATCTCTTCCACGATGGGGGGCACGTAGACGGCATATTCGGTTTCGACGAGGTGCCGATACGGATGCAGTGCGTCGTAGACGAGATAACCGCCGCCTCCCAGCACAACTGCCGCAAGCAGGAGGACCAGCACGAGCTGGCCCCTTGTCATGACAAAGTAGCCGAGCGATGGCCCGCGGGCGGGCTGGATGAAACTTGCCTTTAAATCCATCGATTTTTCCACCTCGAACCGTTTTGCGGTACAGCCATCTCCCTTTCACACTGGTAATGACGCAATATCGCGCGCGTCCTGACAGGATGGTTTCACGCCGATTACAAGTGTGTAATCAAGCGACTCGGCGGATCAGCAGGACACGCGTGAACGAGGCTGACTCAATGAAACTTCGACGGGCAGCACGTCGCGGCGATCTGCAGCATCTCGATGCCTCAGGGGCGGCACGGCGTTCTGTCCAGCGCCATAGGATTGCGTCGTCTTCGGATCCTATCCGTTGAATTACGGGGACAGATGGATTTTCGAATTTCGATTTGCGAATGGCGATTGTCCAGCGCCAGAGGATTGAGTAGTCTTATCCAAATCGGCGCCGGAAAGAAGTCGTCAGCGAGATTCGACTTTCGGTTTGAGAGTTGTCTTGGGCTGCGGTTGATCGGAGGTGGAGACTTTCTTTCGCCTCAAGCGGCGATTGAAGGCGTCTTTGTTTTCATTCCACTTGTGATCCGGATCACCGTGGAGCGGGCCCCAGAGCAAACGGCCGGAGCGCCGCCAGTTATCCAGCATGATCCCTTGCTCGAACGGCTGGCCCCTGGCGGTAATCACGATGAGATTGTGCTCGGTATCGGTGCCGGCATCCGATTCGCCCCAGTGTTGCTCGAGCGTTTTCAGGTTCAGCGCGTCCAGGCGCAGCATTAATTCCGTGGCAAAGTGATGGCAGTACCCGGCTTTCTTGATTCCCATGTTGATGAGAAAGCTGTGGATCGTCGGCGATGAGCCCATCTTCCATTTACTGGCCAGCTCCCGGCCAGTCGTATAAGTAAGGGAGACAACGCGCCGGGCTTCCTCGGGATCGACGCTCGGCGAAAGCCCCGCGAGTTGCGCGATTAAAACCGGGTCCTCGGCGGAAGTGGCCATGAACAGCCCCCAGCCAGGCCGGGCCATCGCCGACGGCGACCAGGCGGGGAACGCTATCGTAGCCACTCCCAGGCAAATGGCCGGCATTGTGAAGAGACGCCGCGGAAAAAACATCCCGGCACTATGCGCAAAGAGCCGTCTTCGGGAAGGAAAAATAACATCGCGCAACATCTCCATTTCCGGCTCGCGATTGAAACTCTGCTCGAACTGAGGGAAGTTGTTTCTCATGGGTTCGTTAAGGGTGCCGGTTCGGAGAATGGGTTTTCTTTTGGCGATCGGTGGCGTGGCCATGATCGCCTTAATCGCGGCCGGCAGCCGCACCGTCACCGGCCCGGTCCCGCCGCCCAGCGTGCCGATGTTCGGGGGCAACGCTCAACATACCGCCATCTATCAACCGGCAGCCCAGGACCTGAGCACTATCCATTGGTCGACGTCGGTCGATCTCAACAATCACGCCTACGCCCATTACGGTGCGCCGTTAGTCACGGCCGCGAATACGGTCGTCGTGCCGGTAAAGATCGCGGGCGATGGATTTCAGGTAAGCGCGTTCGACGGCGCCACCGGGGCGGCGAAGTATACCGTGGCGACCGACTATGTGCTGCCGGCCCACCAGTGGATCCCGGTATATAACCCCTGCCTGACTACCGGCCCCTTCGGCACCCGCCTTTATTACGCCGGGCGCGGCGGGACGGTTTATTACATTGATAACCCCGATTCCGCCGCTCATGGGCCGCCGGTCCAGCAAGCGTTTTATGGCCTGACCGAGTACATGATGAACGCGTCGGCGTTTAACTCGACCATCTTCATCAACACTCCCCTCACCGCGGACAGCAATGGCAATGTCTTCTTCGGTTTCCGGGTCCAGGGAACGGCTCCATTACCATTAGACTCAACCGAGAGCGGCTTTGCCCGAATCGATCCCAATGGGAACGGGACCTACATCCTGACACGAGCAGCGGCCAACGATACGAGCATCAACTGGGATTCCCACAATTCAGCGCCCGCTCTTAGTAATGATGAAGCGACCCTTTACGTCCTGGCAAAAGCCAGCAGCACCGAGCGCGGATATCTTCTCGGGCTGGACAGCACCACGCTCGCTCCGAAGTATCGCGTGTTTTTGCGAGACCCGCGGAACGGCAACGCCGCGGGCATTCTCGATAACGGCACGGCTTCGCCCACGATTGCGCCCGACAACGACGTCTACATTGGCGTCCTGGGAAATCCGGGCGGCGGATTCCGTGGATGGCTTCTGCGCTTCAGCGGTGATCTCACTGTAGAAAAGACGCCGGGCGCTTTTGGGTGGGATTACACTCCCGCGCTCGTCCCGGCCAGCATGGTGCCCTCTTATCAGGGTCCCTCCTCTTATTTGATCTTCGCCAAATATAACAACTACGCCTTCTCTGACGGCGATGGCGTCAACCGGATCGCCTTGCTCGACCCGAATACGACTCAGCTCGACCCGCACGTGTCGGCGGCCGGACTCGTGGAGATGCGCGAGGTGTTCACGATCATCGGGCCGACACCCGACCAGAATAATTTGTCGGCTACGTTTCCGTACGCGGTGCGGGAATGGTGCATCAACACGGCGGCAGTGAATCCGGCGACGAACAGCATCTTCGTTCCGAACGAGAACGGCCGCGTCCATCGATGGAACCTTGCCACCAATTCGCTTTCCCAAGCCGCAAACATAGGACCTGGCATAGGACAGCCTTACGTTCCCACAATCATCGGACCGGATGGACAGGTTTACACGATGAATGGTGGCACCTTGTTCGCCATCGGGAATTTGGACGGCGTGCGCGTCACGCTCGACTCGAGCATGCCGGACACGCGGACGGTGGTAGTGGGCGAGGCTCTGACGTTTACCGCCACCGTCACCAACACCGGCCCGCCCGGCTCCACTCCTACTGGGACGGTAACGTTTCAGGATTTCACCTACCAGAATCTCACGCCCATCACGACGACGCTTGCCTCCAATGTTCCTTTGGATGCAAACGGCCAGGCCTCGATCACGACGGCGAGCCTCATGGCGGGGAATGGTTTCCTGGGCAATCACTTCATCACGGCGACCTACAGCGGCGACGGGAGTTTCAGCGGGGGAAGCGCGACCCTGGTGCAAAAGGTCCATGCGCAGGCTTCCA
>Ga0190275_10004390_pt1 | contig 10129 bp, 9 predicted proteins | sample Popmic550T_FD_133745 | JGI IMG/M metagenome (GOLD analysis project Ga0190275, IMG submission 133745) | Populus adjacent soil microbial communities from riparian zone of Yellowstone River, Montana, USA - 550 T | ecosystem: Environmental > Terrestrial > Soil > Riparian zone > Trees stand | place...
CAGGCTCCCCTCCTCCATGTTGACGTCGGAGACGCCGAGCTGGCGCACCGTCTCGCGCAGCAGGCGCGCCCACTCGGCCGCCTCGGCGGCGCCGCGCAGGTCGGGCTCGGTGACGATCTCGACCAGCGGCGTGCCGCCGCGGTTGAAGTCGACCAGGGAGGCGCCGGAGCCGTGGATCCGTCCCGACTCGCCGACGTGGATCATCTTCGCCGCGTCCTCCTCGAGGTGGGCGCGGTGGATCCGGACCTGACCGAGCCGACCGGCGCCGCAAATCGGCGTGTCGTACTGGCTGATCTGGTAGGCCTTCGGGCTGTCGGGATAGAAGTAGTTCTTGCGGTGGAAGATCGAGTGCGGGGCGATCTCGCAGTTCAGCGCCGCGCCGATCTGCAGCGCATAGAAGATCGCCTGTTCGTTGGGCACCGGCAGCACCCCCGGGTGGGCGAGGCAGACGGGGCAGGTGTGGACGTTCGGCTCGTCGCCGAATGACAGCTCGCAGCCGCAGAACATCTTCGTCTTGGTCGCCAGCTGGACGTGGATCTCCAGCCCGATCACCGCTTCGAGATCAGCCATCCGCATCTCCCGGGCGGGCATCGAAGCCAATCCCCTGCTCCAGCGCGTAAGCGGCGTCGATGAGCCGCTGCTCGGCGAAAGCCGGGGCGGCGATCTGGAAGCCGACCGGCAGTTCACGACCACCGCCCTCGGGGGCGGCGAGGCCGGCGGGAATCGAGATCGCTGGAATGCCCGCGAGGCTCATCGGCACGGTGAAGAAGTCGTTCATGTACATAGCCAGCGGATCGTCGGTCTTCTCTTCGAGCTTGAAGGCAACCGACGGCGCGGTCGGGGTGACGACGAAGTCGACGGCGGAGAAGGCGGTGGTGAAGTCTTCGGCGATCCGGGTGCGGACTTTCTGCGCCTGGCCGTAGTAGGCCTCGTAGTAGCCGGAGGAAAGCGCGTAGGTGCCGAGCATGATCCGCCGCTTCACCTCGGGCCCGAAGCCCTCCGAGCGGGTCGTCTCGTACATCTCGACCAAGTCGCCGTCGCCGCCGGCGCGCATCCCGTAGCGGACGCCGTCGTAGCGGGCGAGGTTGGAGGAGGCCTCGGCGGGGGCGATCACGTAGTAGGCGGAGATGCCGTGCTCGGAGCTCGGCAGCGAGACCTCGGCGAGCTCGCCGCCCAGCGCCTCGATCTTGCGCAGGGTCTGCTCGAAGACCTCGCGAACGCCGCTGTCGAACTCGTAGCCGGCGAGCTCGGTGGGGACGCCGAAGCGCAGGCCGGAGAGGTCCTCGCGGTTGGGCAGGGAGATCTGAGCATCGAGGCCGACCGAGGTCGAGTCGCAGGGGTCGCGCCCCTGCAGCATCCCCAGCAGCAGGGCGGCGTCGCTGACGGTGCGGGTCAGCGGCCCGCACTGGTCCAGCGAGGAGGCGAAGGCGATCATCCCGTAGCGGGAGATCGCGCCGTAGGTCGGCTTGAGGCCGACGATGCCGCAGAAGGCCGCCGGCTGGCGAATCGAGCCGCCGGTGTCGGTGCCGATCGCCCAGGGAGCCAGGCCGCCGGCGACGACCGCCGCCGAGCCGCCGGAGGAGCCGCCGGGGACCCGCCCGCGGTCCCAGGGATTGAGGACCGGCCCGTAGGCGGAGTTCTCGTTCGAGGAGCCCATCGCGAACTCGTCCATGTTGGTCTTGCCCAGCACCGGGGCGCCCGCCTCGAGCAGCTTGCGCACCGCGGTCGAGCTGTAGGGCGGGCGGTAGCCCTCGAGGATGCGCGAGCCGGCCGTGGTCGGCACCCCCTCGGTGCAGAAGATGTCCTTGACCGCGATCGGCGCGGTACGGGCCTGCTCGACGGCGATCGCCGCGGCCTCTTCGCCGGAGCCGTCCTGCCAGAGGTAGGCATTGATGTCATCGCCGGCGGCGGCCTCACGCCAGGCGTCGGTGTACTCCTGCGGGGATAGATCGCCCGCGGCCAACTTCTCCTGCGCCCCGAGGGCGGTGAGGTTCAGCAGCTCTGACATCTATTCGGCCTGCGGTGAGGGCGCGCGGAAGGCGCCGTCCTGGGGTTCTGGTGCAGAAGCGAGGGCGACGTCGCGGGGCAGGCTCTGGTGCGGCTTGTCCGCCCGCAGCACGTTCTCCAGCGCAACCACATGCGAGGTCGGCTCGACGCCCTCCAAGTCGAGGTTGCCGATGCGGTCGACGTGATCGAGGATCCCCGAAAGCTCCCCCACCATCACGTCCACTTCCTCCTCGGAGAGACGGAGGCGGGCCAGCCGGGCGACGTGGAGTACCTGCTCGCGGTCGATCATCGGCGCCGATTCTAGGCGGGCATGGAAACTGGCTGCCTGGCCAGTTAGAGTGCCGCCCATGCAGGGGCCCGCCGCCGAGAGATTCGTCGTCCTCAACCTGCGCCTGCTCGCCGCCACCTTCGCCGTCGTCGGCATCCTCTTCATCGCCGTCCCCAGCGGCGTCCTCGACGTCATCTCCGACGTCGGCGAATGGTTCGGCAACGACCATCGCGCCCCCCACACCCAGCAGTACCTGTGGCTGGCACTGGCCTTCGCCTACATGGTCGTGATCACCGGGATCTGCCTCCTCGCCCAAGCCGACGTCGTCCGCTACCGGCCGCTGCTGCTGGTCCTCGCCGCCGGCAAGACCGCCTCCTCGCTCGGGTCCCTGGCCTTCTTCCTGATCCAGGAAGAGGTCTTCATCTACCTGCTGAACTTCCTCGTCGACGGCTTCCTGGCGCTCGCGGCGCTCTGGCTGTGGGCGCTGGCAGGGCGGATCGGCCGCCCCGCCGACCCCGGTTGACAGCGCCCGCCAGGGCTCTCGGCCGCTGAGCAGCGCACCCTGAGCGCGATCTGCGCCGCTATGGCCCCGGGATTCGACGGGCTGCCGGCGGCGGAGCGCGAGGTCGACGTCTCCGGGCCCGTCGCCAGGTTCCTCGGCTCGCTCTCGCCGCGGACGCTGCTGCGCCTGCGCCTCGGGCTGCGGGCTTTCGAGCTGCTGCCCTTCCCCTGGCGCTTCAGCCGCCTGGACCAGGAGGGGGCCGAGGACTTCCTGCGACGGCTCGACTCCTCGCGCTTTCCCCTCCACCACGACCTGCTGCTGATGGCGAAGATCCTCGCGACCCTGGGCTACGCCGTCGCCCCCGAGGTGGAAAAGCGGATCGGGGTCGAGATCGGCTGCGCCCTGGCCGACGGCTCGCAGCCGCGGCCCGCCGGCTCGCTCGGCGACACCCAGGCGCGCGGCGAGGGCGAGGAATGCGACGTGGCGATCGTCGGCTCGGGGGCCGGGGGCGCCGTCGCCGCGGCGATGCTGGCCGAGGCCGGGCTCGACGTCCTCGTGCTCGAGGCGGGCGAGCGCTACGACCGCGACAACTACCCGGCCGACCGGCTGGGGGCGATCGCGGCGCTGTACCGCGAGGCCGGCCTGACGATCGCCGAAGGCAGACCGCCGATCCCGGTGCCGGTGGCAAAGGTCGTCGGCGGCACCACGGTGATCAACTCCGGCACCTGCTTCCGCGCTCCCGACCAGATCCTCGAGAACTGGCGGGCCGAGTTCGGGATTCCCTGGGCGCGGGAGCTCGACGAGGACTTCGCCGAGGCCGAGGACTTCCTCCGCGTCACCCAGCTCGACCCGGAGCGAATGGGCCGCAACGGCCAGCTGGCGATGGAAGGGGCCACCGCCCTCGGCCTCAGCGGCGCGCCGATCCACCGCAACGCCGGCAGCTGCGTCCAGTGCAGCTCCTGCCCGTACGGATGCGCGATCGACGCCAAGCGGGGCATGCACGTCAGCTACCTGCCGCGGGCGGTAGCGGCGGGGGCGCGAATCCGCGCCGGGGTCGAAGCCCGGCAGGTACTGATGGAGGGGGATCGTGCCGTCGGGCTCGCCTGTTCGGCCCGCGATGAGAACGGCCGCAGCCGCGCCTACACGGTGCGGGCGAGGCGGGCGGTGATCGCCGCCGGCGGCGCCTTCGGCACCCCCGAGTTGCTGCTCCGCTCCGGCCTCGGGGGCTCCCAGGTAGGACGGAACCTCCACATCCACCCCGCCTGTTGGGTCGGCGCCCGCTACGAGGAGGAGGTGCGGGGCTGGGAGGGTGTGATGCAGAGCTTCTACGTCGACGAGTGGGAGGCGCGCCATCGCGTCCTGCTCGAGGCGACCTTCACCCCGCTTGCTTTCGGCGGCGCCTGGCTGGCCGGGACCGGGCCCGAGCACCAGCGCTCGATGCTCGACTTCGGCCACGTCGGCTCGATCGGCGTCCACCTCTGCGACCGCTCCAAGGGCCGTGTCGGCCTCGCCAACGAAGGAGCCCTGAGAGCCCGCTACGGCCTCGGCACCGAGGACACCCGCGACATCGTCTTCGGGATTGCCCGTGCGGCCGAAATCCACTTCGCCGCCGGCGCCACCGAGGTCTACCCCAACATCCCGCGCGTCGGCTCGCTGGCGCCGGGTGACCTGGCGCAGTTCGAGGCGACCCACTTCAAGGCCTCCGAGTTGCGGCTGGAGGCGTTCCACCCGATGGGCACGGCGCGGATCGCTGCCGATCCGCGCCGCGGCGCCTGCGCCCCCGACGGCTCAGTCAACGGGACGCAGGGGCTCTACGTTGCCGACGCCTCGCTCTTCCCGACCTCCGTTGGCGTCAACCCGATGATGACCATCATCGCCTTCGCCAAGCAGGTCGCTCGCGAGGTGTCTACTGCGGCGGCGGACCGCCCTGCCCGGGGTTCGACGGCGGTGGCGGAGGCGGAGGCGTCGTAGAGGAATGGGGCTGCTGCGGGTGACCGCCGCCCGTTCCTCCCGGTCCACCGCGGTTGGAGAACTGGTCGCCGAGGTCGCCGAATGAGGTTCCTTCTTCTTGCATCGCCCGATAACCGCCGTAGGTGATGCCGGCCGCGGCGAGCAGGCCGAGATAGATCCCGATCGACCGGCTGATCTCGACCCCGGGGATGTCGCTGTCCAGCGGCGGGTCGATGATCCGGTAGAGGATCAACAGAACCGAGATGCCGCCGAGGATCGCGACCACCGCAGCCATCGAGACAGGCGGCTCGAAGAGTGCGTCGGTGAGGCGGATGACCGCCAGCGCCACGGCGGCGATGATCGCGACCATGAGGATGATCGGGATCACGTCAAGAGCGTCCCAGGCGCTGCCACCTTCGCTGACGCTGAAGAGGCCCTCGCCACCGGAAACCTCAACCGTGAACCAGTCGAAGAACATGAAGATGAAGAGAAGGATGGCCGATACCCCGGCGATCTTCTCCCCCGTACTAAGTCTGTCCACGTCCATCGTCTTCCTCCTCGGTTGCGGTCTTTCGACCCTATACGCGTATTAGGCGGGGGATTCGACGCGGTCGACCGGGTTTCCTACCCGCTGGTCGTTCTCATCCGCGCCGCCTTCAAGGTGTTGGCCATCAGCATCGCGATCGTCATCGGCCCGACCCCGCCCGGCACCGGCGTAATCGCAGCCGCCACCTCGGCCGCGGCCTCGTAGTCGACGTCGCCGACGAGCCCCTCCTCGAGCCGGTTGACGCCGACGTCGATTACCACCGCCCCCGGTTTGACGGCGTCGGCTCCGAGCAGGCGCGGCACCCCGACGGCGGCGATGAGGACGTCGGCGCGGCGGCAGGTGGCGTCGAGGTCGCGGGTGCGCGAGTGGCAGACAGTGACCGTGGCGTTGGCGGCGAGCAGCAGGCGCGCGACCGGCACGCCGACCAGCTTCGAGCGGCCGACCACCACGGCCTCGGCCCCCTCCAACGCGACGCCCTCGTGGGCGAGCAGCTCCATCACCCCGGCGGGGGTGCAGGGAACGAGACCGGGGGCGCCGTGGGCGAGCATCCCGGCGTTGATCGGGGTCAAGCCGTCGACGTCCTTCAGCGGGTCGATTGCCGCGACGACGGCGTCCTCGTCGATCTGGGCCGGCAGCGGCAGCTGCACGAGGATGCCGTCGACCTCGTCGTCATCGTTCAGTTCGCGCACCAGCTCGAGCAGCTCCTCCTCGCGGATCGAGGACTCCGGTTCGTGGTGGATCGAGCGCATCCCGACCTCCTCGCAGCTGCGCCGCTTCATCCCCACGTAGACCTCGGAGGCCGGGTCGTCACCGACCAACACCGTCGCCAGGCCGGGCACCCGCCCCGCCTCCTGCTCGTAGGCAGCGACGTCCACCTTGACCCGCTCGCGCACCGCGGCGGCAACAGCCTTGCCGTCGATCACCCGCGCCGCCACGTCTACCGCTTCCGCACCGGGGCGTAGTCGGCCATCAGCTTGCGCTCGGAGCCGTCGCCGGCGAAGCGAACGACGATCACGCCGCCCGGCTCGACCGCGGTGACGATGCCGTCGCCGAAGCTGGCGTGGACGACGTCGTCGCCGGTCTGCATTTCCAGAGCCGGTCCCGGATCCACCGACTGCACCGCCTCCACCTCGTTTGCCACCGAGTTGCTCCAGCTGGTCCCGAGGCTGCGCGCCGCAGTCGAGTGGCGCTCGGTCAGCTCATGCGGCAGCTCGTCGACGAAGCGCGAGGGCAGGTTGTGCTCGGCGCGGCCGAACAGGCGCCGCTCGCGGGCCCAGGTCAGGTAGAGGCGTTTGCGCGCCCGGGTGATGCCGACGTAACAGAGGCGGCGCTCCTCTTCTTCGCCTCCCTCCTCCAAGGCCCGCATGTGGGGGAAAGCGCCCTCCTCGCAGCCGACGATGAAGACGGTGTCGTACTCGAGCCCCTTGGCGTTATGCAGGGTCATCAGGGTCACCAGCTCGCTCTCGGAGCTGAGCGAATCCTGATCGCTGAAGAGCGAGATCTGCTGCAGGTACTCCTCCAGGGGCGAGACTTCGCTCTCCCCCTCGCGCTCGCGCTCGATGTCGAACTCGGCAGCGCCGCCGATCAGGGTTTCCAGGTTTTCCGCCCGGCCTTCGGCCTCGATCGTGCGCTCCGCCGCCAGCGCTTCGAGATAGCCGCTCTCGTGCAGGACCGCCTCCAGTAGCCCCGCCACCGGCCCGCCCTCGTCGGCGCGTTCGCGCAGTCCCGCCATCATCTCGTAGAAGCGGGAGACGGCCTTGATCGCGGCGCCGCTCAATCCGGGTACCTCCTCGGCCCGCTCGATCACCTCCCAGACCGGCTGGCCGGTCGTGTTCACGTGGGCGGCGATCCGGCTCTGGGTGGTGTTGCCGATCCCCCGCCGCGGCGAGTTGACGACCCGCGAGAAAGAGACAAGGTCGGCCGGGTTGACCAGCAGGCTGAGGTAGGCGATCGCGTCCTTGACCTCGGCCCGCTCGTAGAACTTGGTGCCGCCGATCACCTGGTAGGAGACGTCGAAGCGCTGCAGCGTGTCCTCCAGGACCCGGCTCATCGCATTGGTCCGGTAGAAGACCGCGACCTCGGAACGGGAGACCCCGTCCTCCTCTTCGAGCCGTTCGATCTCGCCGGCGACCCAACGCGCCTCCTCGTGCTCGTCGGTCAGCTCGTTGAGCCGGACCTTCTCACCCTCCTCGCCGTCGCTCCAGAGCTCCTTCCTCAGGCCTTCGCGGTTGCGGGCGATGACGGCGTTGGCGGCCGAGAGGATCGTCTGGGTGGAGCGGTAGTTCTGCTCGAGCTTGACGATCTCGACGTCATCGAAGTCCTTCTCGAAGTCGAGGATGTTGCGGACGTCGGCATGGCGAAAGCCGTAGATCGACTGCGCGTCATCGCCGACGACCATCAGGTTCTCGTGCTCTCCCGCCAGGAGCTGTAGGAGCCGGTACTGGGCGTGGTTGGTGTCCTGGTACTCGTCGACGAGGACGTGGCGGAAGGTGCGGCGCCAGCGCTCGCGGACGTCCTCGAAGAGCTCCATCGTGTTGACCGCGCGGACGAGGAGGTCGTCGAAGTCCATCGCGTTGGCTTTGAGCATCCGCTTCTCGTAGAGCGGGAAGGCTTCGGCGACGATCTCCTCGAATTCGCCGTGGGCGGCTTCGTTGTAGGCGTCGGCGTCGATCAGCTGGTTCTTGGCGCCGGAGATCTTCGCCTGGATCGCCCGCGGCGGGAACCGTTTCGGGTCGACTCCGAGCTCCGTCAGACACCGTTTCAGCATCCGCAGCGAGTCGGACTGGTCGTAGATCGTGAAGCCCTTGGAGTAGCCGAGCCGCTCAGCGTCGACCCGCAGCATCCGCGCGCAAGAGGAATGGAAGGTGGTCACCCACATCGCCCGCACCGATCTCCCGACCAGTTGACCGACCCGCTCGCGCATCTCCGCCGCCGCCTTGTTGGTGAAGGTGATGGCGAGGATCTCGCCGGGCCTGGCGGCGCCGGTGGCCAGCAGGTAGGCGATCCGGTGGGTGAGGACGCGGGTCTTCCCCGAGCCGGCGCCAGCGAGGACCAGCAGCGGCCCCTCGACGTGTTCAACCGCCTCCCGCTGGGGCCCGTTGAGGCCCGCCAGCAGCCTCTCGATCCGGTCGGCGCCGGCCTCCGTGGGCGCCGCGGCCGCCGACGATGGCAGCGGCGCGTCGGTGTCGAACTGCTCCTGCAGGCTCACCCGCCGAGCATAGCCAGACGCTCGGCGGGGGCCTCCAGGATTTCTACTCTTCCAACCCTTCGATGCATCCTTCGGCGACTTCTTCGATCGGCCGCGGGGAGCCGCCGATCACGATTTCTTCGGCCTGCGCCTTCGAGAGCCCGCGGATGGTCTCGCCAAAGCAGGTGACGAGCTGCGGATTGCCGTCTTCGTCCGCGAAGGCCTCTTCGAACGCACTCGCGAGCTTCTCCTGGTCGAACTTGGCGAAGCCAGTCAACTCATCCAGCTTCCAGTCGCCGTCCTCTTCTACCAGGGAGAGTGAGATCACCTGGCCGTCGAAGCCGCCACCGGTGAAGGCGACGTTCGCGGTCGCGGCGGCACCGTCGACCTCGACCTCGGAGACCTCGACCGAGTCGGGGTCGTCGGAGGTGTCTTCGGCGCTTGCTTCGCAGCTCTTGACCGCCTCGGCCCCCTGCTCGAGCTCCGTTTGCTCCAGGAACGCCTGCGTCGCGAGCTCCTTGCAGTCGGCGGGGTCGGAGCCGGTGACCGAGGTTTCAATCACGTTGACGATCTTGTCTTCGTCACTTTCGTCGCTGCCGCCACAGGCGACGAGACCGAAGACAAGAGCGAGCAGGGCGAGCGGCAACAGCAGGTGAAGCTTCTTCAAAAGCGTTTCCTTCCGGACGAGAGGGGTGGGCGGCTCAAGCTACATCAGCCGCCGGGCGCTACCCCTGCCCTCAACCGCCGGCCGAAGAGCGCCCGGTGCGCGGCTTGATCTCGGCGCCGTCGGGGCCAGGGCCGTCGCCGCCGTCGATCCGGGCGAGGCGCTGCTCGACCTCCGCCAGTCGCTCCGAGAGGGCTTTGATCGCGTCGGCGATCGGGTCGGGCAGATGGATCCAGTCGGCGTCTGGTCCTTCGACCCGGCGGCCTTCGAGCTTCACCGGGTGCCCGGGGTTGCCGACCACGGTGGCGCCGGGAGGCACGTCCTCGACGACCACGGTGTTGGCGCCGACCTTGGCGCCGTCGCCGACAGCGATCGGGCCCAGCAGCTTGGCGCCACTGCCCACGGTGACGTTGTCGCCGAGGGTCGGGTGGCGCTTGCCGCGCTGGAAGCCGGTCCCGCCCAGCGTCACCCCCTGGTAGAGGGTCACGCAGTTGCCGATTACGGCGGTCTCGCCGATCACCACGCCAGAGCCGTGGTCGATGAAGAACTCATTGCCGATCCTCGCCGCAGGGTGGATCTCGATTCCGGTTACCGCGCGGGTCAGGTAGGCGATCGCCCGCGGCAGCAATGGAACACCCGCCTCCAGCAGAGCGTGGGCGGCGCGGTGGGCCAGCAGCGCCTGCACCCCGGCCCAGCTGGTGAGGATCTCGAAGGAGGAGACGCCCTGGGCGGCGGGGTCGCGCTCGCGGGCTGCCTTGACGTCCGCGCGAATCTCCTTTACCAGCGTTTTCCAGCGGTTCATGGTGAGAAGAAGGGTAGGGACATGTAGCGCTCACCCGAGTCGCAGACAATCGTCACCACCCTCTTCCCGGCCATCTCGGGCCGGCCGGCGACCTCGAGCGCCGCCCAGATGTTGGCCCCGGCCGAGATCCCCGCCAGCACCCCCTCCTCCTTCGCCACCCGCCGCGCCATCTCGAGCGCCTCCTCGTCGCCGACCGAGAGGA
>Ga0190275_10004391_pt1 | contig 10128 bp, 9 predicted proteins | sample Popmic550T_FD_133745 | JGI IMG/M metagenome (GOLD analysis project Ga0190275, IMG submission 133745) | Populus adjacent soil microbial communities from riparian zone of Yellowstone River, Montana, USA - 550 T | ecosystem: Environmental > Terrestrial > Soil > Riparian zone > Trees stand | place...
CAGGGCCCTCTACTCCTACGCCAGCCTCTACTACACCGCAGACGACCTGGAGGTGGCCGAAGAGATCCTGGAGCGGGCCATCGCAGCCGACGCCCGCTACTCCCCCGCCCTCTCCGCACTGGCCAGCATCCAGGCCCGCCGCGGCGAGTTCGGAGACGCCCTGGACTACATCGAGAGGGCCGTAGACGCCGGTGAAAACGACGTGGAACACTTCAGAAGCGCCCTGGAGTTCGCCCCCCTGCACGCCGACCCCCGCTTCCGCACCCTCCTGTCCCGCATGGTAAGGGAAGAAAGAAACGGACAGGGCTAGGGCGTGCAAGCCTCCCTGGCTTTCGGAATCCTCCTGAGCATCACCGGGCTCGCCTGCCTCGCCTTCAGCGCCTACGCCCTCCTGCGAGGCGGCAAAGGCCAACGGGGGGGAATAGGCCCGATCTCCGAACGCGGCATCCACCTCATCGCCGGCATCAGGATGCTCGTGATAGGAGCCCTGAGCCTCGCCGCCGGCGCGTATCTCCTGCTGAGCTAGATGGCACGCCGCACCGGCTGAGACGATCTGCGGAGATAGCGAGCCCGAGAACAGGCATCGGGTGATTCTTCCTGAAGCCTTCAGCCCTCGTCCCCGAGTGCGTCATCTTTTTCGAGAACCGCTCTAGAGGAGCTTCAACGTGTCCGTGGCGTCCCGCAGGTCTTCCAGGAAATATTCCATCTCGTGGATGCGGCGGGCGGCGAGGTCCTTGCTGCTCTGGAGGACCAGGAGGTTGGGGATCTTTTGCCTGAGGCTCTCGGCGTTCCAGATGGCCGTTCTTATGTCGGGGACCTCGTCTTCGGTGCCTACCATGGCCAGCATGCGGGAGACGCCGATGGCGCCGAGATAGTCGAGGCCCACGGCATCTTTGAGCAGGATGGTCTCCGAGGCGGTGCTCCCCGGGACGCCCGGCGGGTGGAGCTCTATGGCCTCTATCACCGCCTGGCTGGCCTGCGGCGGAAAATCCCAGTCCTGGAGGATACGACGGGCCACGAGCGCCGAGCGTTTGGCGTGGTCGGCCGGCTCCCTCATGGCGTAGGCCTTGTAGAGTCCCACGTCGTGCAGGAGGGCCGCCACGCGCAGTATCTCCGGGTCGTGGGATACATCTTCCTGGGCCGCAAGGTCTTCCGCCAGCGCGTAGACCCTCAGGCAGTGGGTGTACCCGTAGACCGGGTGCGTGCCCACCCTGGCGACCAGTGCCTTGATCTCCTCCACCACGCGGCTCATGGGGAGAGTCTAGCGAATAGACCAGTGCTTCGCAGCACGCTACGGCCCTGCGGGCCTCCGCTTGTCGGCACGGCGCTTCGCGCCTTGTCGGCACGCTCCCTTCGGTCGCTTGTCGGCAACGCTTCGCCCTTTCGGGGCTCGCTTTCGGCTAGTCGTCTCGGTCCCCCACGGCAAGCCCGGTATTTGGCTTCCCTGCGTACCGATACGACCCGTGCGCTGGGGGAAGGCCGCGGCGGGATCTGGCCGACAAGCCGCCGGAGGCGGCGTGGGGACAAGCGAGAGCCGAAGGCTCGAAGCATGCCGACGAGCGTAGGCGAAGCCGGAGCGTGCGGACCCGCCGTCAGGCGGGTCCACTTACGGCGCTGGTGCCCGTGGCCTCCTCTATGGCCGTCAACGGCGTGGCCACGTTCTCCAGGGATTCGCCTTCGGCCCTTACGCCCAGGACGAGCTCGATCACGGCGGCGAAGATCATGAAGGCCGCGCCGACCACGTAGGCGATGAACAGGTCTCCGGCGTTGCCGGTGCCGATGATCCTGCCGAACAGAACGGGGCCCGAGATGCCGCCTATGGCTGTGGCTATCGAGTAGAAGAGGGCTATGGCCATGGCCCGGATCTCCATGGGGAAGATCTCGCTCACCGTCAGGTAGCCTGCGCTGGCGGCGGCCGAGGCGAAGAAGAATACGATGCACCACATCAGGGTCTGTGTTGTCGCGTTCAGGACGTCTATGAAGAACAGGTAGCCGGTCAGGGTCATCAGGACGCCGCAGATAAAGTAACAACCCGCGATCATGGGTACCCTGCCCACGGTGTCGAAGAGGCGACCTAGAAGCAGCGGGCCGAGTATGTTGCCGAAGGCGAACGGGATGAGGTAATAGGGTACGGCGCTGGCAGGAATCTGGTAGAACCCCGTCAAGACCAGCGCGTAGGTAAAGAAAATGGCGTTGTAGAGGAAGGCCTGTGACGCCATGAGCGTCAGACCCAGGACGGTGCGTTTCGGGTACATCTGGAACATGGCCCGCAGGATGATGCTGAACCCGATGCTCCTGCGTTGCTCAATGGTGATCGACGACCCTTCCTCGACCTCAGGTAGGTCGCGGCCCGTCTCCCTGCGCACCTCTTCCTCTATGTTCCCCGTCGTCTCTTCGGCCTCCTCGTTGCGGCCGTGGGTTATGAGCCAGCGCGGGCTCTCCGGGACGAAGCGCCGGATCAACAGGACGCCCACGCCGAGCGCGGCCCCGAGCCAGAACGCCACCCTCCAGCCGATGGTCTGGTCTATCACGTTGGGGTTCAGGAGGAATATTGAGAGCACGGAGCCCATGAGAGCCCCGATCCAGTAGCTACCGCTGATGGCGAGGGCGACCTGGCCCCTGAACCTGGCCGGGATAAGCTCGTCTACGGCCGAGTAGATGGCCGAGTACTCGCCGCCGATGCCCGCGCCGGCCATGAAGCGGAAGAACGCGAAGCTCCAGAAGCTCCACGAGAAGGCCGTAAGAAAGCTGAAGACCAGGTACACCGCGAGCGTGATCAGGAACAGTTTCTTGCGCCCGAACCTGTCGGTGAGGTAGGAGAAGATCAAGGAACCCGTGCAGGCCCCTGCAATGTAGATGCCTGCGGCGTAGCCGATCTGAGCCTCGGTGAGGTTGAGCCCAGAGTCGGGCGTGGCGAGCACGCCGGCTATGTTGCTGACGATGGTCACCTCGAGCCCGTCTAGGATCCAGGTGACGCCGAGTGCTAGAACCACCAACCAGTGCCACCGGACCCACGGCAACCTGTCCATCCGCGCCGGTATGCGACTCTCTACGGCATGCCCTACGGCGCTCGCCTCGCTCATCCTGGGCTCCTCTCTACCGGATTCTCCTCTGGCCACGATGACTTTGCTGCCCGTTGCTTACCCTTTGTTTTGCGTCCCTAACCTCCCCGGGAAAGCGCCGCGTTGTCGGGCGGTTCGCGAACCGACCCTACGTCTGGTTGTCGAGGCCCAGGTTCGGCGGGTGCCGGCGAAGGAGGTTCGTTTTTGGCGGGTATGAAACCCGCCCCTACGTTTGGTTGTGGAGATGCAAAATTGGTGGTTGCCGGCGAGGGTGGTTCACGAACCGTCCCTACAAGGGCTTGGCGTGGGTCTCGGGGGTCTCTGTTTGCTTGTTGGTGGGGGGAGGTAATTATGGGGGTTATGTAATGGGTACTTGAGGAGATCGAGATGAGCGCTTTTCCGGCGAAGATACTGGTGGCCACCGACGGCTCGGAAGACGCGGCCCTGGCCGTGCAGGCTGCTGTGGACCTCTCGAATGAGACCGGTGCGGGCCTCCACGTCGTGCACGTCGGCGAGTCGCTTCCGGTCTACCCACCTCCCGCCGCTGGCCCTCCCCCATCCTCCCCGTCGAGTACGGAGATCCAGAGGATGGCCCGCGGCCTGCTCGACACGCAGATCGAGCTGATCGGGGAGATGGGCGGCAAGGTGGAAGAGGCCCACCTGCGAACGGGACGCCCCGCCGAAGAGATCCTGCGTCTCAGCGAGGACATAGTCGCCGGCCTCATAGTGGTCGGGAACCAGGGCCTGAGCGGCCGTTTCAGCCGGATGCGCCGCTTCGTCATGGGCAGCGTCTCCGAAAACGTAACCCGCTACGCCCGCTGCTCCGTCATGGTGGTCCGCAAAGACCTCTACGACCGCCCCTCAGCAGACCAATAAAGACGCCAGTCAACCGCACCACAAACACGCCCGACGACGCACCACACCAAACCCTTGTAGGGGCGGTTCGCGAACCGCCCAAAGTGGTAAAGCCCTCCCTGCGAACGACGGGTTACCGCTGCTTGCGCAGGTCCCTCAACAGAGCCGCCTGGCCCACGTCGTCCACGGTCAGCATCCCGACGAGGTTACCGTCCTTCACGACGGGCAGGGCCCTCAGGCCGCTCTCCTGAAGGATACGGTTACCGTCCTGGAAGAGGTCGGCGTCGGGCGAGATGGTGGGAAACTCCGTCTGCATCAGGTCTCGCACGGTGGCGTAGCGGTCGGGGGAGTGGGCCGCGGCCATGATCTCGTTGCGCGTGATGATGCCGACCAGGTTGCCGTCCTCGTCAACCACGGGAAAATCCTCCTGGTAGCCGTGGATGACGGAGTCGAGGATCTGGCCGAAGTTGTGGTAGGGCGTAACGGTCTCCGTCCTGCCCTTGGTGCCCATCACGTCCGAGACGGCGAGGCCGCGCATCTGCTCCCGCTGCCTCACGAGCTGGGCCTCCCCGCTCGCGCCGAGGAACACGAAAAACCCTACGATGGCGAGCAGGAAATTCTGACTGAGGAACCCGCCGAGGATGAACAGGATGGCGAAGAACTGCCCCACCGTGGAGGAGATGTCGGTCGCGCGCACGGGCCCGAGGCGCGTGGCGAGCAGGCCACGCAGCACGCGCCCGCCGTCCATGGGGAAGGCGGGGATCATGTTGAAGATAACGAGCGCCACGTTGATGAAGCCCAGTGCGACGAAGGCCTGCCCGACGGAACCGGGCCCGGAGATGATGTCCGTGGGGGTGGAGAGGTCGCCGCCGAAGAGAACGGCCAGCCCGAAGAACACCGGGGCCAGCACCACGTTGACGAGCGGTCCGGCCACGGCGACCTTGACCTCGTCGATGGGCCTCTCCGGCATAGACTTCAGCCTGGCCAGCCCGCCGATGGGCAACAGCGTGATGTCCTGCACCTCGCTTCCGAGCCGTATGGCCACGAGCGAATGCCCGAACTCGTGCAGCAAGACGCAGAAAAACAGCGCGACGACCAGGCCCACGGTAACGAGAGCGCTTAGCAGGCTTCCCGAGTCCCTGAAGGCGAGGAAGCCGAAGAAGGCCAGGAGCAAGAAGAAGCTCCAGTGGACCTTTACGTCTATCCCGAAGGCGCGACCGATCTTGAAGGAACCACCCATTGACCTGAGTTTACCCTACGCGCCAGACGGCGATGTGATACCAAACGCCCTGCTAGAATCGGGGGGTGGAAGAACGGACCGAAACGTACCGTCTGATCTCGACGGTGGAAGACGTCCCCGCTGTCGCGGAGACGCTGCGGAACGCCGAGGCCATCGGGGTGGACATCGAGACCACCGCCCTCTCTCCCCGCGACGGCAAGATACGCCTGCTCCAGCTCGCCACACCGGATGAGACCTTCGTCGTGGACGTGTTCGAGGTCTCCGACCTCTCTCCGCTCAAAGGGGTCCTGGAAAACGGTCCTGTCAAGACCCTGCACAACTCCAAGTTCGATTTCCAGTTCCTGCAGGCCCTGCACGGCATCTCGCTCTCGCCCGTCTTCGACACGATGCTGGCGGCCCAGGTTCTCTCCGGCGGCAACTACGCGGCGTCTTACTCGCTGGATGCGGTGGCCGAGCGTTACCTGGACGAAGAGCTCGACAAGTCCGAGCAGAGGAGCGACTGGTCGGGGAAGCTGAGCGCATCCCAGCTCGAGTACGCCGCGCGGGACGCCAGGATCCTGGTGCCTCTGCGTGAGCGGCTCGCTGAGGCGCTGGAGGCGGAAGAGCTTGGCAGGATCTCCGGCATAGAGTTCGCGGCCGTGGCGAGCATCGCGGAGATGGAGCTCGCGGGGGTGAAGTTGGACGTGGCCCGCTGGAAGGATCTCGAGATAACGGTGCGCGAGCGGCGCGACAGGGCCGCGGAGCACCTGGAGTCCTTCTTCCCGCCGCCCGAAGGCGTGCTGCCGCTCGAAGGCCTCGGACCCAGGCTCAACCTCAACAGCCCCAAGCAGATCACCGACGCCTTCAAGACCCTGGGCATAGACCTCCCCGACACCAAGGTCTGGACCCTCCTCAAGGTGGACCACCCCGCGGCGAAAGCGCTGCTCGATTACCGCGAGCTGCAGAAGAAGCTCGGCACCTACCTCGAGACCTACCCTAACTTCATAAGCCCGAAGACGGGCCGCATCCACGCCAATTTTCTCCAGTGCCGCGTCCCGACAGGACGTCTGGCCTGCGCAGCACCCAATATCCAGCAGATACCACACGAGGACGAGTTCCGGCGTTGCTTCGTTGCCGAGGACGGGCACGTGCTCGTGATCGCCGACTACTCGCAGATAGAGCTCCGCATTCTGGCCGAGGTCTCGGACGACCCCGCCTTTGTCGAGGCCTTCCGGCGGGGGGACGACCTGCACCGCCTAACGGCCGCCACCATGTATAGCGTCCCGATGGAGGAGGTCACGAAAGACCAGCGCTCGGACGCCAAGCGCATAAACTTTGGCCTGATGTACGGACGCGGCGCCCGTAGCCTCTCCGCCCAGCTAGGCACGGACGAAGAGCGCGGCCGTCAGCTCATAGACGAGTACTTCGCCAACTACCCCAGGGTCCAACGCTTCCTGCAACGCACCGCCAACCGCGCCATGCGTGACAGGACGCTCAGGACCCTCGCCGGGCGCGTGCGCAAGTTCGGCAACGACCCCGTAGCAGACGATCGCGGCGCCATGCGCCGGGAGGCGATGAACTACCCCATTCAAGGCAGCTCGGCGGACATAGCCAAGCTAGCCTTGGTCTACGTCCGGGAGGAGCTCGTAGGGCTCGACGCCAGGCTCGTAAACTCCATCCACGACGAGTTCGTCATCGAGTGCGCCGAGGAGCAGGCCGAGGAGGTCTCCCAGAAGACGCAGGCTGCCATGGTCAGGGCCGGGGAAGACATCCTGGAGAAGGTGCCCGTCGAGGTCGAAGCGACGATCTCGCGCGAGTGGAGAAAGTGAGCGTAAGCTTCAGCTTCTTCTTTGGGTAACAGGGTCGAGATAGAACGGGCGTCACCCGGGGATGCCGACGCGCTCACGCGCGTCGCCTTCGCTTCCAAGCGGTACTGGGGGTACCCGGAACGTTGGATCTCCCACTGGACCGCCACGCTGACCATTACCCCGGAGTTCGTCGGGAACAACGAGGTGTATGCGGCATTCTCCGGCGGTGAACCCATCGGCTTCTATGCCCTTACGGGTGAGGGCCGTGAGCTGGAGCTCCACCACCTCTGGATTTCGCCGGCCTGGATCGGGTCCGGCATAGGCCGCCTGCTGTTCGAGCACGCCATGGAAAGGGCTGCCTCGCGGGGAGCAAGTATCGTGGAGATCGAAGCCGACCCGAACGCCGAGGGTTTCTATCTCAGGATGGGCGCGCGGCTCGTCCGCGAGAACGTCTACGACATGGAAGGCGAGAGACGCGCGTTGCCCCTGTTGCGGGTAGAGCTGTCAGGGGACAAGCCAGGGACCGAAAGCTGACGACAGATCGCCCTACCGCGCCAGGCGGGCTACCGCGCCAGGCGGGCTACCGCGCCAGGCGGGCTACCGAGAAGATCGTCGGGGTGGGCCCGCGCCCTATGCTCGGGCAGCGGCGGCTCACCTCCGCGCCTCGTCCCGTTGGCGGCGGTCCACACGGTGACCGCAGGCTAGATGCCAGCCGCCGTGCCACGCCTTGTTTCCGCCTCTCCCGTCACATCTACCGGAATCGTACTTCGAACGTCTCGGCGCCCTGCGGCTCGGCCACGAAGCGGACGAGGCGTTCGCCCTCCTCTTGGAGGGTGTCGCGGTCTTCCCTGGGCAGGGGCTCGAAGGGTTCGATCTGGAGGGTCGCCGCTTTCCTGTTCTTCTCGATCTTCCAGGCGCCGCGCACGAGGCCGTCGATGAGGACCGTGGCCCTGACCCTGGCGGCGGAGAGGAAGATCTTCTTGCGATGCTCGCCGGGGACCACGCGATCCCTTTCGGCGTGGGAGAGGATAAGGTTGTCGTAGTCGGGCACGAAGCGGGGCGGAGCCGGGGTGTCCGCCGGGAGTAACGGGGCGTCGGGAAGATCGAAAAGCTCGTTCCCGCTTTCGTCACGGAAGGTGCGCAGCTCTGGTCTCATCTCCTCCATAACGGGCTTGAGTCGCGTCCTGCCCGACCACGTCTGGACATCCTTTACCGCCGCGGGCCCGAACGCGGCGAGGTACCTCACGATGAGGTCCCGCGCCTCCTCGGAACCGGAGAGGGGCTGGCCGAGCCAGCGTTCGGGGGTGGTGAAGGGCGCCTTCCCGGAGTAGCCCCACACGCCCTCCGAGGGCACCTGCACCAGCGGGAGCATGGTCCTCACGGCGTAGGCCAGGGCCGACGGGTCCCTGTCCGGTTCCAGATCGGCCAGCACGGGGCGCAAATCCGCGAAAGGGCGTGGCTCCCGCTCGAAGAAGCCTCTGGCGACGTCGATCAGACGGTCGAGGTCCACGCCCTGCAAGCGCTTTCCGGCGATGGATCTCATGGAGCCGGTCAGCGCCGGCTGCAGGGCGGGGCGCAGCAAAAGGTAGTCGTCCGCCGTCATGAGCTGCAAGGTGGCCCGCATGAGCGTGGCCCGCACGACGCGCCGTTCCAGCATCAGTTGCGTGAGGTCTTCGCGCTCGAAACCGGCGAGGCGGGTCCAGAGCCCGACGTAGGGGGGGCTCGTGACCTGGGCCTGGAGGGCGACCAGGCGTCGCACGGCCTCGAAGGGGGATACGTCTTCCCGCTCCAGCAGCATCTGGCGGGCGAGGGTCGCCCGGTTCAACTCGCGGAGCGTGAGAACGCGGCCGGCGTCGCTCACCAGGGCATGGGCTCCCCGTCGCGGAAGAACCCGCCGGAGGGCCCGTCGTCGGGGAGGGTGGCCGCCCAGGCCACGCCAGAGGCGCCCGCGAGGATGGGACGCGCGCCCATCTCTTCCATGCCCGGCGCCGTCGCGGTCAGGCCTGGGTCCACGGCGTTGATCAGGATTCCAGTCCCATCGAGCTCGGCGGCCAGCTTCGAGGTCAGGGCCAGAACGGCGGCCTTGGAGACGGCGTAGCTCGCCGCCGTTCCGCCGGGCGTCGCCAGACCGAACTGCGGGTCCCCGTGCGAACCACTGCCGCTGGCGACGTTCACGATCCGGCCGTGGTCGCTCTGCCGGATCAGGGGCAGAAAAGCCAGGCAAACGCGCCAGGTACCGAACAGGTTCGTATCCAGCACGGCGCGAGAATCGTCCAGGTCCGCGCCCGAAGCCGTCTCCGACCAGTCGGCGTAGGCGGCGGCGTTGTTGACGAGCACGTCTAGCCTACCAAACTCCCCCGCCACCCGGTCGGCGAGCTCCCCGACGCTGGCGCCGTCCACCACGTCTATGGTACCGGCCCGAACATCGAGGCCATCGCCAACCAGCTCTTCCGCGGCGGCGGCGGCCTTTTGCGGGTCGCGCGCGCCCAGGATCACCGTCATGCCCCGTTGCGCGAGCTGCCTGACGACCTCGAACCCGATGCCCCGGGCGCCGCCCGTGACGAGGGCCACACCCCCGACGTCTCGCTCCTCGGTTGCCAAGACGATCTCCTCTCGCTCTCCGTAGAACCCGGGGTTCCGCACATTTTACTGGCGGAGAAGGCTCTCGCTACCCTGTTCTCGTCAGTCCTGAACCTGTCTGCCGAACAACGAGGCGCCCACAGCGGCGATGGTCACGAACAGGACGGCCATCACGGCGCGTATTCCGAGCCGTTCGCCCAGCAGGACGAAGCCGGCTAGCGCGGCCATCGCCGGCTCCAGGCTCATCAGGACGCCAAAGATGCGCGCGGGGATCTTACGCAGGGCCTCGAGCTCCAGGGAGAAGGGGATGGCCGAGGAGAGCATCGCCACCCCGAAGCCGGCGAGCAGAAGCTTCGGGTCGAGCAGGGCGTAACCGGCGCCCGCTATCCCCACGGGGGCGAGGACGACCGTTCCTATGCAGAGCGCGATGACCAACCCCATCCCGCCGGGAAAGGCGCTACCCGTGCGGGCGGAGAGGAAGATGTAGGAGGCCCAGAGGCAACCGGCAAGCAGAGCGAAGGCGACGCCCAGGGGATCGAGGTCCATCCCGCCGAACGCGCCGAGGGGGGCGAGCAGGAGGATCCCGGCCGCGGCAAGCACGCCC
>Ga0190275_10004392_pt1 | contig 10126 bp, 5 predicted proteins | sample Popmic550T_FD_133745 | JGI IMG/M metagenome (GOLD analysis project Ga0190275, IMG submission 133745) | Populus adjacent soil microbial communities from riparian zone of Yellowstone River, Montana, USA - 550 T | ecosystem: Environmental > Terrestrial > Soil > Riparian zone > Trees stand | place...
GGGCACGGCCTCCCCACGGCCCACCTCTCCGCCGACGTTGTCACACGCGGAGGAGGCCCCGAGCGTCACGAGCAGCAGGCCGAGACGAAGCTTCATGGAGCCGAGAATGTCGTATGCCCCTCCGGCGCCGCAAGTTCATGACCCCGCTGATCGGAGCGAGGTGTGACACGAAAGTCGCAGTCCAGGTTTGCGGGCTCCGTCCCCGCCGGGCATCATCCGCGCCCATGGCGCCAGGGCCGGCTGGTGAGGAGCGCCGCAGGTGTGATCCCATGAAACCCATCCATATCCTCGTGTTGAGCCTCGCCCTCACCGGCTGCCAGTGCGGCACGGAGCTGCCGACACCCGTCACCTTGCGCCTCCACAACGACACCTCCCAGGCCATCTACGTCGATGCCTCCGCGGGGAAGCAGGGCCTGAGCCTGCAGCGCAAGCAGGGCGAGGCCTGGGGCCCCTTCTCCGAGGAGCTGGGGTGCGAGTGCCAGTCGTGCGATCGCCAGTGTGACTCCGACTGTGAGTGCCCGGCCGTTGCACCGGTGGCACCCATGGTGCTCAAGGTGCTCCCAGGCACGACGGTCGAGCGCACGTGGAAGGGCTTCGTCCATACCCAGCGGACGGCCTCGGCGTGCGGGATCCTCCCCGATGACTCCGGATCGTGTCTCGAGGAGGAGATCCCTCCGCTCGATGAGCCCTTCCAGGTGCAGCTCTGCTATGCGCTGTCCGTGCCCGGCCTGGGCCCTACGGACGGCAGCGCGCCTGTTCCTGGCGTCTTCCCCGTGGAGTCCCAGATCTGCGTGCAGCAGCAGTTCCTCATCGCCGACGGTCAGGCGGAGATCCGCCCGCAGCCACCGGCTGCCTGCACTCAGGACTCGGAGTGCACCGCGCCGGCGCTCTGCCTGGACGGGGTGTGCACCACCACGTGCCCGGCGAACACTTTCCCGGCCGTGGGCGGGGCCTGGCAGGTGCGTGTCCTCGATCCCGAGGAGCAGGGAGTCCCAGGCTTCTTCTCCCGCAGCACCGGGGCAGGGGGGCGGCGGATCCTCACTGGCACCGGCACACTCACCTCCGTGCGCTACTCCAACGGCACCATGACGATCCAGCTCGCCCGCCCGGCGGCGCCCTCTGGCGAGTTCAAGGCGAGCCTGTCGGTCTCGCTCCCTCCGGAGGCCGCGGTGGCGCTCAACGTGGGCGAGGCCCTCTCTGTGCGTGTGGTGGATGTCTCCACCTCCTCCCTCCCCGAGAACCGCGCCCTCACGATTCGAGACGCCAGCCGGGCCCTGCTGCTGGCCGCGGACCCGGGCCAGCTCGGCGCGGCCCTGACAGCCGAGGACACGAGCCCCTTCACCGTCGCCTCACTTCCAGGCGCCGTGGGCTGCGAGGACACCCCGTGTGGCAAGCGGGCGTTCCAGCGCACCGAGTTCCGGGCGGGCACCTCCTTGGTGGCGCTCAAACCCGGCGAGAGCAAGGAGGTGGTGGCCGCGAGTGCCACCTGGCTCGTCCTCAACCTCTCCAACAGTGTCTACCGGTCGACCTCCTGCACGCTCAAGAGCCAGCTGCCCTATGTCCTCCTCAACCGGCGCTCCCCCCAGGGCCCCTGAGGAAGCTGCCGCTGGCCGGGCCGGGGGGACTCTCGCGGTGAATCCACGGCAGGGGACGTGACCCGAGCCGTAGGCGCCGCTAGCATGGGGGGCTGTCCATGCCCAAACAGGCATCCTCCAACGGGACCTCGGATCCCTATCGCGGCCGGAAGATCGGAAAGTACGAGATCCTCACCCGGCTCTCCGTGGGAGGCATGGCGGAGCTTTTCCTGGCCTTCACCTCGGGGCCGGGAGGCTTCCGTAAGTTTGTCGCGCTCAAGCAGATCCTCCCGGACGTGAAGACCGAGGAGTTCGTGAAGATGTTCCTGGACGAGGCGCGCATCACCGCCGCCTTCTCGCACCCGAACATCGGCCAGGTCTTCGACCTGGGACTGGAGGACGACGAGCTCTACCTGGCCATGGAGTTCCTGCCCGGCCAGAACCTCGAGCACGTCATGATGGCGGCCAGCTACGTGCGCCCGCTGCCCATCGGCTTCGCGGCTCGCGTGGCCCGCGACGTGTGCCTGGGCCTGCACTACGCCCACAACTTCACGGCGCCCTCGGGACGGAGGGTGGCCGTGGTGCACCGCGACATGGCCCCGCGCAACGTCATGATCACCTACGACGGTGTGGTGAAGGTGATCGACTTCGGTATCGCCAAGGCCAAGGGCCGCATCGCCCGCACGCGCGTGGGCATGGTGAAGGGCACGAGCGGCTACATGTCCCCCGAGCAGGTGCGGGGCCAGGATCTCGACGGGCGCAGCGACCTGTTCACCGCGGGTGTGCTGCTGCACGAGATGCTCTGCGGCCAGCGGCTGTTCGACACCTCCGACGAAGACGCGATGATGCGGCAGATCGCCAGCGCCGAGATTGCCCCGCCTCGCGCGAACAATCCGGACGTGCCCGAGGCGCTCGACGCGGTGGTCATGCGCGCGCTCGCCAAGGACCCCGCGAAGCGCTTCGCCACCGGGCGCGAGATGGCCAAGGCCATCGAAGCGGCCACGGGATCGGTGCTCTTCGATGAGGAGGCTGTGGCGGAGCTGATGCAGGCGCTCTTCGCGGACAAGCGCCTGAAGACGCTCGCGCTCCTGGACTACGCCAGCCACGATGATGAGCGCGTGAGCAAGGTCGTCGAGGCGCTTCAGGACGAGCAGACCATCGACGGAACGATGGAGGCGGTAGACCCCGACGACATCAGGCCTACGGCGCCCATGATGTCGCTGCCGCTTCAGCAGGAAGCTTCGCGCCCCAGTCCCACGCCCACGCCCTCGCGCTCGGGGACTCCCGGCTCACGCCCCGCGAACCCTCCCAAGGCCCGGCCCTTCCCAGCCGCTCCACCCCGGAAGAGCGCCGGCACCCCGAATCGCAAGGCGCCCTTGCCCATCGAGGAGGATGCTCCCACCCAGATCGGCCCGGTTCCTGGGATGTCAGAGCGAGCCGATGCCCGCGAGCCCGAGACCCGCGAGAGTCGGCGCTTGCCGAAGATGGGGATGTACACGCTGGGCCCCACTGAGCCCCAGGAGCCAGCAGGGCCGAGGCCACGTGAGGAGGAGGGCGAGACTTCCGAGGTCTCCCAGGTGTCGCGTGTCTCGCGGGCTTGGGGAGCCATCCATCCTCCCGCACGCCGAGGGCTCTGGTTCGTCCTCGCCATCGTGGTGCTGGGCTTCGCCGTGCTCTTCATGCCTGAGTCGCTGAAGAGCAGGCTTGGGGCCCTGTTCTCGTCCGCCAGCCAGTGGGTGTCCGAACGGCTCTCGCGCCCCGCACCCCAGCCTGTGCCTGATGCCCCAGCGCCCGTTCAGGGCTCCGGGATCGTGGAGCCGTCGCCGGATGCCTATGATCCGCCACCTCCGGCGGAGGGCACCGCTGCGGAGGGCACTGCTGCGGAGGAGGCCGCTGCAGAGGAGGCCGCGCAGAGAGCCCCACCCCCTCCGTCTTCCCCCGTAGGGGCGCCGCGCACCCGGAAGCGGTTGCCCTCCAACGTGAAGCCCGCTCAAGCAGCGGAACCCGAGAAGACGGTGGCGGATCCAGGAGAAGCTGCCACGGAGGAGACTCCGGCGCCCTCCAAAGAGGGTTCGCCGGCGACCCGGACGCCTCGGGGGCGGCTCCCCCGGACCGGGAAGGTCCCCGCGATTCAGGCCAAACCCGTGGTCCCTGTCCCTCCGGAACCTGTTGACGAGGAGCCTGCACCGGAGGAGCCCTCTCAGGGGCCTGCAGAGCTTGACCCTTCCATCCAGCCTCTGGAACTGGCCCCGCCAGCCACCGACAGCGAGCCGCAGTAGGCCCTCCTGCTGGCCAGGAATGCGACCAACCCGTGACGGGATGGGGAGACGCGGCTAGCATGGGGAGCTGGCATGTCGATTCAAGGAGCCCCCGCGGACGATCCTGACCGTGGGCGTCGCATCGGTAAGTACATCATCCTCACACGGCTCTCCGTGGGAGGAATGGCGGAGTTGTTCCTGGCCTTCACCTCGGGGCCGGGAGGCTTCCGCAAGTTCGTCGCGCTCAAGCAGATCCTCCCGGACGTGAAGACCGAGGAGTTCGTGAAGATGTTCCTGGATGAGGCGCGCATCACCGCCGCCTTCTCGCACGCGAACATCGGCCAGGTCTTCGATCTGGGGGAAGAGGACACCGAGCTGTACCTGGCCATGGAGTTCCTCGCCGGCCAGAACCTCGAGCAGCTGATGAAGGCCGCGGACAAGCGCGACGCTCCGCTGCCCCCCGGCTTCGCGGCCCGCGTGATCCGCGACGTGTGCCTGGGCCTGCACTACGCGCACCACTTCGTCGATCCCTCGGGCCGCTCCGTGGCGGTCGTCCACCGCGACATGTCCCCGCGCAACGTCATGGTTACCTACGACGGCGGGGTGAAGGTGATCGACTTCGGCATCGCCAAGGCCAAGGGGCGCCTGGGCCGTACGGCCGTGGGCATGGTGAAGGGGACGGGTGGCTACATGTCTCCCGAGCAGGTGCGCGGCCATGAGCTGGACGGCCGCAGCGATCTGTTCTCCGCGGGCGTGCTGCTGCACGAGATGCTCTGCGGTCAGCGGCTGTTCAATGCTCCGGGCGACGCCGCGATGATGATGCAGATCGTGGAGGGAGAGATCCCTTCGCCGCGCTCGATCAACCCCGCGGTCCCCGAGGCGCTCGAGGCCGTGGTGGTGAAGGCGCTCACGCGGGACAAGTCCAAGCGCTTCACCACCGGGCGCGAGATGGCCAAGGCCATTGAGGCCGCGATGGGGCCCGAGCTCTTCGACGAGGAGAAGATGGCCGGGCTGATGGAGGAGCACTTCGAGGAGAAGCGCCAGAAGCACCGCGCACTCCTGGAGTACGCCAGCCGCGATGACGCCCGCATCAGCGAGGCCGCGGGTGCTCTTCAGGATGATCCGGGAGACACCGCGCCCACCGCCCAGGTGAAGCGGACACCCAGGCCTCGCTCGTCCCCTGGCTCCGGGGCCACCGCGCGTCCTGGCTCCGGCCCCCGCCCGCGCAAGCCCGCGAGCAACCCCGCGCAGCCCTCCGTTCCGTCCACGCCCAGGGGCGCACGGCCCCGCGTGACTGCCCGCCAGGAGGCCCCAGAGCCACTTTCGCCCGAGATCGAGGAAGAGGCCGAGAGTGCTCCCTCCAAGGCGCCCGTCAGGGCCGCTCGGCCCGTCCGCCCAGGGACACGCCCCAGCGGGTCCATGGCCACCGTCCGTCCCACCCGCTCCAGCACGCCTGTCGACACTGCGGCGGCCAGGAAGGGTGAGGACAGCGGGAAGTCCAAATGGGCCAGCCGCCTCTTCCTGCTGGCCTTCTTCGGCGCGATTGGCGGCCTGCTATACCTCGAGCCGGTGCGGGCCATGCTCCGGCCTGGGTACGAGTCCGCCGTCGCGTGGGTGAAGACCGAGCTGGAGCTCAACCCACCTCCTCCGCCGCCTGATCAGCAGGCCTGGCCCCCTCCCCAGCAGCAGCGGCCGCCGAACCCGCTGGCGCCGCAGGAGAACCCCGAGCCTTCGACTCCGACCCCGAGCGAGGGCACCGCCACGGCCGAGCCGGAGACGCCCGCGCCCGCCACGGACGACTCAAAGCCCGAGGAGCCCAAGGACTCGAAGAAGCCTAAGCCGGGCACCGGCAAGCCCAAGGTCCAGACTGCGCAGACCTCCGCCAAGGGGGAGCCTGGAACGAAGCCGGGTGCGACCACGGCTCCTCCTCCGGGGAAGCCCAAGGATCTGCAGGACGCGCTGGCGAAGGAGGGCGACAGCACGGTGGAGCTGAACCCCGACGGTCAGGCGGAGGTGGTAGACACACGGAGCCCCGCGTCCATGAGGAAGGCGGGCATTGGCCTGCTCACCCTCGTGACGGTGCCCCCAGCGGCGGTGTACGACGGCCAGATGAGCCTGGGCACCACGCCGCTGCGCAAGCTCCCCCTTCAGGTAGGCACCTACCGGCTGAGGGTGGTGGATCCGGAAGGCAACAGTCGGCTCTTCTCCGCGCCTGTCGAGCTCGCCAAGGAGAGGAAGTACACGATTCGTCTTTCGGACCTGCCTGCCTACGGCGAGTGACCGTCGTCCTTGACGGTCCTGGACCCCCTCACTAGGGTCCGCGCGTCTTCGCCTTCGCGCTCTCGCGGAGGCCTTGCGGGACGCTTCGACCATGTACTTCCAGGATCTGATCCTTACGCTCCAGAACCACTGGGCCCGTCAAGGGTGCATCATCGCGCAGCCCTATGATCTCGAGGTCGGCGCGGGCACCATGGCCCCCACCACCTTTCTGCGAGCGCTGGGCCCCGAGCCCTGGAATGTGGCCTACGTCCAGCCGTCCCGCCGCCCGGCGGATGGCCGCTTCGGCGAGAACCCCAACCGCCTGTTCCAGCACCACCAGTTCCAGGTCATCCTCAAGCCCGCGCCGAAGAACGTGCAGGAGCTCTACCTGGAGTCCCTCCGCGCGGTCGGCATCGATCCGCACGCCCACGACCTCCGCTTCGTGGAGGATGACTGGGAGTCTCCCACGCTGGGCGCCTGGGGCCTGGGCTGGGAGGTGTGGTGCGATGGGATGGAGGTGACGCAGTTCACCTACTTCCAGCAGTGTGGCGGCTTCGAGTGCCGTCCCGTCTCCGCCGAGCTCACCTACGGGCTGGAGCGCCTCTGCATGTACCTGCAGAACGTGGAGAACGTCTTCGACATCGAGTGGGTCAAGGGCGTGAAGTACCGCGAGGTCTTCCACCCCAACGAGGTGGAGATGAGCAAGTACGCCCTCCACGAGTCCGACCCGCAGATGCTCTTCACGCTGTTCGACGCGTACGAGAAGGAGTGCAAGCGGCTCATCGAGCGCCAGCTGCCGCTGCCCGCGTATGACTACGCGCTCAAGTGCTCGCACGCGTTCAACCTGCTGGACGCGCGCGGCGCCATCTCGGTGACGGAGCGCGCCAACTTCATCAAGCGCGTGCGAGACAACGCCCGCCTGTGCGCGGAGGGCTACCTGCAGATGCGCGAGCGGCTGGGCTACCCGCTGCTGAAGACGCCGTGGACGGTGGGCGAGCAGCCCCCAATCCTCGAGGGCAAGCCCGCGAGCGACTACTGGAACCACGTGAAGCTCAACAAGCCAGTGGAGAAGGCGGAGAAGGCGGAGGTGGCCCGTGGCGCGTGATCTGCTGCTGGAGGTGGGCTCGGAGGAACTCCCCGCCTCCTTCATCGCCCCCGCACTCGAGGATCTCCAGCGCGTCCTCACCGAGCGCCTGGCGGCCGCGCGCCTCAAGCACGGCGAGGTGCGCACCTACGGCACTCCGCGGCGGCTGGCCGTGTGGGTGAAGGAGCTGGCCGAGGCTGGCGAGGACGTCACCTCCGAGAAGCTCGGCCCGAGCCTCAAGGCGGCCTTCGACAAGGAGGGCAAGCCCACGGTGGCCGCGACCAAGTTCGCCGAGTCCCTCAAGCTGCCGGTGAGCGAGCTGGGGCGGACCCAGACGCCCAAGGGCGAGTACCTGTCCGCCAAGGTGCAGGAGAAGGGCCGCCCCGCCACGGAGATCCTCCCCGAGGCGCTGCACGCAGCGGTGCACGGCATCAACTTCCGCAAGTCCATGCGGTGGGGTGACGTGGATCAGGCCTTCGCGCGGCCGGTGCAGTGGATCGTGGCGCTGCTGGGCTCGGACGTGCTGCCCGTGGTCTTCGGCGATGTGAAGAGCGGCCGCACCACGTATGGCCATCGCTTCCTGGCTCCAGGCCCCATCGAGCTGGCCCGCCCGGCGGACTACGAGGCGGCGCTGGAGAAGGCGCACGTGGTGGCGGACATCTCCAAGCGGCGCGCCCAGCTGCTGGACAAGGTCCGAGCGGCGGCGAAGGGCACGGGCGGCCAGCTCCTGGAGGACGAGTCCCTGGTGGACCAGGTGACGAACCTCGTGGAGCTGCCCAGCCCCGTGGTGGGCACCTTCGAGGAGCGGCACTTGGAGCTGCCGCCCGAGGTGCTGGTGCAGGAGATGAAGAGCCACCAGCGCTACTTCTCCCTCACGGACGCCCAGGGCAAGCTGCTGCCGAAGTTCATCGCCGTGTCCAACACACCGGTGAAGGACGAGAAGCTGTCCCTGCGCGGCTACGAGCGCGTGCTGCGCTCCCGCCTGGCGGACGGCCGCTTCTTCTTCGACGAGGATCGGAAGACGCCGCTCGTGGAGCGGGTGCCCAAGCTGGCCCGGGTGGTGTGGCAGGGTCAGCTGGGCAGCTATGCGGAGAAGGTGGACCGCTTCCGGGCCCTCGCCGTGTTCCTGGCGGAGCAGGCCGGCAAGAAGGAGCACCGCTCCACCATCGAGCGGGCAGCCACGCTGGCCAAGGCGGACCTCGTCACCGGCATGGTGGGCGAGTTCCCCGAGCTGCAGGGTGTGATGGGCCGCGAGTACGCTCGTGCCGCTGGTGAGCCCGAGGCCGTCGCCCTGGCCATCTTCGAGCACTACCTGCCACGCAACGCCAACGACTCGCTGCCCACGCAGGATCCGGGGGCCTTCATCGGCCTGGCGGACCGCCTGGACACCCTGTGCGGCATCTTCGCCATTGGCAAGGGGCCCACGGGGGCGGCGGACCCGTTCGGCCTGCGGCGCGCGTGCCTGGCCGTCATCAACATCGCGCTCGGGCGTGGGTACCGCTTCCAGCTGTCCGCGGCGGTGGACGAGGCGCTCAAGCTGCTGGAGCCGAAGATCGCCACCCTCAAGCGCAAGGCCGGCGAGCCCGCGCCTCGCGAGCAGGTGCTGGAGTTCTTCCGCGGGCGGCTCAAGGCGCTCTGGTCGGAGAGCTACCGGACGGACGTGGTGGAGGCGGTGCTGGCGGTGGGCTACGACGATCTGGTGGCGGCGCGCAAGCGGCTGGAGGCGCTTAGCAGCATCGTCGGCCACGCGGACTTCACCCCGCTGGCGGCGGCCTTCAAGCGCGTGGTGAACATCGTGGAGAAGCAGGGCAAGGACGTGGCCAAGGGGAAGACCGACCCGGCCCGGTTTCGGGACGAGCCCGAGAAGAACCTCCACGCCGCCTTCACCCAGGCCAGCGGCAAGGTGGCCGAGTTCCTCAAGGCGGACGACTTCTCCGGCGCTCTCAAGGAGATCACCAGCCTGAAGCCGGCGGTGGACACCTTCTTCGACAAGGTGACGGTGATGGCCGATGACAAGGATCTGCGCGAGAACCGCGTCCGGTTCCTCACGGAGATCGGTGCGCTGTTCAACCAGGTAGCGGACTTTTCCAAGATTCAGGCGGAGGCCGCCGCCGCCTGAGGGGGCAAGCGGGCTGACGGTTAGGGAATAGGCGTGTCCCTTTGTAGTTGCCCGGGGCTGGGGTGGTTCCTACACTCCGCCCCCCTCTAATGCGCCCCCTCATTCTCATCTCCGCACTGGTCTGGGCGGGGTGTGCCGCGGAAACTCAACCGCAGCCTCCCCCCACCGACCGTTTCGTCTACCCCAGTGGGCTCGTGCACCGAGACGTGCCCGGCTCCACGAATGGCGCGCTGTACGTTGCAAGCGCCAACTTCGACAAGTGCTTCGACACGGGCGCGCTACTGGCGCTCGATCTCGACAGCCTGGGGCTCCCCGAGCTCGGCACGTCGAGCCCGGGAGGTTCGCCGCTCGAGATCATCGATCTCAAGGTGGCCCCGGATGCCGCCGTGCAGATCGAGAGCTTCGCGGGGCAGATGGCCCTCTGGGATCCTCCTGCGGGAGGGACACCGCGGCTCTTCGTTCCTACCCGCGCCGAGCAGAACTACCTGCACGCCATTGACGTCGAGGGCAGGACGACGCTGGCGTGCGTGAACGGCGCGGCGCCCAACTGCATCCCCGGGGCCCTCTCGTTGACGAGCAACATCGCCAACTCGCAGGAAGACCTGCCTCGGGCCCCGGCGCCCATCGGCGTGACGGTGGCCGAGAAGGACGGGCAGCCCGAGGTCTGGGTGACGCATCTCGAGGCCGCGGACTCGCCGGCCCGCACGGCGCAGAACCTCCAGACGTACGTGGTGCAGCTGCCGAATGCGGCGGCGACGGAGCTGAGCCTCAGCGCAAGCAACTTCATCCCGCTGGCCTCGGGGGGGCTCGCGATCGGCGGCTCCCACGCGAC
>Ga0190275_10004393_pt1 | contig 10124 bp, 10 predicted proteins | sample Popmic550T_FD_133745 | JGI IMG/M metagenome (GOLD analysis project Ga0190275, IMG submission 133745) | Populus adjacent soil microbial communities from riparian zone of Yellowstone River, Montana, USA - 550 T | ecosystem: Environmental > Terrestrial > Soil > Riparian zone > Trees stand | place...
GCCGCCGACGCCGATGACGAGCACGTCGCCGGGGGGACGGAGCCAGTGCGCCGCGCTCGTGAGATCGTAGCGGAGGTAGTCCAGATCCGTGCGCAGATCCTGGAAAGCACAGCTCGCGGTGCCGGCCTCGCCATCGATCAGCAGGAAGGCTTGGGGTGCCGGCGTCTGGGGAGCATCCTCCAGCGGCCCCCAGTAGATGGGGGGGACGCGGTGGAAATGGCTGAGCCGCACGTGGGAGATGGAGTTCCAGCCCTCCGCGGCGGCGGGGCCGTCCTCGGGCGGCTGTCCTTTGACGTGGCGCAGCGCCAGCGCGTCCTGGGACATCACCGGTACGAGCACGAGGAGGAGCATCAGCCCCGCCTTCAGCCGGACTCCCCGGGAGCTCGCCAGCACAAGCAGGGCGAGCGCCGGCAACACGGCCGTGGCAGCCAGGGCGCGGGGAGCGCCCAGGAACGAGATGGCGGGCGCGGCCAGGAGGGCTCCCACCGCAGAGCCAGCGAGATCCGCGCCATAGACGAGCCCGGGCCGCTCCGCGCGCGTGAGCAGGGCGGCCAGGGCTGCGCCGCCCGCGGCGAACGGAAGGGAGATGACAATGGAGAGCTGCAGTAGGCTGACGAGCGTGCCAGGCAGTCGGGTGAGGTCCAGCACCACGGGGACGCGCACGAGCCACACCGCGGCGACACAGGTGAGGAGCGAGGCCAGCGCCAGCGCCCCGGTGAGCGAGGAGGACATGCGCTCGGGGGTGAAGCCGCGCGGCCACAGGTGGACGACGAGCGCGCCCACGCTCATGCCCAGCAGCCCCAGGGAGAGTGCGAGGTAGCCCAGCGAGTACCAGGTCGTCACCGAGAGCAGCCGAGCGAGGAGGACCTCCTGGGCGATCAGGGTGGAGGCGATCAAGGCCGCGGCGGCGGGAGCATGCCGGAGAGGGGCAGCGGCGGTGGGGGGAGCCATGAGGGCCCGAACCTATCACTCCGAGCGACAGAGGCGCTGTGGGAGGGGCACTTTTGCTTGAACTTCGCGTGCACTGCGCGCAGTCATGGCCCCGCATTCCAACTCGGCGGCTGAGCCCTGATCGAATCCCTCCACCGCTGCGATGTCCACTGGCCGGAGTCTCCATGTCCCGCCTCACTCGAGTCATCTCCTCCCTGGCCCTCGCCGGGCTCCTCGCGCACTGCGCGACCCCTTCAGGATCCGGTGGGGCCGTCTCCGGAGACACCGTGGCCCTGCGCTTCGCCTGGCCTCTGGGGCTCACGGTGCAGGTGGCCTCCACCAGCACGGTGACCCAGAAGGATCAGCCACCGGAATTCTCTTCGCTCACCTACCAGCTCCGCCTGGAAGGGCTGGGCGAGGAGCGGAAGCTGCTCACCGAGCAGATGATACCGACAACGATTGGGACTCCGCTCGATGAGGGGCCGCCACCGCCGATGCCAACGCTCGTGCTGGGGCCCAAGGGGGAGCTGCGGCGCACCGAAGGAATCGACAAGGTCGTGGAGGAGATGGCTCAGCAGGCCGAGATCCAGGGGATCCCGAAGGAGCAGCAGGCGCAGATCACCGGGCTGGTGCACGACGCGCTGGAGCAGGCGGCCCGGTCACGCTGGGAGGTTCTGGTGGGAAAGTGGAGCGGGCTCGCCCTGAAGCCGGGGGAGGCGACTGAGCGCAAGAGCCAGACCGCGGTGCCGCTCTTCGGGAGCGTCGCAGCCACGCGGGAGCGGGTGCTCCTGAAGGAGCGCGTCCCCTGTACTGAAGGAGAGACGGAGAAGCGCTGCGTGCGGCTGGTGCTGGAGTCCTCGCTGGATCCGGACAAGCTCGATCACGCCACGGACGAGCTGCTGCGCAAGCTGAAGTCCGTCATGAAGGCGAACATGGCGGTGCCTGACGAGGCGCTCCCGGAGCTGACGGTGATGAAGATCCGGGTCGACAGCACCCTCGAGTTCATCGCCGAGCCAGAGACGCTCGTGCCCTACAGCCAGCGCACCGTGACGAACTCCCACGTGATCATTCAGGAGCCGGAGGGAGAGCGGAAGAACTTCGAGCTCCAGAGCGAGCGGCTCGAGCGCTTCACCCCCGCTGCTCGCTAGGAGTGAGCGTTGCCGCGCTTCTTGTAGGTGAGGACAGGGGCCATCGTGGCCACCACTCGGACGAGCCCCGCCTCCACCAGGTCCGTCACCACACGGTCGATGGCCTTGTACGCGGGCGGTGCCTCCTCGAAGAGGAGATCGCGGTCCTCGCAGATGACGTGGCTCTTGAAGGAGGTGCGGGTGAGGGACTCGGCGCTGAAGCGCTCTCGCATTCGCTCACGGGCGGTGGTGCGGTTCCACTTGCGGCCGGCGCCGTGCGCCAGGCTGTGCGCGCTCGCCGAACCCTCTCCCACCGGGAGGACCAGGTAGCTCAGCGCGCCGCGGCTGCCCGGAATCACCACGGGCCCCTGGTCCGAGGGCGCGGCGCCCTTGCGGTGCAGCCAGCAGGTGCAGCCCTCCACCTCTCTCGAGACGACGCTGTTGTGGCACACGTCCAGGACGCGCCGTCCGGTGGAGCCGATGCCGTCCAACATGCGCTGGGCAATGAGGGCCCGGTTGGCGCGGCCCCACTCCACCGCATGGTCATGCCGCTTCAGGTAGGCCCGCGCGTCGTCCGAGTCGTCCGCCAGCCCGCTTGCCCCATGGCGATCCACGTGGGTCCTCAGCGTCGCCTCGCCCAGCCCGCGTGAGCCGGAGTGGACGAGCAGCAGCAGCCGGTCCTCCCTGAGCCCGAGGGACGCGAAGGTCTCCGCGTCATGCACCTCGTCCACCCGCTGCACCTCCGCGAAGTGGTTGCCCCCGCCCACCGTGCCCAGCGCCTCCTCGAAGCCCGCGGACTCGACTCCCTGCTCTGCGAGGAAGGCCGTTGTGTTGCCCTCCCACGGTCCATCCAGGTCCAGCCTCGCCGCCCACCGCTCCGGCTTCGCCTTGCGCGCCGCCAGCTCCACGTCCCACAGCCCCATGCCACAGCCAATGTCATTGCCGACGAGGAAGGGATAGAGGAAGCCTTCGGAGGCGAGCGCCGCGCCCACCGGTGCGCCTTTTCCAGGATGGATGTCGGGCAACCCCACCGCGAGCCGCATGCCGGGAAATCGAGCCACTGCTTCCAACTGGCGGACGGCCTCGCCTTCCACCCAGGACTGGGATGAGGCGATGATTCGAACTCGGGCACTCGGACTGTTCGGGGTTGGCGAGGTCATCATGGGTCCGCTGGACGGGTGCTCCGAACCCCTCCTGACGCTGCGACGCCCCGCGTCACTTGTGGTACGGCTCACCCTTGAGGAGGGTGAAGGCGCGGTAGAGCTGCTCGATGAGCACCAGCCGCGCCAGCCGGTGTGGCAGGGTCATCTTCGAGAGCGACAGGGTGAGGTGCGCAGCCTGGCGGACCGTCTCATCCAGCCCCTCGTCGCCGCCAATGACGAAGAGCAGATCCTTGGCCCCGCTCTGCGCCTTGGCCAGGTAGCGGCTGAGCTCCACCGAGTCCAGCTGCTTGCCGCGCTCGTCCATCGCCACCAGCCAGTCCTGCGGCTTGCGGCGGCCGAGAATGGCCTGGGCCTCAGCGGCCTTGGCGTCCCCGGGCTTGAGCTTCTTGCCACTCGCCTCGGGCAGCTCCACCAGCTCGAAGCGCGTGTAGTGCTCCAGGCGCGAGGCGTACTCGCGCACTCCCGGCTCGAACAGTCCCGAGCGGTCCTTGCCGATCGAGAGCAGTCTTACTTTCAGGCGAGCTTCTCCCGGGGCGCGTCGGCCCAGAGTCCCTCGAGGTCATAGAAGGCACGCACATCGTTCAGGAACAGGTGCGCCACCACCTCGTGGTAGTCGAGCAGCACCCACTGGCCCGTCTCCTGGCCCTCGGTGCCCGCGGGGTAGAGGCCGTCCTCCTCCTTGATCTTCACGTGGACGTTCTCCGCCATGGCGCTCACCTGCCGGTCGCTCTCGGCCGAGCCCAGGACGATGTAGTCCGCGTAGGACGACATCCCGCGCACGTCAAGCACGAGGACGTCCGTGGCCTTCTTGTCGACCAGCAGCTGGCCGATCTTGTGCGCCAGCGCCTTGGCGCGAGGGTTCTCGGGAGGAGCGGCGGGGAGCTCGCCCGCGGGTCGGACGCGCGACTTCTTCCGTGCGCCCTTCGGGGCAGCCAACCGCTTGCGCGCCGCCGGCTTCTTCGCCGCTGGCTTCTTGCCGCGGGCCGCCGGTGCCTTCTTCGCGCTGCTCTTCGCCTTGGAGGAGCTCGTCTTCGTCTTCTTCTTCTTCAGTGCCATGTGTGAGGCGCCACCCTAGCGCACCTGCCCGCTGCCGTGGACGACGTACTTCTGACTCGTCAACTCTCGTAAACCCATGGGTCCGAAGGCGTGCAGTCGGCTCGTCGAGATTCCAATCTCCGCCCCCAGCCCCAGCTCGCCCCCATCATTGAAGCGGGTGGAGGCATTCCAGATCACTCCGCTCGCCATCACCTCCCGGGTGAAGCGGGCCGCCACGTCCTCGTCCGCGGTGACGATGGCCTCCGTGTGTTCACTGCCATACCGGGCGATGTGCGCTAGCGCCGCGTCCACGTCCTTCACCACTCGCACCGCGAGGATGAGGTCCAGGAACTCCTGCCCGTAGTCCTCCTCCACCGCGGGCTTCACCGGCACCTCCGCGCGCGAGAGCACCGCCACCGTCGTGGGGCAGCCGCGCAGCTCCACCTTCTTGTCCGCCAGCGCATGCCCCACCATGGGCAGGAAGCGGTCCGCCACGGCCCGGTCCACCAGCAGACACTCGGCGGCGTTGCAGACACCCGGGCGGCTCGCCTTGGCGTTGACGGCGATCCGCGCGGCCATGTCCAGGTCCGCGGCCTCGTGCACGTACACGTGGCACACGCCCTTGTAGTGCTTCACCACCGGGATGCGGGCGTTCTCCGCCACGAAGCGGATGAGCCCCTCACCGCCACGGGGGATGCACAGGTCGATGAGCCCCTCCAGCTTCAGCAGCTCCAGCAGGGACTCGCGCTCGCCGGCGGGCACCACCTGGATGGCGTGCTCCGGGAGCCCCGCCTCCACCAGCCCCTTCCGGAGCGCCTCGGCGATGGCCTGGTTGGATCGCGCGGACTCGCTGCCGCCGCGCAGCAGCACCGCGTTGCCGCTCTTGAGGCACAGGGCCGCCGCGTCACTCGTCACGTTGGGGCGGGACTCGTAGATCATCAGCACCACGCCCAGAGGCAGGCGAACCTTGCGCACCTGCAGTCCGTTGGGACGCTTCCAGTGCTCCGTCACCTCGCCCACCGGGTCCTTCAGGTCCGCGACTTCTTCCACGGCACGGGCCATGGACTCCAGGCGTTGGGCGTCCAGCTGGAGCCGGTCCACGAAGGCCGCGTTCTTCCCAGCCGAGCGGGCGGCCGAGACGTCTTCCGCGTTGGCGGCGAGGATGGCGGGAGCGGCCGAGCGCAGGTGGCGGGCCATGCTCCGCAGCGCTTCATCCTTGCGTCGGGTGGGGGCGATAGCGAGCGCCCGGGAGGCGGCCCGGGCGGTCTCGGCAAGGGTACGCACGTCTTCCTTGGCAACCGTCATGGCTCTCCTCTATCAGAGGCGCATGAGCGATGCCCGATTGGAGCAGTTCAAGCAGATGGCGGCCGAGTTCCCCGACGCACCCATGGCCCAGTTCTCACTCGGCAAGGCGTACCTGGAGCGCCGGCAGTACGCTGAGGCCGTGAAGAGCCTGGAGGAGGCGGTCCGGCTGGATGCCGACTACGCCGCCGCCCTGGTGTCACTGGGAGACGCCTACGCCGGAGCCGGGCAGGTGGACAAGGCACGCGAGGTGCTCGCCCGTGCCAAGGCGAGGGCGCTGGCCCAGAACCACCAGGGGCTCGCAGAGGAGATCGACGAGCGGCTCGCGGACCTGTGAGGCGCAGGCCTCAGGAGAGGACGCCGCGCAGGTCCAGCCGGAGCCCGTCCGCCCGGTGGCGGATATAGACGTCCGGGTGGGCCTCCGCCAGCTGGAGCACCTCCGCCAGCCGGGTCCGCAGCCCCGTGTCCATGGCCCGCCAGTCGATCAGCGCCAGCTTCGAGAGCGCCGTGCGCCGCACGTCCAGGTCGTTCTCGCGCTGGAACGCATCCAGCAACCCGCGCGCCGTCTCCTTCACCGAGTCCGCGTCCGGCGGAGGACACCAGTAGAGCGCCCGCATCGCCCCCGCCTTCTCCGCGTCCACGCCCTGCCGCATGTACCACAGCAGCCGCTCGTGCACCGGCGCCAGGCCCACGCCTCTGACGGCTGCTTCCACGAAGTGCCGGTTGCGGCTCGGGTCCTGCTCGTAGATGGCGGCGCAGATCAACGGCTCCAGCAGCTCCGTGGGCACGGACTCCGTCAGCCGCACCAGGCGCGCCACGAACCACTTCTTCCGCTCGTCATAGAGCGCCGTCCCCAGCCACTTCAGATCCTCGGGCGAGGCGTTGAGGTAGTGAGCGGCAATGGCCGGCAGGCGCGCGGCCTCCTCATTTGACTCGGTGGCCGCGGTGGGCGGCTCCGTCTCCCCCGGGTACGGGTAGGCCATGTGGAAGCGACTCAGGCGCAGGAAGCCCTCGGCGCGCGTGTCCCAGTCTCGCGTGTCCGGGTGGCTCTGGGCGATGGCCTCCAGCACCACGGCGCGCAGCCGCAGCCGCTCCACGCCCAGCATCTCCAGCGCCAGCTCGCCGTGCCCCGGAGAGTCCAGCGGATCCGACGGCCCCGGGTTCACGTCCATCCGGTCCGGCCGCAGCGCCAGCAGCAGCGAGCCCGAGCTCTGCACGCCCAGCAGGTTCCCCTCGTCCTGCACGTGCAGGATCACCGAGGCCAAGGGGCCCGACATCTCCGTCGGTCCTTGGAGCACGAGCGGCTCCGGCGTCACCGCCAGCTCCTCCAGCGCTGGCTCCACCCGCTCAGGCGTCAGCCCGAGCGCCGCGCACGCGGCACCTGCATGACGGGTGTCCCTCACCAAGGCGCGCAGGAGATCTCCCGTCGTCAGGTGCGGGCTCCGCGAGAGCTGCTTCGCGCGGACGAGGTTCTCTCCGACCTCACGGCCGAGGCCCTGCTCGTGGGCATAGGCGGACCAGTCCAAGGGTGTCTCCTTCGGGGGGGAAGGCCAGGGCTCCTGCTTGTGGCCAGCCATGCTTGCACATCCCAGCCGCTGATTCCCGGGGGGGGTACGGGTGGAGGGGGCCTTGGCGTTCTGGCGCCTACAGTCTCCAGGTGAGGCCTACCCCCACCACCTGCCGGAAATAGGACAGATCATTGCGCGGCAGGTTGGTGCCGTAGAGGCCATAGGACAGCTCCACGTCCAGGTGCTCGTTCATGGGGCGGGCCAGCTTGAGCGAGAGCGAGTTCTGCCCCTCGTCCTCTTCCACGAGGATGATCTCCGGCGAGAGGAAGATGCCGTCCGGGTAGCGGCTCAGCCCCAGCGCTCCCTGGGCGAGCAGCGTCAGGTTCCAGGGCAGCCGCAGCCCGGCGCTCCCGCTGAGCCGGTGCCGCAGTACCGTCTCGCCGAAGCTGTTGGAGCTGATCTCCTGGAAGGTGTACGTGAGGCCCAGCGCCAGGGGCCCCCGGTACGTGTAGCTCGCCCCCGCTGCCAGCGCCCCGTCCTTCCTCCGGCCCAGCAAGGCACCCTCGCGCTCCGGCGGGGGGCGTGCCTCTACCCCATAGCGGCGCGAGCCGTACTCGCCGAAGACGCTCAGGGAGTGGCGGCGGTTGAAGCGGTAGCGCCCCAGGAAGCCCAGCTCGGGGTTGCCGAAGTTCGCCCGGGAGTCCGGGCGGTAGACAAAGCGGTGCGCACCGGCCCGTACCCGGAGTGCCAGCCGCACATCCGGCACGTACTCGAGGAAGGCATCCGCGCCCAGGTCCGAGTAGTCCCGAGAGCCCCCGCGCCGGTCCTTGCCACGCCCCTCCACTCCCAGCCCCAGCTGGGTACCGAGCGCGGTGGAGGCCTCCACCGCCGCGGCCTGGATGAGCACGTCCTCCGTCGTGTAGCGCAGGTACTTGCGCCCCCCCAGCTCATAGCGGCCCACGAGTTGGAGGCGCTCGCCGGTGTAGCGGCCGTCGCCCGCGGCCAGGAGGCTCATGGCCAGGTCCGGCGCCGGCGTCTGCCCCTGGCCCGCCCGGAAGTCGCGCGGCGCGTTCGAGTCCAGCAGCCACCGGCCCGTGAGGCGCAGGGAGCCCTCCACGTCGGCCGCGTGGGCGTCGCCACCGGTGAGCGCGAGGGCGGTGAGCAGGAGCGCAAAGAGGAGCCGGGACACGCGCGGGCACCATACCGTGGGCCCAGCCTGCATGCCTTGTTCACGAGAGGCCGTCCCGCGCGCCCGGCCGGTGACGTGGCGCCGGGCCCCCGTTACAGTTCCTCCTCATGCGCCCCGCTTCGTTCATCCCCCCCTGCGCTTGCCTTGCGCTCATGGCTTGCGCCCCCACCGCCTTCCACGCGGAGCTCAAGGGCGAGACCACCGTGCCCGCTGGCCCGCCCGGCGTCATCACCGTCCTCAACGCCTTCCCGGCCATCGCCAGCTTCGCGGGGCTCGACTTCAACCAGAACCAGGACTTCAAGAACCAGGGCATTGCCAAGGACGAGGTCAGCTCCGTCCGCGTCAAGTCCGTGGAGCTGCGGCTGCTGAGCCCCAGCGACGCGGACTTCGGCTTCCTGGACACGCTCGAGTTCTACGCCAAGGCCGGGGACCAGGAGGAGCGCTTCGCCCACAGGCAGGACATCTCCCGGCTGGGCCTGAGCGCTCCCAACCCCGTGCTGAGGATGGAGGCGGAGGACGCGGAGCTGCAGCCCTTCATCGCCGCGCCCTCCATGAGCATCATCGTGCGAGGAAAGGGCCGCATGCCCGAGCAGGAGGTGCGCCTCCAGGCGGTCGTCGTGCTGGACGTGATGGTGAACCTGTTCTGAGGCGTGGAGCCGCGGGCTACTCCAGCTCGCGCACCCGGCGCTCGAGCGAGCTGGCGCGGGAGTCCAGCTCGCGAGCCAGGGACTCCAGCTTCTTCGCCTCGCCCTCCAGCGTGGCCAGGTCGTCAAAGTCCCCAGCGGCCAGCTGCTGCGCTCGGATGGGAGCCACCTGCGGCCGGTGGTCGCTGGCGCGCGCCGGAGTCGGGCCTGGGCTTTCCGGGTTCCCGGGCTGGTCCCGCGGAGCCTCCGGGGGATTCACGTTGATCGGGGTGAGCGGCGGCCCGTTGTCGGAAGCGACTTCACCCGTGAACCCGGGACTGCGGCCCACCGGCGTTGAATCCACCTCGACGTCCTGGCTGGAGTTCACCCGCAGGCGCAGGCGCCGATCCTGCTCGTCGAACATCGCCTCCTCGCCGAGGAAGTCGCTCATCCTCCGCTCGAGGTCTCGCTCCTCGCGCACCTCGGTGATGCGGGCCTTGAGCACCTTCAGCCGCTGCTTCACCTTGTCCTCGGAGTCCCGCAGCGCGTCCGCCTGCTCGAGCAGATCCTCGGGATCGTCGCTTGCGTCCGCGCGGCCCAGCGCCGGCACCTGAGAGGCGGGCAGCGCCGCGCGCACCGCATCTCGCTCGGTGCGCAGCTCGCGCATCCTCGAGACGAGCCGGGCGCGCTCCTGACGATCCTGCGTGGAGTCCCACGCCGCCCGCACCCGCGCCAGCTCCTCCGAGAGCGCCGCGTGCAGCGCCATGTGGGCGCGCTCGGACTCGCCCTCGGCGTTCGCCACCCCCTGCGCCAGCCCCGTCAGCGCGCCGCTCAGCTCCTGCGAGCGCTTCAGGGCCTGATCCAGCTCCGCGCTCGAGGTGAGCTTGCCCTGCCGCTGCGCCTTGAGCGTCTCGATGCGCTCGGCCAGCCCGTTCAGCTCCCCGCGCAGGGCCTGCTGGCGCTCGCGCAGGGTGCGTACCTCCGTCCGCGTCGCCTGGGCCTGGGTCCTCACGGCCTCCAGCCCGGTCGCAGCCCACACGGGCGCTCCGAGCAGCAGGCACAGCAGCGGGATGGACAGGGCGCGCTTCATTTCCTCCCCCTTTGCAGCAAGGAGGATGCCAGCCCAGAGGGCTCTCGGCGGCTTGCGCTCGGGACAAAAACCGAACGATTCCGAGGGTTTCGGAGCCGAAGTGGGAGCGTCTCACGCCGGGTGGGATGGTGGAAAGTCACGGGAACACGCTCGTAAC
>Ga0190275_10004394_pt1 | contig 10123 bp, 12 predicted proteins | sample Popmic550T_FD_133745 | JGI IMG/M metagenome (GOLD analysis project Ga0190275, IMG submission 133745) | Populus adjacent soil microbial communities from riparian zone of Yellowstone River, Montana, USA - 550 T | ecosystem: Environmental > Terrestrial > Soil > Riparian zone > Trees stand | place...
CGGTGAAGGTCTTGAGGATGGCCGCCGGGTCCTGGCCGTATCCCCAGGCCCACTCCCGCCACGCCTTGAGGAACCGGGCGGGAGTGTCGGTGAGTCCCTCCCGGCTCGGGTCCTCCCCGATGTACTGCAACAGGCGGGTGACGATGTCGGTGGCGCTGTCATCCATTTCCCCGTTCATCTCCCAGGGGAACACCACCCACTTGCCCACGAAGGACGTCTCCTTCTTGTTGAACAGGGCATAGAACAGGGCCTTCGGGTACTGCTTGATGTACCGCTGGCTGGTGGCGCCGGAGTCGACCAGGTCGTCCACGATGACGTCAGCCTCTTCCGGGGTGTCCACCACCTTGGCCTTCGGCACCATGCCGGCAATGGCGTACGCTACCGGGATGCCACCGCGGGGGATACCATAGATCCGAACCCCAGGCGTCAGCCGGTGGGCAATGTTCGCCGCCGACTGCATCACCTGGGCATGGGTGAGGATGTACTTCATCGGACGGGACGACCCTTCGACCAGTCCGGGTTCGCGCCTGGGGCCACGCGGACCACCAACTCCATGATCCGGTCATCGTCGAAGTCGTAGTGTGGACCGGCTGCCTTCCCCGGCCAGGGCATCAACCCCTCGTCCACCGCCCGGATGATGAGGGGGTCGGGCACCCCGGCATCGGCGAATCCCTGGGCGCGGAGGAGGGTGGCATGGTCGTTGCCCAGGGGTGGGTACGCGCCATCGTAGGCGGTGTGCGTCCACGCCAGGGCTTCGTACGCCCCGGGGATGTCGAGGGACAACTTGATGGAGTCCGCCTTGGTCAGGTACATGAGCGGGGTCTCGATGCGCAGGCGCTCCTCCGCCAGACCCAGGGCCTTGTTGATCGTGTCGGCCTGGGCTTCGATGAACTCGAGGCGGCAGTCCGGGTAGTTGGCGGTGTCCTGCTGACAGACACCAGTGACCAAGTTCCCCACCCCCAGGGCCACGGCTCGGTTCGCCGCCAGGGTCAGGAACAGGGCGTTGCGCATGGGGACGAAGGTGGACTCGACGCGGTCCCCCACCTCCTGGGACATGGCGGCGAAGTCCTCGTACTGCTCCAGGGTGGTGCCCTGGTTGACGATGGGGCTGGTGGACTCGAGGATGCCTGGGGGCAGGGCCAGGACCTCGTGCGAGGTCACCCCCGCCAGGCGGGCCACCTCCCGGGCGGCTTCGATCTCCCGGATGTGTCGTTGCCCGTAGTCGAAAGTGATGGCGTGGACGCGTCCCGGGTACTCGCACCGAGCCCAGAAGAGACACGTCGTGGAGTCCTGGCCACCGGAGAGAACAACCAGGGCGGAGTTCGGGTCGAGAGTCATGTTGTGGTGTGGGGTTGCCTTCGTGAGTGGGGTGAAACGGACCGGGCGGGTACCTGGTAGTGTAACCCAGGTACCCGCCCAGTCACCAGACCTCACCTGCGGTGATTACTTCTCGGACGGCAGGTGGTACACCCGACCGCGCTTCTCGTCGTCCGTGATGAACTTCTCCGGCGCCTTCACGCCGCGCGACTTGTACAGGCGACGGACCTGGATGCGAGCCGTCTTGATCATGCTGTCCGGCTGGCGGTCCGGGAAGTTCGCCGTCAGGCGCTCCATGATCTCGTTCACCGACGCACCGTTCTTGCGCTCCATCATGAGAGCGATGGTGCCGATGACGCCAGGACCCGACTTCTCCTTCGGGGCCGCCTTCTCACCGGACTTCTTCGCGCCCTTCGCTGCCGACTTGCGCGCACCCTTCGCGGCCGACTTGCGGGCCGACTTGGAACCGGACTTGCGCGCTGCGGTGGACTCCTGGGTGGTGCCGTTCTCTGATGCACTCATAGTGCCTTCCTGGTTGGGGAACATAGTGAACTGCGGGTTGACTTCGTCGGACACGTGCCCGGTGAGGAGAGCCCAGGTGCGTTGCAGGCCCGTCACACGATCGGAGAACCTCTGAATCTGACTGCCCTGGGTCAGGTCGTTGTACAGCGCGACCAGGACCTTGTCCGGGAGCTCGCCCAGTTCGGCAGGCTCGTGGACGATGTACTCCCCATCACCGGGGGTACGCCGAGCATTGAGCCGGGTAACCTTGAAGCACTTGCTGGCCTTCCCCTTGGCATCATGCTCGAGAGTGCGGATCAGAATCATAGGCTCGCTCCTTCGTGGGTGGTCCTTCGTGAGGTATCCTGCACCAGTACAAGGTCACTTCAGGGACTGGGCTCGTCAAGGGTCAACTGCGGTGTCATGGGTAAGACGACCAGGTCCCCCTCAACGTCACTTCCCCAACCGTATCACCAGGTACCCGGAGGCAGGGGTGGTGTACTCACAGGTGTACCTATACACGGATCGGACCACGGACTTGATGGACTTGTGCGTCCCAGGCGGGGCGTTCCGGACCACCACCTGGTTCGCAAAGGCCTTCTGACCGGTCGTGGTCCCAGGATACCCGGCTTCGATCAAGGCATCCCGGACCAGGTCGGCGTGCTTAGTCCCCACAAGGGTGCCCCGCCTGGGCGTGGTACGCACGCCAGGGCACCCAGCCGCACCGCGTGAGGAACCCCCAGGGTCGGAATGGTGGGGTGGTAACGATCAACGTGGTGGCGAGGCAGCCAGGGGGTAAGACGACCCGATGGGGGTGGGGCGCCACCCGGCGCAACAGGGACCCGGGTGGGTGCCAGGTGGTTCGCCTGGCAGAGGGGACATGAGCACAGGCCACGAACCCCGCCGCCGCGGGGTAGTGGTAGAGCTCCCCGCGGGCCTGGTCCACGTACCGGTACGTCCCCGTGTCACACAACCGGCACACCCCGGGCACCGTGTCATCCCCAGGGTAGCCGACGCCGGCGGACCAGTCCGGCGTCTCCTCGAAGTACCCGCCCCGGAGGATGAAGGTCCAGAAGCTCCAGGGGTGGTCGTGCAGGTCCTCGTCCTGGTCACCACGGTGGAACCGGTGCAGCGCCACGCGAAACCCCCGGATGGAGAACAGGGTGGTGCGCGTCAGGTAGGGGCTGCCGTCCGTGCCGTGCAGGGTGACCGTCTTCATCCGCGCGCCTCGAGCTTCATGGTGGGTGGGACCTTGGTGATGATGGCACACTCGTGGTCGAGCTTGTGGGAGAACACCGGCACCGGCAGCCCGGTGACCAGGCGCTGCATGATGTCGAACTGGTTGCGGCTCGAGCAGGTGCGGCGGGTCTCCTTGACGTCCAGGACGTACACGGGCAGGGTGGGGACCTTGCGGCGCACCGCCTTGGTCAGCCGGTGGTGCCCGTCCATCAGGAACTTCCACGACCCGATCGAGCCGAGGATAAGGGGCTTCTGGAGGTTGGTGCCGTGAATGTGCTGGTGATCGACGTCGACGCCCAGGAGGGCCCAGGAGATGGACTCCACCGGCAGGCGGGTGTCTGGCTTGGCGTACGGGAACCCCACCATCTGCTTCGCCATACCGACATCAAAGAAGATGTCGAAGTCCATGAGGTGGAAGTATTGGTCCCCGGTGGCACGGTGGGATTCCGTCATGAGAGGTAGACCCGCCCGTCTACCTCTTGGTACTTCACCTCGCCGTGGTCCTTACTCATGTGAACCTTGGCCGTGAAGGGGGTGATCGGCTTCTGGCACAGTCGACAGACATGCCCCTCGAACGTGGGACGGAGGAGCGGTTGCAGTTGGAAGGCGTTCACCCGTGGAGCTCCTTGCGCAACGTCGCGCGGTAGGATTCAAGTGTAGGATGTCCCAGGCGGGTGAGCTCGCGCTGGGGCACGACCCTGTTCAACTCACGCGTCAGCCATCGCCGACGTTGCCGGTTCAGGGGTTGGGCGGCGGGGGTGGTAGGATCAACCCGCCTGGGCTGGGGATTGGTGCCGGGGTTGAAGTACACCCGTCGAGCCTTGCCAGTTGCCATCTTGCTCCTTCGTGGGGGTGAGACCGTTGTGGGGTGACGCCTAACGTTGGTACAGTTTGGTACGTTTCACAAGTGGTACCTAGAATGACCAGAAGGTGCGGGTCTGGGGGAAGACCAGGGTCAGGGTCTGGCGACTCCGCGTGGCTCCCACGTACTGGACACGGTGCTCGGCATCCGGAGCGGCCTGCATGCCCTGGGCCACCCGCTCCGACACGTCGGTGAGTAACACCACATGATCGGCCTCCGCCCCCTTCGCGGAGTGGACCGTCCCGATGCGCACCCGTCCCGGCTTGGTGACAGACTCCCCGCCCCGGCGCAGTGCCCGGATGTACTCCCGTTCCCGCATGGGCATGTCCACCAGGGCTGCCATCCAATCGAGCTCGCGCGCCGCGTCGCCGAACAGGTCCGCCCACACCACCGGTTCCTTCTTCGGAACCGGGCAGGAGGGGACGTATGCGGTGATGGTCGTGGCCTGCTTGAGGGTGATCTCCTGGCCCTTGCGCAACCGCTCGTAGGCGAGCGCCGCCTGCACCGGGGCGGACGACCAGGACCAGGGCCCGTTACTCACCGAGTAGACCACCCCCTGGGACCGGGCCATCTGCCGGTACGCCTGGAGTTGGTAGTTCGACCGGGCCAGGAGCAGCCACGAGCCGGCTCCGTGGAGGTCGATGTCGGTGATGTCCGGCACCCAATCCACCGACCCGTCCGTGCCGTTGTCGTCGAACACCTTCGGGATACGATGGCAGATGCGCCGGCTGATCCGGTCGGCGAACGCCTTGACCTTCCTGGGGAGCCGGTGCGAGTGGGGCAAGACCATCCGGTCGCCGTTGAACCGGAGCATCTGCGCCGGGTCTGCCCCGCTCCAGTGATAGATCGCCTGGTCGTCATCCCCCGCCAGGTACAGCACCGGGACGTTCTTCGCCACCCGGCGCAACAGGGACCAGGAGGCCCGGCTCGTGTCCTGGGCTTCGTCCACGAACAGGACGTCGATCGGGAGGTCGCCCTCCGCGTCCTCGATCATGTCACTGAAGTCCACCAGGCCGTTCACGCGCTTGAACGCCTCGTACTGGACGGACACGTCGCGCACCAGGCGCCAGGGGAGGTCCGCGACCCGGGCTTCACGCCACTCGTGCTCCAGGGACGTTTGCCGCGCCTTGGCGAGGGCGTACAGCGCCAGGCACCGATCCCCGGGGGTACCCTCCCACACCGGCAGGTCCGGCTCCATGCCCTTGAAGGACAGGCCGATCCGGTCCCCGAAGTCGTGCAGGTGGTCGAGTTGCAGGACGTCGCCCCGGTCGAGCCCCAGGAGGTGGTACGCCGTGGAGTGAATGGTGCGGAAGTGAGGCAGGTCCCCAGGCACCACCGCCTTGGCCCGGGTGGTGGCCTCCCGCACCGCGCGCCGGCTGAAGGACACGAACCCCACCCGCTCGGGCGGGGTGCCGGCCTCGAGGTGCTGCTGCATGTGATCGAGGAGGGTGTGGGTCTTCCCGGTGCCTGGGGGACCCAGGATGATATGTCGCTCGGTCACCAGTCCTCTCCCTGGGCGGTGTCGCCACCACCCCCTGCCGTGGCCGGTTGGTCCGGAGCCTCGTCGGGCATGGGCAGGACCCAGACGTTGACGCCCTTGGCGCCGAACTTCCAGAAGGCCGTCTCTCCACCCTTGTCACGGAGCTTGGACCACACCGCCTGATGACTCTTGTACTGCACCTTCCGGGCGTCCAGGTACCGGAACAAATCCTGGCTGCGGAAGTACACGAGCTTCTCGGTATGGTCGCGGAACGGTTTGCCCAGAGTCACTTCCTCCGGGACCTTGGCATCCACGTTCTGCATCAGGAACGACTCGACCCAGTACCAGAGCTGCCCGGTCGGACCGGCGTCCTCCGGCATGGGAACGATCTGCGCCGAGCTAATCATCTCGTGCAGCATCTTCAGCCACCGGCTGGGGGTGACGTGGACGGGCACGACGTTGGCCTGGGCCATGCACGCCTTGTTGAACTCGTCCCGGCTGTAGAACTGGGAGTTGGACACCATGACCCGGCGACCGTTGAGGTCCAGCCCCCACATCGGTTCATCCCCATGGGCGGAGTCGTACCGCGTAATGGACTGGATCGCTACCCCCTTGCCCTCGAGCGCCCCGGCCTCCCCCACCCCGTACTGCCGGGTGAGGCACTTCTTTCGTTGGCAGAAGGAATTGATGGGGGCGAGCTTGCACCGGTACTCGTACTCCTTGCGGGTGAGGGACTTGATAATGGTTTGGATCTCCGCACTCCCCAGGTTGGCCATCGCCTGGTTATACACGTCGACCCGGGTCTGCCAGTCATCCGGGTATCGCTTCTTGAGGTACACGACCACGGCCGTCATACCGTCGTTGCGCGTTCCGGCCTCGAACCCCCCGCGGGAGTGGAGCATCTGCAAGCACGGGGGACCCTCGTGGAACAGGTCGTCCGCACTGGTGGTGTCCCGGGTGGCACTGGTGTGCATCACCTCGGTGGGCACCCGCATCGACTCGGCGAACTCCACGAACTCCTCCAGGGTGGCAGCCTTGCCGTCCACGTACCCGTACCGGACGGTGGACTCCGCGTTGAAGTACGGCAGGTTGATCCAGTTGCCGATGTCGTCGTCGTTGTAACGGGTGGATTGCTTCGGGAACTTCTCCGTCTTACTGGACATGCCCAGGAGGGCCGCCCACTCCGTCAGGCGTTCCTGCATCACCCCGGCCGGTTCGGGCTCGGCGGTGAAGCAATAGAAGTGACCACCCCCGGACTTGGACCGGCACAGCACCAGGGGCAACCCCAGGGTGCGCACGGCCTGTTCCGCCTTGGCGTGGTCCATCGTGGTGACGTCATAGTCGATCACACCGAAGCGCACGGTGTCGTCCGCCTTCAGCGGCACAATGCCGATGCCAGGGCCCGTCCCCTCGAGGTGGCCCGTGAACTGCTCGCGACCGATCTGCCCGCGCTTGGTCTCTGCCTTGCCCTGGACCTTCCCCTTCTCGTCCGCCCTCCCGGTGGTGTACGTGCCGTAGGCCTTCTCGTACCCGTCAAAGAGCGCCATGAACCGGCCGAAGACATCACCACCGCCCCGAGATACCGGGGCGGTGGAGACTGATGCCTTGGTGCCGTTCCCTGCGCCCTTAGAACGGGATGTCTGCCGTGTCCCCTTCTGCGGGCTGCTCATGCTGTACCTTGACCTTGCCCTCACCGGCCAGGGCGCGGTACGCCTGGGCTGCGAGGTAGATGGACTCCCCGTTCGGGAGGTTGAGGGTATCGTCCTCACGTTCAATGTTGACACCCATCCACGATCCCTTCTCGTTCGACTCCGGGACCGACTTCACGCGGTATGCGCAGTAGTAGATGGACGGGTTGAACTTGCCGTCTTCGTCCTCGGTGAGGTACGTGGACATGAAACTGTTCCACTGCCTCGCCTTCTTGAGCTGCGTGGACGCCAGGGGGAACGCCACCTGCTGCACCGTGCCCGTCTTCTCATCGACGACGAGCATGACATAGTACAGCGCCGACCGCACGAGCTGGTTGCCGTTCGGCAGGATGTCCCGGTTCTTGTCGTCCTTCTGGGTCTGGGACATGAGGCTGCCGTCCGCCCCGTAGTCCTTCACCAGGCCGCCGCCGTTCTCGCGGGTCTTCCACTCGATGTAGCTGGGGGTGTACGCCACCGGGACGATGAGCACACCCTCATCCCCGTCGAACACCTGCTTGGTGGCGGTGTTGAAGAACATGCCTTCGGTGGCGCCCTTGATGAACTCCGCCTCCGACTTCTTCACCTGGGGCGAGTTGCTCTGGAGAACCCGGAGGAACGGGATCGCCAGGTCATCCCGGGTGAACTCCTTCTGCTGCGCTCCATCCCGGCGGAGCATCTGCTTGTCGATCGACTTCAGGGCACCGCCCTTCTTCGGGGCAGCAACGGACGTCCCTGGTGCCGATGCCTTGGTCGCCGCCTGGGTCTTACCCTTGGCGGGTGGTGTGGGTCTGGCCATGTACAGTCTCCCTCGGAGAGTTGATATGCCGGGTGAGTGGTGCGCGGACCCGGCGCCGCGCGGGTGTTACAGGTCGGGCGTGGCGCTCTGCTGGACCCAAACGTTGCCGATGCGGATGAAGGTGATCACCTTCAGCTTGTTCGGGCCCGGGCCGCCGAACGACGGGTCGAGGCGGTAGGCAGAACCCCAGGTGAGTGAGAACGGATTGGTCGACCAGTTCTGGAGGAGGAAGGCGATGTCCTGCCCCACCCCGCCGCCACCCGTCGGGTTCTGGACGGCTGCCACCCCGCCGACCTGGGTGTCGATGACGATGTAGTCCCCTTGATTGAGGTCCACCGCCACGTTCCCGGTGTCGTCGATCGGAGCGATGAACGGGGTGCGGACCCGTCCAGGGGACCGGATCGGGTGGTCGGCCTGGAGAACCAGGTTGGTGCCAACGAGTCGCAGCATGGTGTGCCTCCGCTACTTGGTCGGCGGGTCCACCTTGACCCGCTTCCCGATGAAGATGCCAAGGAGATCGAGGGGGAGCTTCTGGTTGCCACCCTCCCGCTCCTCACGAACCCAGGCAGCCAACGTCTGGGGGTGGACGGCCTCTTTCACCTCAGCAGGGATCTTCAGCTTCTCCAGGGCCGCAATGGCGCGCGCCGCCAGGGACTCTGAGTCCTTGCCGAGGGTGACCTTGATATCAGTCTTGATGAGCCAGCCGAACCCGTGGGTGCGCAGCCAGGCGAACGCCTCGGTGCGGTTCTTCTCCGGGATGGAGCCGGCGGTGATGTCCTGGATCTTGAGCTTGTACCCGTTCGCCAGGGTGAACTCCTTCATCCCGCAGGCCGCCATGGCGTCGGGGATGGTGGTCTCCGCCAGAAGCTTGATGTCCTGGCGCTTGGCCTTGAGCTCGTCTTCCATCTGGTCCGCCTCGGCCTGGAGCTTTAGCAACTTGGTGCTGAGCGTTGCCAGGGCCTTGAGGTCGGTGGCGGACCCGCCCTGGGCGGCAGCGTCCGCCCGGGGGTTGATGCGCTTGGTCGTCGTGGTCATGTCCTTCGTGGGTGGGGTCACGCCGTCTTCCGCTCGGACACGGGGTTGGTGTCCGGTTGCGGGGTGAGGAACAGGGGCACCCGATACGGCGTATAGGTGGCCCCCACATCGGTGCGTCTGCCATCACCATCACGACCGCGCTCGTAGCGCAGCCAGGTGAACCACTCGTGTCCCTGCTCGGCGAGGACCACTCCCACCAGCACCGCCGCCAGGGTGTCCCCGCCAGCCCAGGCCAGGGAGTCGATGGTCGGGTCGAAGTCCTCGAGGCGGGTGAACAGGTTGCGCAGGCACTGCAGCGCGTCGAACGTGGGGAACTCCCCGGACAGCACCAGGACGGTGACGTCACCGTGGGCGCCCAGGGGCGTCAGATCAGGCAGCGCACCGTTCTTCTTCACGGTGGGTTGCATGATGAGGTACACCTTGGGAGGACGTGGCATGGGGGTTCCTTCGTGGTTGGTGGTGGGGACCAGGGCTTCCATCACCCTGGTCCCAGGTACGTGTACCACGTTAACGCCGTGGGGGGTTGTTCACAACGACCTCCACCAGGGAGCACTTGGCCCTGGTGACGGCCACATACATCAGGTTCTGTTCCTGCTGCACCTGCCAGGCCTGGCGGGCAAACCGCGAGGGCATGAACCGGTTGCGACCGTACAGGTACACCCGATTCCACTCCCGGCCCTTTGCCTTGTGGACCGTCGACAGGGTCAGGTTCGGGCTCGGCTGCCCCGGCTCGACGTCGCCGAACAGGCGGTTGATCGCACCCTCGAGTGCCAGCATCCCATCGGTCGGGTTCAACTGGGACATGATCGTCACCAGGGTCTCGACACGGTCCGCCAGGCTCTCTGCCTTCTGTTCCTGGCCCTTCGCCATCAACTGCTCCGTCTGGTTGCGCAGGTACACGCCCAGGCGGGACTCGAGCTCGGCGAGGGTCGACACCTTCCACCGCTTCGCCAGGGCCAGCAGCCCGCGGCCAATGTCCCGGCCTTCCACGTGGCAGCCGATGCCGTTGCGGATGTAGTGGTACGCCAGCTCGATGAGCGGCTTGGTGTTGCGGCAGAGGATGACGTCATCGCGGGTCAGCTCGGCGGCGGTATAGGACAGGAACTTGTCTTCCGGGACCTGGCTGACGGTGCCCTGTGGCGCCGACTCGTGCGCCTCGATGTGCGACACCCACTGCTGCGCGTGGGTGACGACGTCCTTCGGGC
>Ga0190275_10004395_pt1 | contig 10121 bp, 9 predicted proteins | sample Popmic550T_FD_133745 | JGI IMG/M metagenome (GOLD analysis project Ga0190275, IMG submission 133745) | Populus adjacent soil microbial communities from riparian zone of Yellowstone River, Montana, USA - 550 T | ecosystem: Environmental > Terrestrial > Soil > Riparian zone > Trees stand | place...
CACGGCCCGGTAGGCCTGGTTGTAGTCGGCCGGCACGATCACCTGCATCCGGGGCATCGCGCGCATCAGGGCGATGTCCTCGACCATCTGGTGCGAGGCCCCGTCCTCGCCCAGCGACAGTCCTCCGTGCGACGCGCACACCCGCACCTGGAGCTCGTTGTGGGCGATGCCCAGCCGCACCTGGTCGTACGCGCGGCCGGTGGCAAAGATCGCAAACGTGGACGCGTACGGCACCTTTCCGGTCACCGCCAGGCCACAGGCCATCGACATCATGTTCGCCTCGGCGGCGCCCACGTTGAAGAACCGCTCGGGGAACTTGCGGCCGAACTTGATGCTCATGGTGGACACGGCGAGGTCGGCATCGAGGGCCACCACGTCGTCGTGGCGCTCGCCCAGCTCGACCAGCGCATCGCCGTACGCCATCCGCGTCGCCACGGGGTCCTTGTCGATCGTGCGGCTCAGCGTGAGCGCTCCAGCGCGGCGTCCTGTCCGGCCAGCGTCTGCTCGAGCTCGGTCAGGGCCTGCTCGGCCTGCTCCGCCGTGGGCGGCTTGCCGTGGAACCCGAACTGGGCCTCCATCAACGAAACGCCACAGCCCTTGCGGGTCTGGCAGACGATCGCCGCAGGCGCCTCGCGGCCCCGGCTCCACTCGAGCGCCTCGACCACGGCGCCCATGTCATGCCCATCCACCTCGACCGTGTCCCAGCCGAACGCCTCGAACTTGCGACGCACGTCCCCGATGTCCATCACTTCCTCGGTGGTTCCGTCGGTCTGAAGATGGTTGTAGTCCACGATCGCGGTCAGGTTCGTGACACGGAAGTGGGCCGCGGCGGTCGCGGCCTCCCACGTCTGGCCCTCCTGGCAGTCGCCGTCCGAGAGCAGGGCGAACACGTGCGCCTCGGCGATCCGGTCCAGACGCAGCCCGAGCGCGATGCCGAGGCTCATCGAGAGGCCCTGGCCGAGCGATCCCGTCGACACCTCCACCCCCGGTGTGCGGGTCATGTCGGGGTGGCCCTGGAGGTGGGCGTCGAGCTTGCGCAGGCCCATCAGGTCCTCGTGAGGGAAGTAGCCGTGCCGGGCCAGCGCCGCGTACTGGATCGGGGCGGCATGGCCCTTGGACAGCACGAAGCGGTCCCGGCCGGGCCAGCGCGGCCGATGGGGATCGTGCCGCAGCACCCGGTAGTAGAGAGCCGCGACGATGTCGGCCGCCGAGAGAGAGCTGTCCAGGTGGCCCGACTTCGCGACCGCGAGCATCCGCACGCAGTCGATCCGCAGCAGCGTCGCGTAGCGCTCGAGCTCCGGGACGGTGTGCCGGGCTGCCTTTGCCGGCGGCGCCGTGGACGCCGAATCAGCCGCCGCCTCGACGGCCGCGAGGTGCGGTGCGCTCTTGCTCTTGCTCATGACCGGCTCGAGATCCTGCTGACGAGCCGCCCCGGCCGACGTGGCGCGCGCCCCCTTGGCGCTCATGCGGCCTCCGCGTCCGCCGCCCTGTGCTGCGTCGTCCCGGTACGGCGCTTCAAGCGGATGCTACCAGCGGACGGCACGGACGGGCAGATTAGGCGGGCTCACGGACGGAAGCTCGGCCTGGACGGAGATACAGCTTGACTTCCGCCCCTGCTGCAGGCACATTCTGTGGAGTGAACCTGCCCACCGAGCTCCGCGAGAAGACCGTCGCGGACGCGCTCCGCGAGCGCGTCGTCGCGATCACGACGGACCAGACCCTCGAGGAGGCCGCCCGCACCATGCTGGACCGGGGTGTCACCGCGCTGGCCGTGATCGACGTGGACTCGCGCGATCCCGGCATCATCACCGAGCGCGACCTCGGCCGGGCGATGGCCTCCGAGGCCGACCCGCGCAAGCAGGCCGTGCGCGACTTCCTGACCGCGGACGTGATCGCGGCCACCTGCGATTGGACCCTGGAGCGCGCCGCTCGCACGATGACCAGGGGCCACATCCGGCACCTGATGGTGGTCGAAGAGCACAAGGTGATCGGGATCCTGTCGATGAGCGAGATCGTCGCCGCCTGGGTGCACGGTGTCGAGGGGACGCAGCCCGAGCTGCCCGGCGACACCGGCGAGCTGCCGACCCTGGACGGGTCCCATCGCTACGTGTACGGCCTGCGCCGCACCGCGAAGCAGCACATGGTGGCCGCCAAGTGCTCCTGCCAGTGGGAGTGGGTGCAGGTCCTGGAGGGCCAGCTGGAGGACCGCCCAGGGCTGGACGAGGAGACCCTCGCGCACCTGTGGGACCTGCGCGAGCCCTGCCCGGCGCTGCACGCCGAGGGCGGCGGCGCCGACTAGTACGTACTAGCCTTCGAGTATCCCCACCACCCGCGCCGGCGCCGCGCTCGCGCCCACGATCTTGAGCGGGAAGCAGGCGACCTGGAAGCCGGTCGGCGGCAGCTTGCTCAGGTTTACGAGGCGCTCGATCTGCGAGTACGGCAGGTCCGCCTGGTGCGCGGCCCAGAACACTCCCCGAGCATCGGCCTGCTTGGCCGCCTCGGCCTGGAAGTGCAGCGGGCCGTCCCAGCCCCACGCGTCGATCCCCATCACGCGCACCCCGTGCTCGAACAGCCACAGCGTGGCCGCCGCCGTGACGGCCGGGCCGCGGGCGATGTAGTCCGGCTGCCCGTAGAAGGCATCGCGGCCGGTACGCACGAGCACGATGTCGCGCGGCTCGAGTGTGTGGTGGGACGCGGCGAGCCCAGCCTCGAGATCCTCGACGTCCACGGACTCGCCGTCGCCCTTGTCAGTGGCGTCCACCACAACTCCCGAGCCGTAGAACCACTCCAGCGGCAGCTCGTCGATCGTTTGCGCCCGCGCGCCGCGGATGCGCGAGTTGTAGTGCCATGGAGCGTCGACGTGCGTCGAGTTGTGCGTGCCGAGCCGGCGGACTTCCTCCGTCGCCCAGCCTTCGCCGTCCCGCAGCAGCTTGCGCGGGACCCCGAGCATTTGCTCCACCTGAGCCGCGCCCGCCTCGTGCCCGGAGTATTCGATCTCCGTGCGCAGGAACTCCGGCACGTCGGCCGGGCTGTTCTCGATCGCAGTGGAGAGGTCGACGAGGCGCATCTTCACTTCACCCCCTCCGCCGCGCCGGCGAGATTCTGCTCCATGACCTGCGTCGTGACCTCGAACCAGCCCTCGGGGGCGGGTGGCAGCAAACCGCCGCGCGCCTCGACGGCGGCGACGATCCGGTCGCGCGAGGCCTGGACCAGCCCGATCGCCGCTGACACCCGGCCGTTCGCCAGCCGGCCGGACTCCTTCACGACGTCGCCTCCGACCAGCACGGTGTCCACGTCCGCCGGCCCCGCGTGCAGCACGACCGCCGCCACCGGGTCGTTCAGAGGCGCCTGGTGCACGCCGTCCGTGCGCAGCAGGATGAGATCCGCGGCCTTCCCCGGCTCGATCGATCCGACCAGCGAGTCCATCCCGAGCGCCTCCGCCCCGCCCAGCGTCGCGAAGCGCAGGACGTCGCGCACGCCGAGCGTCAGCTCCTCCGGCATCGTGAGTGAATCCAGCGTGGGCTGATTCGCGCGAGCCCGTTCCGCCTGGAGCCCGAGGCGCATCTGGGCGAACAGGTCCCCGCGGTTGTTGGAGACGATGTCGCAGCCCAGGGAGGGCGCGAGGCCACGCGCCAGCGCGCGCGCGAAGATCGGAAAGCCCATTCCCATCTGCAGCTCGGTCTCCGGCGTCAGGGACACCGACGCCCCCGCGCCGGCGAGCAGGTCCAGCTCGTGGTCGGTGCAGGCGTTGCAGTGCACGTGCACCTGGCGATGGTCGAGCAGCCCCGCGGCATACAGCAAGTCGACCTCCGGGAGCCGCCGGTCGCTCGTGATTGAGCCCGTGTGCGCCGTCACCATCACGTCGAGCTCACGGGCCAGCGCCACCTCGGCCCGGGTGACGTCGAACGGCACGAGGCCCAGCTCGGTGAGGGCCACCCCCATGTCGAGCAGCCCGTCGCCCGAGGAGAAGTGGCGCTCGCGCACGCGGCGCGCGTCGGCGAGCCGGTCCTCCGGCGTGGCGAAAGCCGGCTCCTCCAGCGGCACGGGGAACATCCCGTAGGCGAAGATCGCCCGTACGCCCGCATCCGTCAGCCCTCGCACCGCCTCGTCGGCGTGCTCGGGGGAATTCAGGCAGTGCGAGAAGTCGAGCAGCGTCGTGACACCGGAGTCGAGCGCCTCCAGCGCGCCGGCGTAGTTGCCGGCGTAGACGTCCTCGGGCCCGAAAGCGCTCGAGATCTGGAGCCGTATGCCGCGGAAGTAGTCGAGCAGGGTCCAGTCGGCGCAGATGCCGCGCATCGCGGTCTGCCAGGTATGGCGATGGGTGTCCACGAAGCCGGGAAGGACCAGCGTCCCGGCCGCGTCGACCACCCGCGCCTCGGATATCGCGTCCGATGGCCCGATCTCCGCGATGCGGCCGTCCTCGACCACGACGTCCGCGCGCTCGAACCGGCCGTCCCCGGGATCGCCGGCCAGCACCTGCCCGCCGCGGATCACCAGCCTCATGCCTCGCAGTATGTTCGATCCCATGCATGCCCGACTTCCAGCATGGGACGCAGGAACGCCGGCGCTTCTGTGCGTGGCCGGCCCCCATGCAATCCCGGTGTCGAGCTACGTGCGCACGGGAGACGACCGCATCGTGGTCGCGCTCGGCGCGCGACGCGAGACCCTCGCGCGCCTGCGCGCCGATCCGGCGACGGCCTTCTGCGTGCTAGGCCAAGGCGTGGCGTTCACGGCCCACTGCCGCGCGAGGGTGATAAAGGAGGCCTTAGAGATTGCGGCCGGCAATGTGGCCGTGGAGCTGCGGGTCGAGCGCGTGCAGGACCATCTCGCGGACGGCCGCACGGAGATCCTGGACGGAGCGCGCTGGGGCTGGACCGACGAGGAGGCGGCGGCGCTGCAGCCGCGCATCCTGGCCGAACTGAAACGGCTCTAGCCGATTCTCACCATGCGCTCGATCGGCACACGGGCACGATCGGCCACGGCGGGCGGCACGCTGACCTCGTACTTCATGTCGCGCAGCGAGTCGCGCAGCTTCGGCAGCGTGATCATCTTCATGTAGTTGCAGACGGCCGCGGCGTTTGCGGGGATGAAATTCCTGCCGGGACTCTCCTGCTCCATGCGGTGCAGGATGCCGGTCTCGGTGGCGACGATCATCGTGTCGCTGTCCGCCTCGCGGGCGTGGCGCATCATGCCCTCGGTCGAAAGAAAGTGCGTCCCTTCCGCCGCCACGTCGCCGGCGGCGACGTATTCCATGACCTGCGTGGTGCATCCGCACTCGGGGTGAATCAGGAAGTCCGCCTCCGGCTCGGCGGAGCGCAGCGTGTTGATGTCGGCCGGGCGGATGCCGGCGTGGACGTGACATTCCCCGTCCCACACCTCCAGCGGGCGACCGGTCTCACGCGCGACGTAGGCGCCGAGCCACATGTCCGGCCCGAACAACACGCGGGTGTCGTCGCCGTGCTCGCGAAAGATGTGCTCGACCACCTTCACGGCGTTCGAGGAGGTGCAGCAATAGTCGGTCTCGGCCTTCACCTCTGCGGACGTGTTGACGTACATGACCACGATCGCCCCCGGGTGGAGCGCCTTCCACGCGCGCAGCTGGTCGGCGGTGATCGAATCCGACAGCGAACAGCCGGCCTCGAGGTCGGGTATCAGGACCTTGCGGTCCGGGGAGATGATGGACGCGGTCTCGGCCATGAAGTGCACGCCGCAGAAAACGATCGCATCGGCGTCGGTGGCGGCGGCCTGGCGGGACAACCCCAGCGAGTCGCCCACCACGTCTGCCACGTCCTGCACCTCGGGCCGCTGGTAGTTGTGGGCGAGGATGACGGCGTTGCGGGCGGCGGCGAGGGCACGGACCTCACGCTGCATCGATGGGATGTCCTCGATTCCGAGTGGCGCGGCCGCCGCGACCTGCGGTTGGAGGGTCGGAAGTGGCTTCATCACGTGTGGGCCGGGTGCGCTTCAGACCGGTTCGACGGACATCGAGAGGTCAAGTGCCGGCGCCGAATGCGTCAGGAACCCGAGTGACACCGATTGTACGCCAGAGGCCCCGACGCTCTGGAGCGTCTGCAGGGTGATGTTGCCCGAGGCCTCGAGCTCCGCTCTACCGGCCACCAGGGTCGCTGCCTCCCGCAGCTGGGCGGGGGCCATGTTGTCGAGCAGCAGGTGCTCCGCCCCCGCTGCCAGCGCGATCTCGACGTCCGCGAGCGAGCTGCACTCGACCTCCACGGCCATGCCCTGCGGGCGCCGCGCGATCGCCCGGCGCACGGCCTCTTCGATCCCGCCTGCGAGCGCGATGTGGTTGTCCTTGACGAGGACGGCGTCGAAGAGGCCCATCCGGTGGTTGTGACCGCCGCCGGCCGCCACGGCCTGCTTCTCGAGGCTCCGCAGCGCCGGAATCGTCTTGCGCGTGTCGAGCACCTTTACGCCTGTTCCGCGCAGCTCGTACACGCACGCCCCCGTCGCGGTTGCGATGCCGGACAGGTGCCCGAGGAGGTTCAGCGCCACCCGCTCGGCTGTCACGAGCCCACGGGCATTGCCCTCGAGCGCGAGCACGTCCGCCGGCGGCTCGGTCAGCCAGTCTCCCTCCGGGCGCCGGCGCTCGATCCGCACCAGCGGGTCCAAGCGGTGGAAGACCGCCTCCGCCACGTCGAGGCCGTACACGATGCCCGGTGCCTTCTGGACCACCCGGGCCCGGGCCCGCTGCCCAGGGTCCACGACCGCCTCCGTGGTGATGTCGCGCGGGCCGATGTCCTCGGCCAGCGCGCGCGAGATCAGATCCTCGACGTCCGGCGCGAGCATGGCCGTACCGTAGCGGCGGCCGTAATCTGTTGGTCGTGCCGGAGGACCTCTCGACAGTCCGCTTGCCCCCTGGGGTCCGGCCTCCGCTGCGGGTGTTCGTGAACGGGATCGAGCAGCGCAAGGGCGAGGACTACCGGTTGGACGGCAGCCGGCTGGTGTTCAACCGCTCGCTGGCCCAGGAGGGAAAGCTGGGCTTCTGGCGCTGGCTCTCGATGCTGCTGGGGATCGCCGGCTCATATCGCAAGCACGAGACCGTAGACGTGCAGTACGAGCTGAACGGCAGGCCGCGGGTGGCGGCGAACCTCAGTCCCGAGCCGCCCGGCGGCACGGAGCCGGCTTAGGCATCCCGGGCCGGGCCGTCCCTCGCGCTCTGCACGAGGTACTCGTGCACGAAGCCGTCGAGGTCGCCGTCGAGCACGCGCTGCGCGTCGCCCATCTCGTATCCGGTGCGATGGTCCTTCACCATCGTGTAGGGGTGCAGCACATAGGAGCGGATCTGGGACCCCCACGCGACGTCCTGTGCCTCGCCCTTCTCCCGAGCCAGCTCCTCCCGCCGCCGGCGCTCCTCGAGCTCCACCAGCTTTGACCTCAGCAGCTTCATCGCGGTCTGCTTGTTGGACGACTGCGAGCGCTCGTTCTGGCACTGGACGACGGTTTTCGTGGGGACATGGGTGATCCGCACCGCGGAGTCGGTCTTGTTCACGTGCTGGCCGCCCGCGCCCGACGCCCGGTAGGTCTCGATGCGCAGGTCGCTGTCGTCGATCTCGATGTCGACGTCGTCCTCCACCAGCGGGCTCACCTCGACCAGTGCGAAGCTCGTGTGGCGCCGGTGGGCGGCGTCGAACGGCGACAGGCGCACGAGGCGGTGCACGCCCTTCTCGGCGGAGAGGAGCCCGTAGGCGTTTTCGCCCCGCGCGAGGAAGGTGGCCGACTTGATGCCCGCCTCCTCGCCGGCGGAGGCCTCGGCCATCTCGACCTCGAACCCGCGCCGCTGCGCCCAGCGCAGGTACATCCGCAGCAGCATCTCGGCCCAGTCCTGCGAGTCCGTCCCGCCGGCGCCGCTGTGCACCGAGACCGCCGCGTCGCCGGAGTCGTACCGGCCCTGGAACAGCCGCTGCTCCTCGAGGGCGTCCATGCTGCGCTCCGCGACGCTCAGCTGCTCGCAGAGCTCGGTCTCGAGCGATTCGTCCTCGGCCGCCAGCTCGGCCAGGCCGGAGAGGTCCTCGACGTCCGACTTCAGCGTGCGGTAGGACTCGAGCTTCCGCGTCGTCCGGCGGTGCTCGGAGGACACCGATGAGGCCTGCTGCTGGTCGTCCCAGAAGCCGGGCTTGCCCATGTCCGCCTCGAGCCGTGAGGCGGTCTGCTCCAGCGCAGCGGGGTCAAAGGTAGTCCGCGAGCAGCTTCAGCTGGTCGCGGAGCTTGGCCACGCGCTCAGGGATCTGCTCGACCTGGACCTGGTCAGCCATCCCTACGCCTTATGCACCGTGGCACTTCTTGAACTTCTTGCCGGAGCCGCACCAGCAGGGATCGTTGCGGCCGATCCGATCGCGATCCTCGACATGACGGGTCTCGACCTCGGGCAGCGCCGCAAACTCCGCGCCGTCGGGCTCCATCGTGGCCACGCCCGCCTGCTCGGCGGCGTCGTAGAGCGCGGACGGCTGCTCCGGCCCACCGCCCGAATAGGTGACGCCCCGCACCCCCGAGGTGCTGGACCGGCGCGACATGGCGGCCGCCTGCGCCGGCTCGATCTGGACCTGGACGTGGAAGATGTAGCGCCCGAAGTCCTCCCAGATCGAGTTCATCAGATCCCGGAAGAGGGTGAAACCCTCGTTCTTGTACTCGACCAGCGGGTCGCGCTGGGCAAACCCGCGCAGGTGAATGCCCTCGCGCAGGTAGTCCATGTCGTACAGGTGCTCCCGCCAGCGCTCGTCGATGATCTGCAACAGCACCCCGCGCTCGAGCTCGCGCATCAACTCCCCGCCCAGCTCGCCCTCGCGGTGGCCGTAGGCCGCGAGCGCGTCGTCGTGCAACCGACCTGTGAGCTCGTCGCGGTCGAGCGCCTCGGCGTCCACCTCCGCGGGACCGAAACTTGGGTCGTAGATCTGCTGGACCTGGGCGAACAGGGCGTCGACGTCCCAGTCCTCGATGAAGTCGCCGGGCGTGTACTCCTGCACGATCCGCTCGAACACGCCGCGCAGCTCCTCCTTGGCGGGCTCGGACATGTCGCGGCCCTCGAGGATCTCGCGCCGGTACCGATAGACCACCTCGCGCTGCTGGTTCATCACGTCGTCGTACTCGAGCACGCGCTTGCGGATCAGGAAGTTCTGCTGCTCGACCTTCTTCTGTGCGTTCTCGATCGTGCGCGACAGCATCTTGGCCTCGATCGCCTGCTCGCGACCCTCGTCGTCGACGGGGCCGAGCCGGTCCAGGATCCGGTAGATGCGGTCCCCTGCGAACAGGCGCACCAGGTCGTCCTCGGCAGACAGGTAGAAACGCGATTCGCCCGGGTCCCCCTGGCGCCCGGAGCGGCCCCGCAGCTGGTTGTCGATGCGCCGCGACTCGTGCCGCTCGGTGCCGAGGATGAACAGCCCGCCAAGCTCCTTCACCCGCTCGTGATCCGCCGCGACCTGCTCCTCGACGCGCGGGAAGACGTCCTCCCAGGTCTCGTCCCAGGACTCGTCGCCCGGCTCGACACCCAGCTTTCGCAGCTCCACGCGCGTCCGGTGGTCGGCGTTGCCGCCGAGCATGATGTCGACGCCGCGGCCCGCCATGTTGGTCGCGATCGTGACGGCGCCGATCCGCCCCGCCTCGGCGATCGTCTCGCCCTCGCGCTCGGCGTGCTCGGGCTTGGCGTTCAGCACCACGTGGGCCACGCCGTTGCGGCGTAGCTGGTCCGACAGGCTCTCCGATGACTCGACCGAGACCGTCCCGACCAGCACGGGCTGGCCCGACTCGTGGCGGGACTTGATCTCGTCCAGCACAGCTCCCCACTTGCCGTCCTTGGTCTTGTAGATCTGGTCGTTGTGGTCCGCCCGGACCATCGGCACGTTGGTGGGGATGTCCACCACCTGGAGCTTGTAGATCTTGATGAACTCGTTCGCCTCGGTGAGCGCGGTGCCGGTCATGCCCGCCAGCTTCTCGTACATGCGGAAGAAGTTCTGGAGCGTGATCGTGGCGAGCGTCTGGTTCTCCTCGCGGACGCCGACCCGCTCCTTCGCCTCGACCGCCTGGTGCAGGCCCTCGGACCACCGCCTGCCCTCCAGGATGCGGCCGGTGAACTCGTCGATGATCATCACCTGGCCGTCGATCACGGCGTA
>Ga0190275_10004396_pt1 | contig 10117 bp, 13 predicted proteins | sample Popmic550T_FD_133745 | JGI IMG/M metagenome (GOLD analysis project Ga0190275, IMG submission 133745) | Populus adjacent soil microbial communities from riparian zone of Yellowstone River, Montana, USA - 550 T | ecosystem: Environmental > Terrestrial > Soil > Riparian zone > Trees stand | place...
ATCTGCGAGTTGATGCCGATGACCTCGCCGCGCATGTTGACGAGCGGGCCGCCGGAGTTGCCGCGGTTGATGGCGGCGTCGGTTTGAATGAAGCGGCGGAAGCTCGCGCCCGGATCGGTCTGCCGCTCTTTGGTCGAGATGATGCCGGCGGTGACGGTCTGCTCTAAGCCGAACGGCGAGCCGACGGCCAGCACCCAGTCGCCGACCTGCGCGTCGTCGGAGTTGCCGAGCGTGACGGCGGGCAGATCGTGCCCGGCGTTGACCTTGATGACGGCGATGTCGGTCTCCTCGTCCATGCCGATGATTGTGCCGCGCAGCTCCTCGTTCGACTGGAGCTTGACCGTGATGCGCGTCATGCCCTCTACGACGTGGTAGTTCGTGAGGATGATGCCCTTCGGGTCAACGATAAAGCCGCTCCCCACGCCGCGCGAAGGCCGGCGCGCGTGGCGTCGCAGCATATCGAGCAGGGGGTTGTCGCCGTCCTCGTCTTCGCCGTCCTCGCCGTCTTTGTCCGCGACCTGCGGCGCTGCCGAGACGGTGTCAATGTTGACGACCGCAGGCTCGACGCGGCGCGCGATCTCTGCGAACGAGGCCGACAGAGCTTCGGGCGCGCGCGCGACGCTCGCAACGCTCGCAGGCGAATCGTCGAGCGCGACGACGCTCGTGCGATTGAGCATCGCGCCGATGCCGACGCCCACGACGAGGCACGCCGTCGCCAGAGCAGCTATCCACACACGGAGTTTACGCAGGATGGTGCGCTCCGCATCAGTCGTCCGGCCCTTCGGGATTTGCAACATAAGAACTTCTCACCTTCAACTTCAAAGGAGTCCGAAAAGGTCATGCGAGCAGCGGCGTTTGCGAACCCGTTCCGAGTCGCATGCCGTGCCGCCGAACTGTGCGTCGAACGAGGTGGCTGGAAGCACAGGGGCGAGACCAGAGTATAACCAAAGCCGCCACGCGCCGCAAAGTCTATTATGCGACGGCAATAGAACGTTGGAGGCGTTTCCGCATATAAGGGTGTTATGCGGAATGATTCCGCATAACACCCCGTTTTAGCGTATTATGCGGAATCATTCCGCATATACGGTAGTTGGGCTGCTTCTTTATGGAGTAACGTATGTCACACTACAAATTGATAGTGGCCGAGAACAACGAACTTCAGGAACAAGTGCTCGCGCGATTCCGAGAACTTTTCCTAACTGCCGGGGAGCCGGACGGTGCTGCCCTTTACGGACTTTTTTCCCCTGCCAACGGACACATGACTGATATGTTTCTGAACGCCGTTGCCGTCGAACATTTTCCCCAACTTCTGGAAGAGTTTCCGGGTTGGGACGAGTTCAAACCACCTCCCCCCATCGGAACTAATTGGCTTGCTGGTGATCCCCGGTTGAATAACTATCCCGCTTCCCCGTGAACGGCGGCGCACCTTTCTTCAACCATTTGCACGTATCAGTTTTAATCCCGGCGGAGTAAATGCGAATATTGGTAATTGTTTGAAAGCTCATCAACTTCACATTATGGAGCCACTAACATGAAAAGAAGTCTCCTTGTTAGCTTGTGCCTATTGCTGTTAGGCACGTCAGCGTTCTCTCAAAGCAATCAGAAGCTTGCAAGCGTTACGAAGATTTATCTGGGAGAACTTGGTAAGGGCGAGGGAGCTGATTTGGTCCGGGAGAAAATTCGCTTACGCTTAATGAAATCTAAAAGATTTATTGTGGTTGAAACGGAAGAAGATGCCGATGCTATTCTCACCGGCGCAGTCGGTATTTCCTCAAATCAAGTTAGCTCAGTTTCTACGAATCCGGCGACGGGTCAAGTCACTGGGGGAGGGGCAACTGTTTATGAAGGGAGTGGTGTGGTAAGGCTGATTGATCCCAAAACCAAAGAAACGATTTGGATATACGAATACAAGCGCGGATTCTTCCGACCGCGAAGTGCTTCGGGCGATGTCGCGGGTAAAATCGTTAGCAGTCTACTTAAAGACACAAAGAAGGTTGAGGAGAAATCTAAGGAAGATAATCCAAAAAAGTCCTAGCGTGTTTTTCTGTACGCCGCAGCCCAATAACCCATCTGAGGGTGACGAGTCATGCAACTAACCGCGAACAGCGTTGATTTCATCCGCGAGACTTGGCTGTATCGAAGCTTGTGCCCTATCGAATCGAAAAGTATATTCGTCTCTGGAAGGAGCCGGTTTCAATGGTAACAAGAGAAGAGATTATCGCTGAAATTCAGAAAGTGCCGGAGAAGCATCTGGATGAACTGTATCGCATCATTAAGAAATATGAGGTGACAGGCGGAGAACCGGACGCGAATCAAAACGTCATGGCAAAGTTGCGCCAGATAAAGATTTCGGCACCGCCAGATTTCTCAATTAAGGCAAACTTGTATGATTTAGAGGAACAGAATGCCAAGTAGAATTTTCGTGGACACCTCGTTTGTCCTCGCGTTAATAAACGAGCGAGATCAGTACCACGACCAAGCTGAAAGCCTTTCCCATAAGTTTGAAAACTCGCTCCTCATTACAACCGGCGCAGTTCTTCTCGAAATCGGTAACGGACGACGCCAGTCAACTCATCTGAGACGTTCGCGTCAAGAGATTTCATAAGCTCATTCTACCCGACCGCCGACCTTCTTCCGCCTTCTTTCCTTTAGTCCTCCAGCGCAACTCCGAGACGATGACGCCCGCGACGACGAGCAGTGCGCCGATGGTAGCGCGCCCGCCCGTCCACTCCGCCGAGCCTCGCAGCAGCACGGCGAAGCCTGTGGCGAAGACAGGCTCAAGACTGAAGATGACTGCGGCGTGCGTCGCCGACATGCGCGCCTGCCCCCAAGTCCAGATGAGGAAGACGCCCACGGTCGCGACCGTCACAAGGTACGCGAGCTGCACGACGGCGCGCGCGCTCCACGCGAGCGGCTCGACCTCGCGCGCGAGTCCCTGCGGCAGCGATTCGACTCCCGCGAGCGCGGCGCAGGCGCGCACGACGAGCCACGCCGCAAGCAGGAGCGACGCGGCCACTATGATCTGTAGCGCGCTCAACTGTCGCACGTCGAAGCGTCGCGCGTAGACGCTCATCAGCGATACGTGCGCCGCGAAAAGTACGGTCGTGCCGAGCGTGAGCAGGTCGCCCGTGTTGAAGCCGCCCGCGCCGACGGGCGCGAGTATGAGCGCGCCGCCAACGGACGCGAGAATTATTCCGGCGAGGTTTTCGCGGCTCGGTCGAGCGCGGTAGAGCATGTACGCGACGACGGGGACGAGCGGCGTCGTGAGACCTGAGATGAAGGCCGACTTGGCGGGCGTCGTGAAAACAAGCCCCACGGTCTGCCCGACGAAGGCGAGGCCGATCAGGAGTCCGAGCGTCGCGCCCGCCTTCCAAGCCTCGCGTCCCGCGCCGAAGACCTGCCGCGGGAATAGCGCGGCGAACAGGAGCGCGGCGAGCGGCATCCTCAGCGCGAGATAGAGAAGCGGCGGCCAACTGTCGAGTATGTCGCGCGCGACGGCGAACGTCGAACCCCAGATGAGCGTCGTCAAAAGTATCGCGCCGTCCGCGCCGAGGTTGGATTTGAGTTTCACAGTTTTCAGTTTTCGGTTTTCAGTTTTCAGTTGTCCGTGGTGATGTGAGCGGGCGATCACTGCATAACGACTCCGGCCCAGCAATTTCTAAACTGAAAACTAAAAACTGAAAACTGAAAACTGTTCACGGTCTAAGCAAAACTTTCAGAACGCCCGGCGCGGCGGCTTGCTCCAATGCGCGCACGCCTTCGGAGAGCGGGAACACTTCGTGTATGAAGCTGTCAACGTCCACGGCGTCGCGGCGGAGCAGTTCGAGCGCGGGCGCGAATCGTCCGCAGCGCGAGCCGACGATGCTTATCTCGTCAACGACGACGGGCGCGGCGCTTATTTCCGTCGTGCCGTGGAAAGTTGACTTGAGCACCAGCGTGCCGCGCGGCCTGAGCAGGCGGAGCGCGGTCGCAAACCCGGACGCAGAGCCGGATGCCTCCACAGTCACGTCGAAGGCGCGGTCGAGTGAAGCGGGGAGGTCTTCGGCCTTCAACGTCTCGATGTTGCGCCGTCGCGCGATGTCGAGTTTCGATTGATGCCGCCCGACGAGCACGACGCGCGCGCGCGTCAAGACCTTCAGAGCCTGCGCGCAGAGCAGTCCGAGCTTGCCGTCGCCGACGACGGCTACGCGCATCTCTTCGCTGATGCTCACGCGCTCGGTGATGGCGCACGCGGCGGCGAGCGGCTCGCAGAAGACGGCGCGCTCGTCCGTTACTTCGTCGGGCACGATTAGGAGGTTCGCGGCGGGCAGTTGCAGCAGTTCGGCGAACGCGCCGTCGCGCCCGACGATGCCAAGCACCGTGCGCGCGGGGCAGTGTCGCGCATCACTTGCGCGGCACAATTCGCATCGCCCGCATCCTGCGTTTATCTCTCCGACGACGCGCCGCCCCACAAGCTCCTCCGCATCCGGCGCGCTCTCGACCACGCCGACGAACTCGTGCCCCGGCGTGCCCTCGAATCCCGCGTACCCTCGCACAATCTCAAGGTCTGTATTGCACACGCCCGCCAGCCGCACGCGCACCACGGCCTCGCCCTCGCGCGACGGCGCGGGCACGTCCGCAACGCTCAAACGGCTGTTCTCGAATCGGAGAGCTTTCATGTCGTGACAGGTGACAGGTGACGGGTGACAGGAAAGAACAGGTTTTATCCTGTCACCTGTCACCCGTCACCTGTCACGGCCTTTAGAATTTTTTCGCCAGCGTGTAGGCGTTCTTCGGAGTAAGCTCGACGGTCATCTCGCTGCCGGAGACGTTTATGGGCAGACGCCACGTTAGCTCGCGCGCGCCGTTGACGGTGGCATGCACCCACCACTTGCCGGGCGGGACGGCGAGGGCGGTCTCGCCGCGCGCGTTCAGCTCCGCCGTGAGCGGCTGGCGGTCGCCCATGAGCCGTGTCACGAACTCCTCGAAGCGTTGGCCGGGCCGCGGCTCGGAGATGAACTCGTTGCGCGCCGCGGTCATGCTGATGGGGTAGAGCTGGACGGGAATCTTTTCCGCCGAGACTGGAAAGCTCAAGTCTGAGGCGCGCAGGCGTATGTGCAAAAGCGTCGCCGCGCCGTGCTGCTCGTCGCGCACGCCGGAGACCGCGCCCTCGCCCGTCGGGAGCCGGCGGTAGACGCCCCACACCGCGGCGACGAGCGCGGCGACGAGCGCGACGCGCAAGATGTTCGCGACGAAATTACGTGTGAAGCTGTGCGTGCCGCTCATCCCGCCGACTCACTTCTTCAAGCCGCGCACGTATACGACCAGAGATTCGATCCGCGGCTCTGTCAACTTCTTTTTGAACGATGGCATCTTGCCCTTGCCGTTCGAGATCGAATTGAACAGACGCTCGTCCGTCACGTCCGCCTGCCACTGCGCGTCGGTCAGGTCACGCGCGTGATTGAACTTGGCCTTGAAAGTTTTGGCGCGACCGTCCTTGCCGTGGCACGTGTCGCAGTGCTTTTTGTAAAGCGCGGCGGCGTCCGTCGTCTGCGACGCGCCGTTCGCGTTCTTATTGTCCTGCGTCGCGTTCGCCCTCTGAGAGGCGGCGACTAAGCACAGAGCGGCGGCGAGCGTCGCGGCCAGCAAAACTTTTCTCATTTCGGCACCTCCCGCACGTTCGGCTTGCTTCACAGTCCCCGCGCCGACGCTTCAGGCCATCAAGCCCCTCTCGCGCAACGCGCTCGTCAGATCGTGGTCGGTCGGCACGGAGAGAATTTGCCCGGCCACGTCAACGGTCGGCTTGCGCTCCTTGCCGTCGTTGTGCTCGCGCACCCACGCGCCCGCGCGCTCGTCCGACTCTACGTTGACGTACTCGTAAGCGACTCCAAGCCGTTCGAGGAACGCGCGCGTTCGCTGCGTGTCCTCGCACCAGTTTGCTCCATAAACTTTTACTCCGAACATGCGCGCCCTCCTTTTGGATTCGGCGACATGATAACACGGACGCTCCAATTGCGGATTGCGGATTGCGGATTGCGAACTTTCGCGACGGGGAGAAGCGGGGACAGGGAGAAGGGGAGAAAGAAGCTGCGCTGTCAAACGTCTCCCCATCTCCCCATCTCCCCGTCTCCCCGTCTCCCTGTCCGCTTCTTAATCCGCAATCCGCAATCCGCAATTAACAGTGTTACAATACGCGTTCCAATCCTCCGGGTTGTCGGTTCGGGCTGGCTGACTCTTAAACAACGTGAGCGAAATAATCAGCGACGGCTTCCGCGACGAGTGCGGCGTGTTCGGCATCCACGGGCACGCGGAGGCAGCGCGGCTCGCCTACCTCGGCCTGTATCAATTGCAGCACCGGGGGCAGGAGTCGTGCGGCATCGTCGCCGCCGAAGGCGACACGCTCCGCTCGGAGCGCGCGATGGGACTCGTCTCCGAAGTCTTCAGCGAGGAGCGTCTGAACCGTCTGCCCGGCGCGAGCGCAATCGGCCACACGCGCTACTCTACCGCGGGCGAGGTCTCCATTCGCGAGGCGCAGCCCTTCCTCATCGCGTGCAGGCACGGACAGATCGCCGTCTGCCACAACGGCAACCTCCCCTTCGCGACGGACGAGCGCAAGCGGCTCGAACGCGAAGGCGCGATTTTCAACTCGACCTCCGACACCGAAGTCGTCCTGCACCAGCTCGCGCGCTCGCGCGCAGCTACCGTCGAAGAGGCCGTCGCTGAAACCTTGTGCGAGACCGAGGGCGCGTTCTCGATGCTCTTCCTGACGCCTGACGCGCTCATCGCCATACGCGACCCGCGCGGCTTTCGCCCACTCGCGCTCGGACGATTAGGCGACGCTTGGGCCGTCGCGTCCGAGACGTGCGCGTTCGATCTGATTGACGCAGAGTACGTGCGCGACGTAGAGCCGGGCGAGATGGTCGTGATAACGAGCGAGGGACTCAGCTCCTCTTTCCCGCTCCCGCAGCGCCCGCACTCGTTCTGCGTCTTCGAGCACGTCTACTTCTCGCGCCCCGACTCGCTCGTCTACGGTCGCTCGGTCAACGAGTCGCGCCACAAGATGGGCAAGCGCCTAGCAATCGAGCAGCCATCGGACGCAGACCTCGTCGTGCCCGTGCCAGACTCCGGCGTCGCCGCCTCAATCGGCTACGCCGCGCAATCGGGCCTCCCGTTCCGCTTCGGCCTCGTGCGAAACCACTACGTCGGTCGAACCTTCATCGAGCCGAAGCAGTCCATCAGAAGTTTCGGCGTGCGCGTAAAATTGAACCCTGTGCGCGACTTGATAAAGGGCCGCCGCGTCGTGTTGATTGACGACTCGATTGTGCGCGGCACGACCTCGAAGAAGATCGTGCGTATGGTGCGCGAGGCGGGCGCGCGCGAGGTTCACGTCCGCATCAGTTGCCCGCCGACGGTCAGCCCTTGCTACTACGGCGTTGACACGCCGGACAAGGCCGAGCTTATCGCGGCGCAGATGTCGGTCGAGGAGGTCTGCGACTTCATAGAAGCCGACTCGCTCGGCTACCTTTCTCTGAAAGGGATGCTCGAAGCCGTCGGCCTGCCCGCCGGCTCGTCCTGCGCCGCCTGCTGGACGGGCGACTACCCGACGCGCATCAACTCGAACGCCGAGACGCAGTACGCGCGCGAGCACGAGCCTGTACCGTCGGACTAAAGTATGAAGTCAGAACGCTGAACGATGAACATAAAACTTCTGCTTTAGTTCATCGTTCAGCGTTCCGACTTCTGCGTTCCCTTTCTGGAGGTGTGTTGAGTGGCCCAAGGTAGGAAAGGATGCGGGTGCGCGCTGGTGGCGGTCGTCGCCGTCCTTCTCGTCGGCGCTATCGTCGGCTGGTTTTTGGTCGTCAAGCCGTGGATGGAGAAGCGGCGCGTGTATGAGCCGCCGCCGCCCGCGTCGGGCGACGAGGTGAAGGTCGTCACGCTCGACGTTGGGCAGGGCGACTCGATCCTCATCATCACGCCGGGCGGAAAGACCGCGCTCGTTGACGCGGGCGAGCCGGGCGACGGCAAGATAGTTCTGGCGGCGATGAAGAAGTACGGCGTTGACCACATTGACCTCCTGATCGCGACGCACGCGCACGCGGATCACATAGGCGCGGCGGACGAAGTCATACGCGGCACGAGCGTCGCGCACGTCGTCTACAGCGGCGTGCCCAACACGACGAAGAACTACGCGGACTTCCTCAAGGCGATTGACGAGAAGAAGGTTGACCTCATACGCGCGCAGCCCGGACAGACCTTCGAGCTTGGCGGCGGCGCGATCATGCGCGTGCTTGCGCCCATCGAGCCGTTCTTCACGAAAGAAGAGTTGCGCTCAGGCGGCAACGAGCCGAACGCGAACTCGGTCGTGACGCGGCTCGACTACGGCGCGTTCTCGATGCTGCTCACGGGCGACGCGGAGGCGCAGACCGAGGAGCGCTTGTTGAAGACGGACGCGAACGTGCGCGCCACGGTTCTGAAGGTCGGGCACCACGGCTCGAAGTACGCGACCTCCGAACAGTTCCTCAAGCGCGGAGAGTTCAAGGCGGCAATCATCTCGGCGGGGATGGACAACCGCTACGGCCACCCTTCGCAGGAGGCGCTCGACCGCTTGAAGGCCGCCGGGATAAAAATCTACCGGACGGACTTCGGGGGCGAAGTCCTCATCTCGACGCGCGGGCAGGAGGGCGACGTGAAGATAACGACCGCGCGCGAGCCTAAAGCCGGCGAAGATATTTGGGCAGGCCGCCCCGCGCTCCGCGACGACTCAGCCAAGCGCGGCTTCATAGACTTCGGCGACCTGCCGCCCGCGCCGAAGCCGAAGGACGAGGCTAAGGGCACGAGTAATACGAGCAAGTCGAAGAAGGCCGGCGGCGAGCGTTGAGCCACAGCGCGCGGCGCTGCCAGCCGCCTCAGAGCATTATGGTCATCATCCGCGCGGAAAATGCGGAAGACCGCGAGGCAGTCCGCAAAGTCAACGAGTCGGCCTTCGGTCGCGTCGGCGAGGCTGATCTCGTTGACGCGTTGAGGGAGAACGAACCGCGACACATCTCGCTCGTCGCCGACGATGACGGGCGCGTCGTCGGCCACATCTTCTTCAGTCCCGTCACGGTCGAGTCGAGCGCGGGCGACTGGGCCGCGATGGGGCTGGCCCCGATGGCCGTCCTCCCTGAGTTTCAGGGGCGCGGCGTCGGCTCCGGCCTTGTGCGCGAAGGTCTGGCGGAGTGTCTGCGCGCCGGCCACGAAGTCGTAGTCGTGCTGGGGCACGCGGACTATTACCCGCGCTTCGGCTTCACGCCCGCGAGGTCGCTGGGGATCGAATGCGAGTTTCCCGTGCCTGAAGAAAATTTCATGGTTGCCGAACTCAAGGACGGCGCGCTGGCCGGTCGCAAGGGGAAGGTTAGATACAGGCCGGAGTTCCGCAGCGTCTGACGCCCGGCGCGGCGGTCGTCATTCGAGGTAGAGTAGCGTATGAGTCCAGAGAGCAAAGGTCACTCAAAGTCGAAGCGCACGCGCGGGGTCGTTGATCGCGTCGAGGACGGCGGCACTGCTGTCGTAATGGTCGGCGACGACGAGAGCGTCAAGGTCGAGCTGCCAGCCTCGCTCCTCCCCGCCGGTGCGGACGACGGCAGCCACCTCGTCATCACCATTTCGCTCGACGAAGGCTCGCGCAAGAAGGCGGAAGATAACGTAAAGGCTTTGCAGGAAAAACTTGAGAAACGCGGCGGCGGGGATGAGAAGAAGAGTTTCAAGCTTTGAGTCAAACAGATGGCTACTTTAACGGCTGAGGCTAAAGCGCAGAACGTCAGCGTCACCGACGACACACTCGCGGTTGACCTGAGCGACGGGCGCACAATTTCAGTTCCCCTCGCTTGGTTTCCCAGACTCCTGCACGGGACGCCGGAGGAGAGGAACAACTGGCGCTTCATCGGCGACAAGGAAGGGATTCACTGGCCCGATCTGGACGAAGACATCAGCGTCGAAAACCTGCTCGCGGGAAAACCCTCCGGCGAGAGTCAAAGCTCATTCAAGCGCTGGCTGGAAAAGCGCCCGACGCGGTGACGAGTAAAAATGAGCAAATCAATCACATACTCCGACGCCGGCGTCTCGATTGACGCGGCGAACGCGGCGGTCGAGAAGATCA
>Ga0190275_10004397_pt1 | contig 10116 bp, 9 predicted proteins | sample Popmic550T_FD_133745 | JGI IMG/M metagenome (GOLD analysis project Ga0190275, IMG submission 133745) | Populus adjacent soil microbial communities from riparian zone of Yellowstone River, Montana, USA - 550 T | ecosystem: Environmental > Terrestrial > Soil > Riparian zone > Trees stand | place...
CTGACCGCCAGCGTGGGCGTGGCCGCGTTCACCGGCGAGGACGGCCTGACCGGCGAGGACGTGCTGGTCAACGCCGACCTGGCCATGTACGACGCGAAGGAGGCCGGGCGCGACCAGGTCTCCGTGGCCCGCACCGACGGCCTGAGCGAGGCGCGCATGAAGGGCCGGGTGACCTGGGCGGAGCGGATCCGGCGCGCGCTGGAGGAGGACCGCTTCGTGCTTCTCGCCCAGCCGATCGTGGACCTGGCCACCGGCAAGGCCAGCCAGTACGAGCTGCTGCTGCGCATGCGCGACGACACGGGCGACCTGATCCCGCCGGGCGCGTTCCTGGCCATCGCCGAGCGCTTGGACCTGATCCAGGACATCGACCGCTGGGTCACCTCGCGCGCCATCGACCTGCTGGCCCACTACCGCGCCGCCGGGGCCAACGTGACGTTCGAGGTCAACCTCTCCGGCCTCTCGATCGGCGACCCGAAGCTGCTCGAGCTGATCGAGCACCGGCTGACGGAGACCGGCGTGTCGCCCAGCTGGCTGATCTTCGAGGTCACCGAGACCTCCGCCGTGGCCAACATCCCGCGCGCCCGGGCGTTCGGCGAGCGGCTGTCCGAGCTGGGCTGCCGGTTCGCGCTCGACGACTTCGGCGCGGGCTTCGGCTCCTTCTACTACCTCAAGCACCTGCCGTTCGACTACCTGAAGATCGACGGCGAGTTCGTGCGCAACTGCGTGACCAACGCCACCGACCGGCTGATCGTGAAGAGCGTCGTGGGCATCGCCCGCGGTCTGCACAAGAAGACGATCGCCGAGTTCGTGGGCGACGAGGAGACCGTCCGGGCGCTGAACCGCCTCGGCGTGGACTACGCGCAGGGCTACCACACCGGCAAGCCCGCTCCGCTGGAGGATCTGATCGTGGTGGAGGGCGCCGCCAAGTCCTCTGTGTAGTGTCCCGTCGATGCCAAAGCGGAAGGCGTCGGACGTGTTCGTGGAGTGCCTCGAGGCGGAGGGCGTCAAGCACGTCTTCGGCATCCCGGGCGAGGAGACCCTGGACCTGAACGAGTCGCTGTCGCGCTCGTCGATCGACTTCGTGCCGGTCCGTCACGAGCAGGGCGGCGGGTACATGGCCGACACCTACGGCCGCCTGACCGGAAACGCCGGGGTCTGCCTGGGCACGCTGGGGCCGGGCGCGCTGAACCTGACCACGCCCGTGGCCGACGCCTACCTGGACCGCGCGCCGCTGGTGGCGCTAACCGGCCAGGGCGACCTCGAGCGCATGCACAAGGAGTCGCACCAGTACATCGACCTGGTGCGCGTGATGGCCCCCATCACCAAGTGGAACGCGCGCCTGAACGACCCCCACATCATCCCCGAGGTGGTGCGCAAGGCGTTCAAGATCGCCGAGGGCGAGAAGCCGGGCTCCACCCACATCGAGCTGCCCGAGGACGTGATGGAGGCCGAGATCGACTCCGCCCCGCTGCCGCGCGGGCGCACCACCCGGCCCGAGCCCCAGGCCCGCGAGCTGCTCAAGGCCGCCGACGTGATCCGCGGCGCCGTCCAGCCCGTGGCGCTGGCCGGCAACGGCGTGGTCCGCTCCGGCGCCACCCCCGCGCTGCGCGAGTTCGTGCGCGCCACCGGCATCCCCGTGGCCGAGACCTTCATGGGCAAGGGCCTGATCCCGGTCGACTCGCCGAAGGCGCTGGGCTCGGTCGGCCTGCAGTCCGGCGACTACTCCATGGCCGGCTTCGACGAGGCCGACGTGGTGCTGGCCATCGGCTACGACCTGGTCGAGCACTCGCCCGAGCACTGGAACCCGGGCAAGGACAAGAAGATCATCTGCATCGACTCGCTGCCCGCCGAGGTCGACGAGTTCTTCGTGCCCGAGGTCGAGCTGATCGGCGACATCTACCACACGCTCTCGCGCCTGGCCGAGGAGTGCCGCCACGTGCCCCACCAGGGCGGGTCCACGCGGCTGCGCGAGGTCGTGCACGGCCGCTTCGACGCCGCCAAGGACGACGACCACTTCCCCGTCCAGCCGCCGCGCGCGTTGTACGAGATCCGCAAGGCCCTGGGCCGCGAGGACATCCTGGTCTCCGACGTCGGCCTGCACAAGCTGTGGATCGGGCGGATGTTCCCGGCCCACGAGCCCAACACGGTGCTGATCGCCAACGGCCTGGCCGGCATGGGCTTCGCGCTCCCGGCCGCGATCGCGGCCAAGATCGTGCACCCGGACCGCTCGGTGGTCACGGTGTCCGGCGACGGCGGCTTCCTGATGAACAACCAGGAGCTGGAGACCGCGGTCCGGCTGCGCACGCCGATCGTCAACGTGATCTGGGAGAACCAGCAGTTCGGCTCCATCGTGTGGAAGCAGGACAAGAAGTTCGGCCAGCACTTCGGCACCGACTTCACCAACCCGGACTTCGTCAAGCTGGCGGAGTCCTTCGGCCTGCCCGCCTGGCGCGTCGGCTCGGCTGACGAGTTCGGCCAGCGGCTCGTGCACGCGCTCGGCCTGGACCTGCCCTCGGTGATCGTGCTGCCGATCGACTACTCGATCGACGTGGCCATCTCCGAGGAGCTGGGCCACGAGACGGTGGCCACCTAGGCCGCATCGGCCGCGGCGAGGGATCCTTCGTCACCTCATACGGCCCGGGGCACGTTTGGAGCGCCACTAGTTGCGGTGAGGTCGCGGGCCTTTTTCCCGACCGCCCACTCCACATAGCCGCGCTCGAAGCGGATCTGGCCGTGGGTGAACCGCAGGAACGGCGTGCCGGCGAGGGCGTGCGCCTGGTCGAGGCGACGATCGTTGGTCTGCTGGAAGGCGGTGCGGTGGAAACGACTCCCGTCGGTCTCGATCACCAGATTCAGCATCGGGAAATAGAAGTCGACCCGGAAGCCGTCGACCCATGCCTGGGTCACGTATCCGGTGCCCAGGCCGGCCCCGCGAAACACCGGGCGCATCGCCCGCTCTAGCTCCGAGTCGGTGTAGCGGAAGGTCGCGGTGTCGATCACGCGACGGAGTTTCGCCACGCCGCGGCGCCCCCGCAGGTCTCCGAGCGCCGAGCGCAGGTCGCCAACGTGAATGAGGTCGCGTTTGTCGGCCTCGTTGAGCGATGCCTCGAGCTGACCGCGACTCAACCGGGGCGCCACGCTCACAAACAGCATCGGTAGGGAGAGAACGGGAATCCCGTGGCGACCCTCGATCGGGGCGCCCTCGACCCGCCGCAGCCGGATCCCGTCCAGGCGTCGGCCCGCTCTTCCCGATCCGGCGATCTCGATAGCCGCCCCGTCGCCGTTCCGGATGCCGAACAGTGCCAGTCCCGACTCGCCGTCCAGCGCATACCCCTCGCCGCACGCAAGCGTCGCTGCCTTCCACCGCCCCAGTGAGGACGGCTCCGGGCGCCCGACCGCGTACACGCCTGGCCACAGCCGGAACAGGCGGCTGGTCGCCAGACGATGCGCGAGCGCGCCAGCGCCCAAGCTGCTGCGGCAATCTTCTGGCGCTCCGAACGTGCCATCACCCGTCTGAAGTGCCAGAAGACTGAATTTCCTCCCCCGGGTAGCGTTGGCCCTATGCCCTCCACCGAACAGGAAGTCGTCGACGCGGTCCCCAAGCAGCTGTACATCGGAGGGAAGTGGCGTGACGGGACGGGCGGCGGCACCATCGACGTGGAGGACCCGGCCACGGGCGACACGCTGTGCGCCGTGGCCGACGCCACGCCCGAGGACGCCGACGCCGCGCTCGCTGCGGCCGACGGCATGCGCGCGGAGTGGGCCGCCACGCCGCCGAACGAGCGCAGCCGCATCCTGCAGGACGCCTTCGAGCTGCTGAACGAGCGCGCCGACGACCTCGGGCTGCTGATGACCCTGGAGATGGGCAAGACCATCACGGAGTCGAAGGGCGAGATCACCTACGCGGCCGAGTTCTTCCGCTGGAACGCCGGCGAGGCGCTGCGCATCGACGGCCAGTACAAGATGGCCGGCAACGGCGCCAGCCGGGTGCTGACCATGCGCCAGCCGATCGGGCCCAGCCTGATGATCACCCCCTGGAACTTCCCCATGGCCATGGGCACGCGCAAGATCGGCCCGGCCATCGCGGCCGGCTGCACGATGGTGGTCAAGCCGGCCAAGCTGACACCGCTGTCCATGCTCGCCCTGGCCGGGATCCTGGAGGAGGTCGGTCTGCCCGGCGGCGTGCTCAACGTGGTCACCGCCGCCTCCAGCGGCAAGACCATGGGCCCGCTGATCGCCGACCCGCGCACGCGCAAGCTGTCGTTCACCGGCTCCACCGAGGTCGGCCGCACGCTCATCGAGCAGTCGGCCGGGCAGGTGCTGAAGGTGTCGATGGAGCTGGGCGGCAACGCCCCCTTCCTCGTCTTCGAGGACGGGGATCTCGACGCCGCGGTGGACGGCGCGATGATCGCAAAGATGCGCAACATCGGCGAGGCCTGCACGTCGGCCAACCGCTTCCACGTGGCCGCGCCGGTGGCCGACGAGTTCGCCAAGCGGCTGGCCGAGCGGATGGGCGCCATGAAGGTCGCCCGCGGCACCGAGGACGGCGCCGAGGTCGGCCCGCTGATCGACGACGACCAGCGCGGCAAGGTGGCCGAGCTGGTGGACGACGCGGTCGGCAAGGGCGCCGAGGCGCTGACCGGCGGCAAGGCCGTCGACGGCCCCGGCTACTTCTACGAGCCCACCGTGCTGTCGGGCGTGACCGGCGACGCACGCCTGCTCAAGGAGGAGATCTTCGGCCCGGTGGCCCCCGTGATCCCGTTCGACTCCGAGGACGAGGCCATCGCCGCGGCAAACGACACCGAGTACGGGCTCGTGGCCTACGTGTTCACGTCGGACCTCAAGCGCGGGGTCCGCGTCTGCGAGGCGCTGGAGACCGGGATGATCGGCCTGAACCAGGGCCTCGTGTCCAACGCGGGCGCCCCCTTCGGCGGCGTCAAGCAGTCGGGCGTCGGCCGCGAGGGCGGCGACGAGGGCATCGACGAGTACCTGGAGACCAAGTACGTCGCCGTGAACATGGACTAGCCGTCGGCTAGCGCTTCTTGGCCTTCCACTGGAGGTCGTAGCTGTCGCACTTGGAGCCCGCGACGATCGACTCGTAGCGCAGCTTGCCGCTGGCCCTGGTCGAGCTGGTGAACTTGCCCTTGAAGGTGAAGTAGGCCGTGCCGCCGCCCTTGATCTTCTCCTTGTGACGGCCGCTGAACTTGCCGCCGCTGACCTTCCACGAGGAGTCGGGGGCGAACGTCCTCGTCACCTCGGTGTCCGAGCTGTCGCAGTCGGCCTCCACGCGCGCCGAGATCTTGGCGACCTTGCCGTTCTTGACGCTGAACTTCAGGTCCTTGCCCAGCAGGAGCTTCGTCCCCTTCCACTTGCCGGACGACGGCGTGGCCGCCATCGCGACGGCGGAGACGGAGAGCAGGGCGATGAGTGTGAGGGTCAGGAGTCGGCGCACCGGGCAAGCAGAACACGACACCATGACTTCCGCAAGCACATTTCAGATCGACGGCAAGACGGTCGACCGCCTGGGCTACGGCACGATGCAGCTCCCCGGCGACGGCGTATGGGGTCCCGCGGCGGATCCCGAGAACGCCAAGGCCGTCCTGCGCCGCGCCGTCGAGCTGGGCGTCCAGCTGTTCGACACGGCGGACTCCTACGGGCCAGAGGTGGCCGAGGACCTGCTCCGTGAGGCGCTGCACCCGTACCCCGACGACGTCCTGATCGCGACCAAGGCCGGCCTGACCCGGACCGGGCCGGGCGAGTGGCACGCGGTCGGCCGCCCCGAGTACCTGCGCCAGCAGCTCGAGCTAAGCCTGCGCCGGCTCAGGGTGGACCGGATCGATCTCTGGCAGCTGCACCGGATCGACGCCCAGGTCGACCGCGACGAGCAGTTCGGCGTGCTGAAGGAGGCGGTCGACGCGGGCAAGGTCGCGGCGGTCGGCCTGTCCGAGGTGTCGGTCGACGACATCGAGGCCGCGCGCGAGGTCGTCGACGTGGCCACCGTCCAGAACCTGCACAACCTGACCTACCGCAAGTCGCAGGACGTGCTCGAGTACTGCGGGCGCGAGGGCATCGGCTTCCTCCCCTGGTTTCCCATCGCCAGCGGCCAGCTGGCTCAGGAGGGCGGGCCCGTCGACCACGTGGTCAAGGCCACCGGCGCCGAGCCGTCCCAGGTGGCGCTGGCGTGGCTGCTGCGGGTCTCACCCGTGATGCTGCCCATCCCGGGCACCAAGAGCATCGAGCACCTGGAGGCCAACGTGGCCGCCGCCGAGCTGGAGCTCAGCGACGACCAGATGGCCGAGTTGACGGCGGCGGCGTAGGCCGTGTGGGCACTGGCCCTCGCGCTGGGTGCTCTGAGCGTGGCGGGCCCGCCCCCCAACGCCGGCGTCGACTACCAGATCGGCGGCCCGTATCCGCTCCCTGCCGGTGTCTCGGTGGTCACCCGGGACTGGTTCGACGGCCGGCCGGCCCCACGGCCGGCGTATTCCATCTGTTACGTCAACGCTTTCCAGACGCAGGCCGACGAGGCGGGCGCGGACCGGCCCGACGAGCGCTCCAACTGGCCGCGCACGCTCGTGCTCCGTGGCCTGGGTGACGACCCGAACTGGGCCGGGGAGTACCTGATCGACCTCCGGACCGCGGCGAAGCGCCGGCGTGCCGCCCGGTGGGTGGCCCCGATGCTCCGGGCGTGCCGGCGCAAGGGCTACCGGGCGGTGGAGTTCGACAACCTCGACTCCTGGCGCCGCTTCGACGGCATGCCGCGGGCCCGGCGCGTGCCGTTCGGGAAGCGCCAGGCGCTGGCGTACGCCGCCGACCTGAGCCGCCGTGCGCACGCGCTGGGGCTGGCCGTCGGCCAGAAGAACACGCCGGAGCTGACGCGGGCCCAGGTGCGCCGCGCGGGCTTCGACTTCGCCGTGGCCGAGGAGTGCGCGCGCTACCGCGAATGCGCGCGTTACCGCGCCCTGTACGGCAACCGCGTGATCGACATCGAGTACCGAGCACGCGACTTCCGCCGCGCCTGCGCCGCCATGGGCGGCACGGTCTCGGTCCTCCTACGGGACCGGTCGCTCCGCCCGCGCGGCGCGCGTGGCTACCGCTTCGGGGCCTGCTGAGCGCCTAACCGGCGCTACCGCGCGCCATCTTGCGCAGGTCCAGCGCTTCGTCGAGCGTGGCCTCGTCCACGCCCTTCTCGACCGCGACCTCGCGGATCGTGCGCTCGGAGGCCACGGCCTCCTTCACGATCTCGGTCGCCTTGTCGTAGCCGATGTGGGGGTTCAGCGCGGTGGCGATGGCCGGCGTGGACTCGGCGTGGCGGGTCAGGTTGTCCTCGCGCGCCTCCAGCCCGTCGACGCACTTCTCGGCCAGCATCGTCACGGCGCTGGACAGGATCGTGATCGAGTCCAGCACGTTGCGGGCGATCACCGGCACGCGCACGTTCAGCTCGAAGTTGCCCTGGGTGCCCGCGATGGTCACCGCTGCGTCGTTGCCGATCACCTGGGCGGCCACCTGCAGCACCACCTCCGGGATCACGGGGTTGACCTTGCCGGGCATGATCGACGAGCCCTTCTGGAGCTCGGGCAGCGACAGCTCCACCAGGCCGGTCCGCGGGCCCGAGCCCATGATCACCAGGTCGTTGGCGATCTTGGTCAGCGAAACGGCCACCACCTTCAGGGCGCCCGAGAGCTCCACCAGGCCGTCGCGGTTGCCCTGGGCCTCGAACGGGTCCTCCGGGGCGGCCACGGCCAGGCCGGTGGACTCGGAGAGCTTCGTCCGGGCGCGCTCGGCGAACTCGGCGTGGGTGTTCAGGCCGGTGCCGGTGGCGGTGCCGCCCAGCGGGATCTGCAGCGCGCGCGGCAGCGCATCGGACACACGCGCACGGCCCAGGCGCGCCTGGGCGGCGTAGCCGGCGAACTCCTGCCCCAGCGTCACGGGCACCGCGTCCATCATGTGCGTGCGCCCGGCCTTGACCACGTCCTTCCACTCGTCGGCCTTGGCGGCGAACGAATGCTCCAGCTTCTCCAGCGCGGGCAGCAGCTTCTCGGTGGCCTCGGAGGCCGCGGCCAGGTGCACCGCCGACGGGAAGACGTCGTTGGAGGACTGGCCCATGTTCACGTGGTCGTTGGCGTGGGCCTCATCGCCCGCCAGCTCGGCGATGACCTCGTTGGCGTTCATGTTCGACGAGGTGCCCGAGCCGGTCTGGAAGACGTCGATGGGGAACTGGTCATCGTGCTCGCCGGCGGCGATCTCGTCGCCCGCGGCGGCGATCCGCTCGGCCACGGCGTCGTCCAGCAGGCCCAGCTCGGCATTGGTGCGGGCGGCGGCGGCCTTCACGCGCCCGAGCATCCGCACCACGGGGATCGGGACGCGTTCGCCCGACACCGGGAAGTTGTCCACTGCCTTGCTCGTCTCCGAGCCCCACAACTGCTGCCCTTCGGCCATCTGTTCCTTTCGGATCGCGGTGCGACCCCTGAGGCTATCCGTCGCGTCCTCCCGCCCGCAGGCCGCGCCGGAAGGCCGCCGAAGTGCGGTCGGCGCGCCGGGCCTCGGTCTCGATCCGCCGCACCAGCTCGTAGGCCAGGCCCTGATCGGGCAGCGAGCCGCGCCGCACCGCCCCGACCAGGTAGCCCAGCTGCTCGGCGGCCGGGCCGTCGGGGTCGCGATCGGCCCGGTCGGCCAGTCTCTGCGCCGCGTTCACGTAGCCGGTGCCGACGTCGCGCAGCTGGCCGCCGTCCTCCGCGTTGGCCAGGCACTCCGACAGCGGCGTGTCGTCCATGCGCACCTCGCCCGGTGCCGCCTCCAGCGCCGTCAGCACCGCGGCGGGCCCGCCGCGGCACGCCTCCGCCAGCGGCGGATCCTCCTCGCGGGCGCAGCCGGGGCCGAACGCCAGCGCGGCGCCGGCGCACACCACGGACAGCGCTCGCCGCATCACAGCCGCGATCCTACGGTCCGGAGGCCCCGGGCGTTCGCGCTCGGTTGGCCGCCAATCCACTGCAATACGTCTCCACACCCGGCGGCGGGCCTCCGGCCGTGGTGATATCAGCGGTGGAAACCGCCCATCCGTGCAGCAGGGGGTCTCACCAGCATGGCCGCTCTCATCAAGATCGATCACAGCTTCACGTCCGTGGCCGGGCGCGCGAACGCCATCCGGTTCTGCTCCCGCTGTGGCGAGCCGGCCGAGGAGCCGCCCCGTGACGACGAGGGCCTGCCGCCGGCGCGCGTGTGTCAGGCCTGCGGGATGGGGATGCTCCTGAGCTGCGCCCGCGAGGCGCTGCCGGGCGCCGGCGCGGCCTTCCTGATCGCCACCGTGGACGCCACGGTCAGCGCACTGAGCGAGTCGGCCGAGCCCATGTTCGGCGTCGAGCAGAGCGTGCTGGGCCTGCCCCTGGGCGACCTGCTGACCAGCCCCATGGGCGACGAGCGCCTGGTGCGCACCGTCACCCAGGCGGCCATGCGCCCGCGCGAGCCCGCGGTCATGCCGGTGCGCGGGCTGGGCCCCGACGCCGGCGCCGTGGGCACGATGGCCGCCCGCATCTCGACCTGTGGCCGCCCACGCGCGGCGCTGATCACGGTCGAGCCCAGCGGTTTCGGCCGCCGATAGACGGAATCCGCTGCAAAAACCCCTGCACTGTTTGCGGAAGTGGGGCAGACTTGTCACAAACCTCTCAAGTCCGGCGCAGCTTCGGCCGAAAAGCTGTGCAGGCACACCGCCGGCGAGTGGGTGCACTGAGTTCTCTGTACAAACCGTGCCCACTGACGTGGTGGGAAGGGAGACCAAGTGAGCGGGATCAGGACCAACGCTGCTGCTGAGTTGCTGGGGGTCAGCCCCAACACGCTCCGCAGCTGGGAGCGCCGCTTCGGCTACCCCAAGCCCCGCCGCACCTCCGGCGGCCACCGCCAGTACGAGCTCGTCGAGCTCGAGGCGCTGCGCCGCGCGCTGCTGGAGACGCACAACATCTCGTCCGCCATCGAGGTGGCCCGCCAGCGTGGCGAGGGACCAAGCTCCCCCAGCCGCCTGCTGGACGCGTTCGACCACTTCGACGAGGTCTCCGCCGACCGGGTCATGGAGGAGAGCCTCGCGGTTCGCTCCGTCGACCGCACGGTCGAGGAGGTCCTGCTGCC
>Ga0190275_10004398_pt1 | contig 10116 bp, 10 predicted proteins | sample Popmic550T_FD_133745 | JGI IMG/M metagenome (GOLD analysis project Ga0190275, IMG submission 133745) | Populus adjacent soil microbial communities from riparian zone of Yellowstone River, Montana, USA - 550 T | ecosystem: Environmental > Terrestrial > Soil > Riparian zone > Trees stand | place...
CGACGACCAGCGCCAGCACGTCGAGCTGATGCGGGAGATCGCCCGCCGCTTCAACGAGCGCTTCGGCGAGACCCTGGTCGTGCCCGAGTTCAAGATCCCCGAGGTCGGCGCCCGGATCATGGATCTGCAGGAGCCGGAGCGGAAGATGTCGACCACCGGCGGCACCGAGGCCGGCACCGTGCTCGTCCTCGACGAGCCCGCCGCGATCCGCAAGAAGTTCGGCAGCGCCGTCACCGACTCCGGCCGCGAGGTGCGCCGGGGCGAGGACAAGCCAGGGATCGCCAACCTGATCGACGTCCTCGCCGTCGCCCGGGGGATCTCCCAGGACGAGGTCGAGCGCGAGTTCGAGGGCGCTGGCTACGGCGACTTCAAGAAGGCCGTCGCGGAGTCGGTCGTGGAGCTGCTGGCGCCGGTCCGCGAGCGCTACGCCGAGCTGCGCCCCGACGAGGCGGCGCTGGACGCGACCCTGGCCGCGGGGGCGGAGAAGGCACGCGAGATCGCCGCCGCCACCCTCGCCGACGTGCGCGAGCGCATGGGTTATCAGCCCAAATAGGCCGAAAACCGCGCGGCTTCGTCCCGTCTCCGCTCTAGTCTGCCCCTGATGGCGATCGCCGAGCTAGACCTCGACCTCGACATCTTCGCCGGGCCGTTCGACCTCTTGATGGCGGTCGTCCTGCGCGAGGAGGTCAGCCTGCTCGACCTGCAGCTGGGCGAGGTCGTGGTCGCCTACATCGAGCACCTCGAGCGCGAGGGCGAGCTGGAGCTGGAGGTGGCGACCGAATTCCTCGTCCTGATCGCGGCCCTGCTGGAGCTGAAGTCGCGGCTGATGCTGCCGGGGCCCGAGGACGAGCTCGACGAGCTCAGCCCGGAAGAGGCGATCGAGGAGCTGCTGGCGCGGATGCTCGAGTACCGGCGCTACCGCGACGCCTCCTCGGTCCTGGCCGACCGCTTCGAGAGCCAGCGCGGCTACCTCTACCGCTCGGCGCCGCTGCCGCTGGAGCTGCGGCGGGTCGCCTTCGAGGCCGCCGCCGCCGTCTACGACCCCGACCGGCTCGGGGCCGCCCTCGGCGACCTGCTGACCGAGCCGCCCGACGTCGACATCAGCCACATCCGCCCGACCGTCTCCCTCGACCGCCGCCTGCGCGCCCTGCGCGACATCCTCCGCCGCCGCACCAGCTTCGACTTCGACACCGAGTTCGGCGGCGAGGACCGCCTCACCCAAGCGGTCACCGTCTTCGGGCTGCTGGAGCTGTACCGCAAGGGCGAGATCACCTGGGAGCAGTCGGAGACCTTCGGCCCGATTCAGGTGCGAAAGGTGGCGCCGGCGTGAGCGGCCTCTCACGCACCGTCGAGGCCCTGCTCTTCCTCTCCGCCCAGCCGGTCTCGGCAGCCGACCTGGCGCGGGCCACCGAGGCGACCGAGGGCCAGGTGTCGGAGGCGATCGAGCTGCTGCGCGAGGACCTCGCCGAGGGCAAGCGCGGAATCGTCCTGCGCGAGGTCTCGGGCGGCTTCGCCCTGGCCAGCGATCCGGCCAGCGAGGACGCGGCCCGCCGCCTGCTCTCGAACCCGCGGACGCCGCCGCTTACCCAGGCCCAGGCCGAGACCCTGGCGATCGTCGCCTACCTGCAGCCGGTCTCCCGCCCCGAGGTCGCCCGCATCCGCGGCGTCTCCTCCGAGTCGGCGGTGACCAGCCTGGCCGAGCGCGGCCTGATCGAGGAGGCCGGCCGCTCGCAGTTCGGGGCGGCGATCTTCAAGACGTCGGAGCTGTTCGAGCGGCTGTTCGGGCTGAGCGGGTTGGACCAGTTGCCGGATCCTTCGCGGTTCGATCCGAGTCCGGAGGATGCGCGGGAGCTGCGCGAGCGGTTGCTGAAGGCTGGGGAACAGCGGGCCGAGTGAACTTTGGCACCGGGGCCGGCGTGGGTAGGCCTCGCCACAGCAACAGCGGGGAGGCTGTGTCGAGGCCTACCCACGCCGGCCTCTAGGGTCCGAGTCCATGCGACTTGCCAAGTACCTGGCCCACGGGGGCGTCGCGTCGCGCCGTCTTTCCGAGAAGGTGATCGCGAATGGGCGCGTCACGGTCGACGGGAAGGTGGTTACCGATCCCGCTCGGGATGTGGATGAGGAGAACGATGTGCGGGTCGATGGCAGTCCGGTCGGAGTCGAGGCGCATGAGGTGTGGGCGGTGAACAAGCCCGCCGGGGTCGTCTCGACCGCGAAGGAGCCGGGGGAGAGGCCGGCGGTGGTCTCGCTGGTCGATACCGAGGCGCGGCTGTACCCGGTTGGGCGGCTCGACGCCGAATCGACGGGGCTGCTGCTGCTGACCAACGACGGCGAGCTGGCGAACCGCCTCACCCATCCCCGCTACGAAGTCACCAAGGTCTACCGGGCGAAGCTGCTGCGGCCGCCGAGCGACCGCGACCTCGAGCGACTGCGGCGCGGGGTGGACCTGGAGGACGGGCGCACGGCGCCGGCCCAGGTCAGCCGGCTGGCCGACTGCGAGATCGAGCTCGTCCTGCGCGAGGGCAAAAACCGCCAGGTCCGCCGCATGGTCGAGGCGATCGGCAACAAGGTGCTGGACCTGCGCCGGGTCCGCTTCGGCTCGCTGAGCCTGGGCCGGCTCGCGCTCGGCGGCTGCCGCCGGCTTTCGCAGGGGGAGATCGCCCGGCTCTGGAAAGATGCGGAGCTGTGAGCGAGATCGACCTCGGCAGCTACGAAGGACCGCGCCAGCGCCTCTTCGCCGTGCGCGGGGCGACACAGGCCGAGGCCAACGAGCCCGAGGCGATCCTCGACGCGACCGAGGCACTGATGCGGGAGCTGATCGAGCGCAACGGCGGGATCGCACCGGAGGCGATGGTCAGCTGCCTCTTCACCACCACCGACGACCTCGACGCCGAGTTTCCGGCCGTCGCCGCTCGCGGGCTCGGCCTCGAGGCGGTGCCGCTGCTCTGCTGCCGCGAGATCCCGGTTCCCGGCTCGATGCCGCGGGTGATCCGGGTGATGCTCCACTTCTACGCGCCCGAGGGACACGTGCCGGCCCACGCCTACATCGGCGAGGCGCAGAAGCTGCGCGCCGATCTCGAAGCCGCCCAGTAGCGGCCACGTCGCGACGCCTCGCCGCGCGTCCGTCAGAATCGTACGATGACCGTCACCTTCGCCGAGAAGCTGGCCCGGATGCCGGGCTACCAGGCGGGCGTCCCGACCGGCCAGGCGCCGGAGGCGATCGCCTCCGGCTCGATCGCCCAGCTCGCCTCCAACGAGTCGCCGTTCCCGCCGCACCCGCAGGTGGTCGAGGCGATCGCGCGCACGGCGGCGGCGGTGAACCGCTACCCCGACCCCGACGCCACCCTGCTGCGCCGCCGCCTCGCCGAGCGCTACGAGACCGACCCCAGTCGCATCGCCGTCGGCAACGGCTCCTGCGAGATCCTGCTCGCCGCCGCCGACGCGCTCTGCGAGCCCGGGGCCGAGATCCTCTATGCCTGGCCCTCGTTCTCGATGTACCCGTACCTGCCGGCGCTGACCGGCGCCCGCGAGATCCGCGTGCCGCTGGCGCCGGGCGATGTCCACGACCTCGAGGCGATGGCGGCCGAGGTCACCGCGGCCACCCAGCTGCTGATCGTCTGCAACCCCAACAACCCGACCGCGACCCACATCCCGGCCGCCGAGATCGCCGCCTTCTGCGAGTGCATCCCGCCGCACGTGACGGTGATCCTCGACGAGGCCTACGTCGAGTTCCAGACCAACGACGACCCCGACGCGACGATCGACCTGCTCGCCGAGTTCCCCAACCTCGTCGTCCTCCGCACCTTCAGCAAGTGCTACGGCCTGGCCGGGCTACGGGTCGGCTACGCGATCGGGTCGGCGGGCTTCCGCGCCGCGGTCGACGCCGTGCGCCAGCCCTTCAGCGTCAACGCCCTCGCCCAGGCGGCGGGAGCGGAGGCGATCCTGCACGCCGACGACGCCCTGCTGCGGGTGGAGACGACGATCGCCGAGCGGCTGCGGGTCGAGGAGGGGCTGCGCGAGCTCGGCCTCGCCACCTCCGAGACGCAGGCCAACTTCTCCTGGGTCGACCTCGGCGAGGCCGGCGAGGCCGACGTCGTCGCTGGCCTCGCCGAGCGCGACGTAGCCGTCCGCCCCGGCACCCCCCTCGGCGACCCCGGCCACATCCGCGTCAGCTACGGCACGCCGGAGGAGAACGAGCGCTTCCTGCGCGACCTGTCGGAAATACTCGACTAAAGGCGCGGCGCGTGGTACAAAGTCCTTCGAGGTGAAGCACCAGGCCAAACCCGCGAACGACCAGAGCGCCCCCGGCGCCGCCTTCGCCCTTGGCCGCTTTTCCTCCTATTCGTGGCGATTTAGCTAGGCGTCCGGCCTCGCGGCAAGCTGCCGCTCCAAGACTTCTCCCGGCCGGGCGCCGACCCCAGTGTTTCGCGTGCGCTGCCGCGCGCTTGCCGGCGGCGGACGACCAGAAAGTACGATGGCGACGGTTTGGAGAAAGGCGACGGCAAGATGATCATCGGGATGCAGGGCGCCAAACGAGACGGGGTGCGGGATCAGCGGATCGCGAAAGTGGTCGAGCTGGCCCCACCGGAGAAGCTGCTGGAGGAGCTGCCCCTCGGTGAGGAGGGGGCGAAGGCCGTGGTGCGGGCACGCCAGGAAGTGGTCAACGTGCTCGACGGCAAGGACTCGCGGCTGCTGGTCGTGGTCGGGCCGTGCAGCGTCCACGACCCGAGGGCGGCGCTGGACTACGCGCGCCGGCTGGCGGCGACGACCGGGGAGCTGAAGGACCGCCTGCTGGTGGTGATGCGGGTCTACTTCGAGAAGCCGCGGACGACGACCGGGTGGAAGGGCCTGATCAACGACCCGCACCTCGACGGCTCCGGCGACGTCAACGCCGGCCTGCGGATGGCTCGCAAGCTGCTGCTCGAGGTGGTCGAGCTGGGGCTGCCCGTCGGCTGCGAGTTCCTCGACCCCATCACGCCGCAGTACATCTCCGACACGGTTGCCTGGGGGGCGATCGGGGCCCGCACCGCGGAGAGCCAGACGCACCGCCAGCTCGGCTCCGGGCTCTCGATGCCGATCGGGTTCAAGAATCGCACCGACGGCAACATCCAGGTCGCTGTCGACGCCGTGCGCGCGGCGGCGGCCCCGCACGCGTTCGCCGGCATCGACGACGCCGGCGCGCCGGCGATCCTGCACACGACCGGCAACCCCGACTGTCACATCATCCTCCGCGGCGGTCACGGGAAGCCGAATTACCACGTACCCGACATCGAGGACGCCCTGGTCACGCTCGGGATCGCCGGGCTGCCGGAGCGGCTGGTGATCGACGCCTCGCACGACAACAGCGGCAAGGACCCGGAAAAGCAGTTCTTCGCCGCCGGTGAAATCGCCGATCAGGTCGCCGACGGCAACAAGGCGATCGTCGGCGTGATGCTGGAGTCGTTCCTGGCCGGCGGCCGCCAGAACCTGGTGGCGGGCGAGAAGCTCACCTACGGCCAGTCGATCACCGACGCCTGCATCGACTGGGAGGACACCGTCACCGCGCTCGAGCGCTTCGCCTCGGCCATCGAGGCTCGCCGCAGCCAATGAGGATCGCCGTCCTCGGGGTGGGCCTGATCGGAGGCTCGATCGGGCTCGCCGCGCGGCGGCGGCTGGGGGCCGAGGTGGTCGGCTACGGGCGCACGCCGGCGACGCTCGCGCGGGCGGTCGAGATCGGCGCGCTCGATCGTGGCGCCGCCTCCGTGGCCGAGGCCTGTGAGGGCGCCGATCTCGTCTTCTGCGCCGGCCCGGTGGGAGCGCTGCCGGCCCAGGCGCGCGAGGCGCTGGCGGCCTCCGGTCCCGAGACCGTGGTCAGCGACGTCGGCTCGACCAAGGGCGAGCTGGTGGCGGCGCTCGGGGAGGACGAGCGCTTCATCGGCGGCCACCCGCTGGCCGGAGCGGAGACGGCCGGCGTCGACAACGCCCGCGCCGACCTCTTCGAGGGCGCCCGCTGGTACCTGACCCCGACAGAGCGCTCCAGCGGCCTGCTCTACGACCGCCTGCAGCGAGCCGTCGCCGGCCTCGGCGCCCGCCCTCAGGCGATCGACCCCGGCGCCCACGACCGCCTGCTGGCGACGATCAGCCACCTGCCGCACGTCGTTGCCAACGCGCTCGCGGCCGAGGCCGCCGCCGAGCTCAGCCGCGACTCCGAGCGGATGCCCGAGGTCGGCCCCAGCTTCCGCGACACCACCCGCGTCGCCGGCTCCAACCCGGCGATCTGGGCCGACATCTTCGCCAGCAACCGCGAGGCCGTCGCCGACTCGGTCGCGGCCGTGGCCGCACGGCTGAGCGCGGCCGCGGAGCTGATCCGCCGCGGCGACCGCGAGGCCGTCGCCGCCTGGCACGCCGCCGCCGGCGAGGACCGCCGCCGGCTGCTGGAGCCGGCGCTGGAGGCGGGGCCGCTGCGCGAGCTGCGGATCGTCGTCGCCAACCGGCCGGGGACGATCGCGGCGCTGGCGCTGGCGCTCGGCGAGGCCGGCGTCAACATCGAGGACATGGCCCTGCACCCGACGCCCGACATGACCTCGGGCGCGGTGACCCTCTGGGTCGCCGGCGCCGAGCAGGCCGAGCGGGCGGCGGCGCTGGTCCGCGAGCTCGGCCACACGGTCACCGTGCTCGGCAGCGGCGAGTAGGGTCGCGGCGATGACCCGCTTCGAGCCCTCGGGCCCTCTGCGCGGCTCCCTGCGCCCGCCCTCCGACAAGTCGATCTCCCACCGGGCCGCGCTGATCGCGGCGATGGGCGAGGGGGAGACGGAGGTGGAGGGCTACTTGGATGCGGCGGACACGCGGTCGACCCTGGCCGCGGCGGCGGCGCTCGGCGCCCGTGTCGAGGGCGTCGGCGCTGCGCTGGAAGCGACGCTTCGGATCCACGGCGTCGGCCTGCGCGGGCCGCGCCCGGCGGCGATCGACGCCGGCAACGCCGGCACCCTGCTGCGGCTGCTGCCGGGCTGGCTCGCGGGGCAGGACGGCGGCGCGTGGACCCTCGATGGCGACGACTCGATCCGCCGGCGGCCGGTCGACCGCGTCGCGATCCCCCTGCGCGAGATGGGGGCGAAGCTGAGCGCCCGCGAGGACCGCCTGCCGCCCCTGGAGGTCACCGGCGCGCCGCTACGCGGCATCGAGTACGAGCTGCCGGTCGCCAGCGCCCAGGTCAAGTCGTGCCTGCTCTTCGCCGGCCTGCTCGCCGACGGCCCGACCACGATCGTCGAGCCGCTGCCGACCCGCGACCACAGCGAGCGCATGCTCGCCGCGGCCGGGGCCACGATCGAGCACGGCGACGGCACCGTCACCGTGTACCCGGCCGCGCGGCTCGAGCCGGGCACGATCTCGGTCCCCGCCGACATCTCCTCTGCCGCCTTCTTCGTCGTCGCGGCACTGCTGGTCGCGGGCAGCGAGGTGGTCCTCGAGGACATCGGCGTCAACCCGACCCGGACCGGCCTGCTGGCGATCCTCGAGCGGATGGGCGCCACGGTCGAGGTCAAGCCGCTGGGCGAGCGCGGGGGGGAGCCGACCGCTCGCCTGACGGTCCGCCCGCAAGCCCTGCAGGGGGTCGACGTCGGCGGCGCCGAGATCCCGCTGGCGATCGACGAGCTGCCGCTTCTCGCCCTAGCCGCCTGCTTCGCCGAGGGCACGACGACGATCCGCGATGCGGCCGAGCTGCGGCGCAAGGAGTCCGACCGGATCGCCACCGTGACCGCGGCCCTGACCGCGCTGGGCGGCGAGGTCGAGGCGACCGCGGACGGCATGGTCATCGCCGGCACCGGCGGCCTGCGCGGCGGCGCGATCGACTCCCACGGCGACCACCGCATCGCCATGCTCGGCGCGGTCGCCGGGCTGGCTTCGCGCGAGGGTGTGGAGGTGCGGGGGATGGACGCGGCCGCGGTCAGCTACCCCGGCTTCGAAGCCGACCTTGCCTCTCTGCTCGGCGCTGGCGCCTGACCCCGGCACCCCGTCTGCCAGCGCCCGCCTCTACGCTGCCCCGCTGATGGTTATCGCGATCGACGGTCCCGCGGGGGCCGGCAAGTCCTCCGTCGCACGTGCCGTGGCGCAGGAGCTCGGCCTCACCTACCTCGACTCCGGGGCGATGTACCGCTGCGTGGCGCTGGCCGCGATCGAGCGTGGCGTCGACCTCGACGACGGCGAGGCGCTGGGCCCCTTGGCCGGGGGTTTGGAGATCGGTCTGGACGGCCGGCGAGCCCTGCTCGGCGAGCGGGACGTCAGCGCCGCGATCCGCGAGCCCGGCGTCACCGTCGCCGCCTCCCGTGTCTCCGTCCATCCCCAGGTGCGGGAGGCGATGGTCGCCCGCCAGCGCCAGCTGATCGCCGCCGGCCGCTACGTCGCCGAGGGCCGCGACATCGGCACCGTGGTCAGCCCCGACTCGCCCCTGAAGGTCTTCCTCACCGCCTCCGACGAGGAGCGCGCCCGCCGTCGCGCCGCCCAGACCGGCGAGGACTTCGAGTCCGTCCTCGACGCCCAGCGCCGCCGCGACAACCGCGACATCGAGCGCGAGCATGGTGCCCTGCGCGTCGCTGAGGACGCGGTGACCCTGGACACGACCGGCCTCGGCCTGGAAGAGGTAGTCGGCCGCGTCGTTGCCCTTGCTTGTGAGCGAGGCCTGGCGTGAGCCGCCTGCCCGCCGTCGCCGTCGTCGGCTTTCCCAACGTCGGCAAGAGCACCCTGGTCAACCGCCTGGTCGGCGGCAGTGAGGCCGTGACCGCGGCCGAGCCCGGGGTCACCCGCGACCGCAAGCGGCTCACCTGCGAGTGGAACGGAGTCGCCTTCGACCTCGTCGACACCGGTGGCATCGACCTCGAGGACGAGGCCGAGCTGGCCCGCGACGTCCAGAGCCAGGCGCGGCTGGCGATCGCGGAGGCCGACGCGGTGCTGATGGTCGTCGACGGCCGCGCCGGCCTGCGCGCCGGCGACGCCGAGCTGGCGAGGACTCTGCGCGGTGGCGATATCCCGGTGGTCGTCGCGGTCAATAAAGCCGACCGTCCCAACGACTTCGCCGTCACCGCCGAGTTCCACGGCCTCGGCCTCGGCGAGCCGCTGCCGCTCTCGGCCACGCACGGGCTCGGCACCGGCGACCTGCTGGACGCGATCGTGGAGGCCCTCGGCGAACGCCCGCCGCGGCTGGAGGACGACGACGCCGTCCGCGTCGCCGTGATCGGCCGGCCCAACGTCGGCAAGTCCTCGCTCGTCAACTCCTTCCTCGGCTCCGACCGGGTGATCGTCTCCGACATCGCCGGCACCACCCGCGACGCGATCGACACCGAGCTCGAGGTCGACGGGCGGCGCACGATCCTGGTCGACACCGCCGGCCTGCGGCGGCGCTCCAAGGTCGCCGGCACCATCGACTACTACGCGCAGCTGCGCTCCGAACGGGCGGTCGAGCGGGCCGACGTCGCGATCGTCGTCTGCGACGCCTCCGAGGGGGTCACCGCGGAGGACCTGCGGGTCAGCGAGATGGCGATGAAAGCCGGCTGCGCGACCCTGCTGGTGCTCAACAAGTGGGACCTGACCGTGACCGACATCGACGACGCCCGGGCCCGGGTCGCGCGCAAGCTGCGGCTGCGCCCGGCGGTGGTCACCTGCTCGGCTACCCGTGGGCGCAACGTGCCGGCGCTGCTGCCGAAAGCGCTGCAGCTGGCCGATCGCGCCGGCGAGCGCATCCCCACCCCGGAGCTGAACCGCTTCGTCGCCGCCGTCGTCGCCAAGACCCCGCCGCCCTCGCGCCGCGGCCGCCGCCTGCGGCTCTACTACGCGGCCCAGGTGGGGGAGCGGCCGATCCGGGTCGCGATCCAGGTCAACGACCGCAAGCTGATCGTGCGCGACTGGGCATACCACCTGGAGAACCGCATGCGCGAGGCCTACGAGCTCGAGGGCGTGCCGCTGGTGATCGATTTCGTGCCGCATTCGGGCCGCCGCGGCCGCCCGAGCTGAGGCCCCGCAGGGCTGCCGCGGATTCCTCTAGGCTTCCCGACCATGCCTACTTCAAAGCCGCTCGCCGAGGGCGAGTACCTCTTCACTTCCGAGTCCGTAACCGAGGGTCATCCCGACAAGGTCAGCGACCAGATC
>Ga0190275_10004399_pt1 | contig 10116 bp, 13 predicted proteins | sample Popmic550T_FD_133745 | JGI IMG/M metagenome (GOLD analysis project Ga0190275, IMG submission 133745) | Populus adjacent soil microbial communities from riparian zone of Yellowstone River, Montana, USA - 550 T | ecosystem: Environmental > Terrestrial > Soil > Riparian zone > Trees stand | place...
CAGGGGGGCTCATCATTGCTTCCCGGCAAGCATTCCTTTTGTGGCAGGCCGCTATCGAAAACGTTGACGCCGAAAAAGTTCGGCAATCTCAAAACTAAATCTAGGAGCACATACCATGACCGATGAAGAAATGTTGAAAAAGATTAAGCAACAGAGGGCCGAAGAAGACGCCCTCGACCTGCGCGCCGGAGCGTTATTGTCGCGTCCGGCAGGATCATTTACGAAAGAAGACAAGGAAGTTTTGCGCGGCGCAATTCTCCGATGCATCGCACGTGAGGAAGGAAATTGATCATGTCTATACAAGAATTGTGTCGGGCGCGCAGGCTCGAAGCTGAACGCTTACGTGCGATACATCCCTTCGATAGCATTTTCCTCCGTACCAAGGGGGGAATAGTAGTCGAGGTTCCAATCGACGTCGCAGCGACGAAATTGCTTGACGCTTCAGCCCGCCTCGCAACACCGGAAGAAATCTCCGAGTGGGCTGAGCAGCAGGCTGCCGCGCGCAACAAAATCCTCGCGGCGGAGGACAACCGTTCCAGCAAAACGATTGTCTACCGGCCCCAGGCGAAAAACTCTGGAGGTACATGTGGACGCGATTGATCAGCAAATCGACGAGCTACGGACGCGTTGGTCCGTTGATGAGTTCGAACGCCAGCAGCGCAAAGAGGAACGGCGACAAGAGGTCTTACTCCGGGCTAAAAATCGACTACTGTCAGGGGAGTGGATTCCAAAGGTATGTCAGTGCTCCAGGTGCCTGCGCTCCGTACTTGAAATGACTGCACCCGATGGTCTGTGTGATGTCGGGCGTACGGCTGGAGAGCGGTACGGAGTCTGGTGGCAATAATCCTGACCAACAGAGGGCCGGTGTTACCGGCCTTCAAGGGCAAATCATGAACATTGAGACTACTTTGGCACAACAGTTTCGCAGCCTCTTTAGCGGCATGCAAAAGGCCTACGGGACATACGGACCACTCACTCAGACAAGGGGGGACGGTAAGCTCACGGGGAGACCCCTCACAAAGCGCGAGCCCGTTATCGATGAACTGTACCAGCGGCACCTGGAGGGCAAAGGTGATGGATTGGGCATCATCGTTATTCGTGAAGACGATACCTGTCTTTTCGGAGCAGTGGACATTGACCAGTACTCGGAGCTTGACCACGGCAAGATTGCGTCTCAGATTGCACAGCTTGATTTGCCCTTGCTAGTCTGCAGGTCGAAATCCGGCGGAACACACTTGTTTTTGTTCTGCCAACAACCTGTTCTTGCAGGGAAAATGCAGGCGCGCTTGCGTGAAATTGCAGCCCGGCTTGGTTTCGGCAACAGTGAAATATTCCCCAAACAGACCCAGACAACTGAAAAAGATCTGGGTAGCTGGATTAATTTGCCATATTTCGGTGGCGCAGAAACCACGCGCTATGCGGTTGGACCAAAGGGTGAAGTCTGTAGCCTGGAAGATTTCCTCGTGAGCGCGACAGCAATGCGCCAAGGGCCGGAGTTCTTCGAAGAGCCAAAGATGGCCGCTGGGACGCAGGGGTGTAAGGATGACAGCGTGGGTGCCCGGCTGTTGCCCAGCGGTCCACCCTGCTTGCAGCATCTGGTGAACCTGGGCCTTCCAGACGGGACCTGGAATACCAGCATATTCAACATTGGCGTCTACTGTAGGAAGGCGCACACCACCGGTTGGAAGGAACAACTGGTTCATATCAACAGCAGCATCTTCGATCCCACGGTGTGGTCCGTTGGTGACCTGAACGGAGTGATGAAGTCGCTGGACAAGAAAAGTTACGCCTACACGTGCAACCAGCAACCGCTGCTAGGCTTCTGTGATAAGGCAAAGTGCAGTAGGCGGAAGTTTGGAGTGAAGTCAGAAGGCCTGAGTATGCCAGCGATAACCGGACTGACTAAATACGACACCAATCCTCCCAGATACGTGCTCTATGTCGACGGTATTGGAGTGGAAGTCGCACGGGATGAACTTTTCGACTACACCAAATTTGAGAAGATTTGTTCCGGCAAGATCAACCGCATGCTGCCATCTCTAAAGGTGGCTGAATGGAAGATGATGCTGAATGAAGCGCTCGAAACGCTTCACACGGAAGTGATGCCGGAAGAGGCTTCCCCAGAAGGGCAGTTGTGGTTGTTGGTTGAACATTTTTGTACCGGCCGGACGCAGGCGCAGACGAAGGAAGAAATCTTGTTGGGTAAGCCATGGACCGACATGGGATTTACGATGTTCAGACTTTCAGATTTGATGAACTATCTCCAAAAGATGAACTTTCGAGAACTGAAGAGTCAGAACGTTGCAACAATCCTGCGAACGAAGGGCGGAACCATTCAGAACCCTCGAATCGGCGGTAAGCAGCCCAGCGTCTGGACGGTGCCTGCGTTTGCCCGCACGGAAGAAACCTTTCCCGTTGCCGACGCGGTTGACACGGCTGGCCGCGAGTTCTGATCGTAATCGCGCGTAAGACGCTGCGGAAGGCACCATGCTGAAACGGTGGTACATGCAGCGTAGAACCCATCGATAACGTAGGCGCGGGAATCGTTTTTTTTGTTTTCTGTGTGAAAAGTGAGTCGATCAGGTCACTCAAGTACATCAGTTCTCTAAAACCATGTCGGTGCAGCAACTTACAACGATGCACTGATTGGATCTCTGTTTAGAATGGTCGATCACTGGTCGATCATTAACTGACATGCTTTTGTCAGGGGTTACTGATCCCCGCGTATGGAAAATGTTTTGCAGCTTTTTCGTTTCCCATACACGTTTTAAGGCGTTCAAGAAGGTACGGCATCCGCGCTGACCGATTAACCCCTGTGACAACAGCACGATAGTTGTACCTCACTGGCCGGACTACTGTGTCCGGCTTCTTCATTTCTTCGAGAAGGATTACACAAAATGCAAAATCAAAGAGAAGTTACCTTAGCCGCGTCTAGCAGCGCGGCATCTTCGCAAATGGACGTACATGATATTGACGGCGATTGGAGCCTACGAGTTTTGCTCGAAGGTCCTGCGGAAAAGGTCCAGTTGTCTATTCAGGATTCGGTGGATGCGTTCACGACAAGTCGAACCCTGGCTGTCGTGAATCCAGTCGCTGTAGACGGGCGCAACGAATTCACCTTTCGCGCCTATCAGCTTTCATCTGCGCGGGTGGGGGTCGTCAACGGGAAGCTCCGCCTATCATTGCAGAGTATCGGCAGTGGAAGCATCAACAGCAAACTAATCATCAGTTACTGATCCGGGCCGGGGCCGCTTAAGGTGGCCCCGTGACACTGGACGCGAAACATGAAGTAGCTTTAACAATTCGAGCTTTCTGCAGCCGTGGAAACGACCATTAAAGAAGCTCAACATATTGCAAAGGCCGAGCACCGGCCATCACACGTTAGACATATTGGATGTTTTCCATGAATGAAAAAGAGATCGCGGTTGTGACTGAGCCGCGCAGAGGCAGGCCCAAGGGTTCCTTGAACAAGCGGACGCTATTCGCACGCGATTGGGCGGAAAGGCTACAGTGCGATCCGGTGGAATTTTTGATCAAATGTATTAAAACTGACACCATCGAAACCACACAGTCAGACGCGTCGGGCAAGGCCGTATTGGATGCCGAAGGGCGGCCTTTGACGTATCTCGCGGTCATCCCGTTCGACACCCGGGTGCAGTCTGCTTACCAATATATGTACCCCAGCTTACAATCGACCCAGTTCCATGGCGAAGTGAACGTGCCGGTACAGGTTGAGGTTCCTACTGCTGAGATCATCAAAAGGCCGGAATTAGCTAGTGCCCTGTCCGATTTGGCCATTTTGATGGCTGAGCACGACGCCTCAGCCGATGGCCATCAACGGTTTGAACCCGTGCCGGGCTTCCTGCTCGACAAGTACGACTAACTGACGGAACAAGTAGCACGGGTCACGGGATCATGCTGCCTGTTTAGGTTTATCTTGGGACAAGCGATTTCCGTGCCAACCGGCTTCACGCCGTGCGGCGCGTTCGGAACCTGCACTTTCATCGACAACAGCTTTTACACGTTGGTGCTGCCTGCGTGACTGCCTCAACAGGTAAAGCACCGAGCAGAGCGCGCTGATTATGGCGAGGACTAGGGTTTCCATGAGAGATTACCTTGTGCACGCAGGTAACCTCCCGTAAATCATTGACTGGCTGTTTAAACGTTCGGTACGCGTTCCGCTTTGGTGTGCCTAATTGGAACGTTGTCCCATTATGAAACTTTGATCGTCCCAAAAACGGTTCTGCTGACCGAGCAAATACGCATTGAAGGCTCTGTACTTCGTACCGCATTCTAGGTCGTTCCACAAACGACCGATTTGGAACGGTCTCAAAACTAACGATCATGGCCTATACTCAACAACGGATGCTCACAGAATACCTGTATGTTGATCAGCAACGCTTGGACGCATATTTTGACCAGATAAGTGGTCCGGTTCAGTACGATAAAGTGCCGGTCTGGAAAGCGGAAGCAAGTATTCTGGGCCTGAAAACAGAAGGTTCGCAAGCACGCTTTGCACGTCCGTTCACATCGCACGAGAAGGTCTCCACGTTGCTGGGGTTCCTCCGTGAACGAAACTTGTTAAAAACGCCCGTGTTTCTACAAGGTTCCCCTCCAGATGACTCGGAGTTCGTGCTGGCCAAATGTGCTGCGACTAGACTTGCCTTGCCCTTGTCGAAGATCAGCGAGGCTGGCACTTTATACATGTGGGTGGCGCACGTCGATCTGGTGGCGCACGCCGTTACGGGTTTACCTGAATCTGCAAGTAGTTCATACGTTCTATTCCTCCTTGAGGATAGTCAGGCACCGGACAGTCGTGCTACACGGTTTAGTTCCTATACGCTCTTCCGAGTATGGGGAGATGACTTCTGGGCTGTTATTGGTCGGGAGTGGAACAGGCCAGAATACGATCATCCTGACCTAGACGTCTCCGCAGGCATCTTATCTTTAAGCAAAGCCGCAAGGGTCCCCGACGTAAACCCGATCGAAACCCTCGTGAACATGGGTGCGCAGCCCGGTGAGGAGCGGAAAATAGCTTGCCTGTATCGAACCCGGGCTACATTCTTCGAAAAAGGACGTGATTCTTCGATTCCTTGTGTCTACGGATATCCAGTTTTCATTGCCGCTGGATCTGCCCCGCTAGACGTCACGCGTGTCAACGATTCACCACCCGGGCTGTTAGCGAGGCTTCGCGGCATGTTCGGCTAGGAACCGGCCTCTGATCTCCCAAAAACCCCCCTTTGTGGTAACTTGGGCCTGATGTCAGAACGAACAGCAACACGGGTTGCCCTGTACGCCCGCGTTTCGACCAAGGACAAGCGGCAAGACACGGCCAACCAGCTTGACCAGCTACGTCAGTTCGCTGCCACGCAGGGCTGGACGGTAGCGCATGAATACATCGACCGTGCCACTGGAAAGCACTCCGACCGCCAGGAGTTCCAAAAGCTGTTTCAGGATGCATCACAGCGGAAGTTTGACGTGGTGCTTTTCTGGTCCCTGGACAGGTTCAGCCGGGAAGGCGTACGCGAGACACTGAACCATCTTGAACGTTTAAATAGCTATGGTGTGGGCTACAGGTCTTTCACTGAACAGTACTTGGACTCTTGCGGCATCTTCAAGGACGCGGTGCTCGGGATACTGGCCACTATCGCCAAACAGGAACGCGTCCGGCTATCGGAACGCACGCTGGCCGGGCTGGCACGCGCACGCAAAGAAGGCCGAGTGGGTGGAAGGCCACGCGTGATTGTGGACAAGTCGAAAGTGGAACGGTTGGCAGAGGCGGGGAAGAGTTTGTCCGCCATAGCGGACGCGGTGGGTGCGTCCAAGAGCACGGTGCACCGGTTGCTTGGACAGTAAGAGCTGCAGGAAAGAAAAATAGAAGGTGGTAACGCACATTAGGCTTACTGCGTTCACTTTGGAGGTATCACCAACCCTAGTTCGCCTGCCTTTATTATCCGGTGTTTCCCGGAGCCTGCCGAGATACCTATTTCTTTTAGACCGTTAATGAGGGCAGATGCTATTGATACCTTCTCAGCTTGTATCGGATCTGGAAGCACGACAAGAACATCGCTTCTCCCGAATCCCAAATCAGTGCCACCTGCATGTTCGACCGCCCAACCTGCCGCCCGTACGGCGGAGAGAAAATCGAGCGCATACCGGGCACTCTCGATATTCATTATGCTGTGATATACCTTGACTTTGACACCCTCGGTATTTACACCTCGGAGCGCCTCACTAAGGCGTTCTGAATCAGCGGAACTCATTCTGCGCTGCCCCTGCTCCTTGAGCTGCTGAACGGTCTCTTTTTGAATGCGAAGGACTTCGTCCAGCTTGCTACTGATTAAGCCCGGGTCGATCTGTTGCTTGACCAGTTTGTCGAGAAGTGAGCTGAAACGACGGAAGTGGTCCGACAGGTTTGGATCTACACCAGTGCACGTTATTGTGACATTTCCGTTAGACACAACAGCCGGACTACACTTGCCTTGCGTCTTCTGCTGTATTTCTTGACCGAATAGGCAAGAAGCTGTCGCGGCAGCGATGAGTAACCTCTTCATTGATTCTTCGATTTGCCTTTATCGGTCCCATAACGGATTTTCACGTCGCCATCCGACACTACTGCAGGACTTTGGGCTCCGGTAGTCTCTTGCCTTACGGAACGATCAATCGGCTTGATTTCATGGGGCAGAGACGATTGGGGCGGTGCTGATACCAAAAATGAACCGCCGATTAGGAATACAGTCATAGTCAAAGCAGCCCAGATCGCATTCATCTTACGTGTGATAAATGGCAGCACTCTCCAAGCAAGGAACCAAGCTACCAGCGACAATCCTACTGCTAAGGCAATCACCCATGTAGTTCCAAGCACATTCAGGAAGAACGGAATCGCGAACGTAGCAGCAAATGCCAAAACATTCTGAAGCGAAATCTGGATATCGCCGATAGCAGATCTGACGGCAGCACCCAATCCAACATATTTTATTACTGCCTTGACCGCAACGTCGACTTGTGATTCCCCTGGTACGGTGTGTAATTTGGGCGCGGAATCGATCTGATCACTCATTCGCTGTTCTTGTCACTCAACCACTAATGATACCGACGAAAAACTGCAGGTGCACGACAGCAGAAACTCGGGCACTAATGCCGACATCAGCGGTTTGTTGCAAATTCAAGTCCAAGTTCTCAACCCAATGTATTCGATCTAGCCCGCGAAGCTATCGCCTCAACCATCTTCCGATCTGACGCAGGCAGCCGTTCCACATACTGGTTAATGGCATCGTCCACAATCTTCCATGACGCGCGCTGTTCAACAGCCGCTGCCGCGTTCAGCCTGGCCCTGGTCGCGGGGCGAACGCTGATGGCTAATTTCGGATAGTCTCGAATCCGCTCCTGTCCGTCGTCGGACACTGACCCTTGGGCCGGCCGCCCGACATGCTGTTTTTTGGCCATCTGCCACAGTGTACAGGAACGAAAGACCGCAGTTTACGTTGCGTATGTTCTAGCACTTCTACTACTATTCGAGAGGGTTTGGAGGATGATCATGGCAAGAACTAATGGCTTGTTAATCACTTCCCAGGATGTTACTGAGCGGTGGGGCGGAACCATTGTTAGCCGAGCGGGACATGATCACTAAATTTATCAAGTACACCCTGTAACTACAACCCAGGGGTTAAGTGAATCGAAAGGAAAAGACATGGTTTACAAAAGAGACGGCAGCAAATACTGGTGGTACAAGTTCACCTGGAACGGTGAATTGATCCGCGAAAGTTCCAAGCAGGCCAATAAACGTATTGCGGAGCAAATGGAAGCGGCGCACCGGACTTCACTCGCCAAGGGTGAAGTGGGTATTAGGGAACGGCATCAAGCGCCCACGTTGCGCACGTTCGCGGAAACAGACTTCCTGCCGTTTGTGGAAGCTACTTTTGCCGCCAAGCTGAAGACAGCGGCTTACTACAAGAATGGTGTGCGAAACTTGCTGGCCTTCGAACCGCTAGCGACGGAACGACTGGACGGCATCAACACAGAACGCATTTCCGGATACGTGGCCAAGCGGCAGGCGGAGAGGCTGAAGATTGCGAGCATCAACCGGGAGTTGCAGGTCCTGCGGCGCATGTTCGCACTCGCCGTCGAATGGGGCAAGGTTGAGAAGGCGTTGCCCCGAGTTCGCATGCTGTCCGGTGAGGCGCACCGGGAACGTGTACTGACACCGGAGGAAGAAACTCTCTACCTTGCCAACGCAACACCACTGCTACGTGACGTGGCTATGTTGCTGCTCGACTGCGCGTTGCGGCCCGAAGAGTGCTTCCGTCTGAAGTGGGCGAACATCAGGGACGGTATAGTTGAAATCCATTTCGGAAAAACCAACAACGCGAGACGCCGCATCCCTGTCACTCCGCGTGTGCTGGCTATGCTTGAAACGCGCCGGGGGACTTCTGAATCTGAATGGGTGTTCACGGCCCCAACGAAGAGTGGGCACATCGAACCGTCCACGCTAAAGAAACAGCATGTGAAGGCGTGCAAGGGTGCGGTGAAGGAAAAGGGCAAGTGGGCCCTGGAGCCCTTCCCGTTGTACACGTTAAGGCACACGTGTCTGACGTGCTGGGCACCGCACATGGACCCGTGGACCTTGGCGCACCTTGCCGGGCACCGGGACATGGCCATCACCAAGCGGTACGTGCATCCGCAGGCTGAAACCATTCGCGCGGCAATGGAACGTGCTAGAACCTCGGTACCCATGCTCCCATAAGAGCCCAAGACGGGCACTGCTTCAATCGAAGCATGCCCTCCCGCGGTGAGGCAGGGATGCTATTGACAGAGCTGGACAGGTGTCCGCACTCACCCGAATATTCACTCACCGGAACACTTGATATCTCCGCCGAATAGAGATCCGAAATTCTACGAAGTTCACCCTGCGACTGACTTACTCCGGTGCTTCAACCAAGTCGGTAGTAAGTGCCCCTGGGATTCTCAAGTAATGGATCTCTTTGGAGGGACATATCGAGTGATAGGCCGGGGGATTCACCTGCCATACCGTTTCAGCACGGCCACAACCACCAGTGTGGGCCGAAGTGGAGACACGCCGAAGTCACGGGCATTCAGCGTCCGAATGGCAGAGGGGCGATGAGAAGCCCCAACCGTGGACCAAAAGCTCTACGATTTGATGAAGGCCAACGGATGGCACGGTGCAGCCGCGTGGCGCGAACGAGCAAGCGAAATTGCCTCCACCATTGTGGGTGGGTCCAAGAAGGATGGCGGCCCGGACCTTGGGCCACACGTGCGAAACGCGTGTGGGCCGCACTTAGTGTAAACGGGCTGACCATTGCGAATGAAACGCCCCCACCCGGTTTCTTTGGTGCCCCAATTGAGTGGGGGTATGGTTGCCAAACTTCAGGGCCTCCCCGATGACTGGCAGTTTTCCGGAAAGACCGCCTCATGAGTCCAATGGAAAATTACCGAAACGGTCATGCACGGCTAAGGCGTGGTATGGAATCTTTCAAATCAGCGATAATTTTGTCGCCCACCAAGATGGTTTGATTGCGCATGCGAGCCCTGAACTTATCCCAGTCGATGTACTTCGCTCGTATAACGTCAACAGGTTCGGTGACCTTCTTCATTTCTGCGTGGTGAATTTGATTAAAAATCCCCGAGTCATAATTATTAATTGTTGGATTTGGTTTGAAAGTCAGTGGGAGTGGTTTATAAAACAACGAACCTACGATCTTTTTGTTATACTCTCCAATGGTATGATAAAGAATTTCCTGGCCATTCTTGTCAATTTTTTCGATGTCTCTTACGCGACAACCGAGAATTGGTTGGTTGATCTCAAGCGAATTATATGCAGTTTTAGCCCTATTCAAGAACCAAATAATCTCCGGACCGATCTTTTCCGGCTGCAACCTTGCGAAGTAGTCGGCCCTTTCTTGATCCCTCGGGCCAAGTTTCCGCGCAGCTTGCCATACCCAGTTCGTTTGGGAATTGACGAAATGACTCATCTCTATATGGTAGTTTCCGATAACGTCCACGAAAGATTTGTAGTTCTGTAACTCCAGTGCATCACGCTTATAGCGTTCCTGCAAAATGGCTAGACGCATGCTTCCTGCCATCAGCGTTTGGAAATAA
>Ga0190275_10004400_pt1 | contig 10116 bp, 9 predicted proteins | sample Popmic550T_FD_133745 | JGI IMG/M metagenome (GOLD analysis project Ga0190275, IMG submission 133745) | Populus adjacent soil microbial communities from riparian zone of Yellowstone River, Montana, USA - 550 T | ecosystem: Environmental > Terrestrial > Soil > Riparian zone > Trees stand | place...
CACCATTGCTGTTTGCCGCCGTCGCTTTATGCGCAGCGGACGTAAAGCTTCCAGCTCCATACCATACACCCTCTAATACGAACCGACCGCAACTGGTTCCTAAACCCGAGGGCGCTGAGTTACGCGTCCCACAGGGCTTCACGGTGGAAGAGTTCGCGTCCTCCCTTGAAAAACCCAGAATCATGTTGCAAGGACGAGGCGGCGAGCTTCTGGTAACCGAGTACATCCCGAATGGCCGGGTTAGCGTTCTTTTCGATAAGAACAAGGATGGAAAGGCTGACACCGAGCGAAAGGTTCTGATCCAGGGTCTCGACCGTCCCTATGGGATGACGTTCTGGAAGGATTTTCTGTACGTCGCCGAAGCGACTTCGCTCAAGCGCTATAAATATGACGCGAAGACGGTCTCCGTTGGTCCTGGGGAAGAAATCATCCCCATGAAGGACTACGGTAAGGGACACGCAACACGCTCCATCACCTTTGATCCCAAGGGGCAGAAGCTCTACATGAGCGTGGGCTCGGAAACAAATGCCGATCCAGGAGGTCCGGAAAAGCGGGCGACGATCTGGCAGTGTAATCCGGATGGAACCGCATGTGAAACCTACGCGAGCGGCCTCCGGAACGCCACATCGATTTACTTCTACCCAGGTTCGAACGTCCTTTGGGCGACCGTTCAGGAGCGAGATGGGTTGGGTGACGATCTCGTCCCGGATTTCATGACCCGAATCCAGGAGGACGGTTTCTATGGGTGGCCGTACGCGTATTTCGGCCCGAATGAAGATCCCAAGAACAAAGGTCAGCGACCGGATCTCGTGAAGAAAACGATCGTGCCGGATCTCTCACTCGGAGCCCATACAGCCGTGATCGATTGGAAATTCTACAACAGTAAGCAGTTTCCAGCCAAGTACCATGGTGGCGCGTTCCTGGCGCTCCACGGGTCCTCAAATCGAGGGAAACGTGTCGGATATTCCGTCGTTTTCGTGCCATTCAAGAATGGCAAGCCTGCGGGCGAGATGGAGGACTTCCTCACCGGCTTCATGTTCGACGCCGACAAACGCGAAGTTTGGGGCCGTCCAACCGGTGTCACGGTCCTAGCCGACGGCAGCATGCTTGTAAGCGAAGACGGCGGAAATAAGATCTACCGGGTCTCCTACCGCAAGTAAGTAGGCTGACATATCAATTCGCTAAACTGGACTCACTGGCCATGAAACTGAAATCCACTTTCTTTGCCGTTGTTGCGGTGGCCGCAGCCGCTGAAGTAAAGCTACCGCCGCCGTTTCACAGTCCTTCGGTACAGAACGGGCCGCAAGTGGTCGCCCGGCCAGAAGGCGCGCAGCTACGCCTACCCCAAGGTTTTCAGATCGCCGAGTTCGCCTCGGGGTTCGATAAGCCGCGCATCATGTTATACACGCCTACTGGCGAGATCCTTGTTACGGAATCGGTCACCAACGGGAAGGTTACCGTGATTTCTGATAAGGACAATGACAACAAAGCCGACAGTCAAAGAAGGGCATTGATTGAAGGGCTTGACCGGCCGTACGGCATGGCGTTCTGGAAAGACTACTTATATGTCGCAGAAACGACATCGCTGAAACGCTACAAGTACGATGCGAAGGCTGTTAGCGTGGGCAAGGGCGAAGAAATTGTCCCGATGCACGAATTCGGCAAGGGACACTGGACGCGCAGTTTGACGTTCGACCCGAAAGGCGAAAAACTGTATCTGGGCATCGGCTCGGAATCGAACGTGGATCCGGGCGAACCCGAGCGCCGCGCAGCCATTTTGCGTTGCAATCCCGATGGAACGGGATGCGAGCTTTTCGCGACTGGTACGCGCAACCCGACTTCTATCTATTTCCAGCCGGGAACTAACACGCTTTGGGCATCCATTCAGGAACGGGATCGGCTCGGCGACGACCTAGTTCCCGATTACTTCACGAGCATCAAACAGGGTGGCTTTTACGGATGGCCATACGCTTACTTCGGTCCTAACGAAGACCCCCGCAATAAGGGTAAGGCTCCGGAACTCGTGAAGAAGACGATTGTGCCGGATGTTTCACTGGGAGCGCACGTAGCGGTTATCGATTGGAAGTTTTATACCGCATCGCAATTTCCAGCCAAGTATCGAAATGGAGCTTTCCTGGCCTTGCATGGATCCTGGAATCGGGCGAATCGTGTTGGACAGTCTGTCGCGTTCGTGCCATTCAAGGATGGCAAGCCCGCAGGACCTCCGGAAGCGTTCCTCACAGGTTGGATGCTCGGACCGGACAAGCGAGAGGTGTGGGGTCGTCCTACCGGCATCATGATCATGAAAGATGGTAGTTTGCTGGTGAGCGACGACGGCGGCAACAAGATTTGGCGCATTTCCTACAAAAACTAGTTTGGCTGCTGCCGCTGGCCGTGAGCCTGGCCGCGGCAGCACCCTTTTCCCACCGAGTTCACCTTCAACAAAAGCTTACTTGCGCGGTTTGCCATACCCGGGCCACAAAGAGTGTTAAAGCGGAAGACAATCTTCTTCCGAGTCGCACGCTTTGCGCCGGCTGCCACAAGGATTCGAAAGAGGTCAAAACTCCTCGCAAGCTGACTGTCACGAAGTTTAATCACTCCCTGCACGCAAAGTTGGATAACATCGGGCCGACAATCGCAAAGGCCATTGAGGCCAAGACGTACCTCGGAAATCCGGCGAGCATACAACTCCAAGAACTCAAGACGAGCAATTCGTGCACCGCCTGTCATCGAGGCATGGATAGGTCCGACGACGTTACTCTCGCACTCTTTCCGCATATGGCGGACTGTCTCGTGTGCCATGACCGCATCGATGCGCCGTTCAGTTGTTCAAAATGCCACACAGAAGGCCCGCATCTCAAACCGGCCTCCCACACAAACGACTGGATCGATCGTCATAGTTCCACCAAGACTCCCAAGGACAAGCAAAGTTGCGTCGTTTGCCATGGCCGGAAGTTCACCTGCCAGGGTTGCCACTAAACTTTGTTGAACTATCGGATTTTTTGGCAGACCTCCTTATGTGGTGACGACACATCGGATTTTGCGCCGTTGCCTTACTACTGCTTAAATCAAGAATGGGCACATTGAAGAGTGAAACGCGCTCGCCCCGTGCACTCCTTAGTGACTAACGGCAAACATGGAAGAAGGCGGAACGGGAAGCTCTTCGCCAGGCGCCCCGCTGCGGGCGCCATCACCCCAACTGCGACCTAAAATCCTACCTCCTACCTGCCGATAACACCGTGTAGGAATAAGAGTGCATTCAGTCACGATTTACGTGTGTGAGAACCAGCCAGTACTGGTTGAAGGGCTGCAACGAATTATCGACGCGTGCGACGATCTCAAAATCGTCGGTCAAGCGTCCGATATGGGCGTAGCCATTGCCGAACTCGCCGGTACTCCCGCCGATATTTTCTTCATCGGTCAACCTTTTTCGGCCAAGTCGATCCTGCCTTTGCTCAGTCAGGCTCGAGAAGCGGAACTGGGCGTGGCGATTGTGCTCTGGGTCGGAGAACTGAGTGAAATGGATTCCTTTCGCGCTCTCCAGATGGGCGCCAAAGGGATCATTCGCAAGACCCAACCGGTGTCCATCGTAATCGAGTGCCTGCGTACCGTTGCTTCCGGATCGATCTACCTGGAGAGCGCGTTACGGCCAGCAACAGGCGTTCTTCCGCGCCGAAATGGCGTGCTTCGCATCACCCGCCGCGAACGAGAGATTGTGGAGTTTGTGTGCCGTGGTCTGAAGAATAAAGAAATCGCTGAAGCTTTATCGATTACACCGGGTACCGTAAAAGTGCATCTGATGCACATTTTCGAAAAGACCGGCGTGAAAGACCGCTTCCAACTGGCGCTCCAGGGGCGACAGTTCTTGAGCGCCGCTGAGGCTGACGCGGCTGCTTTGCGCAATATATCCGAGGCCTGATGGCTGCCTAGCGGGATCGAGTTTTTCCGGAGCCGAGATTCCATTCACGAATTCTATTGAACCAGGCGGCCTATATCAGGTTCTGCAGCACGGAGGGAACACCTGTGAATGGACCATATTTCAACGACTCAGTCTGCCGACGTTCCCGGAAGCAGATCGCGCGTTCATCGTTTGCCCACATCGAGCAAGGCCATTAAGCTGGAGTCCAAAGGACGGGTGGCTCATGCAGAGGGGCCTGAATCGCGGGGCGGGGGTGGTCGGGTCTTCAGAGGTGCGGGCGAAGAGCACCCGTTCCCAGGACCTGACCGATATTGCCTTACTCACGAAGAGTGTCCACATGCGGCTATGGCGATCGGCGGTGGTCTGAAGGCGAAACGAACCGAAAAATTCGGTTCGTTTCGATCTTCACGACTACACGAGCTTCCGAAGGACATCAACGCCCCGGCGCCTGATCCGGCGTGAACGGCTGGATCAATGATATCGTCGGGACTTCTGAGCATAATGTGAAGGTGCGCTCGTTCACAACGACTATCTTCCTTGCGATGGCGGCCTGGGCGCAGACTGGGCCGCTGCAAACCCGAGTCGATCCGAATTTCCCGCAATACGTCGGCAGTTCCATCTGCAAGACCTGCCATCCGGACGTCTGGTTAAACTTCTATAAAAACCCGCATTACAAGTCGCTCGCCTCGGGAACCGCCGCGCCAGATAGGACGGGTTGCGAAAGCTGTCACGGTCCCGGCAAAGCCCACGTAGAGGCTCGGGGAGGGAAGGCGACGATTATTGCGTTTAGCGAGTTGTCTCCGAAAGCGACACTCGATAACTGTCTTTCCTGTCACGGGAAGGACATCAGTCGTGCCGATATTCGCCGGTCGGATCACTCGCAGAACGACGTGGTGTGTTCCTCGTGTCACTCCATTCACCGATCTCCGACTCCGAAATTCCTGCTGGCGAAGAAACAGACAAACCTCTGCTACGACTGCCATACCCAGGTGCGCGCACAGTTCAACATGCCGTCAAAGCACCGTGTCAACGAAGGTGTGATGACGTGCAGCGATTGTCATAATCCGCACGGCGCCCCTGCTCCGACGTGGCGGATGAGCGCCCGGCCGCGCATGGTGGATCAGGGGCTTGTCAACGAGCAGCCCTGTCTGCGGTGCCATACCGACAAACGCGGCCCCTTCCTTTTCGAACACGTTGCAGTACGGGTGGACGGTTGTGAGTCGTGCCACTCTCCCCATGGTTCGACGAACGCCCGATTGCTGAAGCGTCCCGTGCTCTTCACCCTGTGTCTCGAATGTCATACCGGTCAGAGCGGTTTTGGCCGTACCGGCGAAGGCATTCCCACTCAGTCTCCATCGCATAATATGGCCGATCCGAAATATCGGAATTGCACTACGTGCCACGTGCGCATCCACGGCAGCAATGCCGATCAACGGTTTCTGAGGTAACGTCATGATCACAAACACACCGAATCGTCTGTTTGTCCTTGGCGTCCTCACTGCCGCCAGCGCGCTGAGCCAGCCCACGATCGCTCCAACGGAATCGCAGGTCGGCTCGCGTCGGGGCGAGGATCTGGATGGGTACAACATTGTCAACTCTTTCGAGTTCGGATATCGTTTCCGAGACGTTAGCGGGAATCTCGGCAAGTATCGTAGCGACGTCAACTTCGGCAATGGAGTTCGCCTGCTCGGAAGCAGTCTTTCAGTTCATTCGAAGGAAGGCCACGGCAAATACTTCGATGAGTTGTTGTTGAACACACAAGGCCTGGGCAACGATCCGTATCAGTACGCTTCGTTGCGCGTCCAGAAAAATCAACTCTATCGTTATGACATGCTCTGGCGTCAGAATGACTATTACAATCCTGCGCTGATTCTTGGTGGTCAGCACTTGATGGATACAAGCCGGCGTCTGCAGGACCACCAGATCGTTCTGCTTCCTCAATCCAGTTTTCGGGTTTTCGCCGGTTATTCCCGCAATAGCCAGAGCGGACCCGCGCTCTCGACAGTTAATTTGTTTGATCAGCATCGGGGAGACGAGTTTCCTCTGTTCGCGGACGTTCGTCGTCTGCAGGATGAGTATCGCGTCGGTCTCGAAATGGAACTTGCGGGATTGCGAATGACGGTGCAGCGGGGTTGGGAATTCTTTCGTGACGATACGCGGAATACCTCGGGGTCGCAACCTGGCAACAATATCACCGACGATACGACTCTTACATCGTTCCGACGTGATGAGCCGTATCACGGCAGTACCGATAACTGGCGTGTCCATCTGTCCCGGGAACAAACGAAGCACTTTGGGATTAATGGCCGGTTTACATACGCAGGTACGAGGCGTAACTTTCTGTTCGACGAGATGGCAGTTGGAACAGATCGTCTAGGAGGCGCTTTGAACCGGCAGGTCCTGGTCGCCGGCAACGGCCGTAGACCTGTACTTGCGGCTAATTTGACGACCACCGTCAATCCTTCTGACGCGTTGACAATTGTTAATCACACCTCCTTTCATTCCACGCGAATGGACGGTGACGGCACTTACAACGAATACAATAACTCGCAAACGTTCGGATCTTTGATCCACTTTCAGTATCTCGGGATTCAAACGCTGTCGACCGCTACCGAAGCCAACTATCGCGTTTCCTCGATGCTGGGACTTTTCGGTGGGTATCAATATTCGACGCGCGACGTTAGATCTGTACAGCAGTTAGATTTTGGCGACATCGTGCCGGATCGTACGGAGTACGAGCAGAACAACACGCTGCACGCCGGTCGGTTCGGCGTCCGCGTACGGCCGGTGAAGGCCCTCACGATCATCGCGGAAGCAGAGGTGGGGCGGGCAGATCTGCCGATCTTTCCGACCAGCGAGAAGAACTATCATGTGCTGGGCGGAAGAGTTCGATACAAGGCGCGATCCTTTGCTTTCGGCGGGAACGTTCGAACTAATTACAACTTCAATTCGGCTTCGCTTTTCTCACACAGTTCAAAAGCCCGTACATACTCAGCGGATTTCTCCTGGTCGCCGCAAGCCTCTTTCGGGATCGACGCCAGTTACAGCAAGCTGCACCTCGATACGTTAAGTGGTATCGCCTATTTCTTCAATAACGCGTTTATCCAGAACGATTACTCACGCTACATAAGCAATATCCATTCCGGAACGATCAGCGTGCGCTACTCGTTCGGTCCACGTGTGGACTTGTTCGGGGGGTATGTCCGTACACAGGATGCCGGCAGCGATGAAGCCGTCATCAGCCGCTTGAATTTTCAGACCTATCCTCTAACGTTCGATTCGCCGATGGCACGCGTATCGGTTCGCATGTACCAAAAGCTTAATAAGTCCGATCAGGTGGTTCAGGAACTGCGGTGGAACGCCGGTTACCAGCGTTACGGCTACAGCGAGGTCGTGCTTCCGATACAGAACTATCACGCGAATACCGGGTACACCAGCCTGAGCTGGTCATTCTGAGGGAGGAGCTTCAAGCGCCCGGCTTCACGGGTCGGCGTTTTCTTTGATGTGCTGACAGTGTCCGTGACGATCTGAAGATTATTTCTCGACGGGAAGGCCAGCTGTTGTATAGGCGCGCCAACCACCATCGAGCGATATTACATCGGTATAGCCCATCTTCTGAAGATTGTCCGCCGCCAACGCTGAGCGGAATCCGCCACCGCAGTACAGTATCAGCGTCTTGCTTTGATCCGGAATTTCTTTTTCGATGTCTCGTTCGATGACGCCCTTGCCGAGATGCCTAGCCCCGGCTGCATGTCCAGCCGCCCACTCGCTTTCCTCGCGCACATCGACAAGGATGTGATCCGCTCCAGAGGACTTCAACTGCTGATATTGATCGATGTTGATTTCTCGAACCCGTGACTTAGCATCATTGACAAGATCGAGAAACGCCTGATTGTGCTTCTTAGCTTGTAAGCTCATGATTATCGTCGATTCTCTTTACCCGGGCCCCGAGCCGGGATAGTTTGCCCTCTATGTTCTCATAGCCGCGATCGATGTGATACACCCTGTCGACCACGGTCTCTCCCTTTGCAGCGAGTGCTGCGAGGACCAACGAAGCGCTAGCTCGGAGATCCGATGCGATGACCTGCGCGCCAGTCAAATTGGCTTTTCCGGCGACGATCGCCTGCCGGCCTTCGATGCGGATGTTCGCGCCCATTCGGACGAGTTCCTGCACGTGCATGAACCGGTTTTCAAAGATCGTCTCCGTGATGAACGAGATGCCTTCGGCGCATGTCATCAAGGCCATGTACTGCGCTTGCAAGTCGGTTGCGAAGCCGGGATATTCCTCCGTTTGGATGTCGATTGCGCGGAGAGTTCCAGTTGATCGCACGCGGACGGACGTCGGGCTTTCCTCGATCACGTCGACTCCCGCCTGCCGCATCTTGGTGATGAGCGCGCCGACATGTTCGGGGACACACCCCGTTACAAGAATCTCGCCTCCGGTGATTGCGGCCGCGATCATATATGTACCGGCCTCGATGCGGTCTGCGATGATCTCGTGCTCGACTCCATGCAATTTGGCGACACCCTGGACGCGAATCGTGGAAGTTCCTGCGCCCTCGATTTTAGCCCCCATCTTCAACAGCATGTTGGCCAGATCGACGACTTCCGGCTCCCGCGCGGCATTTTCGATAACCGTTTCGCCGTCCGCCAGGGTCGCCGCCATCAGCACGTCTTCGGTACCGGTAACGGTAATGCGATCGAAGTAGACACGCCCGCCTTTCAGTCCTTCGGGAGCGACCGCTTCGATGTAGCCATGTTCCTGATGAATGCTCGCGCCGAGTTGCTCGAGAGCCGCCACATGCAGGTTGATGGGCCGCGCCCCGATTGCGCACCCTCCGGGCATCGATACACGAGCGCGTCCGCAGCGGGCTACCAATGGTCCGAGGACGAGGCTTGAAGCCCTCATCGTTTTTACGAGCTCGTAAGGAGCCGTGGGTTCGGCCAGGTTGGCGCACTGAATATGGTGGGGACCGTTCGGCTCCTTCGTCATCCTGACGCCGACGTGTGTCATCAGCTTTTCCATGGTCCGGATGTCGCGTACTCGGGGTATTCGGTGCAGTATGATCGGCTCGTTCGTCAGAACGCAGGCTGCCAGAATTGGGAGGGCCGCGTTCTTTGAACCGCTCGCATGTATTTCACCTTCGAGTCTGATGCCGCCTTCGATTAGGAGTTTTTCCATTCAAGAGCCTTTCGCACGATTCCGCTGCTCGCCTTGAGCAGAGCCGCCGCACGTTCTCGCGGGACACCGAGTTTTGCCATCACGATTGCCGTGCGGACATCCCCGGCGTCTGTCAGGAGCTTCTCTGCCGTTTCGTCATCCACGCCCGAAGCGTCACGAACGATACGTCGCGCCCGATCCCGCAGCTTCTCATTCTTCGGCTGCACATTCACCATCAGGTTGCCATACACATACCCGAGCTTGATCATCGAGGCCGTCGTGATCATGTTGAGCGCAAGCTTGGTCGCCGTTCCGGCCTTCATTCGTGTCGATCCGGTCACGACTTCGGGTCCTGTAACGAGTTCGATGCCGATTTCCGCTGCCTGGGCAAGCTCTGATCCCGGCACACAGGCGATTCCGACGGTGAGGGCTCCGATTTTTCTGGCGGCGCGGACTGCTCCCAGAACATAGGGTGTGCGTCCGCTCGCGGCAATGCCGACTAAGGTGTCTTTGGAGGTGAATCCTCTAGATTCTATGTCGCGCTCGCCCGAATCAGGGTCGTCCTCGCTGACCTCGGTTGCTTTGCTAAGGGCTGCCTCACCGCCGGCCATTATGCCCTGGACCATTTCGTAAGGAACGCTGTAGGTCGGCGGACATTCCGACGCGTCGAGGACCCCGAGCCTCCCGCTGGTGCCTGCGCCAATGTAGAAGAGCCGACCGCTCGATCGAAACCGATCTACGATGCCGTCAACGGCTAGTGCTATCTGAGGGATAGCGGCGGAGACGGACTCGGCGACCTTGCGATCCTCGTCATTTATGATGCGCAGAACTTCGGATGTAGGGAGAATGTCGATTTTTTCGGATTCGAGGTTGCGCTGTTCGGTGAGGAGATTTTCCAGCATGATTGTCGAGCGTGGACACACGAAAGCCCGGGGCAGGCCCGAAGGCCGGCATCCCGGGCTAAAACTTTCCGATTTGAGTTAGGCGCTGAACGAGCTGCCGCAACCACAGGTCGATTTAGTGTTTGGATTGTTGA
>Ga0190275_10004401_pt1 | contig 10115 bp, 10 predicted proteins | sample Popmic550T_FD_133745 | JGI IMG/M metagenome (GOLD analysis project Ga0190275, IMG submission 133745) | Populus adjacent soil microbial communities from riparian zone of Yellowstone River, Montana, USA - 550 T | ecosystem: Environmental > Terrestrial > Soil > Riparian zone > Trees stand | place...
CGCCCGAGGCATGCGAAAGCCCCGCTCGCCGAGGACGGTGAGCGGGGCTTTGCGGTGGATCAGTTGAACGAGTCGCCGCAGGCGCAGGAGCCGGTCGCGTTCGGGTTGTCGATCGTGAAGCCCTGCTTCTCGATCGTGTCCACGAAGTCGATCGACGCACCCTTGAGGTACGGCGCGCTCATCCGGTCGGTCACGACGCTGACGCCGCCGAAGTCGTGCACCACGTCGCCGTCGAGCTGACGCTCGTCGAAGAACAGCTGGTACCGCAGGCCGGAGCACCCGCCCGGCTGCACCGCGACCCGCAGGGCGAGGTCGTCGCGACCTTCCTGGTCCAGCAGCGCCTTCACCTTGGCAGCGGCTCCGTCGGTCAACAGGATGCCACTGGCCGCCGTGGTGGCTGCCTGCTCGGTCTGCGCTTCAGTCATTCCTGACTCCAGTCATCTCTTGAGCGCCCGGCCGCTTTGGGCAGGCGGCCACGCGCGGAAAGTCCGCTGTCATTCGAGCCAACATCAGCCGGTCCCGAACCATTCCCATGGTCGCACACCAATTTCAGGGATCAACCACACGCCTGTGCCCAAACCTGGGTCTCAGCGTGCCCAGGTGCGGGCGACGCGCTCCGCGACGGCGGCCAGCGAGCCGTGCGGGTCGGCGAATGCGCGCTCCTCACCGACCGCGTCGACCAGCGAGTACGCCGACTCGACCCCCATCGTGCGCATCTCCCGGGCGCCGATCTGGACCTTGCCGGCCAATACCACGCAGGGCCGCATCGCGTCGTTCGCGACCTTCGCCACGCCCGAGATCACCTTGCCGTCGCGGGACTGGAAGTCGAACGCCCCCTCCCCCGTCAGTACCAGGTCGACCTGCCCGGCCTTCGCCTCCAGCCCGGTCAACGACGCGACCAGGTCGATCCCAGAGACCCTCTCAGCGCCAAGCAGCAGCAACGCGTACCCGATCCCACCCGCGGCGCCCGCGCCCTTCTGATCGGCCGTCTTCCGCCCAGCGAGCTCAGCGAACTTGGTCAGATAGCCGTCGACCGCGGGCTTCCGGTCCTCGGCAATGCCCTTCTGGGTCCCGAAGATGTTGGTCGCGCCGCGCAACCCGAGCATCGGGTTCTCCACGTCACTCGCCGCCACGAACTCGACCCCGGTCAGCCGGCTCCGCGCGGGCTCCAGATCCACCTCAGTCAGCTCGGCCAAACCCTTGGCACCGGCGTCAAGACTGCCGCCGACCGCCGTGGCACCAAGTGCCGCCAGCAGTCCAGCACCCGCGTCGTTCGTTCCCGAGCCACCAAGACCGAGGATGATCCGCTTCGCCCCGGCATCCACAGCGGCGGCGATCAACTGGCCAACGCCGTACGTCGTCGCGTCCTCCGGCCGCCGATCGGCGGGCTCGACGAGATGCAGCCCACACGCCTGAGCGGTCTCGATGTACGCCGTCTCCCCCGCAACCAACACAGCCGCAGGAACCTCGGTACCGAGCGGCCCGCGCACGGTCACCGAGAGCAACCGTCCGTCAACAACCGCCGCCAGCACGTCGATGAACCCAGGCCCGCCATCAGCCATCGGCGCCACCAGTACTACGGCCTCCGGGTCCCGTCGCCGCCAGCCTTCCTCGATGGCCGCAGCGGCCTCGACAGCAGTCAACGTCCCAGCAAACTTGTCCGGAGCAATCAGCACGCGCATGCGCACATCTTCCCCTACCCAACCGATACCGTGCGCCGAGTGCCCACGGTGACCGAAGCGATCGCAGTCCAGGAAGAACTCCGCTCAAAGGTCGACACGACCGGCCCGGGTCCATCACCAACTGAAGCGCGGCATGTCGCAGGACTGGACGTCGCGTACGACGGGGACGACCTGGCGGCCGCGATCGTGGTCCTGGACGGCCAGACTCACGCCGAGGTGGATCGGGCGATCGTGCTGGGCCGTACCACCTTCCCGTACGTCCCTGGGCTCTTCGCCTTCCGCGAGATCCCCGCTCTGCTGGAGGCCTTGGGCAAGCTGACCGTCACTCCAGACCTCCTGGTCTGCGACGGCCAAGGGCTGGCCCACCCCCGTCGCTTCGGTCTGGCCTGCCACCTGGGCGTACTCACCGGCTTGCCCACGATCGGCATCGCCAAGACCGCCTTTGTCGGCTCGTACTCCCCGCCTGAGCGCGAGCGCGGTTCCAGCGCAGACCTGGTGCTGGACGACGAGGTCGTCGGCGCGGTCGTCCGTACCCGGACCGCGGTCAAACCAGTCTTCGTGTCCGTCGGGCATCTCGTCGACCTGCGCACCGCCATCGCTCACACACTTCACCTGACGCCGAACTACCGCCTTCCTGAGACCACCCGGGCCGCCGACCACGCCTGCCGGCAAGCTCTCACGGCTGGACGGTAATTTCGCATTCTGGGCAGTGACGTGGCCCACGCGGCTGAACGGGGTCCGCGTGGCACGATGGTTGCCGTGACGACCATTGCAGACGGTTCGAAGTCTCTCCCGTTGCTTTTCCTGGGCCGGGACACCGACCCGCACTCGGAGCGCGGAGTGGAGTGCCCCGGCGCTCTTCCGCCCGCCTCCGACCCCAACCTGGTGGAGCGCGCTCTGAAGGCCAAGGCCGCGCTCGGTGACCAGGTGTTCGTGCTCGGCCACCACTACCAGCGCGACGAAGTGATCCAGTTCGCCGATGTCACGGGCGACTCGTTCAAGCTCGCGCGCGACGCGGCAGCCCGCCCCGACGCGCCGTACATCGTCTTCTGCGGTGTGCACTTCATGGCCGAGTCCGCCGACATCCTGACCAACGAGAACCAGACGGTGATCCTGCCGGACCTCGCGGCCGGCTGCTCGATGGCCGACATGGCCCGGATCCAGCAGGTCGAGGCGGCCTGGGACGCGCTCGCCGACGCGGGCGTCGCGGATGTCACCGTGCCGGTCACCTACATGAACTCCAGCGCCGACATCAAGGCGTTCTGCGGCCGCAACGGCGGCGCGGTCTGTACTTCGAGCAACGCCGACGTCGCGCTCGACTGGGCTTTCCAGCAAGGCGAGAAGGTGCTGTTCCTGCCTGACCAGCACCTCGGGCGCAACACGGCAGTACAGAAGATGGGCATCAGCCTCGACGAGTGCGTCGTCTATGACCCGCACAAGCCGGGCGGCGGTCTCACGGCCGAGCAGCTCGCGAAGGCGAAGATGATCCTGTGGCGCGGGCACTGCTCCGTGCACGGCCGCTTCACCGCAGCCGCTGTGGACGACGTCCGCAGCCGCGTCCCTGGCGTCAACGTGATCGTGCACCCCGAGTGCCAGCACGAGGTCGTGCTCAAGGCAGACCTGGTCGGCTCGACGGAGTACATCATCGACACCCTGGCCAAAGCAGAGCCCGGTACTTCGTGGGCCGTCGGCACCGAGCTCAACCTGGTCCAGCGCCTGGCCAAGCAGCACCCCGACAAGAACATCGTCTTCCTGGACAAGACGGTCTGCTATTGCGCCACGATGAACCGCATCGATCTCCCGCACCTCGTCTGGGCGCTGGAGAACCTCGTCGCCGGCCACGTCGTCAACCCGATCAAGGTCGACCCCGACATCGAGAAGTACGCCAAGATCGCCCTGGACCGCATGCTCGCCCTCCCGGGCAAAACCGCCCGGGACTGAGGTTCGCTAGTGGGACACCCGGGCCGGCGCGTACCAAGTGGCGAGCAGGTCCGGGAGGCGGTCGGGGGCCCAGCGATTGACTGGTTCGATTCGGCCCTTCAGGGACGCCAGGCCTTTGGCTAGCTGGCCTACTACGTCACCTTGCCAGGGCACGACGGCTCCGTCTTCGGGGGCGACGATCACGGAAGGCCCGGCGCGGTCTACACAGACCACCGGGCAACCGCTGGCCAGCGCTTCAGCTACTGCCCACCCGGCGGCTTCGCGCATAGCTGGGGCAAGCAGAGCGTCAGCGCGAAGCAACGCGGTCAGTACTTCCTCGCGCGGCAACTGACCAACGAACTCAACCCGGTCCCGTACGCCGAGTTGCTCCGCGAGCCGCTCGGCACGACGCCAGTCGGGGCCGTCGCCGATCACGCGGAGTTCCCAGTTCGCGGCTTCCGGACGGGCCAGGGTGCTGATTGCCATCAGCAACCCTTTCCAGGGGATCAGGCGGCCGACGAACAACGCGGTCTTGATACCTGGGGCGCCATAGGGCTCCCGCGGACCACAGGCCGTGGCAAAACGGCTGATCGCGACGTTGGGCTGGACCACGACCTCACGCGCGTACTTGCCGAAGTACTCGGCGACATCCTTGTTCTGGGCAACGACCAGATCGGCGTTCTGCGCAAGCTTCCGGCCGACCATCCGACGGAAGAGACCGGTGTACGCACGACGTACGAGCTCGTTCAGCAGCCCTTTCGAGCCGAGCCAGTGCGCCATCGACAGCGGCGCCGTTGTCGAGCCGCCGACCGGACCCCAGATCACCTTGGCCGTCGACTTCTGCACAACGCCCGCAGGCATCCAGTCGGTCGCGAAAGTCAGGTGGTGGACGACGTCGAAGGAGTGCTTGGCGTGCAGGCCGGAGGCAGTCCTCCCGGCCAGCCGCTGCCACAGCGGGTAGTACCAGTAGACGTCCGCGTGCCGGCGACGCAGCTTGAGCAGCCACTTGGGCAGTTCGAGCGGTACGACGGTCAGCGACGGGATCGGCCGGGCGGCCAGTTCCTCGGTGATCTCGTGCGCGAACTTACCGCGGGTGATCAGCCAGACGTCGTGGTCGCGCGCCGCTGCCTTCGCCCAGGCCCAGCCGGCGCCCGGTTCGGACCCGCCCTTCGGCCGGCAGGCATAGGCACTGAGCAGGATCTTCGGCCGGGTCGACATCACAGCGTGCCCTCCAGGAGCCTCCGTAGATCCGTGCTCGAGGTGGAGGCCGTGTAGGGGAAGTAGTGCACACTCGCACCGACCTCGCCGAGCAGCTTCTCCAGCCTGGTCCCCTTCTCGGTGCCCTTCCAGTCATCACCTTTGAAGAGCACGTCGTAGCGCAACTGCTTCCACATCTCGAACTTGTCGCTGGACCAGTCGCTGACCACCTCGTCGACCAGGCCGATGGCCCGGACGACCTCCATCCGCTCGTCGTGCGGAACGACCGGCGGCCGGCCTTTGATCTTGCTCACCACGTCATCCTCGACCACGCCGGCGATCAGGTAGTCGCAGTGCTCGCTGGCCCGGCGCAGGATGTTGAGGTGACCGATGTGGAACATGTCGTAGACCCCGGGGGCATAGCCGATGACACCCATCAGCTCTTCACCTCCGTACTCCGCGGAGCCGGCTGCAGTGCCGCCATTTCCTTGTACCACTTGGCGATCGCGGCCAGCAAGAAGAGCAGGTTCGCCGCCAGCAGGAGGCCGTACAGGGTGGTGAACAGCGTGGGCCAGCCGAAGGTGAGGAAGACCAGGCACAGCACGCCGTAGTCGGTCGGTGCTATCAGCAACGACTTCACGACGGAGTCACCGCGCACGTTGGCCGTGCTCGCACCGTGCCGGCGGCGCAGCTGGTCGATCAGGATCAGGCCGAAGAACAGCACCGCAGACACACACAGGTAGGCCAGCGGGATGAGCAGCAGCAGTTCGTTGCTGAAGGCATCGAACCGGTAGAGCGAGATCAGCACTGCGCTGTGCAGCAAGGCGATCTTGACGCAGTCGATCATGTGGTCGAGCCACTCGCCCAGCGGCGAACCGCCACCGCGCAACCGGGCCAGCTGGCCGTCCGCGGAGTCGAAGGCGTAACCGAGCACCAGCAGTGCAGTGACCGCCAGCGCGAGCGGAAGGCTCGGCTCGATGGTGGCGATGAGAACGATGCCGACCAGGGAGCAGAACCCACTGGTCAGGCTGATCTGGTTCGGCGTGCGGCCGGCCAGGAAGGCGCCGGCGGCCAGGTACCGGCCGATTCGGCGGTTGATGAACCGCGAGTACGCCGGAGTGCCGGCGGAAGGCTTCTGCGCGCGCGACAGTTCGGCGACCACGTCGCCGATGGAGCGCCTGCTCATGCGACCGAGCTGCGCGACTGCCGCTGGTCGATAGCGGCGCGCAGGATCTGGCTGCGGGAACCGCGCGAGGACTCCAGCACCCTGACCAGATCGGCGGGCACGCCGTCCAGCTCGTCAGGACCCAGCACTCCGTCGGTACCGTCGGCGGCGAACACGGTGGCGGCCTTGAGCTGACCAGTCAGCCAATCCGCCTCGACGCCGTCGACCACGACGACCTCGTCGACACAGCGCAGCACCTCGAGGATCTGCGCGCGCTCGACGATCGGCACGAACGGACGGGCACCCCAGGCGTCAGCGGCCCAGTCGTCGGTCAGGACGCCGACGACCAGCCGGTCGCACTGCTGTTTCGCGCGTTCCAGCACATCCAGATGACCTACGTGGAACAAGTCGAAGACCCCGGTCAGATATCCGATGCGTTGCGGCACCTTGTACTCCCCCACTGAGCTCTGATGAGCCCTGCCCCGTCGCCCCCCGGGCGAGTTGAGAAACGAACTACTGGTGAACATCCCGACAACCGGGCCCCACCAGGAATCGACGTGACCCCCCACGTCTGCGCTGACCTTACACCGAGTAATCACGGCTCGCCTAGCTAATCGAGTCACCGCGTGCCTGGCCATCTCGGCCGGTCCGGTGGTCGGCCGCGTGCCGGGCGATCGCATCGGCGTAGATCCTCTCCGTGGCCGCCAGGTCACGCTCCGGGGTGAAGCGGTCGAGATACACCTGGCGTGCTCGTAGGCCGAAGGCTATCGAAGTCGCCTCGTCTGTGAGCAACCCCACTGCCTTTCGGAGTGCCTCCGTGTCGCCCGGAGCGACCAGGGCACCGGTTTCTCCGTCGTCGACGAGCTCCGCGAGCGCCCCGATCCGGGACGCCACCACCGGCACTCCGTGCGCGAACGCCTCGATCACCACGAGGCCGAACGTCTCGTAGGACCGCGCCGGTACGACGAGGGCGCGCGCGGACCGGAGCACCTCCATGCACTCGGCCCAGGGCAGCGCACCCAGCACCGTGACCGATGGATCCTGCCGGGCGCGTTCGTCGGCCTCGGGCCGCAAGGGTCCGTCACCGACCACGACGAGCTGACCCAGCGACGCGTCCCAAGCTTTCAGGAGATCAGCGAAACCCTTCTCCTCTGTCAGCCGCCCGAGAAAGACGACGGCTTCCCCGGCACCTTCCCGTACCGCGCCCGAGTGGGCCACCGCGTGGGGCTTCACCACGATCTGGTCGGGATCGAACCCACCGGCGGCGTACCTGGACCGGACGAACTCCGACGGCGCGATCAGGGTGGTGACGTACCGCTGCCAGGTGTGGAGAGTGTTGTGCACGGCAATACCGGCCACCAGGGGAAGGCTTTGCACCTTGGATTCGCGGTAGCAGCCGTGGACCGCGCCGCGCCAGGGAATCCGGCCCACGCAGGACTCGCACGGACCGCCGTTTCGCTGCAGTACTCCGTTGGCGCACATCAGCCGGAAGTTGTGCAGCGTGGCCACGACCGGCAGGTCCTGACGGGCCGCGGCACGGAGTACGGAAGGGCTGAAGAGCGGGAAGGTGTTGTGCACATGCACGATGTCCGGACGCGCCGTCTGCAATCGGAATGTTAAATCGCTGGCGCCGGCAAATGACCATACGGAGCGGAACGGTAACAGCGCGCGATCTTTTCGAGACATTTGCGCAATGTCGTCACTGTTCTGTGCGTAGAGGTCCAGGACATGTCCTGATTTACGCAAAAGGTCAGCCGTTTGATCGACGACAGTGTTTTCGCCACTGGGTTGACCCGAACGGTAACGGTTGTGCAACATGGCGACCCGCATGACATCACCTTAAGTCTCGCGGTGGTGACAACTGGTACGTGACAGGCCGCACCTGGGGATGAACGACCGCGCGCCGAGACACCCGGAGGGTGCTTTGAGGAGTATTGGTTCGAGAAGGGTGCTGTTCGCTGCCCTTATCGCCACGGTGTTGGCTGTCGTTACAGCCGCTTTCCCCGTCATCTCTCATTACAAGAACGCGGCTTCCGCGGAGAAGTCACGCGACACAGCTCAAAGCGGCCCGTCCGGGCGAGCGGTCCTTCCCTCGAAACGCCCGATCGCCAAGCCGACGCAGGCGCCTGGCACCGTGTCGAGCAAGCCCCCCACGGTGGCGCCGTCGAAAAAGCCGGCCGCCCCCACCAAGAAACCAACCAGCAAGCCGACGAAGTCAGAGCCGACCGTCACTACCCCACCGGTGGAGTCCGAGCCGGTCATCGGTGAGACCGCCGCAGGCCCTGCCGTCGCAGGTCCGTGCAGCGGCGTGGTGATCAAGCCCGGGCAGAACGCCCAGGCCGTGGTCAACGCCCAGCCGGCCGGCTCGACGGTCTGCTTCGCCTCGGGTGTGCACCGGATCAGCCAGACGATCCGGCCGAAGGCGAACATGACGATCGCCAGCTCGGCGCGCGCAGTACTGACTGGCTCGGTGCCCCTCACCAGCTGGGCCCAGTCGGGCACGCGCTGGGTCACCCGCGGCGCGCTGCCGTCGGCGTACGGGATGAGCGGGCAGTGCGAGGACAACAAGGCGAACATCTGCCACCTGCGTGAGCAGGTCTTCCTCGACGGCACCCACCTCACCCGGGTCGCCTCGCTCGCCGCGGTCAAGGCCGGCACGTTCTACGCCGACTACGCCGCCGACGCGATCTACCTGGGCAGCAACCCCGCCGGGCACGCGGTCGAGATGTCGAAGACGGCGACCGCGATCGAGTCGAACCAGCCCGGCGTCACCGTCCGCGGCCTGACCATCGAGCACTTCGCCAGCCCGGCCCAGGCCGGCGCGCTGGTCTCCGGCCCCGGCTGGACCGTGAAGGCGAACGAGGTCCGCTGGAACAAGTCGGTCGGGCTGATGCTGGTGAAGGCCAACAACGCCCGGATCGACCGCAACCTGGTGCACCACAACGGCCAGCTCGGCCTCGGTCAGTACAACTCGCTCAAGGCGAACGTCACCCGCAACGTGATCAGCAACAACAACACCGACGGCTTCTGGATCGCCGACTGGGAGTCCGGCGGGATGAAGTCGACGCGCTCGTCCGGCACCGTCAGCGGCAACCTGATCCGGTCCAACAAGGGCGTCGGGATGTGGGCGGACGTCGCCGACGACGGCCGGGTGATCAGCTCGAACAAGATCACCGGCAACGCGGCCGACGGGATCCGCTTCGAGATCAGCCGCAACGGCGTGATCGAGAACAACACGATCACCGGCAACGGCTTCGGTACCGGCCGTGGCTCCGGTACGTCGCTGTGGGACGGCGGCGGCATCAACGTCAACACCTCGTCGAACGTGACGATCCGGAACAACACCGTGTCCGGCAACGTCAACGGCGTCTCGATCCAGTCCCGTACCCGGGGCGACGGACCGTGGGGCCGCTACCTGCTCCGCAACGTGCACGTCACCGGTAACACGATCGGGATGACCGGCGGCACCCAGGCGACGGGCATGGTGCAGAACTCGGGAGCCGAGGTACCGGCCGGGCAGTTGACCTTCAGCGGCAACCGCTACCTGCTGGACAAGCTGGCCGCTCAGCGGTTCGCCAAGTTCGGCACCAAGCTGACCGCTATCGGCTGGCGCAGCGCCGGCCTCGATACCGCAGGGAGCTTCCTCACGAGCTAAAGCCGTACCACCGCCCGAGCCCGATGCCCCGGGCAAAAGCATCACGGAGCGCGACATTCATGACGCAGCGCAATTGATGCATCCAGCAACGACACGCGATACGCGCCTGGGGCAACCAACTCGGAAGAATGCCGATTTCCCTGTGAACCGGGAGGCCTGGTCGGCATTGGGGGGCACGCGCAACGACTTTGCGCATTGCCATGACTACGTCAAGTAGTAGTCTTCTGGGGAAGGCCGCACCAGGGGGGTGCAGAAAAGAAGTCCCTACCCCCGGAGGGTCGTCAGTGAAGAAGTCAGTGATTATCATCTGCGTCGCGGCCGCCGGTGCGGTCGCCGTGACGGGGATCGTGGCCGGGACGCGCACCAACAGCGCCTCGGCATTCGGCCAGGACAAAACCGGCATCCTGCCGGGCGACCACCCTCGCAAGCCCTGGCCGCGCCGCACCCCGACACCGACCGCCAGCGTGCCCAGCACGCCCGCCCCGACGTCCACGCC
>Ga0190275_10004402_pt1 | contig 10114 bp, 9 predicted proteins | sample Popmic550T_FD_133745 | JGI IMG/M metagenome (GOLD analysis project Ga0190275, IMG submission 133745) | Populus adjacent soil microbial communities from riparian zone of Yellowstone River, Montana, USA - 550 T | ecosystem: Environmental > Terrestrial > Soil > Riparian zone > Trees stand | place...
ATCGAGGCGTTCAAGGCCGCCCTCGGCTGACGCGACGCTCGGTGAGACCCGACTTGCGGCCACAAAGCGGCCGCAAGTCGGGTCTCACCCCTCTGCGGCCTGGCTGAACGACCGAGAACCTTGGCACGATCGTGGTAAGGTTGGCCTCGGAATGGCCGCGCTTACGATCAACGAGGCTGCCGAGACGACCGGCTGGTCGCCGCGGATGCTGCGCTACATCGAGCGTGAGGGGCTGATCGAGCCGCCTCGATCGGCGGCCGGCTACCGCCTCTACGGTCCCGAGCAGCTGCAGCGCCTGCGCACGCTGCGCGAGCTGCTCGCCGAGCACGACCTCAGCCTCGGCGACGTCGGCTTCGCGCACAAGATGAGTCGCGACGCCGACCTGCGCGCGGCGGTCGAGACGTGGCTCGCGGCCGAGCCGCGGCGCCCCGAGGGCATCCCCGCGTCCGACTGGCTGCGCTTCGAGCAGCAGAAGCACGAGCGCCTGCTCGCGGGCACCGGCGAGCCGGCGGCCGCCTGAGCGGCCACACGACTTTGGATCCAGCAAACGTCCCAGCACCCAAGGAGAACGAGTGACCACCAGCACCGCCACGCAGGAGGACTACAAGGTCGCGGACATCGGCCTCGCCGACTTCGGCCGCAAGGAGATCTCGCTCGCCGAGGTCGAGATGCCGGGCCTGATGAAGACGCGCGAGGAGTACGCCGACCGCCAGCCGCTCAAGGGCGCGCGGATCATGGGCTCGCTGCACATGACGATTCAGACCGCGGTGCTGATCGAGACGCTGACCGCGCTCGGCGCCGAGGTCCGCTGGGTGTCGTGCAACATCTTCTCGACCCAGGACCACGCCGCCGCGGCGATCGCCGCGACCGGCGTCCCGGTCTTCGCCTGGAAGGGCGAGACGTTGGAGGAGTACTGGTGGTGCACCGAGCAGGCGCTGAACTGGCCTGACGGCAACGGCCCGAACATGATCCTCGACGACGGCGGCGACGCGACGCTGCTCGTCCACAAGGGCCGTGAGTTCGAGCAGGCCGGCGCGGTGCCGGATCCCGCCTCGGCGGACTCCGAGGAGTTCCGGATCATCCTCGAGACGCTGCAGCGCTCGCTGCAGGAGGACCCGCAGCGCTGGACGAAGATCGCTGCCGGCATCAAGGGCGTCACCGAGGAGACCACGACCGGTGTCCACCGGCTCTACCAGTTCGCCGAGACCGGCGACCTGCTGTTCCCGGCGATCAACGTCAACGACTCGGTCACCAAGTCGAAGTTCGACAACCTCTACGGCTGCCGCCACTCGCTCGTCGACGGCATCAACCGCGGCACCGACGTGATGATCGGCGGCAAGGTCGCCGTGATCTGCGGCTACGGCGACGTCGGCAAGGGCTGCGCCGACTCGCTGCGCGGTCAGGGCGCGCGCGTGATCGTCACCGAGATCGATCCGATCTGCGCGCTGCAGGCGGCGATGGAGGGCTACGAGGTCAGCACGCTCGAGGACGTCGTCGAGACCGCCGACATCTTCGTCACCGCGACCGGCAACAAGGACATCATCACCGCCGATCACATGGCGCGGATGAAGCACAACGCGATCGTCGGCAACATCGGCCACTTCGACAACGAGATCGACATGGCGGGGCTCGAGTCGCGCGACGACGTCGAGCGGATCAACATCAAGCCGCAGGTCGACGAGTTCGCGTTCCCCGACGGCCACTCGATCATCGTCCTCTCCGAGGGCCGTCTGCTCAACCTCGGCAACGCGACCGGCCACCCGAGCTTCGTGATGTCGAACTCGTTCACCAACCAGACGATCGCCCAGATCGAGCTGTTCACCAAGAACGACGAGTACGAGAAGCAGGTCTACGTCCTGCCCAAGCACCTCGACGAGCAGGTCGCTCGCCTCCACCTCGACGCGCTCGGCGTGAAGCTGACCGAGCTCTCGCCCGACCAGGCCGCCTACATCGGCGTTCCCGTAGAGGGCCCCTACAAGCCGGATCATTACCGCTACTAGCCACATCGCCGACCCGGGTCTCGCCGCCGCCGGCGCGGCCCGGGTCGCGTGGGCGGACGGGCAGATGCCCGTCCTGCGATTGATCCGGGAGCGCTTCGCGGCCGAGCGGCCGCTCGACGGCGTGCGGGTGGCGGCCTGCCTGCACGTGACGGCGGAGACGGCATGTCTGATGCGTGCGCTGGTGGTGGGGGGTGCGGAGGTCGGCCTCTGCTCCGCCAACCCGCTCTCGACCCAGGACGACGTCGCGGCGGCGCTGGCCGAGGAGGGGGGGATCGAGGTCCACGCCCAGCACGGCGAGGATCTCGACAGCTACGTTGCCCACGTCTCGGCGCTGGTCGACGCGCAGCCGCAGATCACGCTCGACGACGGGGCCGACCTGCTGACGGCGATCCACGCGCGCGAGCCGGGCGACGGCCTGATCGGCGGCACCGAGGAGACCACCACCGGGCTGCTGCGCCTGCGCCGGCTTGAGGCCGAGGGCAGCCTGCGCTGCCCCGTGCTCGCGCTCAACGAGGCGCTCGCCGAGCGCACCCTCAACGACCGCTACGGGACCGGCCAGTCGGCGCTCGACGGCATCCTGCGGGCCGCCAACCTCCTGCTCGCCGGTCACACGCTGGTCCTGCTCGGCTATGGCTTCGCCGGCCGGGGCATCGCCCAGCGCGCGCGTGGCGCCGGCGCCGCCGTGGTGGTCTGCGAGGTCGACCCGCTGCGTGCGCTCGAGGCGCGCATGGAGGGCTATGAGGTGATGCCGGCGATCGAGGCCGCCGAGCGTGGCGACCTGTTCGTCACCGTTACCGGCTCGCGCTCGGTCCTGCGCCGGGAGCACTTCGAGCGGATGAAGGACGGCGCCGTGCTCGCCAACGCCGGCCACTTCGACGTCGAGATCGACCTCGCCGACCTCCGCGCGCTCGCCAAGGGCGGCGTCGAGCCGGTCCTGCCGCTGGTCGACCAGTACGACCTCGGCGACCGCCGCCTCAACCTGCTCGCCTCCGGCCGCGTCGTCAACCTCGCCGCCGGCGAGGGTCACCCCGCGGCGGTCATGGACGTCTCCTTCGCCCTCCAGGCGCTCGCCGCCGAGCACCTCGCCCTGGAGCGCGACACGCTCGCTCCCGGCGTCCTCGACGTTCCCCGCGCCATCGACGACGAGGTCGCCCGCCTCAAGCTCGCCGCGCTCGACGTCCAGATCGACTCGCTCACCGCCGACCAGCACGACTACCTCCAGGGTTGGCGCCCGGGCGGCTCCTAGCGGTCGGGTAGCGGCTGCGACGAGCGCGCGATGCGGAGCGCCGCCATGGTGGCGGCGCGGGGTGAGCGCTCGCTGTGGGCCGAGACCAGGTAGCCGTGGCCGTTCTCGTTCCACATGACGATCATGTGGGCGCCGTGAATGCCGCCGTGTGGGTAAGGGGGTGCCTTCATGATCGCTGCGTGTTGGCCACGGACGTGAGTCGTGGCGACGCGCCGGGTGGGGCGCTCGACGACTCTGTGCCCGAGGACGCGGCCTCCTCGGGGGCTCGCGTAGTAGGGGGTGACGACGCGCCGTGTCGTCACCCGCAGCCGCTTGCCGCCCCCCTCGAAGGTGGACGGGAACGGCTCGTGTTGGCCGCCGAGCAGCACGTGGAAGACCGGCGACCGGCTGCCGAAGCCGGTGTTGTCCTCGAGCAGATACGCCTCGTCGGTTTCTCCGAGCATCCGCAGCGTGGTCCTGCTCGGCCGAACGTTCTCCGGCCAGCCGGTAGGGCAGAGGACCGTGAAGCTCACGGCCTCGTCGGCCTGCCGGCAGCCATCGGCGACGCTGGTGGGCGCCGGCGGCAGCCCGGATCGGAGCTCGTCGGCTCCACCGTCGTCCCCGCAACCCGTCGCGACGAGTGCGAGCGTTGCCACGACCGCCGCTCCCGTCCGGCGGGCGGCGGAGCCGTGTGGGCGGATCACGGATCGAGCGAGTAGGACAGCCAGCGGTCGTCACGCCTGCCGCCGACGCGGTCGTAGACGGCCTGGGCACGGACGTTGTCGTTCGCGGTCTGCCACTCCAGCGACCGCCCTCCGCGCTCTCGGACGATGCGGGCGCATTCGGCAATCAACGCGTCCGCGACGCCACCGCCTCGTGCGGGAGGCTCGACGAACAGGTCGTTCATCACGCCGATCCGTGTGGCCGACAGGGTCGACCAGGTCCAGAAGACGGTGGCGAAGCCGACGGCTCGACCCGTGTCGTCGCGGGCGATCAGCTGAAAGCCCTCGCGCTCGGGATCCGAGATCAGCGCCCGTGACAGCGCCAGCAGCTCGTCGTCGCCCGGCGCCACCTCGTAGAAGTCGCAGTAGCCGCGCATCAGGGGCAGCAGCACGTCGAGATCGGTCTCGTCGGCGATCGAGATGACAGCCACGCACCGACCCTAGCCCGTCCGCGAGCGTCCCGAATCGGTACGGTCCCGCCCCGATGAAAGCGATGGTCCTAGCGGCGGGGCTCGGCACGCGCCTGAAGCCGATCACCTACGAGATCCCGAAGCCGATGGTGCCGGTGCTCGACCGGCCCGTGATGGCCCACATCGTCGGCATGCTCGAGCGCCAGGGCTTCACCGATCTGATCGCCAACCTGCACTACTACCCCGACACGATCCGCGACTACTTCGGCGACCGCCTCAGCTACCGCTTCGAGGAGGAGCTGCTCGGCACCGCCGGCGGCGTGCGCAACGTCAGCGACTTCTTCGGCGACGACCTTGTCGTGGTCGTGTCCGGCGACGCGCTCACCGACACTGACCTCAATGCCCTGACCGAGCGCCACCGCTCCGCGGGCGGGATCGCGACACTGACGGTCAAGAAGGTCGACGACACGCGCGAGTACGGGGTCGTCATCCACGACGCCGACGGCCGCATCCAGGGCTTCCAGGAGAAGCCGGATCCCGCCGAGGCGCTGTCCGAGCTCGGCAACTGCGGCATCTACTGCTTCTCGCCGGAGATCTTCGACTACTTCCCCGACGCGCCGTTCGCGGACTGGGCGCACGACGTCTTCCCGGCGCTGCTCGCCAACGACGTCCCGTTCCACGTGCACGAGATCGACGACTACTGGAACGACGTCGGCTCGCTCGGCGAGCTGCGCCAGGGCACCTGGGACGCGCTCAACGGCGAGCTGCGGCTCGACGTGACGGGGGCGACCGCGGCCGAGGGCGTCACAACCGGCGAGGGCAGCAGCCTCGACGGCGTCGAAGTTGTCGAGGGGCCCGTCTGGGTGGGCGCGGGCGTGACCTTCGGCTCGGGCGTCCGGCTGATCGGCCCGGTCGCGATCGGCGACGGCGCCAACGTCGGCGCCGGGGCGGCGCTGCGCGACACGATCGTCTTCCCGGGTACCGACGTGCCGGCGAACGACATCCTCATCGGCGCGATCCACGGCGGCACCGGGATCATGGACCGCATGCGCCCCCTCGACGCGCTCTCCTAGCCGGCCGCCCGCTCCTCCAGCCGCTCGCGGCGCTGCTCGTCGACCTCCGACTGCGTGAGCATGCGCGAGAACAGGAACGCCAGCGCGATCACGAACGTCACCGACTGCTCGACCATCATGATCGCGCCGCCCGCGTTCTGGTCCGCGACGGCGCTGAGGCCCCAGATCCGCGGCACCTGCTCGTAGTAGGGGTAGAAGACGCTCGACGACCAGGTCAGGTAGAGCCCGAGCGCGGCGAGGCCGAACTTGGCGGCGGCGATGTAGCCGACGGTCTGGAAGCCCTTGAGCGGGCGCCGCATCGGTACCGGCTGGATCAGCGGCCACCAGACGCAGACTCCGGCGGTGAAGAAGGAGATGTGCTCGAGCAGATGCACGATCGGGTTCTGCAGTGCCGCGTCGTAGAGCGCGGGGACGTGCCACAGGTACATCAGCGAGAGCCACAGTGCCAGGCCGGTCCACGGCGAGGCGAATGCGCCCAGCTTGCGCTCCACGCTGGCCAGCCGCCGCGTCGCCGGGCGCATGATCACCCGCGAGAGCGACAGCAGCAGCAGCGCCGGCGCGATATCGCCGAGTAGCACGTGCTGGGTCATGTGAGCCGAGAAGAGGTAGTCCTCGCCGAGGCCGTCGATCGGAGACGCTACGGCCAGCAGCAGGGCCAGGACGCCGGCGCCGAACGCGAGCGCCTGTGGCCAGCCCGCCCCGCGCCCGCTCTCCTCGCGACGCGCCACGCGGAAGCGACGCACGTAGACGAAGACCAGCAGCGCGATCGGGGCGAGCACCCCCGGGTCGGGGAGCCAGTGCAGCTGTGGATCGCTCGCCGCGGCGAGCGACAGCACGTCGTCGCCGATCACGCTCACGATTGTGTCAGCAGGGTGCTCGCCGTCAGCGGGCGGACGGCGAGGTTGTGGGGGTGGCGATCGAGATCCTCAGCGGGGCGACGACGACGGCGAGCGCCGAGCGATGCGCCTGACCGACACCGCCCGCGCCTTGCTCGCGCCGCCCTTCTGCTGGAGCTGCGGAGCGGGCGCCCCGCCGCACGAGCCGCTCTGTGGGTCCTGCAAGCGCCGGCTGCGCTGGCGCGACCGCCAGCCCGTGGAGCTCGCCGGCGTGCAGGTCTGGGCGCCGCTGGCCTACGACGGTCCTGCGCGAGCGATCGTGCGGGCGCTGAAGTTCCGAGGCGCGGTCGGCGTCGCGGGGCCGATGTCCGCACAGATGGCCGCCTCTGCGCCTCCGGGACTGGTCGACGGCTCGATGGCGTTGGTCCCGGTGCCGCTGCACCCGCGCCGCGCTCGCGCGCGGGGGTTCAACCAGGCCGAGCGGCTCGCGACGGCCCTGGGTCGGCGGACCGGCATGCGGGTCGACGACGGTCTGCGTCGCCGCGGGCCGGCAGGCGAGCGGCAGGTGGGCCGGGGGCGAAGCGAGCGCCTGGCGGGAATCGCCGGCGCGGTGGAGCTGCGCCCGGGGATCCGCCCACCGGCTCGGGCGCTGCTCGTCGACGATGTCGTGACCACCGGCGCCACGCTGGCGGCCTGCGCCGCGGCGCTACGCGCGGGTGGAGCGACCGACGTGCGGGCAATCGCCTACGCGCTGACTCCCGGACGCTGATCCCGATAGCGGGACCGACATCCGACCCACGGACACCCGCGTCGCCCGGCGCCGTACGCCGAGATCCGGAAATTGCAGGCTGGAAGGTCTTGGCTGCGGCCGTTCGGGGCACTACTATCGGTAGCAATCCAACCGACATTCCGGGAGGCCGCATGCGCATCGCAATGAAGGGGCGCAACGTACCGGTCGGCGACGGGCTCAAAGAGCGGGTGAACAAGAAGTTCGCCAAGGTCGCCAGACAGGTATCTCCACTGGCGGACATGGAGGTCGAGCTGCTCGAGGAACGCAACCCCTCGATCAAGGAGTCGCAGGTAGTCGAGGTGACCCTGCACTTGAAGGGCGTGACCCTGCGAGCGCGTGAGGCGTCGCAGAGCATGACCCACTCGATCAACCTCGCCGCCGAGGACCTGGCCCGCCAGGTCAAGCGCCACCGTGAGAAGCGTCGCAAGCGCAGGGAGGCACGCCGGGCCTCGCCGCGGCTCGCGTAGTGGCTCGCCGCGCCCCGGGCGCGGCGCCACGTCGGGGGGATGGATCGGCCATCCGCGATCCGTCCCCCGCGACGCCGGCCCATTGCTAGGCTCGCCCGTATGTCGATTCTCGACAGAGCGCTGCGCGTCGGCGAGAGCAAGAAGTTCAAGGGCTTCGAGAAGAACGTCGCCCGGATCAACGACTTCGAGCCCGAGCTGGAGCTCGAGACCGACGAGGAGCTGCGCGAGCGCTACGACCATCTGCGCGAGCGCGCGATCGGCGGAGAGTCGCTCGACGACCTGCTCTTCGAGTCGTTCGCGCTGACGCGCGAGGTCGCCCGCCGGACGCTCGGCCAGCGCCACTTCGACGTCCAGCTGATCGGCGGCATGGTTCTCCACGACGGCTCGATCGCCGAGATGAAGACCGGTGAGGGCAAGACGCTGACGGCGACGCTGCCGGTCGTCCTCAACGCGCTCACGGCGCGTGACGCCGATGGCAACCCCGCCCGCGGCAAGGGCGTCCACCTCGTCACCGTCAACGACTACCTCGCCCGCCGCGACGCGCTCTGGATGAAGCCGATCTACGACGCGCTCGGCGTCACGCTCGGCATCCTCCAGGCCGACGAGCGCGACTGGGACAACAAGCGCGCCGCCTACGAGGCCGACGTCACCTACGGCACCAACTCCGAGTTCGGCTTCGACTACCTGCGCGACAACCTCGCGACAGACATGGCCGAGAAGGCCCAGCGCGGCCACGGCTTCGCGATCGTCGACGAGGTCGACAACATCCTCATCGACGAGGCGCGCACGCCGCTGATCATCTCCGGGCAGCCGGAGCAGTCGTCCGACATCTACTACAAGTTCGCCAAGCTGGCGCCGCTGATGGAGTCCGGCGAGAAGCCGGAGGGGCTCGAGGCGAAGTCGAAGGCCTACGTCGCCGACTTCGACTACGAGTTCGACGAGAAGCACAAGACGATCGCGGTCACCGAGCGCGGCGTCGCCAAGGCCGAGAAGTTCCTCGGGGTCGACAACCTCTACCGCGCCGAGAACGGCCACCTCGTCAACCACCTCCAGCAGGCGCTGAAGGCGGAGTCGCTCTACAAGCGCGGCGTCGACTACGAGGTGATCGACGGCGAGGTCAAGATCATCGACGAGTTCACCGGCCGCATCCTCGAGGGCCGGCGCTGGTCGGAGGGGCTGCACCAGTCGGTCGAGGCGAAGGAGGGCGTGGCGATCCAGGAGGAGAACCAGACCGTCGCCACGATCACCTACCAGAACTACTTCCGCCGCTACGACAAGCTCGCGGGCATGACCGGCACGGCGATCACCGAGGCGACCGAGTTCATGAAGATCTACGAGCTCCAGGTCGTCGAGATCCCGACCAACCGGCCGATGGCGCGGCTCGACCAGAACGACCAGATCTACAAGACCAAGCCGGGCAAGTGGGGCGCCGTCGCGCGCGAGATCGCCGCGCGCCACGACAAGGGTCAGCCGGTACTGGTCGGGACGATCTCGGTCGAGGTCTCCGAGGTCCTGTCGGCCGAGCTGAAGAAGCGCGGCATCCCGCACACGGTCCTCAACGCGAAGCCCGAGTACGCCGAGCGCGAGGGCGAGATCATCGCCGAGGCCGGCCGCCCCGGCGCGGTGACGATCGCGACGAACATGGCGGGCCGTGGCGTCGACATCAAGCTCGGCGGCAACGCCGAGCACCTGACCGAGCTGTCGCTGCGCGGCAAGCACGAGCCGGGCACGCCCGAGTACGACCAGGCCTGGGACGCGGCGCTGCCGAGCTTCGAGCGCGAGGTCGCCGAGGCGCGCGAGAAGGTCGTCGAGGCCGGCGGGCTGTTCATCCTCGGCACCGAGCGTCACGAGTCGCGCCGGATCGACAACCAGCTCCGCGGCCGCTATGGCCGTCAGGGCGACCCCGGCGAATCGCGCTTCTACCTCTCCGCGGAGGACGACCTCGTGCGCCTGTTCGCGGGCGACCGCATCTACCGGATCCTCGACCGCCTCGGGCCGACCGGCGAGGAGGGCGAGGAGGAGCCGATCGAGGCGGGGATGCTCTCGAAGCAGATCGAGAACGCCCAGAAGAAGGTCGAGGAGCAGAACTTCCTGATCCGCAAGCGCGTGCTCGAGTACGACGACGTGATGAACCAGCAGCGCGAGATCGTCTACGAGTACCGCGACCGGATCCTCGACGGCGAGGACATGTCCGAGACCGCACGCGAGCAGATCGCCGAAGTCATCGAGCGGATCGCCGGCCAGTACCTCGAGGGCGACTTCCCCGAGAACTGGGACCTGCCCGGGCTCTACACCCAGCTCGAGCAGATGTACCCGGTCGGGATCGACCTCGCGGACATGGACCCCCAGCAGATCGATCGCGCGGCGCTGATCGACGAGCTGCGGACCGACGTCGTCGAGGCCTACGGCGACCGCGAAGAGGAGCTCGGCGCCGACCTCATGCGCGCGCTCGAGCGCTTCATGCTGCTCCAGATCATCGACGAGCGCTGGCGCGAGCACCTGCACGACATGGACTACCTGCGCGAGGGCATCCACCTGCGCGGGTTCGCCCAGATCGACCCGCTCGTGGCCTACAAGAACGAGGGCTTCGA
>Ga0190275_10004403_pt1 | contig 10114 bp, 7 predicted proteins | sample Popmic550T_FD_133745 | JGI IMG/M metagenome (GOLD analysis project Ga0190275, IMG submission 133745) | Populus adjacent soil microbial communities from riparian zone of Yellowstone River, Montana, USA - 550 T | ecosystem: Environmental > Terrestrial > Soil > Riparian zone > Trees stand | place...
ATCCTCTTCGAAGAGCCGCGAGATCTCCTGCATCTGAAACAGGGATACATTGTTCAACTCCAGCCGGCCGGCCGCCGCCACGGCCACAAGTTTTCCCACCGCGTCATGCGCCTCCCGGAACGGCATTCCTTTCTTCACCAGACACTCGGCCAGGTCGGTTGCGAGGAGACCCGGATCGTTCGCAGCGGATTCCATGCGGGCGGCGTTGACCTTGAGCTCAGGCAGCATGGCGGCAAAACAATGCAGCGCCTCCTTCACCGTGTTCACGGAATCGAAGAGCGGCTTCTTGTCTTCCTGCAGATCGCGGTTGTATGACGTGGGCAAACCTTTCAACGTGGTGAGGAGCGCGACGAGATTGCCGTAGAGACGGCCGGTCTTGCCGCGCGTCAGCTCGGCCACGTCGGGATTTTTCTTTTGCGGCATCAAACTGGAGCCGGTCGAAAAGGCATCGCTGAAGGTGATGAAGCCAAACTCGGTTGTGCTCCAGAGAATGAGATCTTCGCTCAGCCGGGAAAGATGCATTCCGATGAGGGCGAGGCCGAAAAGGAACTCGGCGGCGAAATCGCGATCGCCCACGGCATCGAGGCTGTTCTGGCTCAGCTTCGAAAAGCCGAGCTCACGCGCGATCAGCTTGCGATCCAGGACGATGGTCGAGCCGGCAATCGCGCCGGAGCCGAGCGGCAGGACATCGGCGCGTTTCGCGCAATCGAGGATGCGTCCGTGATCGCGCTCGAGCGCTTCGAGTTGCGCCAGAAAATAATGCGCCAGGGAAATGGGCTGCGCCCGCTGGAGATGCGTGTAGCCCGGCATGAGCACATTTTGATGGCGCTCGGCCAGAGCAAGCAGCACCGACTGCAAAGCACGCAAGCGCTCGCAGACTTCCGCGGCTTCCGCCTTGACGTAAAGCCGCAGATCGAGCGCCACCTGATCGTTGCGGCTGCGGGCCGTGTGCAGCTTCGCGCCGGCCGCGCCGATGCGCTTGGTCAGCGCGGCCTCAATGTTCATGTGGACATCTTCGAGCGAACTGTCCCAGCGAAAATCGCCCGCCTCAATTTCCGCTTCGATAACAGTCAGTGCCGCCTTGATTTCCTCATGCTCCTCCCTGGTCAAAATCCCGGCCGCCACCAGCGCCGCCGCGTGCGCGAGCGAGCCTTTGATGTCGTAAGAATAAAGCCGCCAATCGATCGAGACCGATTCGCTGTAGCGCTGGGCCATCTCGCTCGCCGGCCGGTCGAATCGTCCTTGCCGCATGCGCTTATTTCTCCGGTCGCTCCCGGGTCACGGTCACGGAAACGAACTCGACGTCCGGAAGGATGTATTTTCGCAGCTCGATCGTGATCCTGTGAATCTCGAATGTGTCCAGCAAATGCAGGGCAAGAGCATTCGCCAGCGTCTCGATCAATTTATCGCGCCTTGCCGCCACGAACTTGCGCGTTTCCGCGCAAACGCTCGCGTAATTCACCGCCTTTGAGATTTCGTCCCCGAGCTCAGCGGCCTGGCGAACCGGCCAGAACGCCATGTGGAAAGTGAGCCGTTGGGCCGCTGCCCGCTCTTCGTCCGGCACGCCGATGTGCGCAAAAACTTCCAGCTGCTCGATACGAACTTGGTCTCCCACGCCTTCCGAATCTGGCAGAAAGCTGCATCGCCGCGAGCCGAAAGCAGTTCTTCACCATTTTTCCGGAACTTCCCCCGTTGGATTCCGTAGGAATATGGCGGACATCGCAGCTCCGAGAGGGTAACCGCTGCGGTGACCGAAACGAGGGAAACGTCCAGGGACGCGACCCCACCTTTAGGCTTGTCTTACGTGGAACGGAAAATCATCATCGCCGCCTGTGAACTCCCTGATGGCCGCGGAAGGCGGCGGTGCTCCTCGCAATTTCGCGACCACGCGCTGGAGTCTCATCCTCACCTCAGCCGATCTCGGCGGCGACGATCAAAAGTCCCGCCAGGCGCTGGCGGAACTTTGCCGGCTGTATTGGCGTCCCATCTTTTCATTCGTCTGCCGGCGCGGTCATTCCGCGGAGGACGCGCAGGATCTCACCCAGGATTTCTTCGTCATGATCCTCGAGGATAACTGGCTCCGGCACGCCGATCCCGCGCGAGGCAGGTTCCGTTCGCTCCTGCTCAAGTCGCTCGGCAATTTCCTAAACGATGCCGCCGAGAAACGGCACGCGCGAAAACGCGGCGGCGACGTTAATTTCGTTTCCTGGGATGACTGGATGGCGGAGGCGCCTTCGCAGCTCACGGTTTCGGCGCAGGCCTTGGAATCGTGGCCGGCCGAACGGCTCTTCGATTTGCGATGGGCGGCCACCGTTGTCGAACAGGCGCTGCGGCGTTTGCGCGAGGAATGCGAAAGCCAGGGAAAGCTGCGCGCCTTCGAGGCGTTGCGGTCGTGCCTGGGCGCCGAGCGCGAAGACGTGTCCTATCCGACGCTCGCCAAGATTCTCGGCGTGGACGATGCCACCGTGAAGCGCCTGGTCCATCGGCTTCGGCAACGTTACCGCAGCCTTCTCCGCGATGAGGTCGCCGAAACCGTCGCCGATCCGGCGGAAGTGGATGATGAAATTCGGCATTTGTGCAGCGTCCTGGCTGCGAGCGCCGGCGAGACAGCATGAAAACGTTTTCCCCAGGACTTTCCGATTCCATCGCGAGCGTGCTCGCGGACGCGCCGCCCTGTCCGCATTGCGATTCATCGTCGCACGTCGCCGGTGGGCTTTGCGTCGGCTGTCTGCTCCAGAGCGGGCTCGACCTGGACGACGAGTGCGAGCCGGAAGCGCTCGTCAGCGCGCTTGCCGAGATTAATTTGCCGGACCAGAACTGGCGCCTCGGCAACTACGAGATCCTTGAGGAAATCGGGCGGGGCGGAATGGGCGTAATCTACCGCGCCCGCCAGCGCCATTCCCGCCGCATCGTCGCGGTAAAGCGGGTCCTGAGTTATCACTCCGATTCCCGCGAAACGCTCGCCCGTTTCCGGCGCGAAGCCCAGGCCGCCGCGAGCCTCGATCATCCGAACATTCTGCCGATCTACGAAGTGAGCGAGAGCGACGACGGCCTCCCGTTCTTCAGCATGAAATTCGCCCCCGGCGGAAACTTGCAGGAAGTCGGCCGTGCCCTCCGAAACGATGCGCGCCAATGCGTCGCCCTCGTCGCCAAAGTCGCCCGCGCCGTCCAATACGCCCACGCTAAAGGCATCCTCCACCGCGACCTCAAACCCGGAAACATCCTCCTCGACGCCCGCGGCGAACCCCTAGTCAGCGACTTCGGCCTCGCCAAATGGCTCGACACCACCAGCGAGCTGACCCGCTCGCTCACGATCTTTGGGACGCCCGGCTATATCGCCCCCGAACAAGCGAGCGGCCCCGCCGCCGACCTCAAACCCACCGCTGACATTTACAGCCTCGGCGCCATCCTCTTCGACCTCCTCGCCGGCCGTCCTCCTTTCCTCGGCGCCCATGCCCTCTCCGTCATCCGCCAGGCCGCCGAATCTCCCGCCCCGAAACTCCGCACCCTCTCCAAGATCGCCGACCGCGACCTCGAAACCATCTGCTCCCACTGCCTCGAACGCGACCCGAGCGCCCGCTACCCCTCCGCCCACGATCTCGCCGAAGACCTCGAACGCTGGCTCGAAGGCCGGTCGATCATCGCGCGGCCGGTTTCGCCGCCCATCAAGGTATGGCGTTGGTCACGGCGTAATCCAAAACTAGCTGTATCAATTGCTGCCGTCGCGGTTCTCGCGAGTCTCGGCCTCTCCGCGGCTCTCACAAGCAATCGTCTCTCGATGATCGTCCGAAACGCAGAGCTTGCGCAGAGATCCGTCGTCATGACCGCGTTCGAGGATCTCGACGAAGTTTCGACAGATTCTGCGGCCGCGCGGTCAGTAACAGCCGCGTTTGCCGCCGCGCTGAAAACGACCAGCCGGGTGGAGCTTCGCGAAACCAATTTTGACGCGAACCTAACCGTCGACGCGTGGAAAACTGAAGACTACAAGAAGCTCGGGGAACGCGCCGCCGCGCGGATGATCGTCACGGGAAGCGTCCGGACCCGCGGGGGGAAACAACGGATCGCCATCCATCTTGTCGATGCGGGGACCGGAACTGTCGTCGACAAATGGCTTATGGATGGCGACTCGTCCGTTGCTCGGGACGTCGCCGCGAAGATAGCGGCGGCGCTTACTTCCTCGAAGAATCCGGCTGCTAACAATGAGGCCCACCCCAACGAAAGTAGCAAAGACCCTGCTGCGCGCAGTTACTACGCACGGGGCAAAGATTTTCTTTTTCGCCACAACCTGACCGATCAGTACCGCGCGATCGAGTCGCTGCGCGAAGCGGTTCGAATTGATCCGCAATATGCCCTCGCCTACGCCATGCTCGCTTCAGCCTGCCAGCTTCGTTCCGTAACAGATCCCGACGGCAAGTGGCTGGACGAATCGGAATCAGCTTCTGCGGCTGCCCTGCGTCTTGCACCTTTGCTGCCCGACGCCTATCGCGCTTACGCTGGGCACTTGCGCAACAAAGGGCACATCCGCACTTCTCTGGACCCTTATCTTACAGCCTATGAACTAGACCCATCGAGCGGCCGTGCTGCCGCCATCGTGGGTTACGTGCATGAAGTTCTCGGCCGGCCTGACCTGGCCGTATCTTGGCTGGATAAAGCAACACGCCGAGAAACTCAGCCCGTTTATGCGGATAATCTCGGCGATGCGTGGACCGCTTTAGGCGAATACAAAAAAGCCGAAGAAGCCTTTAGAATCGCAAGTGTCTTTCGCCCTGATCTGCCTGTCGGGCCACTAGGGATCGCAAGGTTAATGGTTTTCCGCGGAGAGTACGAGCAAGCACGGAAAGCATGCGACGACGCACGACAGAAATACAAAGACAATCCTCAGCCGTTGGTCATGGCGGCTCTGATTGAATTCTTTGGTCGTGATTTTCCTGCCGCCGAGAAATTTTATCAAGAAGCTTCGGTCTCTGATCGTGCAGGCGGCGTTAACTTTCCCGGTTCGATTCGTTTTCTCTCTGCCATAGGCTTCATTCGACAAACGACCGGCATTAATCCCGATGCTGGCAAAACACTCCTGGAGCAGGCTCGAGCCCTTGATGAAAAAGAACTCCTAGCAACGCCCGACAATCCCCGTCACCTGTACAGTCTCGCCGCAACTTATGCTGCCTTGGGCGACGGCGCGGCGGCCACCGTCGCCTTGGAGAAAGCTATCGCGGCTGGATGGATAGATCATCGCTCGATGACTCTCGATCCGCGCTTCGACTCCCTTCGCTCGACCCGAGCTTTTACCGACACGCTCAATCGCCTCATTAGTAAGCTGGCACATATGAAACGGACGAGTCAGAGCGGCGACTGGCTCACTACATCCAACCAATAAATCCAAATGAATAAACGATCGATATCTATCCTAGCAAGTCGGGTGGCTCAATATTTGGCAGCCACCCTTATCGTTATCGCGGCGACGTTCGCTGTGATGGCTCTGTGGGGACAAACACCAACTGCGTCACCAACTGCGTCACCAACTGCGTCACCAACCCCAACTCCCTGGCCTATATGGCCACCGCCACAAGGCGATGCCGCTAGGGATACAGTCATGCGCGCAATTGCACAATTGCTGAGAGAGTCTTTCGAGAACCAAAACGTAAAAGACGCTCTTATCAAATGCGATACGGCGAAGGCGCTAGTCCAAGAAAGGCTTGCCCCGAGTGGTGTGACATTGCCGACGAAATCCGTATTCTTGTTTTATGAGCCCACAGGGGGCAACATAATCGGTGGCCTGACCTACCCGAAGAACGGGTTCTACAGCATCTTTTATCTTCCGAGGCAGGCGATTACCGAGCCTGATCACACAGTAGTGTTCAAGAAACATTTTGTGTGCTGCTATGAACCGTGGGTAGCGTCATCCCCTTAGGCGGAAGAAGCAGGCACAACGAGAGAAAGCAAAGCACTCATGCTGTCTCGGGGTTGACCATCGAGGACTGGCGGCTGCCAATCGGGGTCGATGGAAAGATAGGAATTCGGATCAGCGAGTAGAGCACCTACGATGACCCCGGCGACCAACCTGCTGCCAACCGGTCCTAAGTGCGCGCCGCCACTAAGTTTTGGCGGTTCCGCCTCGCCACCAAGTTTTGGCGGTTCCGCCTCGCTACCAAGTCTTGAAGATTCTGCCTCTTTCAACACGTAGTACCACAACGGCGTATCCCGATCGAATCCGTACTTAATTAACGTCGGCCTATGGAGCCCTTGGCTGACCTCATCTTCGGTTAATGGCTTTTGAATCCGCATTGCCTTTGCAACATCTTGGCCTGAGGGCAGGCCCACCCGGGCACCGCGCAAAAGAGTCCGGACTGACAAGGCACTCGTTGGTGGGGAGCCATTCGGCGCCGGCTTTACCACAGGCGCGCGATACAGCTTAACTGTGTCCGGGTTGAGTCCGTGCAGTCCGATCGCGAGTTGGGTGTTGATCCGACGTGCGCTACGCGGGATGCCTTCAAGAGGAAAAAAGTTACTCCATTTTATGACCCAATCGGCAGGCAACCTCGGCCTTGCCCCGCCTCCTATGCCAGTTTGCTTTAACAGCTCACCGAGCTTCGCATCATCGTGAAAATCATTATACGGGTATGAGTCACGCACCATACTGTGACCAAACCGAAAGCCTGCGACGCTGAATTCCAGCGGAATCGAGAACCGTTTGTTCGCGCGGGGCGCCCACGCAATCCGTCCTTTCAAGACCTCTGCAAACACATCCGGGGTGACCAGGGTGCCGAGAAATTCGTGAAATACCACATATTGGTAATGCCAGATCAGAAGACGCCGAGCTTGCTCGAACAATGTTCCGCCGACCGGACCGGCTCTGTTAACGCGGCCGTTCGGATGCTCAGCAATCAGCAGATCAAGCAGCAAATTATGGATCTTCAAAAATGCGAGATTCAGTTGCGCGATAATTACGTTCTCGTCTTGCCGGGGATCGCCTACGAGGGCGATGCCCATCCGATTTCGCGGAAGATCATCCGCTGACGGACCTAGACGGCTGTTACCAATCATGGCTTTTCTTGTCGAGCCGATGAGAAAGTGTTCGGCACCCGGGGATCCGGTCATATCGTACAAGAACGGAGAGAGATTCGGTCCGCCGCCGTACAGATGATCCAGGTCCAAAAACGGCGTTCGGTGGTTCGGCGTTCGATCCGGACCAACGTGTGCGTAATCAAGCGGAGTCAAATCAAGCGTGAGATCGTGATCAATAAACTGTCCGAGGTATGTTGCTCCGGAAGCCACCTCACTATCGCCTGACTCCTCATTGTCATCCTTCATTATGAGGCCCAGTTCTTGAAGGCCGATTTCATGTTTCGAATTCGGCATTGATGGAAGCCTCTCCAATTGCGGAAACATTCGGGTATAATAGGTAGCGTTATTCATAAGGAGGTTGTTCACGATTTGTTTTCGTCGGGCCGGTAGCGCCAGACTGTACGACATTTAGCAGCGTTGGGCGGGTTGGCGGGCTCACTACCTTCTACGGGAATCGGAGCTGAAAAGCTGTATTAAACTGATCGCATGCTCGAGTTTTGTGACGAACTTGATCGCCTGAAACATTCATGCGGCCGGCCTGCAATATTCTATAGTGAATTTTGACCGATGAACACCGTCCCGCGCGTATTTGCCTATCTGCGCCGCTATCCCTGGATGGCGGCGGGGACCCTGGCGTGCGCGATTTTGAGCACGTTGATGCTGATCGTGTTTCCGGCGGTGACGAAGAGGGTGATCGATGATGTGCTGGGGCAGAATCGGCCGGAGCTGCTCACGCAGCTTATCCTGACGGCGGCGCTGGCGTTTGTGCTTCAGAATGGGCTGAATGCGTTGCGGATCATCCTCAACAACACGTTCGAGCAGAGGGTGATATTCGATCTGCGGAGCGACCTGTATTCGCATATCCAGATGCTGCCGCTGCGCTGGTTCGATAACCGGGCCACGGGGGATTTGATGACGCGGATCCTCGAGGACGTGACGTCGGTGGAACGGATGTTGATCGACGGGATCGAGCAGGGCCTGGTCGCGGTGCTGCAATTGGTGGTCGTCCTCGCGATGATGTTTTATTACAGCGTCCCTCTCACGTTCGTGGCATTGGCGCCGCTGCCGATTCTGGCAGGCGGGGCGCTTTGGTACACGCTCACGGCGCACCGGCGTTACCGGCTGCAACGGCGCGCGTCGTCGGCGATGAACTCGCTCCTGCACGATAACCTGGCCGGGATTCGCCAGATCAAAAGCTACGTGCGCGAGAGCGCGGAGCACGGGCGCTTCAATTCCGTCAGCGATCAGCTTCGGGAGGCGACCCTCATCGTGATGCGAGTCTGGGGACTTTATCATCCGGCGATGATCCTGATCGGCTCGCTCGGGATCGTCGTGACGGTTTGGGTGGGCGCTCGGATGGTGCTGGCCGGGAGCATGCCCCAGGGCGATCTGTTCGCGTTCCTGATCCTCACTGGTTTCCTCTACGAACCGATCAACAAGCTGCATCAACTGAACCAGCTCGTGCAGGTGGGACGGGCGGCGGGCGAACGCGTCTTCGAGATCATCGATGAGCCGGTCGAGCCGGGTTGGGACGCCGCAAAACCGGCCGTGCGGGTGAGCGGCGATGTTCGCTTCGAGGATGTCGGCTTCACCTACGGGAAGGAAAACGTGCCGGCGCTGCAAGAGATCACGTTTCGCGCGAAGCCGGGGGAGACGATCGCGCTCGTGGGAACGACCGGCGCAGGAAAATCGACGCTGGTGAATTTGCTGACGCGTTTTTACGAATACGACTCGGGCCAGATCTTCATCGACGACACCCCGCTCCGTGAATTCGGGATGCGGCGGCTCCGGGAAATGATCGGCGTCGTCACGCAGGAAAGTTTTCTGTTCAACGGGACGATCCGCGAGAACCTGCTCATGGGCCGGCCCGACGCCAGCGACGCGGAGGTTCTCGCTGCCGCTGAGGCGGCGAACGCGCGAGGATTTATCGATCGGTTGCCGAAGGGCCTGGATAGCGTGGTGGGCGAGCGCGGGGTAAAGCTGAGCGTGGGCGAAAAGCAGCGGGTCTCGATTGCGCGCGCCTTGCTGAAAGATCCGCCGATCCTGATTCTCGACGAGGCGACGGCGAGCGTGGATACGACGACGGAGCGTTTGATCCAGGAAGCGCTGGAGCATTTGATGTCGCATCGGACCTGTTTTGTGATTGCGCACCGGCTCTCGACGATTCTGCGGGCGGATCAGATTTTGGTGCTGGAGCGCGGACGAATCATTGAGCGAGGCACGCATGCTTCGCTTTTGGACCTGGGAGGAAAGTACGCACGGCTTTGGGAGCAGAGTTTTCTGGAGAAGCCGGTGGAGGCAGTGGAAGAAAACGGCGAAGGCCCAGCGCCCAATGCCGAACGCCCCTATCCGGAAGAAACCGCCGACGTTCCGGTTTAGCGATCGGCGCGAGGATATTATCCGCCCGCGGGAGAAGCGGTGGGCGAGGCGCCAGGAGAGCTCGCGGCGGAGGGAATCTGAATCGTCTGGCCGATCTGCAACGTCCGGTCGTTCTCGATTCGATTGAATTTTTTCAATTCGTCCACGCTCACCTTATGCATCTTCGCGATGGAAGTGAGCGTTTCGCCTTTGGCCACAACGTGGCTATTGCCGGATTGGGGCACGGGTGTCGCCTTGGGAGCGTCGGTGCTGGCGCTGTGGGTCGCCGTGGGGGATGGCGTTTCACCGATTATTACTCCGGGCCGAACCTTAACGACCTGCTGTTCGAGTTTCAGGATCTGCTGCGAAAGGATGTCGATCTTGGCGTTTTGCTCGTCAATTTTCTTGCTCAACGCCTCGAGCAGCACTTTTTCCGATTTGTCACCCGAAGCCGCTTGGGCGTGAGCATTCGTACAAACCGTCGCAGCGCAAACGAAGGCGAGTGAAGCAAGGGCCAGGCGATTCATGGGGCTGCATCTTGGCATTTGAGGAACGTGGTGGCAAGCCTCGCCCGAGCCGGCCAGCTTGCCTTTCGGGGATTTATCCCTAACGTTTTTCGCATGCCGGAGCGCGTCCAAAAACCGCCTGTTCCCTGGGGGCCGAAGCAGGGGGATGGCGGGGGCCCGAAACCACC
>Ga0190275_10004404_pt1 | contig 10113 bp, 7 predicted proteins | sample Popmic550T_FD_133745 | JGI IMG/M metagenome (GOLD analysis project Ga0190275, IMG submission 133745) | Populus adjacent soil microbial communities from riparian zone of Yellowstone River, Montana, USA - 550 T | ecosystem: Environmental > Terrestrial > Soil > Riparian zone > Trees stand | place...
ACGCGATCCGCCGATCGATCTCGAGGAGGTCGGCGAGGACGAGGTCCTGGCCGCCCGGATCCGTTCGGAGATCACGGCCAACGGTCCGATGACCTTCGCGCGCTTCATGGATCTCGCGCTGTACGACCCGCATGGCGGCTACTACCGCGGAGCCGAGCCTCGACCGGGCCGGAGCGGCGACTTCCTGACCGCGCCGGAGGCGCACCCGATCTTCGGACAGGCAGTGGCCAACCAGCTGATCGAGGTCTGGGAACGCCTTGGGCGTCCGGCGCCATTCGTCGTTCGCGAGCACGGTGCAGGCAGCGGGACCCTCGCCGAGGCCATCCTGCGCCGGCTCGAGCGGGCGCGGCCGGAACTGCTCGCCGTGCTGCGCTACGTCCCCGTCGAAATCGATACGAGGCGACTCGAGGCGTTTGGCGCGCGGCTGACCGCGGCCGGCTTCGCAGACCGAATCACGGCGGCGGTCGAGGATCGCCCGTTCACGGGTGTCGTCCTCGCGAACGAGGTGCTCGACGCACTGCCCGTCCACCGGATTGGCATGCGGAGCGGCTCCCTGGCCGAGCGGTTCGTGGCAGTGGACGCCGACGGCCGCCTTGTCGATGCCTGGGGCCCGCCATCGACACCGGCGCTCGGCGAGCGGCTGCAGCACGACGGCGTACAGCTCGCAGAAGGCCAGTCGGCTGAGGTCTGCCTCGCGCTCGACGGCTGGATCGCTGAAGCGGTGCCGTCGCTGGAGCGCGGTCTCCTGCTGCTCATCGATTACGGGGCCCACGCCGGGGAGCTGTACGACGCGGTGCGCCGGCCGCAGGGCACGGTTCGCGCATTCGTCCGGCACCGGGTCAGCGACGACCTGTACGGCCACATCGGACGCCAGGACCTGACCGCGCATGTCGATCTGACGGCGCTGGGCGCGGCCGCGAGGGCCGCGGCGCTGGCAACCGTCGGCGAGACCTCGCAGGTGGAGTTCCTGATCGGGAACCGCGCGGAGGCCCTGCTCCAGGAGGTGCAGGCCGATCCGGCCACGACCCTCGCTGAATATGTCGAGCTGCGGTCCGCGTTGATGCGACTCATCGACCCGGCCGGGATGGGCGGGTTCCGCGTGACGGCCTTCGGTCGAGCCTGGCCCAGCGGTCCAACGCTCGCCGGGTTCGCCTACCACGGACCGTACCGCTGAGGGGGACACCGCAACCATCCGGGCCGCACTACGGCACCTGCCCTATTGCGGAGCCGCATCCGATACAGCGACGCTGCCATCGGTCGCTGCGACCACGGCTCGAGGAGCGGAGGGCGATCCCGGCACGCGCGCTCGACGCGCTCCGCTCCCGGAGCCCTATCCCACGGGCGCCAGACACGCCCGCGGCCACCTGCCCGCCCGGTCTCCGGGCGCCCGCGCTGGCGAGCAGCCCATCCGCGGCCCACTGCTAGAATGAGCTTGTTTCGTGGTGCCTCTCGATCGGGGCGTGCCTGCCCGCGCGACAGCGTTCCGCACCGACTGAGTCCCACGTCGCTCCAGGGGAGTTCAGTTGGAAGCGCTCTGGTACATCTTGGGCTTCGCCTTCGCCGGGGTCTCCTTCGTGTTCCTGACGATCGCCGCAGCCTGGCTGGTCTCGCACCGCAACCGGGGTGACGTCCACAAGGGCCTGCCCTACGAGTCGGGCATCGACACGTACGGCGACACCCACGGCCGCTTCGGCCTCTCCTTCTACATCTATGCGCTGCTGTTCGTGGCGTTCGACATCGAGGTGGTCTTCCTCTTCGTCTGGGCGCTCACGTTCAAGTCGCTGCTCCTCGGTGGGTTCATCAGCATGCTGATCTTCGTCGTCGTCGTCCTGCTCGGGCTGTTCTACGCGGTCCGCAAGGGTGCCCTCACATGGCACTGAGCAAGAAGGCACCGGGCGCCGCAAGCGCCCTCGTCGTCCCCGAGCCGGCCGACATCGTCGAGCCGCTCGTCGTCCCGAACACCTTCTGGACCTCCAGCTCGCCCGGCGCCTACGTCGGCGGCCACGAGCCGGATCACACGCACCTCGCGGAGCTCGAGGCGGACGAGGCCTCGCGGCGCGACAACGCGCGCTGGAGTGGCCCGCTCGAGATCATCCCCACCAAGGCCGACTACGTCCTCGACCTGATCCGGATGAACTCGCTGTGGCCGCTGTTGTCCGGGCTGGCGTGTTGCGCGATCGAGATGATGTCGACGGCAACGTCACGCAACGACCTCGACCGGTGGGGGTCACTTTCCGTTCCGCGCGAGCCCACGCCAGGCCGACGTGCTGATCGTCGCCGGGACCCTGACCACGAAGATGGCCGGCCCGCTCATCCGGCTGTGGGAGCAGATGCCGGAGCCCAAGTGGTGCGTCGCGCTCGGCGACTGCACCTGCTCGGGCGGCCGCTACAAGCGCAGCTATTCGACCGTGGAGGGCATCGACCGGGTCATGCCGGTCGACGTCTACATCCCCGGCTGCCCGCCGCGGCCCGAGGGCCTGATGTACGGGATGATGAAGCTCCAGCAGCTCGTCAAGCAGCGCCGAGGCCACTGGCCGGAGCGGGCGATCGGCCCCACCGTCCCGCAGGACGTGTAGTGGATCGACGCTTCAAGGCGCGGCTCGAGGCGCACTTCGAGGATCGCCTGACCGGCCCGGTCCGGCAGCGCCATGACGAGACCGAGATCCGCATCCGGCCGGGCGACGTCGTGCCGGTGATGACCGAGCTGCACGACAACGCCGACTTCCGCTTCGAGTTCCTCGCCGACCTGTGCGGCGTCGATACCGGCGAGGCAATGCACGTCGTCTACCACCTGTGGAGCGACACCACGCCGGACTGGCTGCGGGTCATCGCCGACGGCCTGTCGCGCGACGACCCGCGCGCCCCATCGCTCACGTTCCTCTGGCCGGGCGCCGAGTGGATGGAGCGCGAGGCCTACGACATGTTCGGCATCAACTTCGAGGGCAACCGCGACGTGCGCCGGATCTATATGCCGCCCGAGTACACGAGTTTCCCGCTGCGCAAGGACTTCCACCTGCCGGACGATGCCGCCCGCTCTCCGGGCGCCGGCTCGCGGCACATGGAGCAGGCCCACCTGCCGACCGACACGCCGAGCGCGACGATCCGCCGACTGCCCGGCTCACGCCAGCTGCCGGCGAAGCCATGACGACCACCCAACGGCCATCGGCCGACGATCCGCGCATCCTGCTCGACCAGGAGGCCGGCGTCTTCGAGCCCATTCCGCCCTACCCGCCGCGAACCGAGCGCGAGGCCGAGTTCTACACGCTCGGCGACGGCGAGATGTTCCTCAACATGGGACCCCAGCATCCGTCGACGCACGGCGTGCTCCGGGTGGTGCTCAAGATCCAGGGCGAGAACGTCGTCGATCTCGACCCGGTCCTCGGCTACCTCCATCGCGGCGTCGAGAAGCTCGCCGAGAATGCCGACTACCACCAGGTCATCAGCCAGGTCGACCCCCTCGAATACGTCAGCTCGCTGTTCAACGAGTGGGGCGCGGTCCTGAGCTTCGAGAAGCTGCTCGACGTCGAGGTCCCGCGCCGGGCCGAGTACATCCGGGTGCTCTCCGCGGAGCTCAACCGGATCGCCAGCCACTCGTTGTTCCTGGGCTGGATGGCACTCGATCTCGGCGGATTGACACCGATCCTGTGGTCGTTCATCGAGCGGGACGAGATCGTCGAGATGCTCGCCTCGCTGACCGGCCAGCGGATGCTCTTCAATTACTTCCGCATCGGCGGCGTCAACGGCGACCTCAACCACGACTTCATGAGCCGGCTCGGCAACTGGATGAGCCGCGCGACCGAGCAGATCGAGGCCGGCCAGGGCCTGCTCAACGAGAACGAGATCTTCGTGCGGCGGATGCGCGGCCTCGGGCCGATCGACACGGCGACTGCGCTGCGGATGTGCTTCACGGGGCCGAACCTGCGCGCCACCGGCGTCCCATTCGACATCCGCCGCGCGCATCCGTACTCGGTCTACCCCGAGCTCGACTTCGACATCCCGACCCGCTCGGAGGGCGACAGCCTCGCGCGCTACCTGCTTCGGATGGAAGAGGTCAAGCAGAGCCTGCGGATCATCGACCAGTGCCTGCACCAGATGCCGGACGGGCCGGTGATCGCCAAGCTGCCGCGTCTGCTGCGGCCCCGCCCCGGCCGTGCCTACGCGGCGGTCGAGAGCCCGCGTGGCCAGTACGCGACGTACGTCGTCAGCGACGGCACCGACCAGCCATTCCGGATGAGAATCCATGATCCCTCGTACATTCATCTCCAGTCAGTTGGTCTGTTGATGAAAGGGAATCTCATCGCAGACACGATGGCGATCATGGCTTCCCTCGATCCCATCATGGGCGGGGTCGACAAGTGAAGTTCGAGCCGATGTGCTGCCCGGAGCTCACCGAAGGCGGAGGCGACGCTCCTGCGAGCCATCCGCCTGAGGTTTCGGCCGTCGTGCAGCGGGCCGCCGTCACCGGAGGGCACCGACGGTGACGGTTGTTGGGAGAACCTGGAATCGGCTGACCTTGCCGGGGAAGGTCGTCTTCACGGTCGTCCCGCTGCTGGCGGTCCTGACGGTCGCCGGCGCAGTCACCATCGCGCTCGTCGCCCAGCCGGTCATCGACATCATCGTGGCGAACCTGGCGATCGCCCGGTTCGTGGTGGCAGCCACCGTGATCCTCCTCATGACCGTGCCGACGGCCTTCCTGATCATCTACATGGAGATGAAGATCATCGCGCTGATGAACCTGCGGATCGGCCCGGATCGGGTCGGGCCGTTCGGGTCGCTGCTGTCGGTGGTCCACGGGCTCAAGGTCCTCATGAAGGAGGACTTCACCCCGACCGGCGCCGATTCGGTCGTCTTCACCTGGGCGCCCGTTGTCGTCTACCTGACCAGCGTGATGACGCTGCTCGTCATCCCGTTCGCCCCGGATGGCGTGGTGGGCGCGAGCTTCAACCTGGGGCTGCTGTACTTCTTCGCGATCAGCGGCCTGTCGGTCGTCGGCCTGCTGATGGCGGGCTGGTCGAGCTTCAACAAGTACTCGTTGCTCGGCGGGCTCCGCTCCGCGGCGCAGGTCGTGAGCTACGAGATTCCGCTCGTCCTGTCCGTCGTGGGCGTGATCATGATCGCAGGGACGATGGACCTGAACACCATCGTCGTGAACCAGTCGGGCTGGTTCACCGACTGGTACGTCTGGCAGCAGCCGCTCGGCTTCCTGATCTTCTTCATCGCGGCGACCGCCGAGGCGAACCGGACCCCGTTCGACCTGACCGAGGCCGACTCCGAGATCGTCGCGGGCTTCGCGACCGAGTACTCGGGGATGCGCTTCGGCTTCTTCTTCTTCGCGGAGTACGTGAACGTCTTCATCATCTCGGCGCTGACCGTGACGCTGTTCTTCGGCGGCTGGAACGCCCCGATCGCCTGGCCGGCGGAATGGGCGATCAACCCGTCGATCAATCCTGGGTCGCTCGGGATTGCCCTGCTCCTCATCGTGCTGATTGCTCCGCTCGTCCTGACCCTCGTATTCGCGACGCCGCTGTGGCTCATCAGCTCGCGGATCAAGACGTGGCAGGCGCTGCTCGGCGGCTTCGTGCTCGCCAACATGTTCGTGATCGGGATCATCTTCGGCTTCGCCTACATCGGCTTCGCCTGGGTGGCCGGCCTGCTCTGGTTTATGCTCAAGACGTACCTCTTCGTGTTCACCTTCGTGTGGATGCGTGGGACCCTGCCCCGGGTCCGCATCGACCAGCTGATGAACTTCGCCTGGAAGTGGTTGATGGAGCTCGCGTTCATCAACATCTTCGTGACGGCCGGGGCGATCATCCTCATCGAGTACCTGAGGCGCCCGTGAGCTTCGTACCCGGCCTCGGCATCGTGAAGGGCATGGCGCTGACCCTGCGCCGCTTCTTCGAGCCGAAGGTGACGGTCAAGTACCCCGAGGAGCGGTACGAGGTCGCGCCGAAGTTCCGCGGGCGCCTGCAGCTGCTGTACGACGAGTGGGGCACGCTCAAGTGCGAGACCTGCTTCCAGTGCGCCCAGGCATGCCCGATCGAGTGCATCGACATGGGCGGCGTCGACTCGCGCGGCCGCTACCACGTCCACTGGGGTCCGCCGGAGACGTACGGGGAACGACGCGAGGAATCGGCGCTGCGCCGGTCGGGCCGACCCGTCCCTGACGCGGCCTACCGCCACTTCCAGGCGGTGGACCTTTCGCCCGTCGACGAGATCCTCGACGACGTGGACTACGACCCGAAGCGGATGCTCGAGATCCTCGAGGCCACGCAGGGCGTCTACGGCTATCTGCCGGTCGCGGCGCTGAAGCGCATCAGCCAGAAGACCGGCGCGTGGTACGCGATGATCTACGGCACCGCGACGTACTACGGGCACCTCCGCTTCGAACCGGCCGAGGATGTGGAGCAGGCCGCGGCGATCGACCGGAACCGACCGCCCGAGGCGTCGTATGTCGCCGCGCTCGGCGCCTCCCTTGGAGGCGTCCCGCGCGGCGCCCCGCCGGCGGCCTGACCATGGTCAACCGGCTTTCAACGCCGTCCGACTGGCCGGCGATCCTGCTGGAGCGCGCCGACGCGCCGGATCCCACCGATCTCGACGCGGCCGTCGCCGCGGGAGCGTTCGACGGCCTGCGCCGCGCGATCCGCGACCTCGGCCCGACGGGCACGATCGCGACCGTCGCAGCGTCCGGGCTGCGCGGCCGGGGTGGCGCGGGCTTCCCGACGGGCGAGAAGTGGCGTGCCGCAGCGGCGGTCGAGGCACCCCGGCGATATGTCGTCGCGAACGGCTACGGCGCAGATCCGGCGACGTTCACCGATCGCGCGCTCCTCGAGCTCGACCCGCTCGCGGTGGTCGAGGGGACCGCCATCGCGGCCTACGCGGTCGGCGCGACCGAGGCGTTCATCGCGGTCCGCGGAGAGCAGACCGAGGCCATCCGGCGCCTCGAGGCAGCCATCGCGGCCGCCGAGGAAGCGGGCTTCCTCGGCGCGGACGTGCACGGCTCCGGCCACACCATCGACGTGCGGGTCCGGCCGGTCCAGGGCGCCTACATGCTCGGCGAAGAGACGGTCCTGCTGAAGGCCCTGGAGGGGAAGCGTGGCCAGCCCGAGCAGCGTCCACCCTATCCGGCAGAGCGCGGCCTGTTCGACATGCCGACCGTCGTCCAGAACGTGCAGACGCTGGCCGCCACGCCGTGGATCGTGCGGAACGGCCCGGCAGCGTTCGCGGCCGTCGGCGGCAAGGGCAGCCCGGGCACGATCGTCGTGCAGGTCCGGGGACCCGGTGCCGAGGGGATCGCCGAGGTCCCGCTGGCCACGCCGCTTCGCGAGATCGTGAAGCTGGCCGGGAAGCTGCCGAAGGGCCGCACGCTCAAGGCACTGCTCGTCGGCGGGCCGTCCGGCGGACTGCTCCCGCCCGACCTCCTGGACACCCCTTACGACTTCGAGTCCCTGCGCACCGCAGGGGCCCACCTGGGGTCCGGCTCGGTGGTGATCGCCGACGACCGCGCGTGCGTCGTGGACCTCGCCCGTCTGCTGACCCGCTTCTGCTCGAGCGAAGCGTGCGGCAAGTCGATCCCGTGCCGCATCGGCACGCGCCGGATCGCGGAGATCGGCGACCGGATCGTCGAGGGGCGCCCCCGCCAGAACGACCTCGGCATCCTCGCCGACCTCTCGGCCGACATGGTCGGCTCCGCCCTGTGCGACCACGAGCGTCTTGCAACGCTTCCGCTGGGGAGCGGAATGCGATACTTCCGGGCAGAGCTCGACGATCATCTCCTCCGCAGCTCCTGCCCGGCCGGTGTGTGCCAGCCCATCGCCGTTGCCGCCGGTATCACCCAGTGAAGGCGCCCCCATGGCCGATCTGATCACACGCCCAGACAGCCGCCCCGACCGCGCCCCCGCGTCGTCGCCCGAATCGCTTGCCGAGCGCCTGCTCGACACGCAGGCGCCGCAGCGGCCGCAGTCGACGCCGCGCATCAGGATCGAGGTGGACGGGCGCGTCGTCGAGGGCTTCGAGGGCCAGACGATCCTCGAGGTCTGCCGCGACAACGGGATCGAGATCCCGACCCTGTGCTACGAGCCGAAGCTGCCGGGTTTCGGTGCCTGCCGGATGTGCGTCGTCGAGGTCGAGGGCGAGGAGCACCCGCCGATCAGCTGCTCCCGGACATGCGAACCGGGCATGAAGGTCGAGACGCAGACCGACGAGGTCCGTCGGCTGCGTCGCACGAACCTCGAGCTGATCTTCAGCGACCACAACGCGTACTGCCTGCCGCCGTGCCAGAACAAGTGCCCGAGCCACATCGACATCCCGGGCTTCCTGAAGGCCAACGCCGAGGCGGACTGGCGCGAGTCGACCCGCATCTTCAAGCGCACGATCCCGTTCCCCAGCGTGCTCGGCCGGGTGTGCCCGGCTCCGTGCGAGGAGCACTGCCGGCGGGACGAAGTCGACGAGGCGATCGCGATCCGCGACAGCCACCGCTACGCCGGCGACCAGGTGCTCAAGTCGATGCTCGACGAGGACGTCGACCCGCCCGTCCCGTTCGAGCGTCAGGCGGCGACCGGCCGCAAGGCGGCGGTGATCGGGTCCGGGCCGGCCGGCATGGCCGCGGCCTACTACCTGCTGATCGCCGGTCACGACGTGACGGTCTTCGAGCGCGACCCGGCGCCCGGCGGGATGCTCCGCTACGGCATCCCGCAATACCGGCTGCCGAAGGTCGAGGTGCTCGAGGCCGAGTACGAGTCGGTAACGCGCCTCGGCGGCACGATGGTGTGCGACGCGGCTCTCGGTCGCGACTTCACCCTCGACGACCTGACCAACCAGGGTTTCGGCGCGGTGCTCGTGGCGATCGGCTGCTACGACACGAACAAGCTGGGGATCCCCGGCGAGGACGCCGCTGAAGTACTCGACGGCCTCGAATACCTGCGGACCGCGACGCTCGGGCTGCCGTACCCGGAGCACGCGGGCAAGCGCGTCGTCGTGATCGGCGGCGGGTTCACCTCGATGGACTGCTCGCGCACCTCGGTCCGCCAGGGCGCCGCCGAGGTGACGCTCGTGTACCGCCGCGACATGAAGGACATGCCGGCCGCCAACGAAGTGCACGAGGCAATCGAGGAAGGTGTGACCGCCATCTTCCAGGCGGGCCCGGTACGTGTCGTCACCGACGAGGGCGGCAACGTGACCGGCGTCGAATTCATCCGGATGCGCCCCGGTGAGCCCGATGCGTCGGGCCGGCGCCGGCCCGAACCCGCGCCGGGCACGGAGTTCACGATCCCGTGCGACCGCGTCCTGCTCGCCATCGGCCAGGGGCCGGAGCTCGACTGGATCGAGCAGCCCGGCAACGAGGGCGTGACCGCGAAGCGTGCGCGGCTGGCGGCCGATGCCGTCACGTTCTCGACCGGCCGGCCGGGCGTATTCGGCAGCGGCGATGTGCGCATCGGCGCGGCGACCGTGGTCGAGGCCGTCGCCGAGGGTCGCCGCGCGGCGTATGCCGTCGACGCCTACCTCAAGGGGATGGACCTCGAGGCGATCCGCACCCGCCAGACGCTCGCCGAACCGCAGCCCGAATTCCTGTCGATCGTGCCCTTCACGAGTGAGGTGAAGGAGCCGCGCTACCGGATGACGGCGATGCCCGCCGAGGTCCGCAACCGGAGCTACGTCGAGTACGAGCTGCCGTACACGCCAGAAGACGCGATGGCTGAATCGACGCGCTGCCTGCAGTGCACGTGCGAAGCGATCGGCTTCTGCGACCTGCGCCGGCTCGGCATCGAGTACGGCACGACGCTCAAGACGCTCGAGCCGCAATACCACCAGGGCGCCGGCTACCGGAGCGTCACCGAGAACCGCTTCACCGGCACGAACCACGACTACATCCGCGACGACTCCCACGCGTTCATCCTGCGCGAGCCATCGCGCTGCATCGACTGCGGTCGCTGCGCCAACGTCTGCGCCGAAGTCGTCGGGGCCGCCTGCTACGACTTCATGCGAATCGGCTTCGACACCCTCGTCACGACGCCGCTCGACATGAGCCTCAACGACACGCCGTGCGTGTCCTGCGGCCGTTGCGCAGAGACCTGCCCGACGGGCGCCCTGATGCCGAAGCCGCGGGTGCTCCAGAAG
>Ga0190275_10004405_pt1 | contig 10112 bp, 9 predicted proteins | sample Popmic550T_FD_133745 | JGI IMG/M metagenome (GOLD analysis project Ga0190275, IMG submission 133745) | Populus adjacent soil microbial communities from riparian zone of Yellowstone River, Montana, USA - 550 T | ecosystem: Environmental > Terrestrial > Soil > Riparian zone > Trees stand | place...
CGACCGTCGGGGGATCGACCAACCGCTCTTCTGGGGCAACCGCAACTGGGATCCGTACCTGACCGACGTCGCTCGCCGGCTCGACGCCGAAGGGTTCCGCCGGGTGGTGGTGCTGACTACCAGCGCGTACCCCTCGTACTCGTCCTGCCGGCAGTATCGCGAGAACCTCTACGACGCCTTCGCCGAGACCACGGTGAGCGTGGACCGGATCCGGCACTACGCCGACACCGAGGGCTTCGTGACGGCCTCGGTGGACGCGACCGTCGCAGCGGTCGACACCCTCGGCGCCGACGTCCGGCCACGGCTGGTCTTCGTCACGCACTCGATTCCCACGGCCATGGCGGAGACGGCCGGTCCGCAGCCGCACTCGGCAGAGGGCGGCTACGTGGACTGGCACCGGCTGGTGGCCGCCGAGGTGACGCGCCGGGTGGCCGCAGTCCGAGCCGTGGCCACCGACCACGATCTCGTCTACTGCTCCCGGTCCGGTCCGCCGAGTCAGCCCTGGCTGGAACCGGACGTCAACGATCGACTGACCGAGCTGGCCGAGTCGGGGGAGCAGGCGGTGGTCGCGGTGCCGATCGGCTTCGTCTCCGACCACATGGAGGTCGTCTTCGACCTGGACACCGAGGCGGCGGCGACGGCGCGTGACCTCGGTCTGCCGTTCGCCCGCGCCGCGACGGCGGGCACCCATCCGGCGTTCGTGTCGGGACTGGTCGACCTGCTCGACGAACGGGCCGCGGTGGCTCGTGGTGAGCAGGTGAGCGAGCCGGTGGTCGGCGGGGGCGACGTGGGTCGCTACGCCTGTCCGGCCGGTTGTTGCCCCAATCTGCGCGAGCCCGACCGACCGGCCATGTGTGGATTACCGGGGGCCCTGTAGGGTACGCGTCCGGCACAGAGGCGAGCCGACTGCAGACATGCGGAATAGACGCGTGCGTACGGCGTTATGGGGGCGCCGACCCCAGAGGCCAGCGCTCGGGTGCTCCGTGTGGTATTCATACGCGCGGGTCACGAGGACGATGTCTGGGCCACCGCCCGGAAAGGTAATGATGGCGACCGATTACGACGCCCCACGCAAGACCGAGGAAGAGCTCAACGAGGACAGCATCGAGGAGCTGAAGACCCGGCGTAACGACAAGAACTCAGGGAAGGTCGACGAGGACGAGGCCGAGGCCGCGGAGTCGTTCGAGCTCCCTGGAGCCGACCTGTCTCATGAGGAGCTGACCGTCCGGGTGCTGCCGCAGCAGTCGGATGAGTTCACCTGTGCGGGCTGCTTCCTGGTCCGGCACCGCAGCCAGATCGCTGAGGAGCGGGCCAACGGCGACGCTTACTGCTACGACTGCGCCGGCTGAAGAACCGTGCCGGCTGAGCCGCTCGGCTTCGCACGGACGAGCTTGCTGCCCGTGTAGAGCCCGACCCCGATCGGGACCACCCAGCTGAAGGCGGTCCACAAGAACGCCGTCCCTCCGCGCGAGCGGCCGGGCGGCGTTTCGTTCGTCCCTATCACGTACCGACGGGCCAGCTGCAGCACCGCCCGTGCCGCCAAGGTCGCACCTGCCCCACCCGCCACCGGGTACACCAACGAGATCGCCTCGGTCGCCACTGTCACCCTCAGAAGTTACCTCCCCACCGTCGGCACCTCGTCAGCGCCCATGGTTGCGACGGTGAGCACCGGATCCGACAAGTCGGCATACGGTTGGACGGTGACGTACCGGGAGTGGGTCGGGCCGCCGCCGACCTGGTGGGTGCTGTCGGTTCTGTTCAGTCTCAGCTGGCTGCTCGCGATCGGCTACTACCTCGGCCCGCTGGCCGGTGCGCTGGCACTCGTCCTCAGCCAAGCCCTGGTGACCGCGTTGCTGCTCGGGACGGCCACCCGACTCCGGCTGGTGGGATCCGATCTGCACGTGGGCCGGGCGGTGCTCGACCTCTGCTACGTGTCCGCCGTCGTCGGACTCGATGCCGAGGCGACGGCTCGACGCACCGGGCCAGGAGCGGACGCCCGCGCCCACCTGGTGCTGCAACCCCACACGAAGACGGCGGTCGAGCTGACCCTCGACGACCCGGTGGACCCGGTGCCGTACTGGCTGGTCTCGACCCGCAGGCCGGCCCGGCTGGCCGCCGCGGTGAGCGCGGTCCTGGCGGCTGACTCCTCTAGGCTGTCGCGGTGACCGGTGGGGACGACGTGGACATCAATCGCCGACGAGGAGCAGCAACGAGCGTGAGTGCGTCATGATCTTCCGACGTCGCCGCAAGGACGACGAGGCCGAAGCCACCGACGAGCGAGATGAGGTCACCGACTCCGACGAGTCGGAGGAGGAGCCCGAGTCCTCGGTCGAGGACGGGTCCGACGAGGCGGCCGAGCTGGACGTCGACGCACTCGACTCCCGCCACTGGCGCGGTGCCGGACCGTGGGACACCACCGAGGTCGATCTCGACATCGCGCCGTTGCCCGGCCAGGCCCGGATCGACCTGGGCAGCTTGATCATCACCGGGTTCGGCGGGGCCGAGCTCCGGTTGCAGGTGGCTGAGGAGACGCAGCAGATCGTCTCGGCGATGCTCATCAACGGTGATTCCGCGCTCGAGCTCGGCGCGTACGCGGCCCCGCGCAGCGGCGGTCTGTGGCCAGAGCTGCGCGAGGAGATCATCGAGTCGGCCACCGAGGCGGGTGGCTCCGCGGCGATCGTCGAGGGTCCCTTCGGGGTGGAGGTACGTCGGCTGCTGCCGGTCACCACGCCGGACGGTGAGCAGGGCTACCAGCCCTCTCGGATGTGGGTGGTGGAGGGACCGCGCTGGTTGCTGCGCGGGATCCTGTACGGCCAGGCGGCGCTGGAGGACGGGCTGGAGCCGCCGGTCGCGGACCTGCTCACGGCGTTCCGCGAGGTGATCGTCCGACGTGGTGAGGAGGCACGGGCACCCGGTGACCTGCTGCCCCTGACCATCCCCGTCGACGTCGAGCCGGACGCCTGACGTCGAGCGCTCAGGGCACGTGAGGGGTCCGCTCAGGGCACGTGAGATGTCTGCGCGTTGAGCCTGTGTTTCGGCTTGACAATCGGTGCCATAGTGGGAGATGTCATGGCCAAGAACTCTCTGCTGCAGCGGGTCATCCACCGCCTCGCGACCTCCAACGCCGATCTCGAGTCGGAGGAGATGCAACGTGAGGTGGAGGCGGAGTCGGCTGTACCCATCCGCACCTGCGAGGACCGTCAGCTCGTGCGGCTCCGCGGGACCGTGTCCAACGTGACCATCCACCCGCGCGATGGGCACCCTGCCCTGGAGGTCGAGCTCCGGGATGGCAGCGGCGCCGCCCGGCTGGTCTGGCTGGGACGCCGGGAGATCCCCGGCATCGAGCCCGGCCGCTCGCTGTCCGTCGAGGGTCGGGTCAGCTGTCGTAGGGGCGAGCGGCTGATGTACAACCCACGCTACGAGCTGCTCGAGGGTCCGCGGGCCGCGAGCTGAGCCGACCGCTCAGGGGGCGAACCGGGTCGTCGTCGCGGTCACCGAGACCGCGACGTTGCCGTGGCGTGGCGACAGCATCTCGGCCAGCTCCTTCTCGTACGACTGCGCGGTGACGAACAACAGCTCGTCGCCGGCCTCGAGCGTTCCGTCAGGGTCCGGTGGCCGGGCATGACCGTCACGGATGATCGCGACCGGCACCACGTCACCCGGGAACGCGATGTCGCCGATCCGCACCCCGACCTGCGGACTGTCGTCGGGCAGTGTCATCTCCACGAGGTTGGCATCGCCTTCGTGGAACGTCAACAGCCGGACCAGGTCGCCGACGGTCACCGCCTCCTCGACCAGAGCGCACATCAGTCGCGGCGTCGACACCGCGACGTCGACGCCCCACACGTCGTTGAACAGCCACTCGTTCTTCGGGTGATTGACCCGGCCGACGGTCCGCGGCACGCCGAACTCGGTCTTGGCCAGCAGCGAGGTCACCAGGTTGGCCTTGTCGTCGCCGGTGGCGGCGATCACGACGTCACACGAGTCGATGTTGGCCTCCTCCAGCGAGGACAGCTCGCAGGCGTCGGCCAGCAGCCAGTCGGCCTCCGGGACGCTCTCGGACTTGATCGCGTGCGGATCGCGGTCGATGAGCAGGATCTGGTGCCCGTTCTCGATCAGCTCGCTGGCGATGGATCGGCCGACGTTGCCGGCCCCGGCGATGGCGACGCGCATGGCTTCAGAGCTCCTTCGGTGGGGCGGCCAGAATGGCCTCGACCTCGGCCAACCGCGCATCCGCGACAGCGGCGTAGAGCAGATCGCCGTCCTGGAAGACGCTGCCGCGCTTGGGCACGATGCCCGAGCCGAGGCGGAACACGAACGGCACCTTCGCGGCGGTGGCCGCCTCGATCTGCTCGACGGTCCTGCCCACCCAGGACCGGTCGACATGCACCTCCAGCAACCGGACGGATCCGGACGGGTCACGCCACTGCGGCTCGGAGCCGGCCGGCAGCAGCCGGCGGAGCACCTGGTCGGCGGTCCACCGCACGGTGGCGACGGTGGGGATGCCGAGCCGCTCATACACCTCGGCGCGGCCCGGGTCGTAGATGCGGGCCACCACGTTGTGGACGTCGAACGTCTCGCGCACCACCCGGGCGGCCAGGATGTTGGAGTTGTCGCCGTTGGAGACGGCGGCGAACGCCTCGGCCTGCTCGATGCCGGCCTCCGAGAGCACCTCGCGGTCGAAGCCGACGCCCTTGATGGTCTGGCCCTCGAAGTCGGGGCCGAGGCGACGGAACGCGTCGGTGTTCTGGTCGATGACCGCGACGGTGTGACCGCGGCGCTCCAGACTCCGGGCCAGTGTCGAGCCGACGCGACCGCAGCCCATGATCACGATGTGCACGAGCACGAGTCTAGGGGTCCGCGCTGCGGCGGTGGAGCGGCTGGCTGGGACGCCCACCGAGAGCGATTAGAGTGCCGCACGTGAACCCTGCCGAGTTCGCCAAGCGGCTCCTCATCGGTCGGCGGCTCCGCAGCACACAGCTGGGTGAGACTCTCCTGCCCAAGCGGATCGCCCTGCCGGTCTTCGCCTCGGACGCGCTCTCGTCCGTTGCCTACGCTCCGGACGAGATCTTGTTGACGCTGTCGCTGGCCGGGCTGGTGGCGTACAGCTACTCCTGGAAGATCGCCATCCTGGTCGCGATCGTGATGCTGGTCGTGGTCGCCTCGTACCGGCAGAACGTCCACGCCTACCCCTCCGGTGGCGGTGACTACGAGGTGGCGACCACCAACCTGGGACCCAACGCCGGCCTGACCGTGGCGAGTGCCTTGCTGGTCGACTACGTGCTCACCGTGGCGGTGTCGGCTTCGTCGGGCGTCCAGAACGCCAAGTCCGTGTTCCCGTTCATCGACGGTCACGAAGGATGGTATGCCGCCGGGGCGGCGTTGCTGCTGATGGCCCTCAACCTCCGTGGCGTCCGAGAGTCCGGGAGCATGTTCGCGATCCCCGTCTACTGCTTCATGATCGGCATCGTCGGGATGGTCTTCTACGGCCTGTTCCGGATCCTGGTCCTCGGTGAGGACGTGCAGGCGCACAGCGCGCAGTACGGGATCGAACCCGATCCGCAGTACGCCGCTTTCACCGGGTTCGCCATGGTCGCTCTGCTGGCCCGTGCCTTTTCCTCCGGTTCGGCGGCCCTGACCGGCGTCGAGGCGATCTCCAACGGCGTACCGGCCTTCAAGAAGCCGAAGAGCAAGAACGCTGCCACCACCTTGCTGATGCTGGGCACCATCTCGGTGACGATGCTGATCGGTGTCGTCACCCTGGCCAATCTGACCGGGCTGAAGCTGATCGACGCTCCCTACTCGCACTACACGCTGAACGGGCAGCGGGTCGACATCGTCGAAGAGACTGCCATCGGCCAGCTCTCCCGGGCGGTGTTCTCCGAGTTCACCCCGGGCTTCTACTTCGTCGTGGCGGCCACCATGTTCGTCCTGTTCCTGGCGGCCAACACGGCGTTCAACGGCTTCCCGGTGCTGGGCTCGATCCTGGCCCGGGACGGATACCTGCCGAGGCAGCTCTACACCCGCGGCGACCGGCTGGCCTACAGCAACGGCATCGTCACCCTGGCCGTGCTGGCGATCACCTTGATCATCGCGTTCCAGGCGGACGTCACGGCGCTGATCCAGCTGTACGTGGTCGGGGTCTTCGTGTCGTTCACCGTCAGCCAGCTCGGAATGCTGCGGCACTGGACCCGACTGCTGAAGACCGAGACCAAGCCGCGGGTGCGCGCCCAGATGATGCGGTCGCGGGTGATCAACGGGATCGGGCTGACCATGACCGGCACGGTGCTGGTCATCGTGCTGCTGTCCAAGTTCACCCAGGGCGCCTACATCGCGATCATCGCGATGGCCGTGCTCTTCGTGCTGATGAAGTCGATCCGTCGGCACTACGACCGGGTGTCCGCCGAGACCGCGCTGGTGGAGGGCGAGGAGAAGATGCTGCCCAGCCGCGTCCGGGCCGTCGTGCTGGTGTCCAAGCTGCACAAGCCGACCGCACGGGCGCTCGCCTTCGCGAGGGCGTCCCGGCCCTCGGTGCTGGAGGCGCTCACCGTCGCCGTCGATCCGGAGGAGACGGACAGGCTGGTCGAGCAGTGGCACGAGGCGGCCATCGACATCCCGCTCAAGGTGGTCGCCTCGCCGTACCGCGAGGTGACCAACCCGATCCTCGACTACGTGCGCAATCTGCGGAAGGACTCCCCACGCGACGTGGTCACGGTGTACATCCCCGAGTACGTGGTGGGTCGCTGGTGGGAGCAGATCCTGCACAACCAGAGCGCTTTGCGGCTGAAGGCGCGGTTGCTCTTCACGCCGGGGGTGATGGTCACCTCGGTGCCGTACCTGCTGGAGTCCTCCGGCAAGGCGGAGGAGCGGCTGGCCCGAGACGACCGGCGCTCCCGGCGGCGTCGGACCTACGTGGACTCGTGAGCGCGCCAGTGGGGGCGGTGGTCGAAGTGGGACCGGTCGCTCACGGCGGCCACTGCGTGGCCCGCCTCGACGGCCGGGTGATCTTCGTCCGGCACGCGCTGCCGGGGGAGCGGGTGCGGATCCGCGTCACCGACACCGGCCACGACAAGTTCTGGCGCGCCGATGCGTACGAGATCCTCGAGCCGGCCGCGGATCGGGTGGAGCCGCCGTGTCCCGCGGCCGGTCCGGGGCGGTGCGGTGGCTGCGACTTCCAGCACGTCAACCTCGCCGCGCAGCGCCGGCTCAAGGCATCGGTGCTGGCCGAGCAGCTGGAGCGGCTGGCCGGCATCGAGTGGGCCGGAGAGGTGGAGGAGGTCGTCGCCCCAGGAAGCGAGGACGGGCTGCACTGGCGCACGCGGATGCGCTACCAGGTCGACGGTGACGGCATTCCCGGTCTGCGCCGCCATCGTTCGCACCAGATCGAGCCGCTGCCGTCCGGCGGCTGCCGGATCGCCCACCGGGCAGCGCCAGCGGTGCACGACCGCTCGTGGACGCCGGACTCGGAGCTGATCGCCGTCGCCGGACCGGTACCGACCCTGCTGGTCAACGGCAAGGTGGTCGAGGGCCGTTCTGAGATCAATGAGCACGCCGCCGGGCGCACCTGGCGGCTGGCCGCCGACGGCTTCTGGCAGGTCCATCCCGCGGCCGCTGACACGCTGGTCGGCGCGGTGCTCAACGGCCTACGCCCGCAACTCGGCGAGCGGGCCGTCGACCTCTACTGCGGCGTCGGTCTGTTCACGGGTGCCCTGGTTGACGCCGGTGTCAAGGCGTGGGGAGTGGAGTGGAGCCGCGAGGCCATCGTGTCCGCCCGTCGCAACGTTCCCGAGGCCAGGTTCACCGCCGGCAGGGTCGAGCGGGTCCTCCGAACGTTGCCCAAGCGGACCGACCTGGTCGTCCTGGATCCGCCGCGCACCGGTGCCGGCAAGGACGTGGTCGACGCCGTGATCGCCCGGCGACCCCGGGCCGTTGCGTACGTGGCCTGCGACCCGGCGGCGCTGGCCCGTGACCTGCGGCGGGCGAGCGAGCTCGGCTATCAGGCCACGTCGATCCGCGGGTTCGACCTGTTTCCGATGACGCACCACCTCGAGGCGGTGGCGATCCTGGCGCCCGCCTGATCTGGGTCAGGACCGGCGTCGGCGGATGCCGTACGCCACCGACAGCAGGCCGGCCAGCACCAGCGCGACGCCACCGACGCCGAGCAGCAGCGAGGGACCGCCGGTGCTGGCCAGGTCCTCGCTGGAGTCGGAATCAGAGTCGGAGCCCGAATCGGAGTCGGAGTAGTCGTCATACGGGTCCGGTGGGTCTTCGACGACCGGAACCGTCGCCGGTGGGCTCGACGGCGACGGAGTCGGAGTCGGTGTGGGTGTCGCGGTCGGCGTTGGAGTCGGAGTGGCCTCGAGCTCAGGCGCGACGACGAAGTTCAGCCCCGCCACGTCATCGTCGACGACGTCGAAGATCAAGGTCGTGGTCCCGACCGGCTCGTAGTCGTCCGGCACCGTGATCTCCGCTGTGTAACCCTGCGCCGGCAGCAAGCCGTCGATGGTCCACGCCCCGGTGTCGTCAGTGGTGGTCGTCTCCGATGTCCCTGTGAGGGGGTCGGTCACGGTGATCTCCGCGCCGGCCACGGGATCGCCGTCGGGGGTGGTGACGGTGCCGCCCGCCGACTGCGGCTCCTGCTCCACCGGGATGATGGCGATCTCGAAGTTCAGGTCTTCGACGTCGCCGCCGGCCGCCGGGATCGTGCCGCTCTGTTCGTCGGACCCGACCACCGTGGTGCCCGCCGGAGGCTGGACCCTCGCCGTATAGGAACCGGGTGGCAGGGCGTCGATCCGCCAGGTGCCGTCGGGGCCGGTCACGGCGGAGTAGGGCCCGCCCGGCCCGACCACCTCGACCAGGATGCCCGAGAGCGGTCCGCCGCCCTGCTCGAAGACCGTCCCGGACAGCGATCCGGTCGACGGCGGCGGTGGCGGCGTGACCACGAAGTCCAGCCCGGTGATCGGTACCTCGGAGTCGGGCGGCACGGTGAAGGTCAGTGGACCGTCGACGGTCGCGCCGTCCGGTGGGGTCGCCGTCACCGTGTAGCCGGTGCCCGCGGGGACGTCGTCGAACAGGTAGCTGCCGTCGCTCTCGCTCACGGTGGTTCGGTTGACCCCGCCCGGCCCGGTCAGTGTGATCGTCACCCCACCGACCGGGTTGCCGTCCGGATCACGCACCGTGCCGCCGGCGGGTACCGGCACGATCTCCCGCAGGGCGAAGTTCGCAACCTGGTCGGCCTCGCTCAGGTCGACGGTCTGCGTCAGGGGATCGTCGGAGGTCAGACCGGCTGGGCGCTCCACCTGCACCCGATAGCCGTCGTAAGTGGCGTACCCGAGAAAGGCGTAGGTCCCGTCGTCCTCCGTGGTCACCTCGCCGACCTCCGTGCCCTGTGGGTCGTACAACCTGACCGTAATGCCGCCCGCTCGACCCGGCGGTGCCGTCACCGTGCCGGTCAGGTTGTACTCCAGGGCCGAGAACCAGGTCTGGTACACAGGAAAGCCGGCTCGTCGGGCGAAGGTGAACGTCAGGGAGGTCAACGGCACGGTCGGCTCGAACCAGGCCGAGGCGCCGAAGGTGTCGTCGGCACTCTGATTGCCGATCAGGACGCCGGTGGTCCCATTCCAGCTGGGCACGTCGGCGTTGGGAGTGCATACCGGAGACACGCAGTAGTTGAAGACCGACTGGAATCCCAGAGCCGATGGCGGAACACTCTGTCCGCCCACGCCAGCCGCAGTGATCGTCACCTGGTCGGCGTCGATGTCACCGAGGACGAAGGTCCAGCCACTCGATGGCGTCGGCCGGTCGAAGGTGTAGGTGGTGACCGAGGGTGGCGGTCCGTTCTGGTTGTTGGGCCGCAGGTTGTAGTACGGCCGGCCCGCACTGGAGCCGTACTTCGCGCCGACCGGGGTGGAGGCGGCCAGGTAGATCGTGGCTCCCGTTTGCCGGCCGACCGAGCCGCCGACGGATGTGCTGGTCATCTGCGCGCTCGGGAATCCGGCCGGCTGTTGCTCCACGGTGCCGGTGAAGGCCCGGGAGCTGCCACCGAGCTCCGTCATGTCCGCCCAGCCCGCCGGCGCAGCCTGCGCCGGAGCGACGACGAGCAGACTGAGGAC
>Ga0190275_10004406_pt1 | contig 10112 bp, 2 predicted proteins | sample Popmic550T_FD_133745 | JGI IMG/M metagenome (GOLD analysis project Ga0190275, IMG submission 133745) | Populus adjacent soil microbial communities from riparian zone of Yellowstone River, Montana, USA - 550 T | ecosystem: Environmental > Terrestrial > Soil > Riparian zone > Trees stand | place...
CCGCGCCTCGGGGTCGCGCACGACGCCGCCGCGCGCGATGTGCTCGCGGCCGGCCTCGAACTGCGGCTTGACCATCGCGAGCGTGTCGAAGCGCTCCGCGGCGCACGCGAGCACGGCCGGGAGCACCTTGCAAAGCGAGATGAAGGAGACGTCGAGCACGATCAGGTCGGGCGCGTAGGGCAGCTGCGCGGGCTCCAGCGCGCGGGCGTTGGCGCGCTCGACGACCGTCACCCGCGCGTCCTCGCGCAGTGACCAGTCGAGCTCCCCGTAGGCGACGTCGAGCGCCACCACGTGCTCCGCGCCCGCCTGCAGCAGGCAGTCCGTGAAGCCGCCGGTCGAGGCGCCGACGTCGAGGCAGCGGCGCCCCGTGGGGTCGATCCCGAGCGCGTCGAGCGCGTTGCGCAGCTTGATCCCGCCGCGCGAGACGTAGGGCGGCGGCGTGTCGACGCCGAGCTCGACGTCGGGATCCACGAGCTGCCCGGGCTTCGCCGCGCGCCGGTCCCCCGGGCCGAGGCGCACCTCGCCCGCCATCACCGCTGCCGCCGCGCGCGTGCGCGACGGGAAGAGGCCACGCTCCGCCAGCAGGGAGTCGAGGCGGACCCGGGGCACAGGCGGAACGGTATTCGATTCACGCTGACGCGCTGGGCGCGGGCGCGGCGGCCCGGCCCAGCGCGATCAGCGCGGCGCGCGCGGGCGCACGCTGAGCGTGCGACCCGCGGGCGCGACACGTGCCCTGAGCTTGAACACGCGGCGCTTGGTGGCGCCGTCGAGCTTCTTCACGCGGTAGAGCGTGAGCTCGGTGACGGCCGCGCGGGCGGGCAGCCCGCTGACCTGGAGGCCGCCCTTGCCGAGCCTGACCGTCGGCTTGCCGGCGCCGGAGAGCATCGTCCTCTTGCCGCCGTTCTTGGGCAGCTTCAGCGAGTAGCGGCGGCGCTTGCCCTCGCCGGCGACGAACACGCGCATGAAGCCGATCGTGCGCGGCTTGCGCAGCGTGCGCGGCAGCAGCGGCTTTGCGACCGTGAAGGCCACGCCCTTGATCGCGGTGCGCGCGTCGATGCGCAGGCGCAGCCCGGCGCCGGCGGTCGTGCGCCAGCGCTGGGCGGTGAACAGCGTGCGGCACGGCGTGGTCTTGAGCTTGAGCACGACGACCTTGCCCTTCGAGCGCTTCTTGCGGCCGGTGACCGTGGTCTTGAGCGTGTGGATGCCGATCTTGCGCAGCTTCGACGGCGTGATCGCCGACTTCCACGTGCGGCCGCGCTTGGCCTTGAGCTTGCGCCCGTCGAGCTTGTAGACGACCTTCTTGGCCTTGCCGCCGCTGACCTGCGTCGTCAGCTGGACCGGCGCGAGCTGCGTCGCCGGGCCGGTCGAGTACGCGCGCACGCGCACCGTGCCGATGCCCTTGAGCTTGACCCGGCGGTACTTGGAGTTGCCCGCGAGCTGCTGGCAGCTCGTGTCGCCGACGAGGCTGCCGGGGACGCTGCCGAGGTCCTCGCCCACGGCGCCGGGCGCGAAGGCGGAGGCGCTCGAGACGGGCCCGGCGGGGTCGCCCGGCGAGCTCGTCACCGGTGACTCGGGCGCCGGCGTGGCGGTCGGCGTCGGGGTCGGGGTCGGCGTCGGGGTCGACTTCGCGACGTCGACGGCAGGGGTGGTCGGCGCGTCCTCGTTGTCGGCGCCGGCGTCGTTGCTGGCGGTGACCACGACCGTGATCGTGTGGCCGAGGTCGTCCTCGGTCAGCGTGTAGTCATCGCCCGTGGCGCCCGCGATGTCGACGCAGTTGTCGCCGGTGAAGTCGCAGCGCTGCCACTGGTACTCGTAGTCGATCGGCCCGGTGCCGGTCCACGTGCCGGGGTCGGCGGTCAGCGTCTCGCCGACCTGCTCGTCACCGGTGATCGAGGGCGGGACCGTGTTGACCGGCGGCGCGGGCACGACGGTCGGCGCGCTCGCGGCGCTTTCGTTGCCGGCGTCGTTCGTCGCGGTCACGACGACCACGACGGCGTGGCCCTGGTCGGCGTCGGAGAGCGTGTAGGTGGGGTCCGTGGCGCCGGCGACGTCGACGCAGTCCGTGCCGTCCTCGTCGCAACGCTGCCACTGATAGGTGTAGGTGACCGGGGCGGTGCCCGTCCAGGTGCCCTCGTCGGCGGTCAGCGTGTCGCCGGGCTCGATGCCGCCGGTGACGGCGGGAGGGGTCGTCTCACGCGGCGGCGAGGCGACGATCACGGGGCTCGCCGCGGCGGTCTCGACGATCGCGCCGCCGTCGTTGTCTGCGGTCACCACGACGGTGATGGTGAAGCCGATGTCGTCGGCACCCGGCGTGTAGGTGTCGCCCGTCGCGCCGGGAATGTGGTCGCAGTTGTCGCCGTCGGCGTCGCAGCGCTGCCACTGGTAGGTGTAGTCGACCGGCGTGGTGCCGGTCCAGGTGCCAGGGTTGGCGGTGAGCGTCTCGCCGTCGGCCGCGTCGCCCTCGACGCTGGGCGGCACGGTGTTGACCGGCGGGGCGGCGGCGATCGGAGCGGCGGTCGGCGCGGAGGCCTCGGTGGAGGAGCCGCCGGCGTTCGTCGCTGTGACCTCGACCACGAGCGCGTGGCCGACGTCGGCGGCGGCCGGCGAGTAGGTCTCCTCGGTGGCGCCGTCGATGTCGGTGCAGGCCGTTCCGTCATCCGCGCAGCGCTGCCACTGGTAGGTGTAGGTGATCGTGCCGTCGCCGGTCCACGCGCCGGGAGCGGCCGTGAGCGTGCCGCCGTCGACGCCCGTGCCGGCCGGCGCCGGGGGCGGCGTCGTGTTCACCGGCGGCGCAGGCAGCGTGGCAGCCGACGGCGCCGAGGCGAGGGTTACCGAGTCGCCCGGGTTGGTCGCCGTGACCACGACCACGATCGGGTGGCCGACGTCGGCAGCCGTGGGCGAATACTCATCGTCGGTGGCGCCGGGGATGTCGGTGCAGGCCGTTCCGTCAGCCGCGCAGCGCTGCCACTGGTACTCGTAGGTGATCGGCAACGTGCCGGTCCAGGTGCCCGGGTCGGCTGTCAGCGTCCCGCCGTCGGCCGGGGTGCCGGTGACGCTCGGCGGCTCGGTGTTGACCGGCGGCTCGGCGTTGACCGGGTCGGTGGGCTCCGAAGCCTCAGCGGCGGAGCCGCCGCCGTTGGACGCGGTGACGACGACGACGATCGCGTGGCCCGCGTCGGCGCCGGTCGGCGAGTAGGTGTCGTCGGTGGCGCCCGCGATGTCGACGCACTCCGTGCCGTCGTCGTCGCAACGCTGCCACTGGTGCTCGTAGGTGATCGTGGGCGTGCCCGACCAGGTGCCGTGGCCGGCGGTCAGCGTCTCGCCGTCGGCCGGGAGGCCGGCGATGGTCGGGGCGATCGTGTTGACCGGCGGGTTGGCGAGGATCGGCGTGGCGGTCGGAGCGGAGGCCTCGGTGGATGAGCCGCCCGGGTTCGTGGCGGTGACCTCGACGACGAGCGCGTGGCCGACGTCGGCTGGGACCGGCGAGTAGGTCTCGTCCGTAGCGTCGTCGATGTCCTCGCAGTTCGTGCCGTCGTCGTCGCAGCGCTGCCACTGGTACGTGTAGGTGATCGTGCCGTCGCCGGTCCACACGCCGGGCTCGGCGGTCAGCGTGCCGCCGTCGACGCCCGTGCCGGTCGGCGCCGGAGGCTGCGTCGCGTTGACGGGCGGCGCCGGCAGGGCCGCGTCGGTCGGCGCGGAGACCGCGCTCTCGTCGTCCGCGACGTTGGTCGCGGTGATCTCGACGCGGATGGTGTGGCCGACGTCGTCGGCGGTCAGCGTGTAGGTCGAGTCCGTCTCGCCGGCGATGTCCAAGCAGCCGGCGCCGAGCGCGTCGCAGCGCTGCCACTGGTAGGTGAAGTCGAGCGGCCGGCTGCCGTCCCACTCGCCGTCGCCGGCGGTCAGCGTGTCGCCGAAGCCCACGCTGCCCGAGACGGTCGGCGGGCTCGTGGAGATGGGCGGCAGCGCGGCGACCGGGCCGACGAGGAGCGAGGCGACCGTGGTCTGATCCCCGTTGTCGCCGGTGACCAGGACGATCACGGTCGAGCCGATGTCGTCGCTGCCCAGCGTGTAGGCCGCGTCCGTGGCGCCGGCGATGTCGGCGCAGATGATGCCCGCCTCGTCGCAGCGCTGCCACTGGTACGTGAAGTCGATCGGCCCGGTGCCGGTCCAGGTGCCCGGCTCGGCGACGAGCGTCTCGCCGTCGACGGGCGTGCCGGTCGCTGTCGGCGTGCCGCTTGTGGCGGGCGGGTCGACGGCGACGCCCGAGCTCGGCACGGACGTCGCGACGCCGGTGCCGCCGTCGTTGCCGGCGGTGACCTCGACGAGGACCGCGTGGCCAACGTCGTCGGCGGTCAGCGTGTAGGTCGAGTCGGTCTCGCCGGCGATGTCCAGGCAGTCCGCGCCGGCGGCGTTGCAGCGCTGCCACTGGTACGCGTAGGTGATCGTCGGCGTACCGGTCCAGGTGCCGTCAACGGCGGTCAGCGTCTCCCCGTCCTCCAGCGTGCCCGTGATCGTCGGGACGTCTGTGTTGACCGGCGGAGCGGCCTCGGCCGTGTCGGTCGGCGCGGAGGCGCTCGGCACGCTGCCGCCGCCGTTCGTCGCGGTCACGACGACCGTGAGGACGTGGTCGATGTCACCCGGCACGAGCGTGTAGGTGGGGTCGTCGGCGCCGAGGATGTCGACGCAGTTGGCGCCGGTTTCGTCACAGCGCTGCCACTGGTAGACGTAGGTGATCGTCGGCGTGCCGGTCCAGGTGCCGGGGTTCGCGGTCAGCGTCTCGCCGTCGAGCGGCTCGCCCGTGATCGTCGGGACGTCGGTGTTGACCGGTGCGAGCGCCAGCACCTCATCGGTGGCGGCCGAGGTGGCGCTGTCGGAGCCGCCGGCGTTGGTCGCGGTGACCACGACGACGATGGCGCGGCCGACGTCGTCGGAGACCAGGTCGTAGGTCGCAGCGTTCGCGTCGGGGATGTCGACGCAGGCGCTGCCGTCGGCCTCGCAGCGCTGCCACTGATAGTCGAGGTCGAGTGGGCCGACGCCCGAGAACGCGCCGGGGACCGCCGTCAGTGTCTGGCCGTCGATCGGCGAACCGGTGACGGACGGAGGGGTCGTGCTCACCGGCGGTGCGGTCTCGACCTCGTCGCTGTGCGCCGACGTGCCGACGTCGTCGCCCGCGGTGTTCGTGCCCGTGACCTCGACGCGCACGCTGCCGCCGATGTCCGCGGGAGTCAGCGTGTACGTGCTGTTCGTGGCGCCGTCGATCGCCGAGCAGCTCGCGCCGTCCGCGTCGCAGCGCAGCCACTGGTACGTCATGACGATCGGCTCGGTGCCGGTCCAGCCGCCGGTGGTGGCGGCGAGCGTCGCGCCTTCCTCGGCGAGGCCGGACATCACGGGAGGGTTGACGGACACCGGCGGGGCGAGCGCGACGCCGCCGCCGCCGAACGGCGCGGAGGTGGCGGGGACGTCGTCGGCCGCGGCGTTGGAAGCCTCGACGGTGACGCGCACGTCGTGCCCGACGTCGTCGCCGGTAAGCGTGTACTCGCTGCCGGTCTCGCCGGGGATGGCGACGCAGTCGGTGCCGTTCGCCTCGCAGCGCAGCCACTGGTACTCGAAGGTGACCGGCGCGGTGCCCGACCAGGTCCCGGGGTCGGCGGTCAGCGTCTCGCCGTCGACGCGGTCGCCGTCGACGCTCGGCAGCGTGGTGTTCTGGGGCGCGGCGGCGCTCACGGCTGCGACGGGCGAGACGCCGTCGTCCGAGCCGCCGGCGTTGGTCGCCGTGACCTCGACGCGGATGCCGTGGCCGGCGTCCTCGCCGGTGACCGTGTAGTCGACGTCGGTGGCGCCGGCGATCTCGTCGCAGTCGGTGCCGTCGAGCTCGCAGCGCAGCCACTGGTACTCGAAGGTGACGGGCGCGGTGCCGGCCCAGACGCCGGGGTCGGCGGTGACGGTCTCGCCGTCGACGGCGGGACCGAGGACGCTCGGGTCGACCGTGAGGACCGGCGGCGTGGCGTCCACGACGGCGCTCGGCGCGGTCGCCTCGGAGACGCTGCCGTAGTCGTTCGTGTAGGTCACGACGGCACGCACCGTGCCGTCGACGTCGGCGGCCTGCAGCGTGTAGGACAGACCGGTCGCGCCGGCGATCGGGGCGCAGCCCGCGGCGTCGCAGCGCTCCCACCGGTAGGCGGCGGTCAGCGTGTCCGTCCCGGTCCAGTCGCCGTCGTCGAGCGTGAGCGTGTCGCCGTCGAGGGTGGTACCCGAGAGCGTCGGGTCGACGACGTTGGCCGGCGGGTTGCCGTCGACCGTGATCGTCGGTTCGCTCGTCGCGACGTCGGCGCCGACGGCGTTGGTGCCGGTGACCACGACGCGCACGGTCTGGCCGGCATCGGCGTCCTCGAGCGTGTAGGTCTCTTCGTCCGCGCCTACGATCGGCTGGCAGTCGTCGCCGTCGGCGTCGCAGCGCTCCCACTGGTAGGTGAAGACGATCGGGTCGGTACCGGTCCAGACGCCGTCGCTGGCGGTCAGGGTCTCGCCGTCGCGCTCGACGCCGCCGACCGTGGGCACCGTCGTGTTCACCGGCGGAGCGGGATCGACCGCGCTCGTGGGCGCGGAGACCGCGATGTCGGAGCCGGCGTCGTTGGAGGCGGTGACCTCGCTGCGGACGGTCGAGCCGATGTCGGCGCCGGTCAGGACGTAGCTCGGGGCGGTCGCGCCCGGGATGTCCGTGCAGTTCGCGCCGGACGCGTCGCAGCGCAGCCACTGCACGTCGTAGTCCAGCGGCGCGGTGCCGTCCCAGCCGCCGATCGTGGTCGTGAGTGTCTCGCCGTCCTGGTGGCTTCCGGTGAGCTGCGGCAGCGTGACGTTGGACGGCGCGAGCTGGGTGATGGTGGCCGACGGCGCCGAGGCCGACGGGGTCGACGAGCCGGCGTCGTTGACCGCGGTCACGACCACGCGCACCGTGCTGCCGACGTCGGCGGGCGTCAGCGTGTAGGTCGTCCCGGTCTCGCCGGGGATGTCGATGCAGTTGGCGCCCGCGGCGTCGCATCGCTGCCACTGGTACTCGTAGGTGATCGTCGGCGTGCCCTCCCAGGTCCCGGGGCTCGCGGTCAGCGTCGCGCCGTCGCGTTCGAGGCCGCCGATCGTCGGGCCGGCGGTGTTCGAGGCCGGGCCCTCGTCGGAGACGAGCCACAGCGCGGAGGGCACGAACAGGTCTTGGTTCGAAGCGAACGCGAGCGTCGCCGTGCTCTGGTGATTGCCGAGCAGCCCCGTGTTGTTCCAGACATCGATGTCCGTGCCCTGGAGGTTGGCGTAGTTCGGGTCCTTGGCCGTGAACAGCGTCCCGTCGCGAGCCACGGTCGAGTTCATGAGGTTGCCGAGCCCGTTGATGGCGTCGGTGAGCGGCGTGCCGTTGAACGTCGCCGTCTCGCCGATGATCCCCGCATCGCCCTCGAACGCGAGCAGGCCGGTCTTCGTGGCGACCGAGCCGTCCTCGGGCGTGTAGAACGGGAAAATGTCGGTGGAGAAGTCGTGATCGGCGTCGACCGTGCCGAGGCCGTCATAGACGCTGACCCGATGGAACCCCTCGGTCGGGTCCTGGTAGGCGACGACCAGCGACCAGCCGGCGAAGCGGTCGTCGCCGCGACCGGTCTGGACGTTGGCGACCGTGTAGGTGCCGTTGCCCGCGGCCGGCAGCAGGGACGTGACGTTGGCGAAGGCGCGGTAGCGCGTGGGCTTCCCGGTCGAGGTGAGCACGTCGGCGGGCGCCGCGGTGACCGTTTGGTAGCCGCTTGATCCGACCTTGAAGCGCACGCTGCCGCGGTTGCCGGCGTTGGGCGCGGCCGATGCCCCGCCGGAGCCGAGCTGCGTGTCGGCGCCCCAGTAGAGGCCAGCCCACACGACCGTCGCGCCCGCGGGCAGCGAGAGCGTGGAGGTCGAGGAGTTGAACGTGGCCGCGTCGCCGTCGACGTCGACGTAGCCCATGTTGTAGTTGTTGTTCATCGTCGCCTCCGGCCCGGTCCGGTTGCGCGCGGCGGTGCAGCCGGCGGCGGCGGCGGGGCAGGTCAGCAGCTGGTTGCCGACAGCGTTGATGCTGCCGCGCACCGTCTGCGCGAAGCGGACCGAGAACGGCGTGTCGACGGCGAGCGCCGCGGGTGCGGCTACGCCGAGCGTCCCTGCGAACAGGGCAAGGAGGGATACGGCTCGGAGTAGATGTCGGGGCATGCGGGGGGCATCTCGATGAAGCGACAAGAGCCCGCTAACGGGCCCTTGTGTTCAATTTCGGTGCCCCTGCCCGCGGGCTGGAGATGCCCTAGACGCAGGTACTACGCGGATGCACGCGTGAACGTCAAGCGCGTCCGACGCCGTGCCGATGCACCCAAGTGACCGCCAGGTTCCCGCTCATGGACTCCGTCCGCGCACTCGCGGCGCTGAGCATCCTCATGCATCATGCGCTGCCTCGCGCCGGGGCGCACGGGAACGGCACCCTCCTCGGTCCCTATGCCGCCCGGCTCGACTGCGGCGTCGCGATCTTTTTCGTCGTCTCCGGGTGTCTGCTCTATCGGCCGTTCGTCGCGGCGATGGCTCGGGGTGCCGCCCGCCCGGACCCGGGCGCCTACGCCTGGCGGCGGGCGCTGCGGATCTACCCCGCCTACTGGGTCGCGCTCACGGTGACCCTGGTTGTGACCGGCGTGTCGAGCGCGCTCGCGCCGGCGGACGGGTTGTCCCAGTACCTCCTCACGCAGATCTATGGCGAGTACGACGCCGCGCTCCCGCAGGCCTGGACGCTCTGCGTCGAGGTCTGTTTCTACGCGTTCGTCCCCGCCTTTGCCGCGGTGCTGGCGCGCAGGTCCTCCGACTGGATGCGCGCGCAGGTCGTCGGCCTCGCCTCGCTGTTCGCGGTCAGCCTCGCCTGGAAATTCGGCCACATGCGCTGGGACCTCGCGCCCGGCGGGAACTGGCTGCCCACGTACCTGGACCAGTTCGCGCTGGGCATGGCACTCGCGGTGCTCAGCGTGCGACTTGCAGAAGGCGGACCGATCTCGCGCCGCCTGCAGCGCGTGAGACGCGCGTCGGGCCTGGGGTGGCTGCTGGCGGCCGGCGCCTTCCTCGCGAGCACCCGCATCGGGCTTCCGGGTCACTACACGGCCGCGTGGTACGAGCCGGCGAGCGACCTCCAGGTACTCGGGAGGCACGCGCTCTATTCGCTGATCGGCCTCGGGGTCGTGCTCCCCGCCGTGCTCGGCGCGGGCGGAGGCGTCCACCGCGTGCTGGCTTGTCGTCCGCTGCTCTATCTCGGCACGGTGTCCTACGGCCTCTATCTGTGGCACTTCGTGGCCCTAGACACACTGCTGCCCGCCGCGCCGTCGTTCGTGCACCCCTACGCGTGGTTCACGCTCGGGGGCCTCGTGCTCACCACATGTCTGGCCGCGCTCAGCTATCGGCTCGTGGAAGCGCCGGCGCTGCGTCTCAGCCGTTTGGCCCGCGGGGGACCGCCGGTTACGCGGACGCCAGGGAGCCGCGCGGGTCCAGCACCGCGGCCTCGATGCGCTCTGCGATGCGCTCGGCGGTGTAGCCGACCTCGTGGTGGAGAAGCTTGGGCGCGCCGTGGGTCACGTAGCGGTCGGGCAGGCCGACGCGCAGGATCCGTGGCGCCTGCCCGCTCTCAGACAGCGTCTCCCAGACACCGGATCCGAAGCCACCGGGCAGCACTCCCTCCTCAACCGTGACGAGCAGGTCGTGCTCCGCGGCGAGCTGGCCGAGCAGACCGGTGTCGAGCGGCTTGGCGAAGCGGGCGTCGGCGACCGTGACGTCGAGGCCGCCCTCGGCGAGGATGTCCGCGGCGCCGAGCGCCTTGCCGACGCCGCTGCCGTAGCCGAGGATGGCGACGCGCTCGCCCTCGCGCAGGATCTCGCCGGTGCCGATCTCGAGCCGCTGCGGCTGCGACGGGAGCTCGATGCCGACGCCCTCGCCGCGCGGGTAGCGGATCGCCACCGGGCCGTCGTCGTGGCGCAGCGCCGTGTGGAGCATGTGGACGAGCATCGCCTCGTCGCGCGGCGCCATCAGCGTCATGTTCGGCAGGCAGCGCAGGTAGGCGATGTCGAACACGCCGTGGTGGGTCG
>Ga0190275_10004407_pt1 | contig 10111 bp, 11 predicted proteins | sample Popmic550T_FD_133745 | JGI IMG/M metagenome (GOLD analysis project Ga0190275, IMG submission 133745) | Populus adjacent soil microbial communities from riparian zone of Yellowstone River, Montana, USA - 550 T | ecosystem: Environmental > Terrestrial > Soil > Riparian zone > Trees stand | place...
AAGGGGGTTTGTAACCCTGGGTACATCAACCACTTACATCACCCCTGCCGGGTGGTCCTCAACCAGGTGGCGCACTCCGGGCAACTGGGGTGGTGGGTCCGGAGGTTGAGTTTGCTGCCCCCAGGCACCCCGCCACGGGGACACCAGGTCCCGTGCGGACACTTGTGGGGGACCCGTTCCTTGTCAGCCCCATGGGGTTGCCGGTTGACCAGGCGGCGCTGCTGCGCGTACCTGGTCGCGACCTCCCGACCACACAACCCGCACGGGGTGGGACGTGTCTGAGCTTCCATCAGCCAGGCCCGTGGGGCAAGTGGACGGACAGGCACCGGATCACGGCACTGTCGTCGTCGACGTCGTTGAACCGGTCGGGCTCCTCGGTCACCAGGCGACGCGCGACCCGGCGAGCCATCCGCTTGTCGACGGCCTGCACCTCGACCAGGGCGTACACCTTGATGGTCTTCACCACCGTCACCTTGAACGTCTTCATGGTTCCTCCTTCGTGGGTTAGTCGAGAACCGGGAGTGCCCGGGCGGCCAGGGCGCGGACCGATCCGTGCGGGGACATGGTGTGCCCCAGGCGGTCCTCGAGCGCGGCGATGAGCTCGAACGCCTCGTTGTCATGCACCTGGGTCGCCGCCAGGTCCGAGGGGCTGAAGAAGATGCACACCCGGCAGGACAGCCGGTCCAGGTACCCACCCGCGCGGCGGTACACGGGGTGCAGGGGGATGCTCCGGGTCGCCAGGTCGGCGTACACCTGCTCGGTGGTCATGGTGAAGATGGGCATGGCGTCGTACACCAGGCGGCCCGCCTTGCTCAACTTGGTGTTGAGCTTCCACGGGGTCTGCTTGGACCGGGCGGTGGACTCGTCTGCCCGGATGCCGATGCAGTTCACAATCACCTTGGCCTGGCAGTGGTTGCGCAGGTACACCTCGATCGGACCGCGCTTCAGGTCGGACGTACACTGACGCATCGACATGGCGGGGAACATCCCACGGCGCTCGACCATCTCGAGGTACGTCTTGTTCGGGTTGCGCACCACCGCCAGGGTGTACCCCAGGGACTCCGTCACCTGGCGGGCGAACGCCTCGGCACTGATCGGCTTGATGTGCTCGAAGCCGGTGTCGGCGTGGACCACGTGGGTCTCCACCTGGGGGTACCGGTCATGCAGGTACGCCAGCATGGCGCACGAGTCCTTGCCCCCGGACATGGACACGACCAGGGCAACGTTCGCCTCGCCGTGCTCGGCCAACAGGGTATCGATCTCGCGCATGGGGTGGACTCCGTCGTGGGTGGTGGGGTGTACCCCCTAAAGACTCCTGGGCACCCCCAATAGTCACACCCTAGGATGCCGTAATCAAGCGTCAGCTAAGTCCAACCACCCCTTGAAGATCCCGGGGTCCCGCATCAGCTTGGCCACCTCCCCCTTCTTCTTGAGGGCGTCAAGCACCTTCATGTCCACCGTCCCAGGCGCGACCAGGTCGTAGTATGTGACGGGGTGGTGCTGCCCGATGCGGTGACACCGGGCCTCTGCCTGGTGCCGCTCCTCGTAGCTGAAGGAGTGGGAGTAGAAGATGGCGACGTTCGCCTCGTTGATGTTGAGCCCTGTGCCCCCCGCCGCCGGCGTCCCCAGGAACACCTTCACCTTCGGATCGTTCTTGAAGCGGAACAGGTTCTTGGACTTCTGGTCAGCGGAGAGTCCCCCGTTGTAGTCGACGAACCCAATGCCGGCCTTCTCGAACGCGCGACCCAGGAGCACGGCGTCGGCGCGAAACCGAATCCACACGATGCACTTCTTCCGGGTGTCCTCCACCAGGTCGATGCACGCCTGCACCCGGGGGCAGGGCAACGGCTCCCACCCCCCTTCGCGGGGCACGTGTCCGGCAATCACCTGTTGCAGCCGCATGAGCCTGGTGATGGCGAGCGGCGCCTCCAAGACCTCCCCGCCCGACAACTCCGTCAGGTAGTACCGGCGCAGCTCGTCGTAATGCTTCCGCTGCTCCGGGGAGAGCTCCACCTCCCGGCGGACGTACGTGCGCTGCGGCAGGTCGAGACAGTCGTCCTTCTCACAGACGAAGACGTGGGGGGCGATGAGCTTCTGCAACGCCTCGACGTTCCGGTACCCGACGATCTTCCGGAACTGCCCGACCTCAATGCAGTAGGTGTGCCGGTACTCGGCATACGTCCGGCAGCCCAGGATGTCCGGGTTGAGGAACCGGAACTGGGCATACAGGTCCTCGAGTCCCTCGGTCGTGTCGGTGCCAGTGGACATGCGCCGCACCGCCGCCTCGCGCCCGAGCTTCCAGATGTTCCGGGTGCGCTTCGAGCCCGGGGTCTTCACCTTCTGGGACTCGTCGAGCTCGAGCATGACGCTCCGCCCCCGCATAATCTCCTGGGCGACCTCCAGCCCCGACCGGTGGGACAAGGACTCGACGTTCATCGCCACCACCTTCAGGACCTTCGGGTCCCGGTTGGCCATGAGCTCCTGCAACGGGCGGTTGACCCGCCCCGCCCGGTAGAACGCCGCCAGGTACTTGATCCCCTCGGGCATGTGGGTGGGGACCTCGTCGTTGATCCATTGGCGGTGGACGCCGTTCGGGGCAATCACGAACAGGGTATCGATATCCCCGGCGAGGAACCGGAGGACCGCCTTCATCAGAATCGGGAACGACTTGCCCGTCCCCACCTCCATGAGCAACCCGAACTCGTCCTTCTCCCAGGACGAGGTAATGATCCGGTGCTGGTGGTCGTAGGGTTGGGTCTTGTACTGGACGCCGAAGGGCAGTCCAGGGGCTGTGCGAGTTGTGGGCACGGGGTTCCTTCGTGGGAGTGAGTGGCCCTGGGGACGACGGGTGCAGCCTGGCGTCAACGTCATCACCCCACCGCAGGAACCAGGGTGTCGCCCCAGGGCTGCCCCCAACCTAACACCGCTCCAGGGGTGGTGCCAATGATCCCCTTATACACGTGTAGCCAACTTTTCACCCTCACATACCCGGTCCCGATCCCCTACGTGGAGGATCAGCAAACCGAAAAACGGACTTCCCTGGACAGGTTCGTTCTACCTCACCGACCCCGCCGTCCCTGGAGCGCGCAGTTCCGGTCGCGACGACGGGAAAAGGTATTGGTGTATTGGTAAACATATCGTGTCCAATCCCTGATCTAATACCGTGATAACCTACTAAGAGTTAACGGGTTCCGTGGTGATGGTATTGGCGTATTGGCAAATGCCCCTGTTTTGAACTTTCAGTTGGTGCCAAAAAGTTGGGGTACACGTGTATAGGGGGATCAATACCACGGGGTAGAATCGGATGTTGGACGCACGGGGTGTACCACGTACTAAGGGGGCGCCCCTCCGATTGGAAGAGCGCCCCCTCTTGCGTAAAGACGGGGGAAGGAAATACCCGCCTGCTACCGCCGCAACGGTACCCCTACACCGAGCCCGGCCATCCCACCCCACCCCTCGAACCCGTATCCCCCGACCAGGAACAGTCCCCAGGTCCACCAGGAGCGCCGGTCATCGGCACAGACCTCACGGGCCTGGGTCGCCTCCCCCACGTTCAAGGTCAGCCAGGGGGGACCGGTCACGGTCACCTGGGCAGGGCGGACGCCGGCGTCCCCCTTCGGGCCGCACCCCAGGCGAACCTGAATGGGAGCAGGGGCAAGCCCCACCTTCACATCGAGTCGCCCAGGGGTGGGCGGGGTGGGGAGGTGGGCCGTGGCGTCGACCGTGTACGGCGGTTGCTCCAGGTGGAAGGTGCCACTGCGCACCCCCTCCGGGGTCTCGGTCGTCGGCGTGGTCCCCTGCACCTGGGCCTCTAACGTCCGGACCCGAGCCTCCAGGTCCACCTTTGCCCGGCGCTCGAGCCCCAGGGCGACGTCGAGCGCGTCCTTCTGTTGCTTAGTCTGCACCGCGCGACGCTGCACGGCAGTGAGTGAGTCTCCCAGGAGGGCGGCGACGCGGGCGTTGGTCAGCGCCAGGTTCCGGGTGGTGTCGTTCACCGCCTCCAGGGAATCCGCACGGTAGGCTTCCCGGGTGGTGGCGGCATGGGCGCGGTCCAGACGACAGGTCTGTACGGTGAGCAGGACCCCCAGGACCACCAGTGCCACCACGAGAAGCCGAGTTACCATGGGATGATCATACGAAAGATGAGGAGCCCCAGGAGGGCGCCGACCGAATCCGCCACCAGGTCGCGCCAGGAGAAGAAGCCGAGCCCGCTCTTGGATCTCGGCTTGCGAGGGAACCGTTGAACCATCTCGAACCCAGCTCCCACCAGGATCGTCCCACCGACCGCTTGCCAGGCCGGCAAGCCGAAGAAGGACAAGGCCAGCATGCAGATACCGGCGCCACCGAGCAGGTGGTAGGCCTTGTCGTAGGGCCACGTGTAGAAGGTGGTGAAGGAGTCCTGGTACCCTCCGTCATCCTGGTCGAGCCCGAACCACCAGATGAGGAACAGGCCGACCAGGTGCAGGAGCGCGAAGTGCCACCAGGTCACGGACTCTGACCCCGGGCCTTGGCCTCACGCGCGTCGGTGGTGCGCTTCCAATCGGCGATGAGGACATACAGGTAGTACGCCAGGACCAGGGCGGCGAGGACGGCCAGCCAGGGTGTCTCGAACGTGGTGGTGTCGTTCGGGTCGTTGCCGCCCGTGATAACGTCCTGGGCACTGACACACCCAACCGCCTTCCCCGTGGCCGGGTCAATGCGGGTGCGTGGGTCGTTCTGCCCCAGGTCCCCACACACCGGGATCGGGTTGCCCAGGCTATCGACCGGGCTGGTGATGCTGGTGTCGCTGCGATCATCCACCTTGTCCCACCGCACCATCGACAGCACGAACAGGGCGATGATGAGAATGGGAATGCCAATCAGGAACGGGCGAGTGATGCGCTTCGGGGTGGTATCCATGTTACCTCGTGGCTTTGATGGTCGTGGGCCAGACCTTCAGCCCGAGTTGCTCGCGCCAGAGGTCGGCGTCGAGGATGTGCGGAGCGACGTCCTGCTTGCGGGTGGGCGCGACTTCCCGGTGCTGCACGTTCATCTCCGCCGGGTAGCCGTACGTCTCCATGAGAATACTACCCAGCCAGAGCCCGGATTCCAACTGCTCCGGGGTGAGGGCGTCGTCCGTCGGGTCGTCGTCACTGCCGTTGTCATTGGCAAACGACACCCCCATGGTGCAGTGATTAAGACTGCCGTTCGACCGGGGTAGGTTCTTCCAGGCCGAGTTGCCGGCGTGGAAGGCAATGATCCCCGGATGCACCGTCCGGATAATAGCCCCGCTCTTGTCGATGATGTACGGGTAGCTGCTCCGTTTGTTCGGGGGCAGTGGCTTCCAGACCGGCTTCCCGCCCTCCATGTGCTTCTCCATCCTGTCCATCCACCCCCGGGCGCCGGTGGCGGTGTCCCCCGCCGTGGCATGCCAGACGCACGCGACGATCTTGGAGTACCTGGTGCCGCCGACGTACCGGGCGTCATCGGCACGTTCGACACGGTGCTGGTAATCGGGGCGTCCAATCATGGTGCCTCCTCGCCGGTGTGGTCGTTCTTCGGGATGGGGCGTCCGTCATCGTCCAGGTTGACGGGCATGGGAACGGGTTCCCCCGCCGGGGGGTCCGTGGACCGGCGCCCACCGGGGCGCATGGTCCGGATAAACTCCAGGACCAGGGGTGCCCAGGTCTCCAGGGCCGCGGTGATCTTCCCGGTCTGCCAGAGCAGTCCGCCGAAGGACCCGACCCCAATCGATCCGAACCACGGCTCCCAGTGGAAGGTATGCTCGGCCGTTCCCATCATGTCGCGGAAGATGTCGACCATCTCCTTCCCGGCAATCATCATGGCACCGGCCATGAAGAAGAGCCCGAAGAACCGCATGACATTGATAACGTAGTTCTTCCAGAACGTCTTGCGGCTCATCGGGTACCTCGGGGGGAGTTGCACTCCGGGGGGACAGCATTGGGGTCCGACCGTCGGGTCATGGTGCAGACCATGTAGAACACCAGGCGCGCGTCATTCTCGGTCGCCACCTGGCGGGTCCGGATCTCATTGACGTCGGCTTCGACCCGGGCGATGCGGGCATTGACAATGCTGTCAGCCCGGACCTGGGTCTCCCGGAGGATGGCAATGTCCGCCGGGGGTCCCACCGCGCGCCACCCCAGGGACGTGAAGAGCACGCCCATGGCGACCCCCATGCTTCCGAAGATGGCGGCGATCTTCCAGAACCGTTCGAGCCGAACCGTCCAGGGCAGGACCGTGGTGGCTCCCGACTCGGACAGCTCGACCAACCGGACGCGCCCGGCAATATCCGGATCGTCCGGCAGCTCGTCGGGCTGCAGGTTGGTGAGGCGGTGTGTCATGGTAATCAACTAACAAGAGGCCGTGCATCGGTGACGCTATTGATGGTAGCCACCCCCGTCACAACCACGGCCATCGGGATACTGGCGGCGGTGAAGCCGACAGTGTTCGCGCTGACGGTCCCGGTAGCGGGATCGACTTCGACATAGTGCGTCAAGCTCGCGGCGAGGACGATGGTACCGTCCGCCACGTTCGTCCAGGCACCACCAATCTTCAGGTAGCCCCCGTGATATCCGTAGGTGCGGGTGGCCGAGACAGTGGTGGATCGCTTCTGGGAAAACGCCCGGACAATCATCGCGTCGATGACGAGCATGTTCTCACTCATGTCCGGACCCCAGCCCGCCTCTTGCAGGCTCCATCCGTGCTTCAGTCCCTTTGCACTCGTTGATGCAGGCATCAGACTCCTCCGCCCCAGTTCGTGGACCAACCATTACCCCAGCCGTTGTTCTTGCTGATACCCTCGTTGCCGAAGGTGGCACTGAGTACACCGGTCACGCCTGGGATGCCGAGCTTTTGATAGCTGTCGGCGCCACCCTTCACCGCGCGTACGAGGAACAGTAACGGGCGGCCATACCCCGCCGCCACGCCTCCCGCACCAAGCGCTGCGGTGAGGTCGGCGCTGTGGAAGGCGTCGGTGTATGTATACGAGTTGCCTGCTATGCCCGTAACAGTGCGCAGCAGGACGGCTCCCGTAAAGAATCCCTCGGGAGCCACGCCACCCGGGGGAACGGGATTCAACCCATACACTTCGACGGTGTACGTTGTGCCGGGCTCGGCGGCTGCCGTGCCGGCATCGAACAAGGGGATGCTGCGGTTGGTATCCGTGATCTCAATCCGGTCTCGGTGGTCCCAGGCCACCACCACGTCGCCGTGAATGGAGTAAGGGGCCGCCCCACTGATGGCGGAGACCCCGGCCACCTTCGGGTCCCCTGGAGCGAACGGGAGCTCTGGACGAGTCGGGTTAGGGGTGGTGGACGTATCCCCACCGGCGGGGAGTCCAATGACGGACATGCTGCCCAGGGCTTTCGCCCGGGGCTCGAACACAATCGACCCACCGGGCCACGGGGACGGACTGTCGGTGTACTCCGTGCCGGCGACGGCGTACCCCCCGGGCTCGAAGAAGTACACCTTGTTCCCGGCCAGGTAGTGCTTCGGCACCGTGTCTAGGGCCCCGCGGCGCACCCCGCCCAGGGTGAACGTCCCGTCCCCGTTGTCCGTAATCGTCTCCCACGAGATGATCTCATCGCCGAACGACCCGTCGATCACCGCCAGCAGGTCGCCGCGCGCCACCCCGGCCGCGTCCGTCCCGGCCAGGGTCTCGAGGTCGAAGATGTTGGTGAGGAGAAGGCTCGTGCTGTACGCCGTGTCCGCCCGGGTGTCGGCCACCAGGGCGCCCACCGGGCAGAACGGTTGGTCCTCCATCGCCAGGGTCTGCTGCCCGCCGAACACGACACTGGTGTAGATGTCCATCGCGTACGTCGCCTTGCTCAACCGCCCGAACATGACCTGAATGAGGGAGGTGAGACTGGGCGTGGTGAACCAGTACGGCGCGAACATGGCGTAGCCGTAGAGCGGGGTCTCGGCGATGATGCTTGGTGGGACCCAGTCGGAGTCCGGGGGAGCGGCGAACGCCGCCGAGCCCGCGGCGAAGACGTCCTCGATGCACTCGAGGGTCATCTCCCCTTCGTCCAGGTTCCCGTAATCGATCGCGGTGATCCGGAGCACCAGGCCACTAATGCCCAGGGGCGTCCAGTTCCACACGAACACCCCACCGATGGTGAGGTTGTAGGCATTGCGGTTGACCCGGATGCGGGCCTTCGCCAGGGGCACCGAGCCAATGCGGAGCTCCCGGAACGCCTGCTTGAGGGCCGCGTCCCCGTTGCTGATCCACGGGTAGTCAATCTGATGGCTGGTGACCCGTCCCATGGCCTGGACGCTCGCCAGGTTCTGCGCCTGCTGAATGTCCTCCTTGAACGGGTGGGGAGCCACCGTGCCCCGGTAGACGTACGCAACCTTCACCTCGTTGTAGGTGTCGGCCCAGGACGAGCGCCCGTACTGTTCCTTGACGGAGTTGGTGGTGTCGAACACCGGCAGATTTGCCACCACGTAGTCGGCGCGCGCCAACTTCATGGTGATCTTGCCGGTGGTAGGGTGGGTGAAGATGACGCCGTCTACGTGGCGGAGGAGCTCCCCGATGATCTGCTCCCCGGACTGCGAGGCTTCAATCTTCCCGGAGACGCCGAGCCCCTCGGTGTGGAGCGTGGTGGCCGCCGCCTGGAAGGAGGCCAGGTCCATCTCCCCCGCCCCCTTGCCCAGGCCCCACTTGTAGTTCGTGAGGATCTCGTAGATGACATGCGCAGCGTTGGCATCTCCGTTGATGTTAACGGTGGCGGGCTGGCTCAACGAGTTGGGGCACCGGCGCAGGACGAAGTACGCCGGCGGAATGTACGCCGACTCCCCGAACGTGGTGTCCTTGAAGAACCCGTGGACCAGGCCCTTGTACCGGCTGATGACGCCCCCGTACACCGCGGTGAGGGCCGCCAGGCGGTTCTGCGTCTCCTTGCCGAACCAGATGTAGGTCTTGCCAATGACGCCGCCGCCATGCTTCTCCCCGCCCAAGAGGTCGGGGGCATTGATGTCCAGGAGCAGGGGGTCGTCCCCGGCCGGTGGGTTCTCCGGCAGCGCCGGCGTGGCGCCGAACGTCTGGGTGACCGGACGGAGGGCGAACCGCGTGGGGTAGCTCGTGGTCGTGGTCGAGCCGAGCTTGGCCAGGGACTTGTCGTCGGAGTAGACGATGTCGATGAGCTCGTCGATCGGGCCGTGGCAGAGGACGAAGTGCATGTCCGCCCCGTACTCGTACCCGACTGTGATCTTGGTGGTGGACCACAAGTTCTTGCGCACCCGCTCGGTGATCGGGATCGCGCGCACGTTGCCGTACCACACCACGTTCGGGGCAATCTTCACGGTGCCGAAGATGACCGGGATCGGCTTCCCCTTGTCCGCGGACGGTGGCTTGATGTCCCCCAGGTTGGGACGCAGCCCGGACTTCGGGGTGGGGGCCAGGAGCTGCCCCACCACGAAGGTAAATGCCGCCAGGGCGAACAGCAGCCAGAAGGGACTCATGTGAGACCGTCGAACGGGTTACGATCCGGAATCATGGGGAAGCCCATGAAGTTGTCACTGTTGAAGAACTTGCTTGCGCAGGTGCTCATCTTGCGGTCGCACCCTGGGTACATCTTCACACTGCCACCCGGACCGGCACCAGGGACACTCGCCAACAGGGTGAGGAGGGGACCCACGTGGGTCATGATGAATGCGCGGTAGTTCCCGATCGTGAGGAAGCCGGCGTTGAACCACCCGTCGACCAGGGCGTCCGCCTCCGGCACCGTAATGGTCTTGCCATCACTGGACGCGGCGGTGATGCTCCCCAGGACTTCGTACGCGGCGGGGTTCACCTGGCACACCGAGTCGTAGAGGTTGTTATTGCACATCGTCTGATAGATCATGCGGGGGATGTTTCGCTGGATCGACTTCTGGACCGGCACGCAGGTCATGCGCGCCTCCCCCGGCTCGAACTCACAGACCGCCACCTCCCCCACGAAGATGGACGAGAAGTCCGTCGGGGTGACGGCGGTGCGGTGCCGGCGCATGATGACCAGGGCGATGGGCACCGGGGCCGTCCCGGCGATGAACTGGTCCACCACGTCGAGCTCAAACTGGCACGACACCTCCACCGACGCGTTCCCGGACTCGTGGTTGGCGTTGATGGGGC